>Ga0187845_1002376_pt1 | contig 10185 bp, 7 predicted proteins | sample SpaLakP09_SKY_68_FD_134515 | JGI IMG/M metagenome (GOLD analysis project Ga0187845, IMG submission 134515) | Oligotrophic lake water microbial communities from Sparkling Lake, Wisconsin, USA - SP09_SKY_68 | ecosystem: Environmental > Aquatic > Freshwater > Lake | place: USA: Sparkling Lake... | reverse complement strand
GTGGCAGAACCAGTTGCAGCACGAGAATCGCTCGCTGGCGCACCGCGCCACGCACGACAGCCTGACAGGCTTGCTGAACCGCGCCGCCTTCACCGACGCACTGGACCTGGCCGTGCGCACGGCGGCGTCGCGCAACCATTATGTCGCGCTGCTGTATCTCGACAGTGACGATTTCAAGGGGATCAACGACCGCCACGGGCACGCGGCGGGCGACGCGGTGCTGTTCGGCATTGCACAGCGCATCCGTACCTGTGTGCGCGACACCGACAGCGTCGCGCGGCTGGGCGGCGATGAATTCGCCGTGCTGGTTGGCGCGCTACGGCTGCCCGACGACGCCGTGCGGATTGCCGAGGGCATTCTGGACGCCATGAATGTGCCACTGAAACTGCCGGACGGCACCGCCATCATCGCGCCGCTGTCGATCGGCATCGCCATATTCCCGCTGCACGCGCGCAGCGGCTCAGGTTTGATGCATGCCGCCGATGCCGCCATGTACGGCGCGAAACGCCAATCCGGCGCCACCTGGCGCAGCGCCGAAACCGCCCCGCCGGAACCGCATGTCTGAACGCCACACCGATCGAACACCATGACGAAGCACCGCATCACCCGCCGCCTCTTTATCGCCTGCACCTTCGGCGCCACATTGGCGCTGACCGGTTGCGCCAGCGCGCCCGAACCCGCGCGCGAGAAACTCACGCCCGCGCAGGTCGCGTTGCTCAAGGACGAAGGGTTCAAACTGACCGACAACGGCTGGGAGCTTGGCCTGCCGGACAAGCTGCTGTTCGGTTTTGACGAGGACATCATCACGCCGGATCGGGAAAGCGCATTGCTGCGGCTGGGGCGCGCGCTTCACGACGCAGGCATCGAAGCGCTGCGCATCGACGGACACACCGACGATTCGGGCAGCGCCGACTACAACCAGCAGTTGTCCGTACGGCGCGCCGAAGCCGTGGCGCGCGTGATGGCCTCATGCGGATTTGGCCGCGATCACCTGCAGGTGCGCGGCATGGGCAAGTCGCGTCCGATTGCCGACAACCGCACTGCCGCGGGACGTGCCGAAAACCGCCGCGTGGCGATCATCGTCACCATCGACTGACACTGGCGGATCTTGCTGGCGGACCTCGCGCACCGCCCCGGACTCAGTCTCCGAACGGATTCGGCACCTTGCCGACGGAGTCCTCGACCAGATCGAATTCGTCGCGCACGTCGTCCACCACCGCGCGAATCGCCGCTTCATAGCCGCGCGCGTTGCCAAAGCGCAGCATGTCCCAGTTTCGCCCGCGCGCGTCGCGCTCGTGTGGCGTGGGGTCCGGAACCTGCACGCGCGCGCCATCGTTGACGATCTCGTCGATCTCCTGAATGCGTCGGCTCACCTCTTCCTTGATGACGCGCCGGCTGCGTTCGCGCTTGGACATGTGAGAGCCTCCAGTCGGTGGTTCGTCCGCGGCCATGCTAGCACGCAGCCGCCGACTTGGCGGCGGGTCGCCTTAGAGCGCGGCCTTGGCTGCCTGATACGCCGCATAGAGCCGCTGGAACACCGGGCCGGGCGTGCCAGTGCCGATGGTCTGGCCGTCGATCGACACCACCGGCAGCAGCTCCTTGCTGGCCGACGAAATCATCACTTCGTCGGCGCCGAACACTTCATCGCGGGCGATGCGGCGCGCTTCGATCGAGATGTCCATCGCCTGGCACAGCTCTTCCATCAGGCCGTAGCGGATGCCTTCAAGAATCAGGTTGTCCTTGGGCGGCGCGCAAACGCGGCCGTGCTTGACGATCCACACATTGGACGACGACGCTTCGGTCAGATGTCCATCGCGGAACTGGATGGCCTCAGTGACGCCTGCCTCCGCCGCGACCTGCGCGGCCAGCACATTGCCCAGCAGCGAAGTCGACTTGATCTGGCAGTTGAGCCAGCGGCGGTCTTCCATCGTCACGCAGGCCACGCCCTGCTCGACCGACGCGGCCGGCGGCAGCGCCATCGCGTTGGTCATGATCAGCACGGTGGGCGTGACGTCCTTCGGGAAAGCGTGCGCGCGCTTGGCCACGCCTCGCGTGACCTGCATATAGATCATCTGGTCGGCCAAGCCGTTGGCCTTGACCACACTGTCGATCCGGGCGAGCCATTCCGCCTCGGTATAAGGGTTGGGGATGCCGATCGACGCCAGGCTGCGCGCCAGGCGCGCCAGATGCTGCGCGCCGCGGAACGGCTTGCCGTTGTACAACGGAATCACCTCGTAGATGCCGTCGCCGAAGATGAATCCGCGGTCCAGCACTGGAATGCGGGCCTCGGAAAGCGGCAACAGTTCGCCATTCAGAAAGACGACGGGTTCGGACATGACGGCTCTTATGGGAATGAACAATGCCCGGATTCTTCCACATGGCCGGTGTGTACTTTATGCAAAGTTGGCATGCCCAGGGCCGAATTTGCGGGCCATGCCGCGAGCGGCGCGTTATGCAAGTCAATTCTTTTAAGGGCTGCCACGCGTATGAATTGAATTTTTCTTAATTCACGGAATTCTTTCCCGAACGCCTTGCTGCGCGCGGAAATCAGCGTGCTATATTCGTCACGCAGTATTTTCCACACGCAAAATCTGCTGCGTGATCTTCACAGGGCGTGCCGATATGACCGAACGTGTGTCTGGCCTTCGACGCATTTTCCATCAGATGGCCTTGCTGTTTCTGGTCATTGTCCCCTTCGTCGTTCCGCAAGGGTCTGCCGCGCAGGCCATCGCACCGGCCAGCGCCTCCGACGCGGCCGCACCGCCGCCCGGGCGCGCACAGGTGCTGACCTTCGCACAGATGGGCGCGAACTACACGATCCCGCTGCGCGGCATCGATCCGGAACGCACGGTCAACGTCGGCGTCCGTCTCGACGAGGTGGTGACCGCGGCCCGGCTCAAGCTCGTATTCACCTATTCGCCGTCGCTCGTCTATCCGCTGTCACACCTGAAGATCCGCATCAACGACGAGGTGGTGGCCACGCTGCCGCTCGACCAGGAGCACGCAGGCCAGCAGATCTCGCGCGAGATCGACATCGATCCCCGCTACTTCACCGACTTCAATCGCATCAACGTGCAGATGATCGCGCACTACACGCTCGATCATTGCGAAGATCCCTATCACTCGAGCCTGTGGGCCGACATCAGCCCCACCAGTACGCTGACGCTGACCAAGTCCACGGTTACGTTGCCGGACAATCTCGCACTGTTGCCGGCGCCGTTCTTCGACCGTCGTGACAACCGGCGCGTCACGGTGCCATTCGTGCTGCCCGCCAATGCCGATCCGGTGACGCTGCGCGCCGCTGGTGTGGTGGCGTCGTGGCTCGGGGCGCTGGCAAGTTATCGTGAACTGCGCTTCCCGGTTACGCGCAGCGCACCGGCCGACGCGCATGCGATTGCGCTGGTGCTGCCCAACGCACAGCCCGATGGCGTCCATCTCGACAAGATCGAAGGGCCCACGGTCATGGTCATGCCGAACCCGGCCGATCCCACGCGCAAGCTGCTGGTGCTGGCGGGGCGCACCCCACAGGAAATCGAAGTCGCCGCCAATGCGGTCGTGCTTGGCAAGGCCGGTCTGGCCGGATCGACCGCCGCCGTCAAGTCGGTCGATCTCGGCAAGCCGCGCCGCCCGTATGACGCGCCGGCGTGGGCGCCATCGGATCGCCCCGTGCTGTTCAAGGAACTGGTCACCGATCCGCAGCAGCTGCAGGTGTCGGGCGCTAATCCTGACGCCATCCGCGTGAACATGCGCGTGCCGGCCGACCTGTTCGGCTGGAACGATCGTGCGGTGCCGCTCAGCGTCAAGTATCGCTATACGGCGCCGTCCACGTATAACGATTCGACACTCAGCGTCGATGTCAACGACCAGTTGGTGCGGTCGTACCGCCTCAAGCCGCTGACCGTGCAGACCGACGAAAACTTGGTTAGCGTGCCGCTGCTGTCCGGCGGCAGCGCCACAGTCAGCAACGAGATACTGATTCCGGCGTTCCGGGTCGGCAGCAACAACCAGATGCAGTTCCGCTTTCATATCGATTCGCAAAGACCGGCTTATGCTCGTCGTCCGCGGCCAATGTCGGACGGGCCGCCATCGATCCCGATTCGTCGATCGATTTCAGCGGATTCCTGCACTATGCCGCGCTGCCGAATCTCGCGTTCTTCGCCAACAGCGGCTACCCGTTCACACGCCTGGCCGACCTGGCCGACACCGCGGTCGTGATGCCCGATGCGCCGACGGCCATCGACGAGGAAGCGCTGCTGACCGTGCTCGGCCATATGGGCAAGTGGTCGGGCCTGCCTGCGCTGCGCGTCGCGGTCACGCCGGCCAAGGCGATCGAATCGGTCAAGGATCGCAACCTGGTGATCGTCGGCACCGGCAGCGCAGCGCAGGTGCTGCACGGCTGGGGCAAGTCGCTGCCGCTGCTGATCGAGCGCGGCAAGACCGAGATCGCGTTGCGCGACCAGCGCACGCATGCGTGGTCGGACTGGCTCAGCGGCATCGAGGCCGAGAACATCTCGCCGGCCGGGCGCGCGATCCTCACGGCCAACGGGCCGCTGGCGGCGCTGATCGGCTTCGAATCACCTTACGCCGCGCAACGCAGCGTGGTGGCCCTCACCGCATCGAGCGATGACCGCGTGCGCGACGTGCTCGACGTGCTCGAAGATCCCGGCAAGGTGGCGCAGATCCGTGGCGATCTCACCGTGATCCGGCAGCGCGACCTGGAAGGTCTGCGGCTGGGCGAGACGTATTTCGTCGGCAATCTGCCGTGGTACGCATGGCTGTGGATCCGGCTGTCCGCGCATCCGGCGCTGCTGGCGATTGGCGGAATGCTGGCCGGCCTCCTGGTGGCGCTGACGCTGTTCTGGGCCCTGGGCCGGCTGGCAGCGCGCCGCAACGGAGGCTGACATGTTGCGGGCAAGGGTCTGGCTGGTGCGTGCGTCGATGCGCGGCGCGCTGGCGTGCTGGTTGGCTGGCGTCGCGCTGACCAGCGCCGCCGCCACGTGTCCATGGCCGGACTGGGACGCCTTCCGCCGCGACACCATCAGCCAGGATGGCCGCGTGATCGACGCCAGCACCGATCAGCAAGTGACCGTCTCCGAGGGGCAGGCCTACGGCCTGTTCTTCGCGCTGGTCGCCAATGACCGCGCCACGTTCGACAGGTTGCTGGCATGGACGGAAAACAATCTCGCGCAGGGCGACCTGATCGCCCATTTGCCCGCGTGGATCTGGGGCAAGCGGACCGAAGGCGAACAGGCCGGCACATGGGGCGTGATCGACCGCAATCCCGCATCCGATGCCGATGTGTGGATCGCCTATACGTTGCTGGAAGCGGGCCGCCTCTGGAAGGAACGCCGCTACACCGCGCTTGGCACATTGATCGCGCGCCGCGTGCTGCGCGAGGAAACCGCCGTCCTGCCTGGGCTCGGCCGCACGCTGCTGCCCGGCCCCGTTGGCTTCCAGCCCTCGGCCGATGTCTGGCGACTCAATCCCAGCTATGTGCCGCTTCCCGTGATGCGCCGCCTGGCAAAACTGCTCGGCGACGACAGCAACTGGAAGACACTGCTCGACACCTCGGCGCGGCTGGTCGTCGACACGGCACCGCGCGGCTTCTCGCCCGACTGGGTCGAATATCGCAAGGGACGCGGCTTTTTCCCCGACACGCAGACGCAGGCCGGCGGGTCCTACAACGCGATCCGCGTCTATCTGTGGGCCGGCATGATGGCCTCGGGCGACCCGCTGCGCACGCCGGTCCTGCAGGCGTTTCGGCCGATGGCCGATTACGTCCTGCAGCATGGCCACCCGCCCGAGCGCGTCGATACGCAGGCGGCAACCTTCGGGCCCAACGCCGGCAACGCCGGATTCTCGGCCGCGGTCGCGCCATATCTGGCGGCCATTGGCCAGACCGACGCGGCACGCGCGCAGGCGCAACGCACGCGCACGATGGCCGCCCAACAGCCGCTCGGCTACTACAGCCAGGTGCTGGCGCTCTTCGGCCTCGGCCATCTCGACCAACACTTCCGCTTCGAGGCGGACGGCACGCTGGTGCCGGCTTGGGAATCCACATGCCGCGCCGCGCGTTAGCCCCGACGCTGGCGCTGTGCCTGGCCAGTTCCGCATTGCCGGCTATCGCGGCGGATCTCCCGCCCGCTTCGCGCAGCGCGCAATCGAGCGAGATGGCCCAATTGCTGGCGGCGGCACGCATGTGGGATGCAAAGAATCGCGCCGACATGGCGCGCGGCATTCTGGAAAAGGCGCTGCTGATCGACCCGAGACAGCCCGAAGCGCTCAAGCTGATGGGGCTGATCGAGATCCGTTCGAACCGCCCCGCCGAAGCCGAGAAACGGCTGGCCCAGTTACGCGCCGCGGCGCCCGACAGCGCGGCCACGCAGGAGTTGGAAGACGCCTATCGCATTGCCACGCGCGACAAGCGCGAGATGGCGACGATCAGGCTGCTGTCGCGGAGTGGCAAGGATGACGAGGCGGCGCAACGCCTGCGCAAGCTGTTCCCACGCGGCGCGCCCTCCGGCAGTCTGGCGCGCGATTACTACCGCATCCTGTCCGGCACGACGCAGGGCCGGCCGCAGGCGATCGCCGAATTGCGGCAGCGCATCCGCGCCAATCCCAACGATCCGTATCTGAAGCTGGCGCTGGGCGATCTGCTGACCGACCGCGAGGCCACGCGTCAGGAGGGCCTCGCGCTGCTCTACGAAGTGGCACAAAAAGCCGATGGCGATCGCACCACGGCGATCGATATCTGGCGGCGCGCGCTCTATCGTGTCAACGACGACCCCGCGTACTACGTCTGGTTCGAGCGCTATGTGAAGGAAGTACCCGACGACAAGGCGGCGCAGGAAACGCTGGCCGAACTGGGCAAGAAGGTCACGGCGCAGCGCAAATTGCAAGCCGATCCCGCGTTCCAGGCGCGTCAGCGCGGCCTGGCAAACCTGGAACGCGGCCAGCTCAAGGACGCCGACATCGCACTGCAGAAGGCTTACCAGAAGCGCCGCAACGATGCCGAAGTGGTCGGCGGACTGGGACTGGTGCGGCTGCGCGAAGGGCGCCATGACGAAGCGCGCGAACTGTTCGCGCGCGCGCAGCAACTCGACCCGAGCAGCAAGTGGCGCGGCCTCATCGTCACGGCCACGTTCTGGGGCACGCTTGCCAAGGCGCGTGAAGCGAACGCGCAAGGCAAGCCCGCCGAAGCGGAAACGCTCGCACGGCAGGCGCTGGCCCAGCAGCCCGGCAACGAAAACGCGCAGGTCATCCTGGCCGACGCGTTGATCGCGCAGAACAAAAACGACGAAGCGGAAACGCTGCTGCGCCAGATGCTGGCGCGCCCCAAGCCGGACGTCGGCGCGCTGCGCACGCTGGCAGCGCTGCTGCAGAAGGAAGGCCGCGGCGACGAAGTGGAGCCGCTGATCGCCAGCCAGGAAGCGCGCATGCAAGGCGCGTCGGACGACCTGCGCGCGATGCGTGCCGATCTGCTTTCCGTGCAGGCCGAGAGCCTGCTCGCCCAGCAAAAACGCAGCCCGGCGATCCGCAATCTGGAAGCGTCGATCCGCCTGCGCCCCGACGATCCATGGACACGCTTCACGCTGGCGCGCGTCTATCGCGACCTGAAGCTGCCGGCGCTGGGCCGCAGCGTGATGGATGACGGCATGCGCGCGGCGCCCAACAACGACATGCGCTACGCCACCGCGCTGTACCTGAACAGCCTCGACGACATCGATGCGGCCAGCACGGTGCTGGCGGCCGTGCCGCAGGCAGAGCGCTCGGAAGGCATGCGCGGGCTGTCCCATAACCTCGCCGCACAACGCCTGCTGCGCGACGCGCGCCAGCGCGTAGCCCAGGGCCGCGACGACGAGGCGCGCGCACTGCTGGATCAAGCCGCCGCCGAAGCTGCGGAGGACCCGCACATGCTAGCGTCGATTGGCCGCGAATGGATCGCGCTGGGCGAACCCGACAAGGGCCTCGCGCTGGTCAGCAACTGGCTGGCCGCGCACCGCGAGGCGCCACATGTCGATATCCGCCTGCGCTACGGCGAATTGCTGGCGGCGGCCGACCGCGCCGACGATCTGCGCCAGTGGATTGCGGAATCGTCGGCGCTGCCGGACGTGTCAGCCGAGGAGCGCGCCGATCTGGCCGATCAGTCGCTGCGTCTGGCGATGCGCGAGGCTGACCGGCAGATTGACGCCGGCGACCTGCGCCGCGCACACGACGTGCTTTACGCCGTGCCCGCTGCGCAGCAGACCGACCGTCGCTGGCTGCTTGCGGTGGCGGACCTGCGCGAAGCAGCCGGCGATTATCGCGGCGCAGCCGATGCCGCACGAGAGGTGTTGGCCACCCAGCCGCACGACGCGGGTGCGCAACTGACGCTGGCGCGGCAGTACGAACGCATGGGCAAGACCGATCAGGCGCTCGAGATCGTGCGTACCGTGCTGGCGGAAACGCCGGACGACGACATCGATACGCGACTGTCGATCGCGCGGCGCTTTACCGCGATGCGGCGCGAGGACGAGGCGAGCGAAGTCGTCGATGCGCTGGATGCACGCTTTCCCGAGCGCGCCGATATCACCGTGCAACGCGGACGCGTCGCGCAATCGCGCGGCGACTTCAACGATGCGGCCGCGCTGTATCGCACCGCTCGCGGCCTGGAACAGCGCGAAAGCGTGCCCGCCGGCTCCGACGGTACACCCGCGCAGCGCGCACTGGCGGGACTGGAAGCGCGACGCCAGGGCGAAGTGGCCACCGCCGTCATGCAATCGAACAAATCCGGCGACGACGGCATCTCAAAGCTGCATGCCACCGAGATTCCGCTGTACGTGCGCATTCCGCACGGCTACACCGGCCACATGTTCTTCCACGCCGACACGGTGTTGCTCGATGCGGGCACGTTGCAGGCCAGCCGCCGCGTCAGCGATCTGCCGTTCGGCAAGATTCCGGCGCTGGGCAACGCCGGATTGGGCGCCATCGGGCAATCCGAAAAAGGCGTGGCGCTGGCCGCCGGTTACGAATACGACGGCGCCTACAACAGTTGGCGCGCCGATATCGGCACCACGCCGCTCGGATTTCTCGAAACCACCGTGGTGGGCGGATTCCGCTATCGCGCCGATCTGGGCGTGCAGTCGGTGACGGTCGACATTTCGCGCCGCGCCCAGACCAGTTCGCTGATTTCGTATGGCGGTGCGCGCGATCCGGTCACGGGCGAGACCTGGGGCGGCATCGTGCGCAACGGCGTGCATCTGCGCTATGCGCGCGATGTGGGCCGGGTCGGGCTGTTTGCCGATGTCGGCGCCGGCCTCTACACTGGCGACAACGTCAAGACAAATCGCGAGATCACGGTGCGCACCGGCTTCGACGTACCGGTCTATACCCAGCGTGACCAGCGCGTGTCGAGCGGACTGGTCGTCAACTACTGGCACTACTCCGACAACCAGCGCTTCTACACCTTTGGCCACGGCGGCTACTACAGCCCGCAACGCTACGTGTCGGTCGGCATTCCGCTGGACTGGACCGGCCGCTACGCCAAGTGGTCGTGGAGATTTCTGGGATCGGCGGGCTGGTCGTTCACCTACGAGAACGACGCGCCCTACTTTCCCACCCGCCCGGATCTCCAGGCGCTCAGCGGCAACGCCACCTATGGCGGCGGCTCTGGCGGCGGCTTCAGCTACACGCTCGGCGCTACGGTCGAATACACGTTCGCGCCGCACTGGGTGGTCGGCGCCGGTTTCTCGATCGACCGCTCACGTGATTACGCGCCTAACCGCGCCATGGCATGGCTGCGGTATCTGTTCGACAAACGGCAGATGCCGGTGCCGTTCCCGCCAACGCCGGTGCGGCCATATTCGGCATATTGAGTTTTGGGCCACTGATGAACGACGCCTCTCGCCAACCTGCCCAATCCGCACCCGCTCCGTTGCTGGCGCGGCTACAGACGCGCGCCACGCTCGCCATCGAGGGACTGCCCGCGGCGCTGGCAACGTTGACCGCCGGTCGCGCGCATGTCGTGTACGCCAGGCCGTCGCCCGCGCGCGATGCGCTGTTCTGGCAGACCGCCGCGTCGGCGCTGCGCGGCCCGGCCTCCGTGCTGTCGACGCGCAGCCCGGCGGAGATCGCCACGGCGCTGCGCGAGCATGGTCTCGATATCGATGTGAACCGCGCCCTGCACGCACGCGCCAACCTGTGCGC
>Ga0187845_1002375_pt1 | contig 10189 bp, 6 predicted proteins | sample SpaLakP09_SKY_68_FD_134515 | JGI IMG/M metagenome (GOLD analysis project Ga0187845, IMG submission 134515) | Oligotrophic lake water microbial communities from Sparkling Lake, Wisconsin, USA - SP09_SKY_68 | ecosystem: Environmental > Aquatic > Freshwater > Lake | place: USA: Sparkling Lake... | reverse complement strand
AGGCCAGATCCTGGCCCGGCTGACCCATCCGCACATCGCCCGCCTGATCGATGCCGGCGTGGCGCCCGAGCAGCAGCAGCCCTATCTGGTGCTGGAGTACATCGACGGCCTGCCCCTGGACCGCTTCTGCGTCGAGCGCGGCCTCGATTGCGAAGCCCGGGTGCGCCTCTTCCTCGATGTGCTGGCCGCCGTGGCTCATGCCCACACCCGCCTGATCCTGCACCGAGACCTCAAGCCCACCAACATCCTGGTGACGGCGGCCGGCGAGGTGAAGCTGCTGGACTTCGGCATCGCCAAGCTGCTCCACCGCGCGGGCGACGATGACACCACGCCCCCCGGTGCTGCCACCGAGCTGACCCGTGTAGCTGGACGCGCTTACACGCCGCGTTATGCCGCGCCCGAGCAGATGCAGGGCGGCGAGGTGACCACCGCCACCGATGTCTATGCCCTGGGCGTGCTGCTCTACCTTTTGCTCAGCGGCCAGCACCCGACCGAGGGCCGCGACGAGGCGCAGACCACCCCGCTGGAGCGCCTGCGCACCCTGGTCGAGGTGGAGCCGAAGAAAGTGTCAGAGCGCGTGCCCAGCGGCGTGGCCCGCCAGCTGCGCGGTGACCTGGACACCATCGTCGCCAAGGCGCTCAAAAAGGCGCCGGCCGAGCGCTATGCCAATGCCGCAGCCTTGGCCGAAGACCTGCGGCGCTGGCTGGGCCATGAACCCATCCTGGCGCGGCCGAACCGCCCGGGCTATATCTTGCGCAAGTTCTTGCGCCGGCATCGCGTCTGGGTGGCAGCGGGCAGCGCGGCCGTGCTGGGCCTGTCATCCCTGACCGCGCTGAGCCTGAGCCAGGCCCGACGGGCCGAGCAGGCCGAACATGTCGCACGCCAGCGCAGCAGCGAATCGGCTGAGTTGCTCAGCTATCTCCTAGGCGAATTCGCCGACAAGCTGCGCCCGGTCGGTCGACTGGACCTGCTGGACAGCGTCGGAGCCAAGGCCCTGGCCCATCTGGGCGCAGCCCGTGGCGCCAACGCGGCACCGCCCAGCCCGCAGGCGCGGCTGCAACAAGCCAAGGCCTTGACCGTGCTGGGAGAAGTCCAGGTGTCCAAGCTGCAGCTCGACGCCGCCGTGGCGCCGCTGCAGTCGGCCCAGGCCTTGCTGGCCCAAGCGCAGCCGGAGCCTGAGCTGGCGGGGCCTTGGTACCGGGCACAAGGTGCTGCCGCATTCTGGCTGGGCCATGTGCACTACACGCAGCGCCACTTTGCAGAAGCGCGCCAGCAATTCGAGGCCTATCGCGACTTCAGCCAAGCCTGGCTGGACGCAGCACCGGGCGAGCTGGACGCCATGGTCGAGCTCTCCTATGCGCTCAACAGCCTGGGGAGCCTGCAACTGGACAGCGGTGATTTACCCGGAGCCACCCGGTTGTTCCAGGCGTCCATTGCGCTGAAACAGCGCGCTCTGAGCCAGGACCCGCAGCAGCTGGGCCTCAAGGCCGAGCTGGCCGACAGCCTGACCTGGCTGGGAACCGCCTTGCTTTGGCAAGGTGAGCTGCAACAAGCCCGGACCTTGTTCATCGAGGCCTTGCGCGATGTCGAAGCCAATCGAGCCCTGGCGCCAGCCGACCTCGACTGGACTGCCCGCGCCGCCACGGTGCGCGACTGGATTGCCCAGGCCGAAGCCGCACTGAAGCACACGGAGCTCGCGCAAGAGCAATACCGGGCAGCCGCCGAGTTGATGCGCAAGCTGCTGCGCCAGGACCCCAATGAGCGCGGCTGGCAACAGCAGTTGCAGCGGATCGAAGCCGGTCAGCTGGCCCTGCGCAGCCACACGAGAGCCGCTCAATTGGCGCAAGCGAAAGCCTTGGACCAGGCATTGCGCGAGCAGGCACAGAAGGCCTCAGCGGCGGCAGGCCTGCGCCGTCTGCCGCTGCGCGTCAAGGTCGGCCTGGAGTTGGCGGCGGCACTGGAGGCGGCGGGGCAAGCTCAAGCCGCCGGCGAGGCCCTCGCCCAATGGGTCGCCCCGCTGCAGGACGGGCTGAAACGCAGCCCCACCGACCTGCCTCTGTTGGACGCCTTTGCCCAGCAGCAGCTGGACTTGGCGGCCTGGCGCAGCCAGCACGAGAGCGCGGCGGCCGGGGCAGCGCTCTGTCAGGCACTGGTGACCCAATTAGACAAACAAAGGCCCTTGCTGCGCGTTCATCACGGCATCACCCGCAGCTGGGTGCGGGCACATTCCTGCCTGAACCGGGAGGCCGAGGTCAAAGAAGAACGGGACTGGCTGGAACAGCGGCGCTGAGCTCAGCGCCGGCTGCGAGTGCTGGCATATGAAACAAGCTCACCGGCTCATTGGCATGAATCAAGCAACGGACCGGCACATTCCGGAGAGGGTTTCGTATGAGCAACACCACCAGCATCTACTACGTCAAAGCATCGCCCACGGGCAGCCGCAGCTCACCCATGAATGCGAGCTGCAGCTATTTCGCTGACCCCGCCTGCCAGCAGCCGATCTCCGGCACCCTGGTCTACGGCCAGGGCATCACGAATTGCCAGATCGCCCAGGCCAGCGGGTCCGGCCTGCAGCTGAAGAGCGCCACCTACGACACACTGAACCAGCCGGCGGCCAGCACGACCAGCAATTTCGTCACCGCTGTGAACGGCGTGGTCACCATCCCCATGCCGGCCGACGGCAGCAGCACCAAGGGCGTGATCCTGGTCTTCTCGGATGCGAACACGAGCGCGCTCTATCCGAGCTACGACCCACAGATCCGCAACAACGGCAACTGAGGCCGCGCTCAGTCCGGTGTCTGCGGCGGCGGCGAAGGCTGGCCCTCAGACACCGGCGGCAGGCGCCGCTGCGCGCGCAAGTCCAACACCACCGTGTGCGCCGTCTTGTCCTGCAGCCCCTGCCGGTTTGGGTCCCAAAGGATTTGCAGCAGACCGATGCCGCCGGTGACGGTGGCCGCGGCATAACCGCCAAAACGCCTGAATCCCAGCATCAAGGTCATGGGCTTGCCGCTGAGCTCCTGAACGCGCAGGCCCAACAGGCGCTTGCCCAGAGTCTGACCCGGCCAAAGCAGAGGCAGCAGGCAGAAATACAGCGCCGGCGTCACATAGTGGCGCAGCAGCTCATCCATCCAGCGCTGGGCGGCCTTGAGCCAACGCATGGCCTGGGGCTGGCCGGCCAGCACCACTTCTTCACGCAGCTGATCCAGCTGCTTTTCCTGCGCGCGGACCAGGCCGTGCAAGGCTTGGTGATGCACCTCGAGGGTCGCGGCTCGCACTGCGGCTGATGCCGAGGCATCTGCGGCATCGACGCTCCCTTCCGGCTCGTCCTCCGCCCGCTCACGCAACTCGCGCAGCTCGGCCTTGCTGAGTGTGCCGCTCGCTTGGCTGGCGGTCTCGGCCGCCGACTCGGCATCAGCCTCCGGGTCGCCCTGAAACAGCGTCACCACGCCCTGGTAGCTGAACCAAGCCACCAACAGCCAGGCCAACCAGCGCCGCTGCGGCCGCAGCACCGGGGGCGGCGAAGCCGCCAGTTCGGCGCCGGCCTCGCCGCGCTGCCGCCGCCGCCAGCGCAGGCGAGCGAACACCTCGGGTCGGAACTGGCGCAGCCAGGTGTAGAGCCCCAGGGCCGCAGCCATCATCAGCCAGTTGTTGGCCAGCTGGCTCACCAAGGCCAGCACCGCCACATCGATGCCCATGGCCAGGGCCCGCTGGCGCGGCGTGGCCAGGGGCTGGCCGAGCAGCTCGGGCGCGACATTGAAGTCTTCGGGGGTGACGGTGGCGCGCGGGTCTTGGGGCATGGGAGGGCAGGCAGTGGCGGGGCAGGGAAAGCAAGGCGGTCGTGGCTGTCGGCTGCACTCTAAGCGATGCCAGCTATGAGTCACACGCCATGACAGACAATCGCCGCCGCCGGCTCGGAGGAGCCAAAGAACTTATCCGTAAATAGTCGGGGTCGGCTGGCGGCCGCTTTGAACGCATTGCTGCGTTGCAGATCCTCGCGATACCTACGGGTATCGCTCCGGTCTGCGCCTTGCTCTGCGCTCAAATCGCCTTGCCATCCTCTGACCCGCCTATTTGCGGACAAGTTCTAAGCCCAACAATTCGACCAGACGCGCGCACTCGCGGGTCTGAAGATCGGAGAAAGGTCCCAGCGACGATGCACCGCCCTGCCCCCCATCAGCTCCGCCGCCCGTTCAGCCCCGGGCTGCGCGCCCTGACCCTGTGCTTTTTCACCCTGTTCGCGGCAAGCTCGCTAGCGCCGGCCGCGCCCGCCGGCGGCCCGCCGGAAGCCGCCCGGCCACGCATCGGCCTGGTGCTGTCGGGCGGCGGTGCACGCGGCCTGGCCCATATCGGTGTGCTCAAGGCCTTGCAACAGCTGCAGGTGCCGGTGGATCTGGTCGTGGGCACCAGCATGGGGGCGGTGGTCGGCGGCGCCTATGCGGCCGGACGCAGCGTCGAAGAACTCGAGCAGCTGGTGCGCACGGCCGACTGGACACGCATCCTGGCCGACCGTCCGGCCCGACCGGATCTGAGCTTCCGGCGCCGCGAGGAAGACCGGCTGCTGGCCTCACGCATCGAGCTGGGCCTGGACCAGGAAGGCTTGTTGCTGCCCAGTTCGGCTGCCGGCAATAGCGCACTCGAGTTCACCTTGGAACGGCTGGCACCCAACCAGCGCTCCGAGCAAGCGATCGATCAACTGGCCCTGCCCTTCCAGGCCCTGGCCACCGATCTGGTCAACGGCCGCTTGGTTGTGCTCAAGGACACGCCGCTGAACCAGGCCATGCGTGCGTCGATGGCGGTGCCGGGGCTGTTCTCGCCGGTGCGGGTCAAGGGCCGGCTGCTGGTGGACGGCGGCCTGGTGCGCAACCTCGGCGTCGACGTGGCTAGGGCCATGGGCGCCGACGTGATCATCGCCGTCAATGTCGGCTCACCCCTGCTGGATGAGCAGGAGATCCAGAGCGCGCTCAGCGTCACGGATCAGATGATCAAGATCCTGACCACCCAGAATGTCGAGCGCTCGCTGGAGGAACTGGGCAGCGCCGATGTCTTGCTGACGCCGGAAATGAGCGGTATCGGCCTGACCGATTTCGAATCCGCCGAGCGCGCCATCGATGACGGCCTCTTGACCGCCTTGGCGGCCAGCGAACGCCTGCGCGCGCTCGCCCTGCCCGCGCCGCGCTACGCCCTGCATGAAGAGCGCCGCCGCCTGCGCAGCCAGGCCGAGGCCGGGCCCTTGCCGCTGGCGGCCCTGCGCATCCAGGGCAGCCGCTTCACCAACCCGCAGGCCCTGCAGCGCGAGATCGACCTGCAGCCCGGCCAGTCCACCAGCCGCGAGCGCATCCAGCAGGCCAGCGCTCAGCTTTACGGGCGTGGCGACTTCGAACGGGTGCAGACCCAGGTCAGCGACGATCAGGGGCGGCGCGAGGTCGTGATGACGGTGACCGAAGCGGCCTGGCAGCGCAGCCGCCTGCGCCTGGGCATCGAACTGGCCAGCGACTTCAAGAGCTTCAACCGCAACACCTTGTCGGCCCTGCACACCTTGAGCTGGCTGAACAGCTGGGGTGCCGAGCTGCGCAGCAGCGTCAAGCTGGGCAGCTACAAGGAGCTCAAGTCCAGCGTGATGCAGCCGCTGGGGCCGGGCTCTCGCTGGTATGTGGAGCCTTCGCTCGAGATCATGGGCATCCGCGACAACGAATCGCTCAAGCCCTATCAATGGGATATGGCGCATCTGGGCTTCGCCTTGGGCCGGCAACTCGGCGCCTGGGGTGATGTGCAGCTGGCGGGCTTGCGCATCCGTTCGGACTATCGCGACGCCGACTTCCGCATCCGCGCCAACTTCGGTGTGCCGGAATTCCGCTGGCGCCTGGACAGCCTGGACGCGCCCGCCTTCCCGAGCAGCGGCCGCCTGCTCAACCTGGCCCTGCGCCGCTACCCGCTGACCGTGGAAGGCCAGGCCTCGACTTACCAGATCAAGTTCATGCAGGCCTTCCGGCGCGGCGAATGGGCCGGCCACCTCTACGGCGCCTATGCCGGCAGCCTGGGGGAGGCACGCATCGAGCTGCCGCAAGGCGAAGGTCTGGGTGGCTTCCTGCGCCTCTCGGGCAGCGAGCCGAGCTCCAAGACCCAGTCCTATGCCCTGACCCGCGTGGTGCTGGCGCGCCGCGTCGGCCAGATGCCGGTCGGCTTCGGTGACGCCGTGCGCGCCGGCTTCTCGCTGGAGCTGGGCCAGGAGCTGGCCGTGCCCTACGGCGAGCGCTCGCTGCGCAGCCTGAATCGCTTCGCGGCCAGCGGATTCATCGCGGTGGACTCGCGCTTCGGCCCGGTCTATCTGGCCCTGGGTGCCACGCGCGACGGCGGCGGCCGCCTCTACTTCTTCGTCGGCCCGGTTTGGTGAGCGGTCTCCCTGAAGCTACGTAACGTCCATCTTACATAGCGCAGTTTGGTAGCGGAATTCGGCACCCTGGGCCGCGCCACAGGGCCTGTGCCACAAGTCACTCGCCAAGACGAAGGCGGGCTCAGACACTGCGCATCGCCCTGAAACACGGGGCTTTGCAGCGCCCGCCGAGATTCAAACGACCGCGACGGGCACCGCAAACCACCATCCAGGGAGGGTGCCCCATGTCTTCAACAATCAGCCAGCACGGAGCCGTACACGGCCCCGCTTGCCGGACCACAGCGCCGCACTGAAGCGACCACTTCCGAACACCTCCTGTCGATGACTCACAAGGTCGTCGTGGCAGAGCCCTGCCTGACACCTCCCTTCACCACACTGGGAACTCAAGACATCATGAACAAGCCATCCATCCTGAGCCTGCACACCGCCGGCCTGATCTCCACCCTGAGCCTGGCTGTGGGCCTGGGCGCCTGCAGCGACGGCGGCGGCAGCTCGCCCGAGCCGCAGCCCGTCCCGAAATCCAAGATCACCAATGTGAACTACCTCGACGCGGTGGCCACAGGCGCGGTGGCCATCGAGCGCTTGGGGGCCATGCAGGCCAGCAGATCGCTGGCCGTACCCTTGGTCGAGCAGACGCCCGGCCAGCTGCCTTGCCCTAAAGGCGGGACCGTGGGCCTGAGCCGCAATGGCAAGGAGCGCGTGTTCACGGTCAGCAACTGTCAGCTGGAGCAGATCACCTTGATCTCGGGCAGCTACAGCATCAGCTACGACAGCTCGGTGCTGAATGCCGAGCACCGCTTCCAGGCACTCAACTACCGCATGGACGGCGACATCACGGTGGAGACCCTGGACGGCAAGTTCACCAGCAAGACCGACAACAGCAATATGAACGAGGACGGCGAACTGAGCGTGCTGCGCAATGGCAAGACCGACCGCTACAGCGCCTACAGCCTGCGTGCCAGCCTGGCAACAGGCGGCCCGACGACGCTGAGCGCCAAGCTCGTGGCGGCGCGCTTCGAGTTGCCCCTGACCGTGAGCATGAGCATGAGCCCGAACCCGAATGTCGCCAGCCAGCTCACCCTCACCGCAGAGGATCAGTCCAACCTGCGCTCGGCCAAAGCCGCCGACGGACGCGACATCTTCGAGCTGCGCGGCACACCCGGCGACCCGAGCATCGAAACCCTGTACCCGCAAAAGGCCGAGCTGGACGCAGCTCTCAAACGCGCCCGCACCTGACGCTCCGCCCTCAGGCCAGGCATCCCGTCCGGTCCCGGAAGCCTCGCAAGGCTTTCGGGACCATGGGCTCCAAGCGTCCTCTGGCGTTGAACTGATCCCACCGAACCATGACACCCCTATTCAACCGCGCTTCCTTGGCGGCGCTGTTTGCCACCCTGCTCTGCGCCTGCGGTGGCGGCGGCAGTACCCAGAGCCTGGAACTGACGCCCAGCCGCGAAGAGAAGCTGATCACGCCGGACCAGATGCTGGCCAGTCTGGCCGTGGCCCTGGTGGCCGATGACTACAGTCAGACCCTGATCCTCCAGCTCTTCCGCAATCAGGTGATGGATCTCTACCAGACCCAGACGGTCAGCGGCAGCTACCCCTGCAAGGTCAGCGGCCGCCTGGAACTGATCCGTGAAGGCCCCATCTGGCGCTACAGCGCGCACGACTGCCACAACATCAATATCCAGCTGGCCTCGGGCAGCTGGACCCTCGACACCAGCCAGGCCGCGAGCATGGGCATGCAACTGCAAATCAAGCAATTGGTCTTCCGCAAGTTCTACAGCGACATCCCGGACATCCTGACGGACGGCAGCTTCAGCATCGACAAACCGAACGCCGGCGGCCTCGAACAACAAGGCCGGCTCAGCCTCAGCTATGGCGGCGAGACCCGGGTCTACGAGCAGATTGCCTTGTCGGGGCCCGCCAGCAGCGCCGGCAGCCAAGAGGAGCGGCGCCTGCAGGTGGCCCGCTCGCCCGGCACTCCGCTGCCCTTGACGATGCAGCTTCGCCAGGGGCGGCTGATGACCGTCACGGCCGCTGACGGGTCGAATGTCAGCACCGACATCGGCAGCACCGGCGACTATGTCCTGGAACTGCGCCACAGCGCCCAAGGCCCCGTGGTGCTCAGCCGTCAGATCAATCGCAAGGATCTGCAGCTGGCCATCGCCAAAGCACGGCTCTGAGCCCGGCTGGCGTCCGAAGCACACCAAGTCCAGTCAAAATACCAACTGACGCGACCGCGCCCCGGCCAACCCCTGCTGCCATGACAACCACCTACAAACTGCCCTATTTTTCCTTCGGCTCTGCCGCTGTGGCCTTGGCCGCGGCCCTGCTCGCCGGCTGCGGTGGTGGCGGCAGCGAAACCTTGGCGCTGACGCCTGACCGTGAGATCAAGCAGATCAACACCGACACCATGCTCAACGCGGCAGCGATCGGCTATATCGCCCATTTGCATGCCTACCAGGACACGGCGCAACTGCTGCGCGAGCGCGTGCTGGAGCTCTACAAGACCCAGCTGGTCTCCGGCAAGTACGCCTGCGCCAAGAGCGGCAGCCTGAGTCTGGAGCGCAGCGGTGACATCTGGCGCTATGCCGCCCAGGACTGCGACATGATCAACGTCCAGATCCAGTCGGGTCAGTGGGAAATCGACGCCAGCCAGGCAGCCAGCGCAGGCGTCAAGGTCAAGCTGATCAATGTGCTCTACCCCAAAGCCTTCGTCGACACACCCAATATCGTCGTCAATGGCGCCTTCACCTTCGACATTCCAGGCAGCCCGACGCCGAGCAGCCAGGGCACCTTGACTTACAGCTACTCCAACACGGTGCGCGAATACGGTGACATCCGCCTGACCCAGCGCCAGGGCAGCAGCGGGTCCTATGACCAACGCAGCATCACCATCGTCAAGTCGCCGGTCACCAGCCTGCTGTTGACGGCCACCGCGAACGCGGCCAACGAACTCCGCGTCACCGCCGCCGACGGCTCCTCGGTCAGCCTGCCCCTGAACACCAGCAACGCCGCCGACTACACCCTGAGCCTGCGCAACAGCGCCAGCGGGCCGGTGCTGCTGAGCAAGACCGTCCCCGACCGGGACATGCGCGTGGCCCGCATCGCCGCCCGGCTCTGAGGACGCATGCTCCGGGTTGACCCGGTGTGACCAATGGATGGGTCGAAGGCGAGGGCAAGAATGGGCTCCAACAGCGACGCACCCTCCATGAAACTCCTGATCCTCGGCGGCACCCAGTTCCTCGGTCGACACATGGCCGAACAAGCCCTGGCCGCTGGCCATGAGGTGACCCTCTTCAACCGCGGCAACCAGGGGCGGCGCCTGCTGGCCGGCGTCGAACAGCTGCAGGGCGACCGACGCGGCGATCTGTCCATCCTGCGCGGCCGGCGCTGGGATGCCGTGCTGGACCCGAGCTGCTACGTGCCCAGCGCTGCCCGGCGCAGCGCCGAGCTGCTGCTTGATGCCGTCGAACATTACTGCCTGGTCTCCACCATCTCGGTCTACCCGCAGATCGACGCGGACACCGACGAGCACACGGCCGTCGCCGAACTCAGCGCCGAACAGCTGGCGCAGGCCGAAGCTCAGGCCACAGCCCCCGGCTCGCAGTCGGGCGGCGGCTATGGCGCAGCCTATGGCGGGCTCAAGGTGCTGTGCGAGCGCACTGTTCAGGGCTTGATGGGCGAGCGTGCCCTGATCCTGCGCCCGGGCTTCATCGTCGGCCCCTATGACTACAGCCCGCGCCTGCCCTACTGGCTGCAGCGCCTGGCCGATTCAGCCCGCGATGGCGAGCCGGT
>Ga0187845_1002373_pt1 | contig 10200 bp, 8 predicted proteins | sample SpaLakP09_SKY_68_FD_134515 | JGI IMG/M metagenome (GOLD analysis project Ga0187845, IMG submission 134515) | Oligotrophic lake water microbial communities from Sparkling Lake, Wisconsin, USA - SP09_SKY_68 | ecosystem: Environmental > Aquatic > Freshwater > Lake | place: USA: Sparkling Lake... | reverse complement strand
GCAGCGAATGGTGCAGCGCCCAATTCTGCGTGGTCATCGCATCTTCTAAAGGCCCAAACTCGGCAAAATGGTGATCTATAAAATTCTTTAACTGGGCAAGTGCGCCTTTGCGCGTAGTAGCCCAGGTATTTGTCGGCACATGCGATAACTCAGCTGCTACTTCTTTATCAATCTCATCTCGCTTGTGTTCTAGATATGCCGGGCCCTCATATTTCTTAGGCGGTGGCATGCGGTTATCTTTATCAAAGTTCCAAGAGCCACCGATGGGATCAGTTCCTGCCATTAATACATTTAGGCGCAACCGTTGTTTGCGATAGAAATTCTCCATCAGGTAAGACTTTTGCTCATCTGCCCAAAGCTTAAAGAGCGAGCGAGAAGTCAGAAAGAAATCGTTTTCAACGAAAGTTAATCCGTGTTTCTTCAAAGCCTCAAATTGGCGAAAGGAACTTGGCTCTGCGCACACTATCGGCAGCGCTCCGTACTTCTTCGTGATTTCCTTTAGCCCATCAATTGTCGTGGCAGCCTTTATATATTCAACTTTAAAGCCTTCAACTTCTAACGTTTGCGCAAAATGGCGGGCGCTTGAAATAAGAAAAAACAACCGCTCCTTGTGCCAATTTCTCCCTGTTGTCATGCGCGCACTTTCCACAAAAACAATCAGATCTGATTTGGGGTCAGCGCTCTTAAGCGCACCGTATTTACGATGCAGGTGATCAAAGGGGATATAGATAATGCGGCGTGACATTGGGCAATGGTAAGTCAGCGCCTTCGAAGATGGGCTTTAGGAAATAGCCATAGAGTTCAAACGGCCTTTTCTTCTCGCGTCCTATAAGATTCTGGCTTATTCCGAAAGAGAAAAGAGAGTTGTCATGGGCGCTTGCTCCTGCGGTTACACCAGAGATGAAGAGAAGAATTGCGACGGAACACATAAGGTCGTTAAGGCTGTAAAGGCTGAATTAGCCGAAAAGCTTGAAGCCAACGGCTTTCCACACGCTTCTGAATACGTAAAGAACAACTAAGCCCTGTATTTGCCCAATATTTCTAGATTGGACATGCGGAGTTCAGAGTTCAGGTTTAGCATTTGGCAACTAGCAAGGAATCCACAGACCAAGGGGAGAGATCATGGATGAAAAAGGATTATTAGAGCTTTGGAACACAAAGCGCACACAGATTATCAACGCTCAAATCGCACCAACACTTTTGCTAATTGGAATTTTTGTATTAGCTGCATTTGGAAAATTTGAAAGCGCATCAGATGGCGCCAAGTACCTAACTGTTGGCGTTGCCGCAGCCACCGGAATCCTGGCGATAATTTCACAATACGCAGCTATTCGTGAGGCTGAAGCTCTTCTTACAGATCTCAAGAAAATTGAAAAGCCGTCAGCTCTTTCAACCAAAATTGCAGATTCACGCGGACTTTTATCTCTCTCAGCAATTGCAATGGTTGGTCTAGGCATCGGTGTATTCGCACTCGTTGTATGGACAGTACTGGGTTAATCCTTTGAATAAATTTCTGATTCTGGCAGCCTTCATCGTGATTCTTTCCGTGATGTTAATTGCCTACGAGCGCCCCGCGAAAAAGAAGCAGAAAATTACTGGACGAGGCGGAGACTTCGAGTCCTAAGAAGTCAACGCTTTAATTAACTCATGCGCCAACTTAGAAATGCCACGCAATTTCTCTTAGGCGCAGCCCTTGCCTATGCCGGCACCACACACCTGACAACAAATCGCACCGAGTTCCAAGCACAAGTTCCCAACTGGGTTCCGTTCTCTGCCGACTTCGTTGTGATCGCATCCGGCATCGTTGAAATCGCACTTGGCTTATCTCTTCTTCTGCTTTGGAAATACCGCACCCAAGTCGGCTTCCTCACCGCTGCATTCTTCATCGCAATTTTTCCCGGCAACATTTCGCAATATGTAAACGGCATCGATGCCTTCGGACTCGACAGCGATCGCGCCCGCGCAATTCGCCTACTCTTTCAACCGCTCTTAGTGATCTGGGCGCTGTGGTCGACAGGTGCATGGAGAAGTTACCGAGTAAAGAAAGTTACTTCTGTTTATAACCCGCAGGACACTTAGGTGATACGGCAGTTACCTTCTTAACTAACTTGCCCTTAACGCAAGTTATCGACTTAGTTGCCACTTTCTTAACTGGCGCCGACGCAGCTGCCGCTTGCTTCTTTTGCGTTAACTTAACGCGGATCGTTGGCGTAGAAAAGGTAAAGTTCTTTGCAGTTAGAAATAACCATTCCCGTTTAGCATCTTCGCGCACAGTTTCGGTACCGATAATCTGCTCACTTCCATCGGCGTTAACAACTGAAACCGATGCCTGAAATGGCGCACTCGTGAATCCATAAACACAACGCGCAACTGATGATCTAATCGCCAAGTCGTAACTTCCACGCGTTAGCGTCTTGCCATCTTCCATCAAATGCAAACCCGCGACCTTGTAATTAAGTGCGCCATCCTTAAACTCTGGCGCAGAAGGGGAGTAGACCATGGCATTAGTTGTCACAATTCCAAGTAACTGTGTCTTGTCATCAAAACAAGCATTGCCCGATGTTGCCTGATATCCGTTTACACTTGCACCAGCCGAGACAATCCACTGCGCGCGATAACCCGGCTTGGTCTTTAAAATCGGCTCAAAGGCTGCGAAATCTTCAAAGTTTCCAACTGGGTCATAGCCGCTAATTAGCGAACCTTCGCGCTGCAGCAGCTCGTTGTACCCAAATTCCCCAGAACTTAAACGCACTCGGGCATCTATCTTCGGGTTACTTGCTAATTCACTCTTCTTCAAATAACCGAATGCACCTGGTACGTTTACGGGAACAGCCTCAATCTTTATCCGATTATTCTTGGTATCAATCGGATCGACTTTAACGTCGACATCTTTCATCCGCCCATAAAGCCACCCAGTCATTTCAGCGCCCATACGCATCGTCAGAGCTACGCGAGTGTTTTCGGCAAAATCTTCATACTTTGCGCAAAACCCTAACTCTGTCCAAGCGCAATCTGCCAAATTATCGTAATCGTTGCCGGTTGGGCGCACCCCATAAGTAGCGCCACCATCGGTGTTTGTAGTTGTGTAACTTTCTAACGGGTAATACTTACCTGCTTTTTGTGTAACTGGAATAACGCTTAAACTCATTGAAGTCAAAGTAATTGGCGCATTGGCTTTTCCTGCTGCACCAACTGCTTCACGATTCTGACCATATACAACGCGTGCAATTACGCCATAGGTAAAGTTTCCAGATTTATTGGCAAACTTTGCCGATTTCCACAAACTAGGGCCACCACCACGCGGTAAGCCAAGTGCGGCATCTGCTGGAGTCGTAAGTGATTTAACTTCGTGATCCAAAATCGCTGGCTCCATATCTGCAGCCGAAGTTCCAACACTTAAACGTTCGATACACATCAACTGGTTAGCACTTTCACAAGGTGGTAAGACCAATCGCGCTGAAACGTATAAACCCTTCGCACAATTTGCATCGCTCAAAGATGAGCAAAGAAATGTGTTCGGTGGAGTGCCAGGCTTGGCAGGCAGGTTTGAAGTGATGATCGAAACATGCTCACCAGACGTAGGTTGGCGCTCTGAAAAATCAAAAGCTAAATAACCTTTACTCGCAATACCACCTGGCAGTAGATCAAACAAACTCGCACCTTGAGTCGGTGCCAAGGTTGTAAATGCGAGAGAGAGCGCGGTAAGAGAAACTATAAATAGCCTGGCAGCAAATTTCTTCATCATCTGACTTAGCCCCTTCAAAGACTTATCCAAGCGTACTCCGCGCTCGGCGCTAACCTTCTCTAGTGATCGCTAAAACCAAGAACGGCTTCCCACCCAAAATCTGCCAACGCTGCAACCTGCCCTTTGAATGGCGCAAGAAGTGGGCACGCGATTGGGAGAGCGTTAAATACTGTTCTGAGAAATGTAAGTCTGGGAAGTAACCTCACCCAACGCGCTAACTGATTGCAGATTATTTGGGTTGAAATTCTTTTCGCTTAATAGATTCTGAAATAAGTTTTCGCCCCTCTTCAAGGTTTGCAATCCGGCCAGCGCTGATCATCTGAATAATAAGATTACCCATCACCGTTGCCTCGGCTGGCCCAGCAATTACGAGAAGACCTGTCACATCAGCAGTTAATTGATTTAGAAGATCATTTGAAGACCCACCACCAATAATATTTATCTCTTTTACTTTAACGTTGGCGGCATCTTCTAGTTCGCGAAGTGATTGTGCATAAGCGTCAGACAAACTGTCAAAGATGCATCGTGCAAATTCAGCCGGAGTATTAGGAACTTTTTGGTTAGTTTCGCGACAATATTCAGCGATTCGCTCTGGCATCGCACCAGGCTTGGCAAAGCGTGGATCGTTGGTATTTATAATCTGTTTGCGAGGAAGTTGGCTAGCGTCTTTGCTCAAATCTGCAGCGGTCAATGTAAGGCCTTGAGACTTCCAATAGCGAAGCGATTCCTCTAGTAACCACATGCCTGACACATTTTTAATAAATCGAATTCGATCCGCCACGCCCGCTTCGTTGGTGATGTTATAGGAAAGTGCTTTCGCGCTAGTGATTGGCGCATCAAGCTCAAGACCAACTAGTGACCACGTGCCACTTGAAATATAGGCCGAATCTTTTGTAGCGCGCAGGGGTACTCCGGCAACTGCAGATGCTGTGTCATGTGAACCTACTGCAACTACAGAGATGCCATCGAGTTTGCCATGACCTTTTATGTTTCCAAGTCTTGCACCTGGCTTATGTAATGCAGGAAAGATAGATCGGGGTATCTCGAGTTTGTCGATGAGCTCCCAATCCCATTCTAGCGAGTGAGCATTTAAGAGTTGCGTAGATGATGCGTTGGTAATGTCATTACTCTGCACCCCAGAAAGAACATAATTAAGTAAATCTGGCAGCATTAAGAAGGTATCTGCACTCTTCATCGCCGGTGTATTTTGCGCAGCGCGCAGTTGGTAGGCGGTATTAAAGAAGATGAATTGAATTCCGGTCTTCTGATAAATCCACTCTGCGCCAAGTGAGTCTGAGATTGATTGCATCAAACCATCGGTTCGTGAATCTCGATAGCAATAGGGTTCTTCGATTAGATTTCCCTGACTGTCCAGTAATCCGTAGTCAACTGCCCAAGTATCGATACCGACAGAGATGATTTCACCGAGCTCTTGCGCCTTTAAAAGTCCGGTCTTAACTTCATCAACAATCTTCGACCATTCCCAGTGCAACCCGCCATCTGCAAAGACTTTCGCTTCGTGTTTAAAACGATGGACTTCTTGAATAACAAGTGAACCTGAATCAAGAGACCCGACAGCAATGCGTCCACTAGAGGCGCCAAGATCTATCGCTGCACAGAACTTCATAATGGTTTATCGCAAGAAGGCTGCAGATACTCCGCCATCGACAGGGATATGTAGCCCGGTCGTTAGAGATAGTTCTCCGCTAAGCAGAACAAAAACGGCTGCTGCGATGTGTTCTGGCAAAACTTCCTTTTTAAGAATTGTTCGCTGGGCATAGAACTCACCGAGTTTAGATTCTTCAACTCCATATACGGCAGCGCGATTTGCCCCCCATCCCGATGAGAAGATTCCTGAACCTTTCACAACGCCATCAGGATTGATGCCATTAACGCGGATTCCATGTTCTCCAAGTTCTGCTGCTAACAACCGCACTTGATGCGCCTGATCCGCCTTCGTTGATCCATAACCAATGTTATTTGGACCGGCGAATACTGAATTCTTAGAGGAGATATAGACAATATCTCCACCTAATTTCTGGGCGATCATTACTTTGGTCGCTTCACGCGATACTAAGAAAGATCCGCGGGCCATAATCTCGTGTTGCAAATCCCAATCTTGGACAGTTGTGTCAACCAAAGATTTGCTAATTGATATACCCGCGTTATTGATAACTATGTCTATGCCACCGAAAGCTAAGTTGGTAGCAGCAATTGCATCGATAATGGCGCCCTCATCAGTGACATCCATTGCGATGCCGATCGCTTTATCGGAATTTCCAATTTCAGATGCAACAGCAACAGCACCATCTTTATCGCGGTCTGCAACTACAACACAGGCACCTTCTGCTGCTAGGCGTAAGGCGGTCGCCTTACCAAGACCCGAAGCAGCACCTGTGACAAGTGCAATTCGACCAGCAAGTGGCTTGGGTTTCGGTGCGCGCCTTAACTTGGCATCTTCAAGATCCCAATACTCGATGCGGAATTTTTCAGACTCGATGATTGGTGAGTAAGTTGAGAGAGCTTCGGCTCCGCGCATAACGTTAATGGCGTTGATATAGAACTCGCTAGAAACGCGAGCCGTCTGCTTATCTTTTCCGAATGAAAACATTCCGATTCCGGGCACGAGAATAATTGTTGGGTCAGCCCCACGCATTGCGGGGGAGTCCTTGGATGCATGACGTGAGTAGTAGGCAGCGTAATTTTCGCGGTACTTCTCGTGAAGTTCTGCAACGCGTTTTAGAACTTCCTCGAGCGGCGCATCAGGTGCGGTATCTAAAACCATTGGCGAAATTTTTGTACGCAAGAAGTGATCTGGACATGAAGTACCAAGAGCGGCTAACCGAAAGAGTTCTGCGCCTTGCGTGAAATCAAGAACAACTTCTGAATCAGTAAAGTGGCCGACCATACGTGAATCACGTGATGCCACAGCGCGCAGATGAGGGGCAAGTGAGCTGGCACGCGAGATACGTGATGCCGAATCTATCGGCTTGTACTTTGCAACGGCTGAACCAAATGGGTTCTTCTTACCCTTTGACTTAATAAATTCTTCAGCCTTGGTAATCGCTGCAATAGAACGCTCTTCACATTCTTTGCTTGTTGCACCCCATGTTGTGAGGCCGTGTCCTCCGAGAACACAACCCTTCGCCTTTGGGTTTTGGGTGGCAATTTTTTCCATATCTAACCCAAGTTGAAATCCGGGGCGGCGCCAGTCCACCCAGAGAATCTCATCGCCAAAACATTCACGAGTTAATTTCTCACCATCTAAAGAAGTTGCCAGCGCGATTATCGAATCTGGGTGCAAGTGATCAACATGATCAAAGGGAATTAGCGCATGCACAGTTGTATCAATACTTGGAGCCGCTTTGGATGTGCCGAAGAGACAGTAATCAAAAAGCGCAACCATCTCATCTTCATGGTCGACGCCGCGATAAACTTTTTTGAGCGCTACAAATTTCTCTTGTACGAGAGCAGCTAAACCGGATTCAGTCATAGTGCCGAGATCGCCACCGGAACCCTTTACCCAGAGCACTGTTGTCTCTTCACCCGTTGCAGGATTGGTAATCAAACCCTTCGCCGATGTATTGCCACCGGCGAAATTAGTGAATTTTGGATTTGAACCTAGAAAGTTACTGCGTTGCAGCAGTTCTTTTACAACTTTCGGCGTTGTCATTATGCGCCCCATCCCGCCTGAACGCCACCAACGCGTTCTGCTGCAATCTTTTCTGCATAACCGCTGCTGGCGTAAGCGCTCTTTGGATCCGCCTCGACACCTATTTCGCCACGAAGTTCATCAAGAAGTGGTCGAACATCTGTGTTGTAAGCATCCATCAAGATGTCATTTCCACCAAGCACATCACCATCTAGTTGCGCTTTCTTGAGGGCAGCATGATCGACAAGCAGTGCCTTAGCAACAGCTTCTTGCACATTGGTAATGGAGCGAATCTGTGCCGGAATCTTTGGTTCGATGTTGTGGCATTGATCGAGCACGTATGAAACGGGAGTTCCCACATCAAAGCCAGCGTTTTGATTTACCTCGTGCATAATTCGAAAGAGTTGGAAAGGATCTGCTGCACCAACGATTAAGTCATCATCAGCATAGAAGCGTGAATTGAAGTCGAATGCACCAAGGCGCTTCTTGCGCAGCAAGAATGCAACTATGTATTCAATATTGGTGCCTGGCGCATGGTGGCCAGTATCAACACAGACCATCGCCTTCTCACCGAGTTCAAGGCAGTGCACATATGAAGTTCCCCAATCAGGAACATCAGTTGAATAAAAAGCTGGCTCGAAGAACTTGTATTCCAAAAGCATTCGTTGGTCAGGTCCCAAGCGGTCATAGCATTTACGAAGTGATTGCGCTAGACGATCCTGACGTTCTGCCAAATTATCCTGTCCCGGATAGTTAGTACCGTCGGCAAACCAGAGCTTTACATCTGTAGAACCTGTCTTACCCATGATGTCGATGCACTCGTATAAATGGTCGACCGCCTTCTGGCGAATTTTGGCATCGGGATGACAGACCGAACCTAATTTGTAATCATCATCTTGAAATGTATTGGCGTTAATTGTGCCAAGGCGTACTCCAAGATCAGCGGCGTAATCAGCGAGATGTTTGTAATCATCGACCTTATCCCAAGGAATATGAAGAGCAACCGATGGAGCAGCACCGGTGAACTTATGAACTTGTGCCGCATCAGCAATTTTTTCGTATGGATCGCGTGGCACACCTGATTGAGCGAATACCTTAAATCTAGTTCCAGAGTTTCCGTATGCCCAGGATGGAGTTTCAATCCAGAAGCGCTTGAGCACATCCTTTGCCTCTTTTTGAGTTGCCACTATCTGTACTCCTTTATCTGGTTGATGAAAAACTTCACTTTAAATAGAAAACACTTTCGAGCTTTAAGAAACCTTTGTCGGCTGCTTTGCCATCAAGACCGGTAAAGAAAGGAGCCATATCTGCTTGCCATTTTTCATTTACGTCAAGTGCTGCCATTCCCGCCTTTGCTGCCACGAGATCTGGGGTTTCAAAGTAGCCAAAGAGCGTTCCGTCGTTGCGATCTAAAAATATTGAATAGTTTGTCCAGCCAGTATCACGTAGCGCCTGCAACATATCGGGCCAGACTTGTTCATGGCGACGAACATATTCATCCATCATCTCTGGACGTACCTGCAAGCGAAAGCCCACTCGTTGCATTGCTAGGCACTCTCCTTCATTAATACACATTTTGTATATTCGAGATATTTAGAATCGCTCCAGAGACTTATTCTATTTAATAGCGCTGATTTAACAATAGGTTTTTGTATTTGATCTGGCAAATTAATGACTGTCATGAAATCGAATGGGGAGAATTAAATAGTTCGTCTTGGGCCAAAATGCAGGCGCCGAATAGCGCCGCATCTGTATCTAAAGCCGATGTACCTATTGAGAAAGAACCAATGTCTTTATTTTTTCTCTCCAAGTGATGCTTCAGCCTCGGTATGAGCAAGTCGGTGATACGCACTGCATATCCTCCTAAAATCACCCTATCTGGGTCCAAAATGGGAATTAAGATCGAGAGAGTTTTCGCTAAAGATTGTGCAATAAGATCTATGCCTTTAATGACAACTTCGTCACCATTTTTGGCTCGACTAAGGATCTCACTTAGGTAGAACTCATTGTCCTTGCTCCAGTCTTTAACTAGATCAGGACAAGTGTTTTCAATCAGGACCTTAAAGCCAATTTCAGTCTCGGTGCAACCAATTTTTCCGCACTTGCATAATTTGCCGTGTTCGTTAATAGAAATGTGGGCGATATTTCCCATAGATAAGTTTGCCCCTAATTGTATTTCACCATTTTGCACAACAGCGATGCCTGGCGTGATTCCCAATTCGAGGTGCATCAGTAGCTTGGAAGATTTATTTTCCTTTAAAAGATATTCGTATTCAGCAAATGCGGCAAGTTTGGCGACAGTGTTTATCTCTATTGGAATACTTGGCGGCACTACATTTTTTACATATTCCATCAACTCTAACTTTTCCCAATTAAGCGATGAAGAAGAAACTTTCAATTCTGAATCAATGATTCCAGGAAAAACGACAATTAATTTGGCGATGCGCGATGCCTGGCGGGTGGCTGATTGGACTGCGCGATCGAGCAATGGCGCAACTTCTATTGTGCGTGCTTCGGGTGTGAGATTGTAGGAAGTCGTAGCTCGCTCGCGATAAAACTCTTGGCCGAGCAAATCAAAGGCGATGATCGCTGTATAAAAGGCGCGAAGTTCGATGACGATGATCGAAGTGGCTTGCGCATTAATTGAGAGCAGAACTCCGGGTCGACCCCTGTCTGGCTTTGACTCTTCAGCACCTTGCGTCAAAAGCCCGCGTTCGAGCAATTCGTCAACGATGTTATTTACCCCGGGCTTGGTCATTCCAGTTGCATTGGCCAATTGCGCCCGAGAAAGTGGCCCTGAATC
>Ga0187845_1002370_pt1 | contig 10203 bp, 7 predicted proteins | sample SpaLakP09_SKY_68_FD_134515 | JGI IMG/M metagenome (GOLD analysis project Ga0187845, IMG submission 134515) | Oligotrophic lake water microbial communities from Sparkling Lake, Wisconsin, USA - SP09_SKY_68 | ecosystem: Environmental > Aquatic > Freshwater > Lake | place: USA: Sparkling Lake... | reverse complement strand
GACACGTCCGTCACTGGCCAGGTGCTCAAGCTCGTGGCCGCCAGGCCCGACGCCATCCTCATCGCCGGCTCGGGCACGCCCGCCGCGTTGCCGCAGAAGGCGCTGAAGGAGCGCGGCTACGCCGGCAAGATCTACCAGACCCACGGCATCGCCAACAACGACTTCCTGCGCGTGGGCGGCAAGGACGTGGAGGGCACGCTGCTGCCTGCCGGCCCGGTGCTCGTCGCCGCGCAGCTGCCGGCCGACCACCCGGTGAAGAAGAGCGCGCAGGACTACATCGCCAAATACGAGGCCGCGCATGGCAAGGGCAGCGTGTCGACCTTTGGCGGCCACGCCTGGGACGCCGGCCTGCTGCTTGCCGCCGCTGCGCCCGAGGCGCTGAAGAAGGCCCAGCCCGGCACGCCGGCCTTCCGTGCCGCGCTGCGCGACGCGCTGGAGAACGTCAAGAACGTGGCCGGCGCGCATGGCGTGTTCAACATGTCCGCCAACGACCATCTGGGCTTGGATCAACGCGCGCGAGTGATGGTGCAGATCAAGGACGGCGGCTGGGTGCTGATCAAGTGAACGCCGTGCCGACCCTGAAGAGCTATATCGCTGGCCGCTGGGTCGGCGAGCGCGCGGCCAAGCCTCTGGCCAGCGCCATCAACGGCCGTGTGGTCGCGCACACGCACGAGGAGGGCCTGGACTTCGCCGAGGCCATGGCCTTCGCGCGCGGCACGGCCTTGCCCGGCTTGCTGCGCACGCACTTCCAGGACCGCGCCCGCGTGCTGAAGGCGCTGGCCGCCTATCTGATGGAGCGCAAGGAAGAGCTGTACGCGATCAGCGCCCACACCGGCGCGACGCGCAGCGACTCGTGGATCGACATCGAAGGCGGCATCGGCACGCTGTTCGCCTACGCCTCCATCGGCGGCAAGGACCTGCCCAGCAGCAATGTGCTGCACGAAGGCCCGGCGATGCGGCTGGGCGCCAACAACCACTTCATCGGCAGCCATGTGCTGGTGCCCAAGCGTGGCGTGGCCCTGCACATCAATGCCTTCAATTTTCCGATGTGGGGGATGCTGGAGAAGTTCGCGCCCAGCTTCCTGGCCGGCATGCCCTGCCTGGTGAAGCCCGCCACGGCGACGAGTTATGTCGCGGAGGCCTGCACGCGCCTGATCGTCGAATCCGGCCTCGTGCCGACGGGCGCGCTGCAGCTCATCATCGGCGGCACCGGCGACCTGTTCGAGCGCCTCGATGAAGCCGACGTCGTTACCTTCACCGGCAGCGCCGACACCGCGCTGATGCTGAAGGCCCATCCCAACCTGCTGAAGAAGAGCATCCCTTTCAACGCCGAGGCCGACAGCCTGAACTGCGCCATCCTCGCGCCCGACGTGACGCCGGATGACCCCGAGTTCGACCTCTTCATCAAGGAGGTGGCCCGGGAGATGACGGCCAAGGCGGGCCAGAAGTGCACGGCCATCCGGCGCACCATCGTGCCGGCCCACCGCATCGACGCGGTCGCCGCGGCGTTGAAGGCGCGCCTGTGCAAGACCGTGGTTGGCGACCCCGCCGTCGAAGGCGTTCGCATGGGCGCGCTGGCCAGCAAGGCCCAGCAGGCCGATGTGGCCGAACGCGTGGCGCAGCTGGCGAAGCACTGCGAGTTGCTGCTGTCCGAGGGCGACGGCTTTGCGCCCAAGGGCGAGGGCGTCAGCGACGGCTCGTTCTTTGCGCCGACGCTGTTGCTGGCCCGTGACTCGGCGACCAGCGATGCACACCACCTCGAAGCCTTTGGCCCGGTGACGACGCTGCTGCCCTATGGCGATTACGAGGAGGCCCTGCACCTGGCCACGCTGGGCCGCGGCAGCCTCGTCGGCACCGTCTGCACGAAGACGCCCGCACTCGCTGCGCAAGCCGTGCCTACCTTTGCCGCCTGGCACGGCCGCATGCTGGTGCTGGACCGCGAGGCTGCGCTGGAGAACACCGGCCACGGCTCCCCATTGCCCAAGCTCAAGCACGGCGGCCCCGGCCGCGCGGGCGGGGGGGAGGAACTGGGCGGCCTGCGCGCGGTGAAGCACTACCTGCAGCGCTGCGCCGTGCAGGGCTCGCCGACGATGATCTCGGCCATCACCGGCGAATACCAGCGCGGTGGCGCGGTGACCGAGAGCGACATCCACCCCTTCCGCCGTTACTTCGAGGACGTGGAGGTCGGCATGAGCCTGCTGACCCACCGCCGCACGGTCGGCGAGGCCGACATCGTGGCCTTTGGCGGCCTGTCGGGCGACTACTTCTACATGCACTTCGACGAAGTCGCGGCAAAGGAATCGCCCTTCGGCAAGCGCATCGCCCATGGCTACTTCGTGCTGTCGGCGGCGGCGGGCTTGTTCGTCAGCCCGGCACCCGGCCCGGTGCTGGCCAACTACGGCCTGGAGAACCTGCGCTTCGTCACGCCCGTGGCCATCGGCGACACCATCCAGGCGCGGCTGACCGCCAAGCGCAAGATCGACCGCCCGCCGCGCGACGACCAGCCGGCGCAAGGTGTCATCGGCTGGGACGTGGCCGTGACCAACCAGCGCGGCGAGCTCTGCGCGAGCTACGAAATCCTGACTTTGGTGGCCAAACGCGTGGCCGGCTGATCGCCCACCCCCGATGCGCTTCGCGCCTCCCCCTCAAGGGGGCGCACCCGATGGCCTGGCAGAGCCAGTTCCGTGGGTGCTGCTGGATGAGTCGCGGGGCTGACGCCCCGCTTCAACGTGCTGCTGGCAGTTCGCCTGCGGCCTTGAGGTCCGCCCGGCGGGCGCCCGTGAACCGCTTGGCCCAGTAGGAGTCGCGCATGTCCTCCACGCGCACGGCGCTGCCGGTGCGGGGGGCGTGGATGAACTTGCCTTCGCCGACGTAGATGCCGACGTGGCTGAAGGTGCGCTTCATCGTGTTGAAGAACACCAGGTCGCCGGGCTTGAGTTCGTCGCGGCGGATGGCAGCCAGGCTGCTGTCCTTGGCCTGCTCGTCAGCGCGGCGTGGCAGCACCAGACCCACGCTCATCTCGAAGATGTGGCGGGTGAAGCCGCTGCAGTCAAAACCGTTCTCGACCGAGTTGCCGCCGCGCGTGTAGCGCACGCCCAGGAAGTTCATGGCCGACAGCACCAAGTCCGACGCGGTGTCGCGCACGCTGGCCAGCAGGCGAGATGACCCGCTCACTTCGCCAACCTGCAATGTCAGGCCACGCTCACTGAGGAAGCGGCTGACGGCATCGCCTGCGGAGTTCGTGTTCGCCTGCGCCGTTTGAGCGGGCTTGGCCTTGTCCGCCGCCGCCTGCTGTTGCTGCAGGCTCTGGCCATACGCACCCGTCATCGTGCCTGGGGGCGGGGTCGCCGTTGCTGTCGTTGAGGCCTGCGCCACGCCTTGCGCATGCGCCGCGCAACCGATGACCAGGAGGCCAGCGGCAGCGATGCGGTTCAGCAGGGCAATGGGAGAAACCAGGAGCATTCGGGACAGAAACCGGGGCGGGCCGCAGGGCGGTCGCGGATAGCAGAGTTGGGACAGCGGGGCGCAGGGTAGGAGGCGACCCCGGCACCGTCAATCAAAGCGGGCGGAAAACGCGCGATTCTCAGGGCAAACCCCGGCATTTCGAGCTGTCGCCCCAGTAAAAACCCTGAACTTTTCACAGGAACGGCGCGTAGGACTGTCGCCCAACCGCGCGTGGGGCGATGCCAACGCCTTTGACTTCGGTCAGATTGTCGTCAGCGCCTGCGGCCCAAACTCGCCGGCATGACGCAGACCTATGCCGACTTTCATCAACGCTCGCTGACAGAGCGCGACGCCTTCTGGGCCGAACAGGCCAAGCGCATTGACTGGCAGACGCCGCCGCAGCAGATCTGCGACGTGAGCCGTCCGCCGTTTGCGCGCTGGTTCGTGGGTGGTACGACCAACCTGTGCCACAACGCGGTGGACCGGCATGCCGCCACACGGCCGGGGGACCCTGCGTTGATCTGGGCGTCCACCGAGGTCGGGCGGGAGAAGGTGTACAGCTTTGCCGAACTGCAGGCCGAGGTCGAGGCCATGGCCGCGATCTTCGTCTCGCAAGGCGTGGCGCAGGGCGACCGCGTGCTGATCTACATGCCGATGGTCCCTGAGGCGGCGTTTGCCATGCTGGCCTGCGCGCGCATCGGCGCCATCCACTCGGTGGTGTTCGGTGGCTTCGCCTCCAGCAGCCTGGCCAGCCGCATCGAAGACGCGACCCCGAAGCTCATCGTCAGCACCGACGCCGGCAGCCGCGCCGGCAAGGCGCTGCCCTACAAGCCGCTGCTGGACGAGGCCATTGCGTTGTCGGCGCACAAGCCTGCCGCCGTGTTGATGGTGGACCGCGGCCTGGTGCCCTTCGAGCGCGTGCCGGGCCGCGACCTGGACTACGCCGACCTGCGCCGCCAGCACGCCGGCGTGCGCCTGCCCTGCGCCTGGCTGGAGTCCAACAGCATCAGCTACACGCTCTACACCAGCGGCACCACGGGCAAGCCGAAAGGCGTGCAGCGCGACGTGGGCGGCTACGCGGTGGCGCTGGCTGCCAGCATGGACTGGATCTTCGGCGGCAAGCCCGGCGAGACCTACTTTTCCACCAGCGACATCGGCTGGGTCGTGGGCCACAGCTACATCGTCTACGGGCCGTTGATCGCCGGCATGGCGACGCTGATGTACGAGGGCACGCCCGTGAACCCAGACGCGGCCGTGCTGTGGAGCCTGGTCGAGAAGTACAAGGTCACGGTGATGTTCAGCGCGCCCACCGCCGTGCGCGTGCTCAAGAAACATGACGCTGCGCTGCTGAAGCGCCATGACCTGTCGAGCCTGCGTGCGCTGTTCCTTGCTGGTGAACCGCTGGACGAGCCCACCGCGCGCTGGATCTCCGACGGCCTGGGTGTGCCCATCATCGACAACTACTGGCAGACCGAGACCGGCTGGCCGCTGCTGACGGTGGCTCGCCACATCCCCGGCGTGCAGGCGCTGTCGACGCGCTTTGGCTCGCCCGGCGTGCCCATGTACGGCTACGACGTCAAGCTGCTCGACGAGAACACCGGCGCGGAACTGACCGAGCCCAACCAGAAGGGCGTGCTCGTCATCGAGTACCCACTGCCGCCGGGCACGCTGCAGACCGTGTGGGGCGACGATGCCCGCTTCGTCAACACCTATTGGCAGAGCGTGCCGGGCCGTCAGGTGTACTCGACCTTCGACTGGGGCGTGCGCGACGCGGACGGCTACACCTTCATCCTCGGCCGCACTGACGACGTCATCAACGTGGCCGGCCACCGCCTGGGCACGCGGGAGATTGAGGAGTGCATCTCCGGCCACGCGGCCGTGGCCGAGGTCGCGGTGGTGGGCGTCGCCGATCAGTTGAAGGGCCAGGTCGCCATCGCGTTCGTCGTGCTGCGCGACCCAGGTCAGGCTGCGCCCACGCTGGAAGCTGCGGTCATGAAGCATGTGGACTCGCAACTGGGCGCCGTCGCCCGGCCGGCACGGGTGCACTTTGTGTCGCTGCTGCCCAAGACCCGCTCCGGCAAGCTGCTGCGCCGCGCGCTTCAGGCCGTGGCCGAGGGGCGCGATCCGGGCGACCTGACGACGCTGGACGATCCGGGCGCACTGGCTCAGGTGAATGCCCTGTTGGGCATGCCCAACGGCTGAGCGCCGCCACGGCGCCAGAATCCTCGGCTTCCCATAAGGAGAGCCGATGAAACCCGCCCTGATCACCCTGGCCGGGCTGCTGCTGACCGCAGCCGCCGCCCAGGCACAGCCCAAGCTGCCCGCCCCCAATTTCCCCGCTTTTGCGTCCGTCGCCGACGTGAAGACACGCTGCGACACCGGCCTCAAGGGCGCGAAACAACGCGTGCAGGCGCTGGAGAAGCGCAAGGTCGACGCCGGTTGGCTGGCCGGGCTGGACGACCTGACCGTCCACCTCGAAGACCACCAGGGTCCCAACGACTTCATCCTCAACGTCCATCCGGACAAGGCCATTCGCGACGCCGCCCAGGCTTGCTCGCTGCGCTGGGCCGACTTCGCCTCCAGCCTGGGCCAGAACGAGAAGGTCTACCGTGCCCTGCAGAAGGCGCCCAAGACAGACGGCATCGACGCCGAGTTCGTGCGCCTGGCGTCGGGCCAGTTCGAGGACAGCGGCGTGGCCCTGCCTAGGCCCAAGCGCGAGCGTGCCAAGCAGATCCTGGACAAGCTCACCGAGCTGGACCAGCAGTTCGGCAAGAACCTCCGCGATGCAGGCACCCGAGTTGCGTTCACCGAGGCTGAGCTCAAGGGCGTGGCCGCCAGCGTTTGGGAGAAGGCCAAGCGCGACGACCAGGGCCGCATCCTGCTCGGCGTGGACTACCCGAGTTATGTGCCCGTCATGCGCAGCGCAGAAAGCAGCGCGGCCCGCCAGCGCATGTGGCTGGCCAAGACCAACGAAGGCGGCCAGCCCAACCTCGACCTGCTGGCCCAGATCGTCAAGCTGCGCGGCGAATACGCGGGCCTGTTCGGCTTCAGCAACTACGTCGACTTCAATCTGCGCCGCCGCATGGCCAAGGACGGCGCGACGGCCACGCACTTTCTCGACTCGGTGACCGGTGCCGTCAACGCCCGCGAGAAGACCGAACTGCAGGAACTGCGCGCCGCCAAGGCCCAGCATCTGGGCACGGCGCTTGACCAGACCCAGGTCGAGCGCTGGGACGCGACCTTTTACAGCGAGCGCGTCAAACTGCAGAAGTTCAGCGTCGACCAGAACGCCTTCCGGCCGTACTTCCCGCCCCAGGCCAGCCTGGAGTTCGCTATGCGCATCATCGAGAAGTTGATGGGCGTGAAGTACCAGCGCATCGAGAACAAGCTGTGGCATGACGAGGCGCAGACCTATGTCGTCAGCGACGTCGCCTCGGGCCAGCCCATCGCCCAGATGTACGTCGACCTCTACCCGCGCGACGGCAAGTACAACCACGCCGCCGTCTGGCCGCTGCGCGGCAGCGCCACACGCATCGGTCGTACACCGGTCGCGGCGCTGGTCGTCAATTTCGACCGCAACGGCCTGACCCTGGACGAGGTGGAGACGCTGCTGCACGAGCTGGGCCATGCGGTTCACGTCAACTTATCCAAGACGCGCTACGCGGCCACGGCGGGCACGACGGTCATGCATGACTTCGTGGAGGCACCGTCGCAGATGCTGGAGGACTGGGTCTACGACAAGAACGTGCTCAAGCTGATGCAGGAGGTCTGCCCGACCTGCAAGCCGGTGCCGGACGCGATGGTCGAGCAAGCGCTGGCGGCCAAGCACTACGGCAAGGGCGGGCAGTTCGGCCGCCAGCATCTGTACGCCAGCTACGACATCACGCTGCACCAGCAGGCCAAGCCCGAGCCGCTGCCGCTGTGGGCCAAGATGGAAGGCGCCACGCCGCTGGGCTATGTGCCGGGCACCCTGTTCCCGGCGGGCTTTGCCCACATCGCGGGCGGCTACGGCGCGGGCTACTACGGCTATCTGTGGAGCCTGGTCGTGGCCATGGACCTGCGCACGGCGTTTGCGGCCGACAAACTCAGCCCCGACGTCGGCAAGCGCTACCGCGACCTGGTGCTGGGCCAGGGCGCGCAGAAGCCGGCGCCAGAGCTGGTCAAGGACTTCCTGGGTCGCGAGTCGAACTCGCAGGCGTTCTTCGAGTATTTGAAGAAATGAAATCGAGTTTCTGGCTATTGGCAACGGCTGCTGTGCTTTGCGGCTGTGGCGCCGTCCAGCGTCCCGTGCCCTATCTGGAACGCCCGGAGGTGCTGGCCGCCTGTAGTCAGTCGAACATCGAAGTTCGCGAGCCGCTCGAAGCAAGCGAGTTGTTTATCGCTGGGTCCTATCTGACATATTTATTGGCGGACCCCCAAAGTTACCGAGGGTATGTCCAGCAACCGCAACTGATCCAAGTGGTGCGTTATGCGCTGGAGAAGGGGCTGGTCGCCCTGGAGACCGACCTGCGTTTTGATCGGCAGTCAAACGATTTGCAGGCGCGCGGCCGTGTTACGCGGATCAGCGTCAAGCCGGCGCACAGTCCGGCCTGCAAGGCTTTCCAATACTCATGGTCGGAAATGCCCGAGCTTCGCAAGCTCGGGCTGGATCCCGACCACTGCGTGGGCGTGGAAACACTGGCTGAGCCGACGGCGTCGACGCGAGTGCTCGCGCGCGAGTCCACGGTGCTCAAAAGCGGCACTGATCGCGGATCAACGCTCTGGCGAATCGACGTCCAAGCCGGGGTCGTGGAGGCGCATCAGGAACTGCAACCATCTATCAGGGTCGTGGAACATGTTCTCTGGTCCCCGGGAGGCGGTAAGGGCTATGACGGTTGGGCCTGGGGCTGCGCCGACAAAGGTGCCCGCGCGACGAAGCTGAATGCGGCTATCTCGGGCAAGGGCAACCCGCTGCTGCGCCGTCCCGAACAAGTTGTCGTGCCCGATCCCGAGGTGCCAATCGAGGAATCTCAGCTATCGGACGCGAACATGGCGCAGTTGCGCTGGCTGGAGCGCGGGCGCTGCGCCGGGGGTGGCAACACGTATGACGAGGCCGGGACGGTGTGGATCCGGGACATCACGGTCGGCCAAGAGCACAGGGCCGCCTTGCACGTGCTACGCGGCGGCCGCCTGCTGGTGGCGCCGATGCCGCGGCAGTTTCACCGCGCGGGCTATAGCGATCACAGTACGCTGCACTTCAAAGGTGGATTCGCCGTCAACTTGACGCGCACCTTCAAGAACGACGAATGGCGGCGTCTCGTGGTGTTCGACGAGGACCTGAGGCATGTTGCGACGTGGAAGCTGTCTGCCGAGCAGATGGAAGCGCTCGTGCCGCCAGAGCCTGCCACGATCAACCGATGCACAGGCTCCAGTGTGGACCAGCTTCAGCGATCACCCGGCGCCACGGCAAGCTAAAGCTTGGTGGGTCGAGCCGGTTACGCGCGGACCTACTCAGGCGCCGCAACTGCCCGAGCCGCAGTTGTGCGCCGCGCCTTCGGTGGCTTCACGACACTCGCCCGTCACTGGGTCGAAGCCGCGCTGCTCCATCGTCCACACCAGCGCCGCGTCCATCATCTCGGCGTGCTGCGGAAACCAGCCCGCCAGCTCCGTGCGAAGGATGTTCAACGGCTCGCGGTCGTTCAGCTCGGTCGCGTAGCGCAGCGCTTCGCGCATCACGTTCAGCACCATCGCGTGCTGGCTGCTGTGGCAGTTCTGCGGCTCGAAACCGCAGCGCGCCATCCAGTCCTCCTCCATCGCGAAGTGGGCCTCGGTGTGGGCCAGCAGCGCGTGGTAGGCGGGAAGGGCGTCAACACCGTCGTCCAGCGCCGCGCCGAAGGCGTTCAGCAGGCCGACGAACTCTTCGTGCGTCGTGTCCAGCGTGGGCTGGTTCAGCACCAGCTTGTCGGTCCAGGCGAGCGTGGTCATGCGAGTCTCGTCCGGTGGCGTGCCACTTGCGCCCGAACCTGCGCCGGCGCGGTGCCGCCCAACACGTTGCGGGCGTTCAGCGAGCCTTCCAGCGACAGCACGTCGAACACATCGGCTTCGACGCGGGCGTCGAAGGCCTTCAGCTCGTCCAGCGACAGCGCCGCCAGGTCCACGCCCTTGGCCGTCGCCGTCTTCACGGCATGCGCCACCACCTCGTGCGCGTCGCGGAAGGCCACGCCCTTCTTGACGAGGTAGTCCGCCAGGTCTGTTGCTGTCGCGTGGCCCTTCAGCGCCGCAGCGCGCATGGCCTCGGGCTTGACGGTCAGGCCGGCCAGCATGTCGGCAAAGATGCGCAGCGTGTCTTTCAAGGTGTCCACCGTGTCGAACAAGGGTTCCTTGTCCTCCTGGTTGTCCTTGTTGTAGGCCAGCGGCTGGCCCTTCATCAGCGTGACCAGGCCGACGAGGTGACCGACGACGCGGCCCGTCTTGCCCCGTGCCAGCTCGGGCACATCGGGGTTCTTCTTCTGCGGCATGATCGACGAGCCGGTGCAGAAGGCATCGGGCAGCGCGATGAAGCCGAAGTTCTGGCTCATCCACAGGATCAGCTCCTCGGACAGCCGCGAGATGTGCAGCATGACCAGCGTGGCGGCCGACGAGAACTCGATGGCGAAGTCGCGGTCACTCACGGCGTCCAGGCTGTTCTGGCAGACACCCTCCATGCCCAGCGTCTTCGCCACGCGCTCGCGGTCCAGCGGGTAGCTGGTGCCAGGCACCAGCTACCCGCTGGACCGCGAG
>Ga0187845_1002368_pt1 | contig 10213 bp, 6 predicted proteins | sample SpaLakP09_SKY_68_FD_134515 | JGI IMG/M metagenome (GOLD analysis project Ga0187845, IMG submission 134515) | Oligotrophic lake water microbial communities from Sparkling Lake, Wisconsin, USA - SP09_SKY_68 | ecosystem: Environmental > Aquatic > Freshwater > Lake | place: USA: Sparkling Lake... | reverse complement strand
GGACCGGCCACCTTGAAGCCGATCTTGCCGATGCCGGTCACGTCCGGGGCCAGGAACGGGATCTTCTCGGCAATCCGCTGGCCCAGGATCAGCTGGAACACCTTGCGGAAGGTCACCTTCAGGCCGTTGGTCGAGAAGGCCTGCGCCGTATAGGCTCCGGACTTGCCCTCGACATTGTGCAGTTCCAGCGTCGCCATGGCCTTGTCGCCGGGCGCGAGGAAGCGCGGCAGATTGAGGTCGGCCACGACCGGCTGGCGAACGGTCAGGGGCTTGGAGCCCGAACCGACGGCGGAGTCGGTCCAGGCCACGGCCATCAGCCGCAGCTCGCCGTTGAAGTCGGCGGCCGGCAGCTTGACCACCGCCTTGCCGTCGAGCCCGGTCTCGACGATGCCCGACCACAGGGCCACGGTCTTGATCGGCGTCACCGTCAGACCTTCGCCGCCGACCTCGTCGCCGCCGAAATTGACATTGGCGGGCGCGCCCAGATTGGGATCGAGCAGGCGGCCATAGTCATCGCGATAGTCGACGCCGAGGGCACGCTTGCCGAAGTACCACTTCACGGGATCGGGGCTGTCCTGACGGGTCAGGCGCAGGATCCCTTCATCTACCGCGGCGATCGTCACCCGGGCCCGCTGGCCAAAGCCGAGGCCCTTGACCGCCACCGGGATCTCCACCGGGGCCTTGGAGTCGATCTTGACGGGCGTGCCCAGATCGACCGTCAGCTTGCGGTCCTTGGGATCCAGCGGGACATAGACCAGACCGAGGGCTCGGCGCGGCTTGGGCGAGGCCACCGGGTCGCGCGGCTGGATGACGCTGACCATTACATAGGCCCCGCCGCCCCAGGCGGCCGAGGTCTTCAGGCGAATGGTCGTGCCCTTCTCGCCGACCGTGACGGTCTTGAGGTCGATCAACCGGTCGGTGGCCACGGCCACCTGGGCCTGTCCGGCATAGGGCGGCTTCAGGGTGATCTCGACGGTATCACCCTGCTGGTAGGCCCTTGTCCCGGCGCTGACCCGGACAAAGTCCGGCGCTTCGGCGTCCTTGGCGGGCGAGCCCCAGCCGGCGGCGAAGCGGGTGACGGTCTTTGAGCCGTCGGCCCCCTCGACCAGCAGACGATAGTCGCCCCAGCCCAGACGACGGGTGAACCGGGCGGGCAAGGTGCCGCCGATGTTCACCGTGGCCTTGGCCACCACCGCATCGCGGCTGGTGCGACGCCACTGCCAGCGGCCATCCTGCTGGAACCAGTCATAGTTCCAGTTCTCGCTGATCAGGGTGTAGGTCGCCGTGGCTCCGACCCGCTTGCCGGCCGCATCGACCGCAATCATCTCGAGGCTGACCGGCGGATCGCCCCTGGCCGAGTCGCCCTGGTCGATCTTGACCCCGAAATAGAGCGGCTTGGCGCGGATCTTCAGATCGAGACCCTCGCGGACCGGTCGGCCACCCGGCTCGAACACCGAGGTCGTCACGGCCGCGATCAGCGGCTGGGCGGTGTCGCCGGCCAGGTCACTGCTCACCGACAGCACGGCCCGGCCCTCGCCGTCGGTCACGGTCGTGCCGAGATCGAGGAACTTTTCGTCGAACGGCGCATCGGCGTCGCCCCAGCGATAGTCCTTGTAGGCGGGGAAGGGATCATTGTCGGCCCGCAGCCGGGCCTCGCCCTGGGTCTGCAGGCCCGAGCCCGGCGCGCCATAGAGGAAGCGGGCCGAGACATCGACCTTGCGGGTCTCGCCGACCCCGAGCGGCACCGAATCCTGGCCCGTCGCCGTGACTGCCAGCCTTTGCGGCGCGAAGTCCTCGACGCTGAAGCTCAGGCTGCCGGCGGCGGCCTCGATGCCCTCGATCTTCAGCTCCGCCGACCAGCGACCGCGCGGGGCCGAGCGCGGCAGGGCGATCTCGGCCAGCACGGCCCCGGCATCGGCACGGCTGAACGGATAGCGCCGGAACTCGACGCCCGACGGGCGTCGGACCACGATCTCGCCCTTGCGGTCATTGACCGCCTTGGCCATCCGGTCGCGGACCATGGCCGTCAGGTGCACGGTCTCGCCCGGGCGATAGATGCCGCGATCGGCATAGAGATAGCCGTCGATGTCGGTGCGGGCCGCGCGTCCGGCTGTCGCATCCTCACGGCCGCCGACGCCCTGTTTGGAGAGGTCGACTGGCGAGCGGTCCAGATCCAGCACGGCCAGGTCGCCCTGGGGACCATAGGCCATGACCATCTTGGCCCGTTCTGAGCCCTGACCCTCGAGCAGCGGCCGCAGGAAGCGGACACGGCCTTCGGCATCGCTTTTCGCCTCGGCCAGGTCTTCGCCGTCGCGGGCGACCAGGGCCACACGCACCCCCGACAGGGTCCTGGCCGTCTTCAGCGAACGGACCACGACATCGAGGGATTCCGAGCCGTCATAGGCCAGCATGGCCATGTCGGTGAACACGATCCAGCGCCGGGCCTGGGCCGGCGGGGTGTCGCCGTCCTCGTCGGGATCGCGGCCGCCCGAGGCGTCGCGCGCCTTGATCAGATAGCCGCCGGCCTTCATGTCCTTCAGAACGGCACCCAGCGGAAACACGGTGGTGGCCTTCTGGCCGCTGGTCCCGGTGACCGGGACCGTGCCCTTCCAGACCCGGCGTCCGTCCTCGCCGGCGCTGTCCTCGCCATAGTCGCCGGCCCAGTCGCCCTCGCCGGTCGGGTCGGGGGCGCTGATCGACTTGCGGACCAGATTGCGGTCCGAAACCCGCCAGACCTCGACGGCCAGGGTCTGGACATTGATCGTCTCAATGGCCACGCCGTCGGCGTCCTCGCGCGGCAGGATCACGCCGTCGCCGGCAAAGCCGACATAGGGCGGTTTTTCCCCGAACGTGAAGTCGACATCGGCATTGGCGCTCAGCGTCTCGCCGCCCTTGGCGGGCAGACCCTTGAGCAGGGTGACGCGGTGGTCGGTGAAACCGACGCCGCCGACGCAGATCTCGTCGCCCTTGACCCGGATGGCCGGCTGGCGGCCGAGATCGGGCGAGAGCAGCACATAGTCCGCATAGGGCTTTGACGGATCCAGCGCCCGGCTCATCTGGACGCAGGCCATCGGGTCGGGACCGCTGCTGTCGATCCGGCTTTGCCAGACCGCGAAACCCTCGGGCTTGGGAATGCCGCGCCGGGGGGCCTTGGCCGACCGGGGCTTGCCGAACAGGGACCAGGCCTCGCCCTTGGCCGGGGCGGCGGCCGTCGCCGTCGATGCGCCACCCAGCTGGATCACGTCCGAGACCTTGCCGGCCAGGACCCCCCCGCCGAAACCGACGACCAGGGCCCCTACGGCGACCGCGATCAGGCGTGAACGGGGATCCTGCGGCAGCCGCTCGCGCAAGCGCTCAAGCCACGGGAAGCGTGCGGTCCAATGATCCGCGCTGCCGTCCGGCTGCGTCCCGTCCGTGGACATGCCGCGTCCCTTCCCACTCGACCCCAAGGTGATCGATGTGAGCCGATGCGGGGTCTCCGGTCAACGGCGAGACCATGAAGGTTTTCAAAGTTCTGCGGCGACCGTTTCAGACCGCAGCTGGCAGGGCCTCAGCCCATGAACTCAACCTGCCCCGTCTGCAGGCTGTAGACGGCCGAAACCACCTTGAGCCGGCCGGCGGCGATGCGGCTGCTGAACGCTTCATCGGCGGTCTTCAGGCGTTCGGCGATGTTGAGGGCGTTGCGGCGGATCGAAGCGTCCTGCAGGTCGGCCGGCTGGCTTTCCTCGGCCTCAAGCACCGCCGGGAGGATCGGCAGGGCCATGTCGAACAGGGCCCCGTGCAGGTGGGCATGCTTGGTGGCGACGTCGACGGCCGCGCCGACCGCGCCGCACTTGGTGTGACCCAGAACCACGACCAGCGGTGCCCCGAGATGTTCGACGGCATAGAGGATCGAGCCCAGGCCCTCGCGGCTGACGGTCGAGCCGGCGGTCCGGACGACGAACAGCTCGCCCAGGCTACAGTCGAAGACCAGTTCCGGCGGTACCCGGCTGTCCGAGCAGCCGACGATGATCGCAAAGGGCTTCTGGCCGGCGGCCAGTTCATTGATCCGGGCCCAGCTGGGCAGGGCCATGCTGGCGCCGCCGCGAGCGAAGATCGCATTGCCGTGCTTCAGGCGGCCCAGGGCTTCGTCCGGATTGACGAAGACCTCCTCGGGCTCGGTCTGCATCGGCTTGGGATATTCGTTGACGGTCGAGCGGACCGGAGCGGGCGCCGGTGCGGCGGCGGCCGGGGCGCGGGGCCTGGGCGCGGCAGGCTTGCGCGGCGCGGGCGCATGGTGGTCATCGCCCTCGGCGAGGGCGACCAGCGGCGAGCCCGCCAGGCCCGTGGCCAGAACCCCCAGAAGCAGTCGTCTCGAAACCATTTCGTCCCCCGATACGGCGCGTTTTGACCGGGGCACGCTAGAGAGCCAAGGTTAACCGATAGTAGGCAATGCGGCCTGGCTACAGCGGCAATTCAGCGCGCTTGACCACGGTACGCATGGCAATGCTGGAGCTCACCCGCACCACGCCGGGGATGCGGGTCAGCTCCTGGGCATGCACCCGCTCAAGATCATCGACATCCCGCACCACCAGCCGCAGCAGATAGTCGGACCCCCCGGTCATCAGATAGCACTCGGCCACCTCGCGGACATTGGCCACCGCCTTCTCGAAGGCGCTGAGCGTCGCCTCGGCCTGGGACGACAGGGTGACGGTGACAAAGACGCTGAGCGGCAGGCCGGCGATGCGCTCGTCGATGACGGCGGCGTAGCGGGCAATGACGCCGGTTTCCTCCAGGGCCCGGACCCGTCTCAGGCAGGCCGACTCCGAAAGGTTCACGGCCTGGGCCAGCTCGACATAGCTGGACCGGCCCCGCCTTTGCAGCAGGTTCAGGAGCTTCCGGTCGAAGCTGTCGAGCTGGACGACGGGTTTCTTCACAGATTGATCTCCAGACGCAGGAATCCTGCATAACACGGTTCCCTACACATGAAATAGCCCGGGAACTTGCGAAAGGAGAGGCGCAGACTGGCGTCAAAATCACCTTGGAGGAAATCATCATGCGCGTCGGCGTCCCTTCAGAGATCAAACCGGGCGAACACCGGGTCGGCCTGACCCCCACGGCCGTCCGCGAATATGTCGGACACGGTCACAGCGTTCTGGTCCAGACCGGGGCTGGCCTCGGGGCCGGCTATGCGGATGAGGCCTATGTCCGGGCCGGTGCGACCATCGCCCCCGACGCCGCCGCCGTCTTCGCCGGGTCCGACATGATCATCAAGGTCAAGGAACCCCAGAAGATCGAGTGGGAGAAGCTTGAGTCGCGCCACATCCTCTTCACCTATCTGCACCTGGCCCCCGATCCGGCCCAGACCGAAGGCCTGCTGAACAGCGGCTGCGCGGCCATCGCCTATGAGACCGTCACCGACGCCCGTGGCGGCCTGCCGCTGCTGGCCCCGATGTCGGAAGTGGCCGGCCGCATCGCCGTGTTCTCGGCGGCCGAGACCCTGCTGAAGCACAATGGCGGCATGGGCCTGCTGCTCTGCGGCGTGCCCGGCGTGCCCCCGGCTCGCGTGGTCGTGCTGGGCGGCGGCGTGGTCGGCTCCAACGCCGCCCGCATGGCCGCCGGCCTCGGAGCCGAGGTCGTGGTGCTGGAACGCTCGATCCCGCGCATGCGCGAACTGGACGACCTCTATCAGGGCCGCATCCTGACCCGCTACTCGACCTTCGCGGCCGTTGAAGAAGAGATCCTCAAGGCTGACGTGATCATCGGGGCCGTGCTGACGGCCGGGGCTGCGGCTCCCAAGCTGGTGCGCCGCGAGCACCTGTCGCAGATGAAACCGGGCTCGGTGCTGGTCGACGTCTCGATCGACCAGGGCGGCTGTTTCGAAACCAGCAAGCCGACCACCCATGCCGAGCCGACCTATACGGTCGACGGCGTCGTGCACTATTGCGTGGCCAACATGCCGGGGGCCGCGCCGCGCACCTCGTCGGAAGCGCTCGGCAATGCCACCCTGCCGTTCGGCCTGGCCCTGGCCGACCACGGCCTCGACGCCCTGAAGCCAATGTCCACCTGGCCCGCGGCCTCAATGTCCTGCACGGCCAGCTGACCCATCCGGCCGTCGCCCAGGCCCTGGGCAAGACCTCGGTCGATCCCTACGGGGCCTGGAACTAGCTGAAACACCGATCCGCGCTGGCTGGCCTCGGTCAGTCGGCGCGGGCTTCGGTCAGGCCGCGAAGCGGGCGAGGTCCTGGCGGTTTTCGACCATGTCCAGCACGTCGTTCATGCTGAAATCCGGATCGGCCGGATACAGGGCGTCATAGACCGAGCGGGCAAAGGCCAGATCTGCGGCGGTCTTGCCCCGCCAGTCCAGTCGTGACCAGTCCCGCGCCGCCGTCAGGTTGGCCTGCGGGAACCGGACGGGATCATTGCGGATGGCGGCCGTCGGCGAGACGCGACCCATCGGATCGCGCGGATCGGCGGCGGCCAGTCGCAAGGCATTGGCAGTGATCACCTCGACCTCCAGCCCGGCCGGATAGGTTCTGGGCGTGCGGTTGGAGGTGTAGGCGGCCCCGCTGAGCTGGGCCAGCCGGATGGCCTCGTCGACAATGGCGGCGTCAACAAACGGCGCGTCGCCCTTCAGCCGGACCACATGGCTGACGGCACTGATGCCTTCGGCGCAGCGGGCGATGCGGTCCAGGATGTCGGAGCCGGCCCCGCGATGCACGGCCTGGCCGCGCGAGACCAGGAACCCGGCCAGGGCGTCATCCGAGGCATCGGTGCTGGTGGCGACGATGATCTTGCCCACCCGCCGGGACGCGCGCAGGCGCTCCAGCTGGCGCAGGATCATCGGCTCGCCACGCAGGGTCGCCATCGCCTTGCCGGGGAGGCGGCCGGCGGCCATTCGGGCCTGCAGGACGGCGAGGATCATGGCGGTCTTCCCTTGGCTTTATCGTTCCAGACAGCCTAGCCGGGATTCATAAAAGTCGGATGAATCAAAAGCTTATGGCGCGTAAACCATAGGCGCGACCCGGCGGACGCAGGATCGCGCTTCTGGACGGTCACCAGTGTCGGGCTTGATTCGGGCGGTGGCCTAAGCGACCCAACGTCGCGGATCGAGCGCCACCGGATCGTCGATGGCCATCTCGTCCCAGTCGAGATCGGGCGGCGGGCTCGAGGCGGCCGCGACCACGGCCGACAGTTCGGCCGCCGAGGTCACCCCGACCAGAACGGCGCTGGCCTCGGGACGCGACAGGGCAAAGCCGAGCGCGGCCTGCAGGGGGTCAGAGCGCCCCTCGGCGATCATCCGGCGCACGCGCGACAGACGCCCGGAGGCCCCCTTCAGCTGGGCCGCGACGCGGTCGGGCGGCAGAAACAGCAGGCCATTGAGGAAGATCGAGCGCAGTTGCACCTCGACCCCGAGGCCGGCGATGCGGGCCAGGGATCCGTCGGCCAGCAGGCGCTGGTCCAGAAGGCTGGCCGGAGCCTGCAGAATGTCGGGCTTGAAGCGGCGGGCCACGCCGACCGGATCGTCACTGGCATGGGCCGAAACGCCGATCTTGGCGAACAGGCCCTCATCGCGCAGCCGGGCCAGGCGGTCCCAGAGGGCCGCGCCATGCGGGCCGAACAGTTCCGACGGCGACTGCACGATGATCGCATCCGCGCGCTCGAGGCCCAGCCGCCGCAGGGAGGCACGCGCCTCCGACTCGACGAAATCGGCCCCCCGGTCAGCCCGGGCCGACGACAGGGTCACCCGAAAGGACACCGGACGCGGAATCAGGTCGCCCAGAACCGACTCGGCCCGGCCATAGACGCCGGAGGCATCCAGAACCGACAGGCTGGAACGGGCGGCAATATTGAGGATGTCACGGGCTTCAGCTTCAGGCGAGCGGCCGCGCGGCGCGGACGTCATGCCGTCGAGGCCGAACTGGGCGGCCGACAGACCAAGCTTTGAAACCGAAATAGGCATGGGCATCCGTGCCGATTGAACATCAACTGGGGACGACCCTACGCCCCAAGGTTTGAAGAAGGCGTTTCTGGAACCTTACGGAGGGGTTAAAGTCAGCCTTAATGAACAGTGCACGCCCGGACCCCGACTGGCCCCTCTTCGGCATGGTCGACGACGCCCGACCGGCCCTGCAGGCCGCGCTGGCCGAGGGTCCGGCCGCCCTCGCGACGATCATTGCCCTGGGCGGCGGTGGTCCCCGTCCGGTCGGCACCCAGATGGTGTTCGGCGCACACGGGATATCGGGGTTCCTGTCCGGCGGCTGCATCGAGGCCGATGTCGAGGGCCACGCCCGGCGCTGTCTGGACGACGGCCGGCCCCGGCGCCTCGTTTATGGCGAGGGCAGTCCCTGGCCGGACATCAGGCTGCTGTGCGGGGCGCGGATTGAAATCCTGGTCGAACGGATCCTGCCCGATGACCCGGCGGCGACCACACTTCTGGCCCTGACCCGGGCCCGGACCCCGGCGGTCTGGACCAGCGATGGTGAGACCCGCGTCTGTGCGGAAACGCCCCCGCAATCCTGGCCGGGGGCCGTCACCCGGGCCTTCGCCCCCCTGCCCCAGCTGGTGGTGCTGGGCGGCGACCCCACGGCCCTGGCCATTGCCGGCCTGGGGGCCCAGTCCGGCTTTGAAACCACCCTTGTCAGGCCCAAGGGCCCGGCCGCCCCGCCCCCCCTGCCCGGCGTCGGCTACAGCCGCGAGGCCGTCGGCCCGGCCCTGGCGGCGATCGGCCTCGATGCCTGGACCGCCGTGGCGATCTGCGGTCACGACCTCGAGCTGGACCATGCCGCCCTGATGGCCGCCCTGCCCTCACCGGCCCCCTATGTCGGCCTGCTGGGGGCCCGGCGACGCCTGGGCGAACGGCTCGACCGCCTGAAAGCCGCCGGCCTGACCGACGCGCACCTGGCCCGCCTGCGCGCCCCGATCGGCCTCGACCTCGGCGGCAAGGCCCCGTTCGAGGTGGCCGTCGCCGTGATCGGCGAGATCATGGCGACACGGCACGGTCATCCGGCCCTGGCGCGGCGAGCCGTGGATTGACATCGGCGATCCGGGGTCCCTAGGGGTCGCCGTGAACCGCGATGTCAGGGAAATGGTCGAGGCTGGGGCCAGTCGACGGCGCGCTTTGGCATTGCCGTCGCACCGAACGGTGCATTTTCTCCAGCGCCTGATTGAGCCTCGCGGCGCGCTTTTCCGCACTCAGACCCGCGATTTCGTCACGCCACCAGGAGCTCTGCTCGCCCACTGTCGGGCACACGCCTGCACGGACCGAAAGAAACAACTGGCTATCGCCCGTACTGATTTCGAGCCGCCAGCCAGGGGTCAGTTTCACGGCTTCACAGTTTGACGCGAACTCATCCTTGCCCGCGATGCACGTCAAGCTCCACTCGCCCGTTCCGGGTTGTGGTGAAGCTGCGAACGAGCTGCTCAAGGGCTGCAGGACCAAGGCAACACTGAGAATGAAAGCTTTCCGGAGCTTGGCCATGCACGAGCGTAGCCAGAGGTCGAGCGTCCGCAAGACGAAAGTTCCCTCGAGGAGGCCTTCTGAAGCCGGACCGCCCTGCGTTCGGGCGGATCCCCAAGTCCACGCAGGCCAGCAGGCCAGCAGGCCGCCGACCGTGAAGCCGCCAAATAGGTCCCGTGGACAAGCCACGGGATGACGGTGTGAGATGCGATCCCAAGATCCTCCCCCTTCAGGGGGAGGTGTCGCCTTTGGCGACGGAGAGGAGGGGGGTCAGGGAAAGCCCGGCCAGCGCCGCAATCCCCCTCCTGACCGGCTGACGCCGGTCGTCCTCCCCCTTGCAGGGGGAAGATGAAACGCGCCGACCTCATCTTCCCCCTCCGGGGGAAGACGGTCGCGAAGCGACCCGTAGGGGGCAAGTAGGGGAGATCAGATCGATACCACTTCCTTGTCATCCCGGGCGCGCGTAGCGCGAGCCGGGACCCAGGGGGTGACGCAGTGCGGTGGCCCCTGGGTCCCGGCGCCCCCGCCCTCGCGGGCGTCCGGCCGGGATGACAGGGATTTTGCGCTTGAGAGCGGGGATCCAGCGCCTCGAATCCCCGCAGGTCCCAGGACAAACCCCAACCCTATCAAACCCTTGCAAAAATCCTGATCGCGCCAGTCAGACGCGCTCGGAACCCCCCGCATAATCACCTCACCGGACAGCACGGGAAGGGCGCAGGGCCAGCGACCGTTGCGGCTGGCCGGGGTGGTCGAGCGGGAAGCTCAATCGATGGC
>Ga0187845_1002365_pt1 | contig 10221 bp, 10 predicted proteins | sample SpaLakP09_SKY_68_FD_134515 | JGI IMG/M metagenome (GOLD analysis project Ga0187845, IMG submission 134515) | Oligotrophic lake water microbial communities from Sparkling Lake, Wisconsin, USA - SP09_SKY_68 | ecosystem: Environmental > Aquatic > Freshwater > Lake | place: USA: Sparkling Lake... | reverse complement strand
TGACCTGCACCCTTCCCGCCATACCAAGTTGAAGTAGCAAGGAGTCCGCTCATCAGGAGAATGACGGACATGAGGAAGAGCAAGTTCACCGAGGAACAGATCATTGGGTTCCTGAAGCAGGCCGAGGCTGGTCTGGCTGTGGCGGAGATCTGCCGCAAGGGCGGGTTCTCGGACGCGACGTTTTACAAGTGGCGGGCCAAGTTCGGCGGCATGGAGGCGAGTGACGCCCGGCGGCTGCGCGAGCTCGAGGCGGAGAACGCCAAGCTCAAGAGCCTGCTGGCCGAGGCCCACCTGGACATGCATGCGCTCAAGAGCGTGCTCGGCGTAAAAAGATAGCCCCACAGGCCAAGCGGGAGGCCATCGGGCGGCTGATCAACGAGCATCAGTTGTCCGAGCGGCGGGCCTGCCGGCTTGTGGGGCTAAGCCGAGACAGCTACCGGCATCCACCAGTGACGAGCGCGCAGACCGCGTCGCTCAAGGCCAAGATCGTTGAGATCGCGCATGCGCGCCGACGGTTTGGCTACCGACGCGTGCACGACCTGCTGCGACTGGACTTCCCCGGCGTCAATCACAAGCGCGTGTATCGGCTGTACAGCGACGCGAACCTGGCAGTGCGCAAACGCAAGAAGGTGCGGCGCCCGCCTGCCGAGCGCACGCCGCTGAACATCGCCACCCAGGTCAATGAGGTGTGGAGCATGGACTTCGTCAGCGACAGCCTGGCCAATGGACGGCGCCTGAAGTGCCTGACCGTTGCAGACGACTTCAGCCATGAGGCTGTCGACATCGCAGTGGACTACGGCATCAGCGGCCAGTACGTGGTGCGGCTGCTGGATCAGGCTGCGCGGTTCCGCGGCTACCCAGCGGCCGTGAGAACCGACAACGGGCCGGAGTTCACCAGCAGGGCCTTCATCGCATGGGCGCAAAGCCACGGCATCCGACACATCCTGATCGAGCCTGGTCGCCCCATGCAGAACGGTTACATCGAGAGCTTCAACGGCCGGTTCCGGGACGAATGCCTGAACGAGCATTGGTTCGAGACATTGAAGCAGGCCAGGACTGAGATCGCCGCCTGGCGGCGGGACTACAACGAGGTCCGTCCGCACAGCAGCATCGGGCGCATACCACCGGCTCAGTTCGCTGAGCAGCACCGCAGAAACGCGGCTGACCCTGCCCAGCGCGCCGGACCTATCAACACAGAGATCCAGTAACCTTCAAACAGGGCTCCGAACTATTCATTGGCACGGCGGTTGGGGGCAGGTCATCTGGTCAATTGCGTTACACAAAAGAAAACCCGCCGAAGCGGGTTTCTTGGATGTGCCGGCGAAGGAGCGCGTCAAACGTTGAACAAGAAGTGCAGTACGTCGCCGTCCTTGACGATGTATTCCTTGCCTTCCGCGCGCATCTTGCCGGCGTCCTTCGCGCCTTGCTCGCCGCGATGCTTGATGAAGTCTTCGTAGGCGATGGTTTGGGCCCGGATGTAGCCCTTCTCGAAGTCGGTATGGATGACGCCGGCGGCTTGCGGGCCGGTGTCGCCAATGTGAATGGTCCAAGCTCGCACTTCCTTCACGCCGGCGGTGAAATAAGTCTGCAGGCCCAGAAGCTTGAAGGCGGCCCGGATCAGGCGGTTCAGCCCCGGTTCGTCCTGGCCCATCTCGGCAAGGAACAGCGCGCGGTCTTCGTCGGCCATGTCGGCCAGCTCGGCTTCTGTCTTGGCACAGATGGCGACAACAGGTGCGTTCTGGCCGGCTGCGTACTCGCGAAGGCGGTCCAAGAACGGGTTGTCCTCGAAGCCATCCTCGGACACGTTACCGACGAACATAGCCGGCTTGGCGGTAATCAGGCACAGCGGCTTCAGGATGGCCAGTTCTTCCTTGCTGAAGTCGATTGAGCGCACCGGCTTTGCTTCGTTCAGAGCCGCCTCGCACTTCTCCAGCACCTTGACCAGGGCGATCGCTTCCTTGTCCCCGGCGCGCGCCACTTTGTTGTAGCGGTGCAGGCTCTTTTCGACCGTGCCCATGTCGGCCAAGCAGAGTTCGGTCTGAATCACTTCGATGTCGGAGATCGGGTCGACCCGGCCGTTCACGTGGATCACGTTAGGGTCTTCGAAGCAACGCACGACGTTGACGATGGCGTCGGTTTCGCGGATGTGCGACAGGAACTTGTTGCCCAGGCCTTCGCCCTTGCTGGCGCCCGCCACCAGCCCTGCGATATCGACGAACTCGACCACAGCCGGCAGCACACGTTCCGGGTTGACGATCTCGGCCAGTGACGCCAGGCGCGGGTCGGGCAGCTCGACAATGCCGACGTTGGGCTCAATGGTGCAGAAAGGGTAGTTCTCTGCGGCGATGCCGGCTTTGGTGAGGGCGTTGAAAAGCGTGGACTTGCCGACATTGGGCAGGCCCACGATGCCGCATTTGAGGCTCATGGCTGGGCTTCCGTTGGGGAGCGTTAGAGAGGGGCGGCTGGCCGTTGCCAGCGCCTAAGGGTTTGATTTTAGTCGGCCCGCGCGGCGCGGCTGCGTGGCACGGTGCGGTCATGCCCGCTGCCTACAATCGCTGCATGCAAAGTGTGGACGTGTTGGTGAGGGGGCGGGGTGCGGTCGGCAGCAGCCTGGCGCTCAGCCTGGCTGCGCAGGGATTGAGTGTCGGCATGACGGGCGCACCCGAGGCCGCACGGCCAGACGACGTCCGGACCTACGCGCTGAATGCCGCGTCGGTGGCTTTGTTGACCGAGCTGAAGGTCTGGGACAGCCTGCCCGCTGACGCGGTCAGTTCGGTCTACGACATGGTCGTCTGCGGTGACGCAGCCAGCGGGCAGCCGGCAGGGAGGCTGAGCTTCTCTGCATGGCAGCAGGGTTTGCGGGAGCTGGCCGTCATCGTGGATGCCGCCGCGCTGGATGCGCAACTGGCCACGGCGCTGCGGTTCTCGCCGCATGTGCACAGCGTCGCCGACAGCACTCCTGCGGCGTTGACGGCGCTGTGCGAAGGCCGTGAATCGGCCGCGCGCGCGGCCCTAGGTGTCGAGTTTAAGCCTCGACCGTACGGACATCGAGCGCTTGCCGCGCGGCTGAGCGCCGACCGGCCTCACCTGGGCGTCGCCCGCCAATGGTTCCAGCCTGGTGGCGAAGTGTTGGCGCTGTTGCCCTTCGAGAGACCGACGCCCGGAGCGTCCTATGGCCTGGTCTGGTCCTGCGTCGAGGCGAGGGCGGAGCAACTGCAAGCCCTGTCGGCGGAGGACTTCGAGCGTGAACTGAACGCCGCTACAGCCGGCGCGGCGGGCGAGCTCAAGCTCGGCAGTGGGCGCTCGAGCTGGCCTCTCGCGCTGGCTCGTGCCGACGCGGTCAGCGGGCCTGGCTGGGTGTTGCTGGGCGATGCTGCTCACATCGTTCATCCGCTGGCCGGCCAGGGACTCAACCTCGGCCTGGGTGACGTGGCTGCGCTGTCCCGTGTGCTGACCGAACGCGAACCCTGGCGGCCGCTGGGTGACGAACGTCTGCTGCGCCGCTATGCCCGTGAGCGGCTTGCGCCCACGCTGGCGATGGGCGAACTGACCGACGTGCTGCAGCGACTGTTCGCCCACACCTCTCCAACTGCTCACGGCCTGCGCAACCGAGGCCTGGACACGCTCAATCAACTCACTCCCTTGAAGCGCTGGCTGACCCAGCGCGCCCTCGGGCTCTAACCTTCCACTGGTTCGCTGCGCATCGTGCTGTCTTTCATTGTTCGTCTCCTGCCCGGCCTGCTCATCGTCGCCAGCCTGCCCGCCTTGGCAGCTGATCCCGTCGCCCCCAAGGCCCAGGCCGCGCGCCAGACCGCCGCTCCCAAGGTCGACGAGGCCACCATCCGCAAGACCCTGGCCGAGCGCATGCCCACCGCGCCAAAGATCGATGCGGTGCGGCCTTCTCCCATGCCGGGCCTTTGGGAGGTCATCATCGGCAACGAGGTCCGCTACACAGACCCCACCGGCAGCTTTCTCATCGAAGGCGAACTCATCGACCTCAAGGGCAAGAAGAACCTGACGGAGGAGCGGGTCAACCAGCTCAACCGCATCGATTTTGCGACCTTGCCCTTCAAGGATGCGGTGGTCTGGAAGAACGGCACTGGCAAGCGCCGCATCGCGGTCTTTGCCGATCCCAACTGCGGATACTGCAAGCGCTTCGAGGCGTCGCTGCAAGAGCTCAAGGACGTGACGGTCTACACCTTCCTGCTGCCCATCCTCGGCGGCGATTCGCCCGAGAAGACGCGCGCCATCTGGTGTGCGAAGGACCGCTCCGGTGCATGGCTGGGCTGGATGCTCAAGGGCGAGCAGCCGCCCAAGCCCGGGGCAACCTGCGACGACGCAGCTATCGAACGCAACCTGGCCCTCTCTCGCAAGATCCACGTCAACGGCACGCCGGCCATCTTGCTGGAAGACGGCAACCGCATCCCCGGCGCTGTGGGTGCGGTCGAGCTTGAGAAGCGCCTGCAGGCCCTGGCCGCGCCGGCCAAGAAGTCCTGATCGTCATGAACGCCGAAACCCGACTGCTCGCGCATCGCCTGGGCTATGCCGGCCTTGCGCCCTTCGTGCTCGGCAGCTCGCTGATCTGGTTGATCGGTGACCGCGACCTGGACCAGCACGCCTTTGTCAGCCTGGCCTTGTCGGCCTATGCCGGCCTGATCATTGCCTTTCTTGGCGGCATCCATTGGGGCTTGTCGTTCGCGCGCGGCCTGCCTGGGCGGCAGCCGCTCGTCTGGGGCGTCTGCGCGCCGCTGCTGGGCTGGCTGGGCGTGTTGATGGCGCCCTATGCCGGGCTGGCCCTGCATGGTGGCGTGCTGATCGCCTGCTATGTCATCGACCGCCGTGTCTACCCGCAGCTGGGCGCGGCCGACTGGCTGACGCTGCGCTTTCGCCTCACCCTGGTGGGCGCGCTGAGCTGCTTCCTCGCTGCGGCGGGCAGCTGATGACGGGGCCACGCTACCGAGTCGAGCTGGCCGATATCGCGGCCCACCGCTACCGCGTCACGCTGACGCTGCCCAACCCGGCCCCTGAGCAACAGGTCAGCCTGCCGGTGTGGATCCCTGGAAGCTACCTGGTGCGCGAGTTCGCCAAGCATCTGAGCGGCTTGAGGGCACGCCAGGGCAGCCGCGAACTGGCCGTCGAGCAGCTCGACAAGGCGAGTTGGCGCGTGCGGTGCGCAGGCCGGGCGGCGCTGGTGCTGACCTACGACATCTATGCCTTTGATGCTTCGGTGCGCACCGCCTGGCTGGACAGCCAGCGCGCGTTCTTCAACCCCAGCAGCCTGTGCCTGCGTGCGCATGGTCGCGAGGGCGAAGCGCACCGCATCGATCTGGCGCGTCTGCCCAAGGGTTGGCATGTGGCTACTGAGATGCCCGAGCGCGACGTCGGCTTCGAAGCCGCCGGCTACGACGAACTGGTGGACCATCCCTTCGAGATCGGCCCGCACTGGCAAGGCGAATTCACGGCCGCCGCCGTGCCGCACCGCATCGTCGTCGCGGGCGCCTGGCCCAGCTTCGACGGCGAGCGGCTGTTGGCCGATGTGCAACGCATATGCGAGGCTCAGATCGCCTTCTGGGGTGGCGCGCCGTTCCAGCGCTACAGCTTTCTGCTGTGGGCCGTAGACGACGGCCACGGCGGCCTGGAACACCGCGCCAGCACCGCCCTGATCTGCGCGCGCCGCGAGCTGCCCACGGCCACCGAGAGCGCCGCCCCCAGCGACGGCTATGCGCGTCTGCTGGGCCTGTTCAGCCACGAATACTTCCACGCCTGGAACGTGAAGCGGCTGCGTCCGGCCGAGTTCGCTAGCTTCGACTACCAGCGCGAGAACTACACCGAGCTGCTGTGGTTCTTCGAGGGCTTCACCAGCTACTACGACGAGCTGATGCTGCGCCGCGCCGGCCTCATCGACGCGCCACGCTACCTCAAGCTGCTGGTGGCGTCCGTCAACGGCGTGCTGGCTGCGCCGGGCCGCAGAGTGCAGCCCCTGGCGCAAGCCAGTTTCGAGGCCTGGACCAAGTACTACCGGCCTGACGAGAACAGCCCCAACGCGACGAGCAACTACTACGGGCAGGGGGCGTTGGTGGCGCTGTGCCTGGACCTGACGCTGCGCGCACACCAGTCCAGCCTCGACGCGCTGATGCTGCAGCTGTGGGCCGGCAGCGACGGCGGACCGATCAGCGAGGCGGACATCCTCGCGGCGGTGACGGCGCTGGGTGGGGCTGAGGTCTCTGCGCAATTGCATGGCTGGGTGCATGGCACCGACGAGCTGCCGCTGCAGTCACTGCTGGCAACCCATGGCGTCGACTGGCGCGAGGACGGTCGCCAGAGCGTTGCTCAGCGACTCGGTCTGCGCGCGCGTGAGTCCGCGTTGACGGGCGTGCAGGTTAGCCATGTATTGACCGGCGGCGCGGCCGAGGCGGCCGGCGTCAGCGCGCGCGACGAGGTCCTGGGCTGCAACGGCTGGCGGCTGCGCCGGCTGGACGACGCGCCGGGCCTGCTGGCGGCGGGTGACACGCAGTTGCGGCTGCTCATCAGCCGCGACCAGCGACTCATCGAGCTGACGGTCGAACTGCCGCCCGCACGGCCCGCGTCTGTCGCGCTTACCTTGGCCGACGGCGAGCAGGCCGCCCGGCGCCGCTGGCTGGGCGCCTAGAGAGGCTGAGAGCAAATCGGTCATGCCCGCTCGTTCCGCCCAAAGCCCCGCACTCGGCGTTGCAAATACTCGCTGTAGCCCGAGCTACAGCTGCGTTTTGCGCCTTGATTGCGGGGCTTTGGACGGCCCGCTCGGGCACGCCCGATTCGCTCTCGGCCTCTGAGCCCGCCATGAAGACACCGCGGCCGCCCTGGCTGCTGGTGCTGGCCGTGTTGGCCCTGCACCTGCTGCTCGGTCGCGAGGTCCAGCGCATCCAGGAGGGCTGGCTGAGCGAAGGTCCGCCGCCCATGCCGCCGCGCATGCAGGTCGAGTTCGTGCAGGAGATGGCGATGCAGGCGCCCGTCACCGTGCGGGTGGTGACGCCGCCGCCGAAGCAGGTCGTTCCATCCGCCGCAGCCACCGCCGCAGCGCAACGGCCATCCCAGCCCGCATCGGCGCCCGAAGTCACGCCCGAGCCTGCGCCCGAGCGCGTTGCCGAGGCCGCGTCAGCGCCGGCTGAGGCCGCATCGTCCGTCGCCCAGGCTGCCTCCGCAGTGCCCAGCGCCGAACCCGGCCCCGAATGGCCGCTGTCCACGCGCCTGACCTATGGGCTGACCGGCAACTACCGCGGCCCCGTGTACGGCGAGGCGCAAGTCGAGTGGCTGCGCAAGGGCGCCGGCTACCAGGTCCATCTGGACGTCGCCGTCGGCCCCAGCTTCGCGCCCTTCATCACCCGGCGCATGAGCAGCCAGGGCCAGCTGACGCCCGAGGGTATCGCGCCGCAGCGCTACGACGAGGAGACCAAGTTCATCCTTGGCGACGCCCGCCGCGCCAGCGTCTTCTTCCTGGCTGCCGAGGTGCAACTCGCCACTGGCCAGCGCCAGCCCACGCAGCGCGGCGCGCAGGACTCCGCCAGTCAGTTCGTGCAGCTGACCTGGCTGTTCATGACTGGCCGCGAGCCGCTGCAGGCTGGCCGCATCGTGCAGTTCCCCCTCGTGCTGCCGCGCAAGCAATACGCCTGGCAGTACGAGGTGCTGGGCGAGGCCGTTCTCGACACGCCCATGGGCCCGGTCGCCAGTTGGCACATCCGGCCCACGGCCCAGACCCGCGCGCAGGTGGGCGGTGGCGACCTGGTGGCCGAGGCCTGGCTGGCACCGTCGCTGCAATACCTGCCCGTGCGTCTCGTCATTCGCCAGGACGAGCAGACTTACGTCGACTTGATGCTCAAGAGCGCGCCGCTGCAGGCCGCGCCAGAATCAGGCAACGACATCCCCAGAAGGCTGAGCCAATGACCTACGAATGCATCCTGACCGCCGTCCACGGCGACGGCCCGCGCAAGACCGCGCTCATCACGCTGAACCGCCCGAAGGCGCTGAATGCGCTGAACGACCAGCTGATGGACGAACTGGGCGAGGCGCTGCTGGCCTTCGATGCCGATGAGGGCATAGGCTGCATCGTGCTGACCGGCTCGGAGCGCGCCTTCGCGGCCGGGGCCGACATCCCGACCATGCTGCCCCACACCTTCGTGACGGCCTTCAAGACCGGCTTGCTCTCCAGGAACTGGGAGACCATCCTGCAGGTGCGCAAGCCCGTCATCGCAGCGGTGGCTGGCTTCGCTCTAGGCGGCGGCTGCGAACTGGCCATGATGTGCGACTTCATCATCGCGGCCGACTCCGCCAAGTTCGGCCAGCCCGAGGTCAAGCTGGGCATCGTGCCAGGCGCGGGCGGCACACAGCGCCTGCCGCGCTCCATTGGCAAGAGCAAGGCCATGGACCTGCTGTTGACGGCCCGCATGATGGGCGCGGCCGAGGCCGAGAGCGCCGGTCTGGTGTCCCGCGTGGTGCCGGCCGACAAGCTGCTGGAGGAGTCCCTCGCGGCGGCCGAGACCATCAACGGTTTCAGCGGCCCGTCTGTGGCGCTCATCAAGGAACTGGTGAACCTGGCTTACCAGGTGCCGCTGAAGGACGGCGTGGCCGTCGAGCGCCGCTATTTCCATGCGCTGTTCGGCAGCCACGACCAGCGCGAGGGCATGGAAGCCTTCCTGGCCAAGCGGGCGCCGAAGTTCGAGCACCGTTGATTGTTTGTGGCTAAACGATGACGTTCTAGGGATGACTGTTTGCGTTGCATGAACGGTCAGTTCCCGTCAGCCTGGTGTTTCTACTGAGGCGGGCTGCCTACAGTTCAGGCCATGGACAGCGCGGTCGCGTTGTCTGAATGACCCAAGCAGGACGTTCCTGCCACTGAAGGAGCCCGTCATGAGCAAGCTGTCCACCATCATCGCCGCCACCCTGCTGATCGCCGCCGGTGCCGCATCCGCCCAAACCACCCAGCTGACCCGCGAACAAGTCGTTGCCGACCTGGTTGCCGCCCGCAACAGCGGCGAACTGGCCGCGTTCCAGGGTGAAGTCGGCGTTGCCGTGACGACCCCGGCCACCGCCAAGGCTGCCGCCATCGCTACCACCGCGCTGCCCCGCCAGGCGGTGCTGAAGGTCCGCACGACCGAAGGCCGCAGCGTCGATCAGGTCGTTGCCGACCACGGCGAAAACGCCGCCCGCGAACTCGGGGATTTCCCGGCTCCGGTGGCTCGCCGGGCGACTGCGCTGGCTGGTCGCTGAAACAAAGCGGTTTCAAGCGCATGAAAGCGACCCGAAAGGGTCGCTTTTTTGTTGCCTGCGTTCCTAGAATCCGCCGCCCGGCCGAACGGGCGTTGGAGACAAGATGCGAATGCAGCAAGTGTGGGCAGCGGTAACGCTGGTGATGACGTCGATGACAGCGCTGGCCGCCGGCCCGGTGGTGGGCGTGAGCTGGTCCAATTTCCAGGAAGAACGTTGGAAGACCGACGAGGCCGCCATCAAGGCCGAACTGGCCCGCCTGGGCGGCAGCTATCTGAGCGCCGACGCTGGCGGCTCGCCTGAGAAGCAGATCGGCGACGTCGAGTCGCTGCTCGCCAAGGGCGCCAAGGTGCTGATCATCCTGGCCATGGACAAGGACGCCATCGCCCCGGCGTTGAACAAGGCCAAGGCGCGCAAGGTGCCGGTGCTGGCCTACGACCGCCTCATCGAGGCACCCGAGGTCTTCTACCTGACCTTCGACAACCGTGAGGTCGGCCGCCTGCAGGCCAAGGCTGTGCTGGCCGTCAAGCCCCAGGGCCGTTACGTGATGATCAAGGGCTCGCCCAGCGACCCGAACGCCGACTTCCTGCGCGCCGGTCAGCAGGACGCGCTGGCCGACGCGGTGAAGAAGGGCGATGTGAAGATCGTCGCCGAGGAATACACCGACGGCTGGAAGCCCGAGGTGGCGCAGAAGAACATGGAGCAGATCCTCACCAAGCTCAAAGGCGGCGTCGATGCGGTCGTGGCCAGCAACGACGGCACGGCCGGCGGCGCGATTGCCGCGCTGGCGGGCCGCGGCATCAAGGGTGTGCCGGTCAGCGGCCAGGACGCCGACCACGCGGCGCTGAACCGCGTGGCGCTGGGCACGCAGACGGTGTCGGTCTGGAAGGACTCGCGCGCGCTGGGCAAGGCTGCGGCGTCTGCCGCCGTGCAGCTGGCCAATGGCCAGAAGGTGGACGGCGCCGCGCCCTGGGCCGGCGG
>Ga0187845_1002361_pt1 | contig 10231 bp, 6 predicted proteins | sample SpaLakP09_SKY_68_FD_134515 | JGI IMG/M metagenome (GOLD analysis project Ga0187845, IMG submission 134515) | Oligotrophic lake water microbial communities from Sparkling Lake, Wisconsin, USA - SP09_SKY_68 | ecosystem: Environmental > Aquatic > Freshwater > Lake | place: USA: Sparkling Lake... | reverse complement strand
TGCTGACCACGCAAATGTATGTGGCGGGCGACCCAGGCAACACGAGCGACTTCCTCTGGAGCCGCCTGAGCGCGGCGGAGCGCGCGGCCCTCACCGTGCCGTTTGCGCCATCGGCCGATGGCGTGCGGGCCGAGTTTGCGCTGGTGGTGCAGGCCTGAGTGGCCGCCAATCGCCACCACCCGCCACAATCCACCCCCCTTCTGCTCTGCTCACCTGCTCCACCGCATGGATTCCGTCACCCAACTCGTTCTGGGCTCCGCCGTCAGCATCGCCACCCTGGGCCGCCGCACCGCCGTGTGGAAGGCCGCGCTCTGGGGCGGCATTGCCGGCACGCTGCCCGACCTGGACGCGCTCATCGACCATGGCGACGCCATCCTCAACATGGTGCTGCACCGCTCGGAGAGCCATGCCCTGCTCTACCTCACCCTGCTGTCGGCGCCGCTGGCCTGGCTGGTGTCGCGCCTGCACCGGCAGCCTGATCTGTTCAACCGCTGGTGGCTGGCCTTGTGGCTGGCGCTGGTCACCCACCCTTTGCTCGACTGGATGACGGTGTACGGCACGCAACTGCTGCTGCCGTTCACCCACACGCCGTATGCCGTGGGCAGCGTGTTCATCATCGACCCGCTTTACACCCTGCCGCTGCTGATGGGCGTGCTGCTGGCGCTGCTGATGCGCCACGGGCGGGGCATTGGCTGGGTGCGCGCCGGGCTGGTGCTGAGCACGGCCTACCTGGGCTGGAGCGTGGCCGCGCAGCAAATGGCCATCCAGCAGTTTCTGGCGCACGCCCCGGTGCCGCAGCTGGCGCCCGGCAAACTGCTGGTCACGCCCGCCCCCTTCAGCACCCTGCTGTGGCGCGCCGTGGCTGTGACGCCAACCCACTACTACGAGGGCTACTACGGGCTGCTGGACGGCGACCGCCCCGTGCGCTGGACCGCCCACGAACGCGGGGAGGCCCTGTATGCGCGCTACCAGGGCAACGCGCTGGTGGACCGCGTGGCCCGCTTCAGCCACGGTTTCTTCAAGATGAGCGAGGCCGGGGGCGAGGTCTTCATCACCGACCTGCGCATGGGCAACGAGCCCACCTACACCTTTCACTTCAACCTGGGCACCCCGGCAGAGATGGCCCTGGGCCAGCGCCCCACCACCCAGCAGTGGCAGCGGCCCGACCTGACCACCGCCCTGCCCTGGCTGTGGGGTGCGGATGTGGTGCTGGCCCCGCCGCAGGCCGTGCGCGGGCAGCCGTAGGGGCATCAGCGCTCGGCAGCGCAGGTGTACTGCCCCAAATTGCGGCATCTGTGCCTTGTGAAGGGGCGGCCTGCGGCCTACGCTGGGTCCATCTTTCCCGACCACACCACGCCATGCCCTCCATGCCCCGCCACCGCACTGGCAGCCACAAAAATCGGTGGCCCAGCGGCAACGTCAAACCCGGCCCGGGCTGCGGGGTGGCTACATGACGCTCACCACCCTGCTGGTCTTCGCGCTGGTGGCGCTGGTGGCCATTGCCACGCCGGGCCCCACGGTGCTGCTGGCGCTGACCAATGGCGCGCGCTACGGCGTGCGCCGCGCTCTGCCGGGCATGCTGGGCGCAGTCACATCCGACTTCGTGCTCGTCGGCGCCGTGGCGCTGGGCCTGGGGGCGCTGCTGGCCGCGTCGGAGTTCTGGTTCTCGGTGGTGAAGTGGCTGGGGGCGGCCTATCTGGCCTGGCTGGGTTGGCGGCTGCTGCGCTCACAAGGGGGGCTGGATGTTGCATCCGCAGGGGGCGACCCGGGCGCTGTGGGGACGGCAGCCACGCCACGCAGCATCTTCCTGCGCTCGTTTCTGGTGGCGCTCACCAATCCCAAGGGCTATCTCTTCTGCTCGGCGCTGTTGCCGCAGTTCATCAACGCCAACGCACCACAGTGGCCACAGTACGCGGCCATTGCGGTGGTGTTTGCCAGCCTCGATGCGGTGGTGATGCTGGCCTATGCGCTGGTCGGTGCACGTGCCATCCGGCTGCTGCACCGCCGCGCAGTGCGGTGGCTGGACCGCTGCTGCGGGGGCGCATTGCTGGCGCTGGCCGCCTCACTGGCGTTGTACCGCCGCAGTGTGGGCTGACCAGCGCCGCCGCAAAGGCGCTTGCCGGGCGCTGCCCGCCATCACCAGGGTGATGGCGGACGGCACCTCAGAAGCGCCAACCCAGACCCACGCCCACCAGAACAGGGTCTACCTTGAAGGTGCCCAGCTTGGCACCACCCGCAGTCACATCGGTCTTGATGAAGACCTTCTTCACGTCAAAGTTGAGGTACAGGTTCTTGGCCAGCGGGATGTCCACACCCACCTGCAGCGCGGGGCCAAAGCTGTTGCGGTCGATGTTCACACCGGCGGGCAGGTTCACGCTGGAGAAACGCGTGTAGTTCAGGCCCGCGCCCACATAGGGCTTGAAGCCGGGGGCATCAAAGTGGTACTGCGCCAGCAGTGTCGGTGGCAGGTGCTTGAGCGTGCCGATGGCGGCGCCGCCTGCGCTGAGCGTGTGCTTTTGCGGCACCGTGAGGATCAACTCGGCCGCGATGTTCTTGTTGAAGAAGTACGTGATATCGACTTCAGGAATCGCCTTGTTGTTGACCGTGAGGCCCAGGGGCGTGCTGTCCTTGTTGGCGCTGTCCAGGTGCACCGCACGTGCACGGACCATCCAGGGGCCTTCAGCCTGTTGCGCCAGGGCAGCGCCGGAAGACAGGACACACAGGGCAGCTACAGCCAGCAGGTTCTTTTTCATGGTGATTTCGCATCGGTTGGACGGGGACGACCCCCGTGCATGTATTGAACCGCTGCGCCTGCCCACCGGCCTTGCCCTAACTCAAGGCCCTGGTACTAACCCTTAGACCTACATCAAGGCATACCCACTTTCACGCTGTGGACTTGCCGCGCAGGCGCTGCACCAGAGTGACACCGGCCAGCACCAGGCCCCCAGCCACAATGCCCACCACGGCGTTGAGCAGGTTCTCGGCCACCACCTTCCACACCCCGCCTGCGGGCCACTGGCCTGCTGCGTTGGCTGCGGCCTCGACGGCATGGTGCAGCGCAGGCACTCCGTGCACCAGAATGCCGCCACCCACCAGAAACATCGCCGCCGTGCCCGCCACGGACAGGCCCTTCATCAGCCAGGGCGCCGCCCGCACAATGCCCGCGCCCAGCGCCCGCGCTGCGCTGCTGGCCTTGTTGCTGAGCCACAGGCCCAGGTCATCGAGCTTGACGATGCCCGCCACCAGGCCGTACACGCCGATGGTCATGATGATGGCGATGCCCGACAGCACGGCCACCTGCTGCGCAAAGGGCGCGGTGGCCACGGTGCCCAGGGTGATGGCAATGATTTCGGCCGACAGGATGAAGTCGGTGCGCACCGCGCCTTTGATCTTGTCTTTTTCAAACGCCACCAGATCCACGGCCGGGTTGGCGTTGGCCTTGGCATGGCTTTCGTGTTCGGCAGCGTCCTCATGCGGCGCATGCAGCAGCTTGTGCGCCACCTTCTCAAAGCCCTCAAAACACAGGAAAGCGCCCCCCACCATCAAGAGCGGCGTCACCGCCCAAGGCGCAAACGCGCTGATGAGCAGCGCAGCGGGCACCAGGATGACCTTGTTGATCATCGAGCCCTTGGCCACGGCCCAGACCACAGGGATCTCGCGCTCGGCGCGCACGCCGGTGACCTGCTGGGCATTGAGCGCCAGGTCGTCCCCCAGCACCCCCGCCGTCTTCTGGGCCGCCACCTTGGTCATCACGGACACATCGTCGGCCATGGCCGCACTCTTCTTGGCCGCCACTTTGGTCATCACGGCCACGTCGTCCAGAATGGTGGCGATATCGTCGAGCAGGGCAAGCAGGCTGCCAGAGGCCATGGGAGGTCCTTGGAATGGATGAAAAGCGCCGACTATAGCAATGACCCGCGTCAATCCTGCTCATACTGCCGCCCCATGAAAAACGGGGCAGCAGCCCCGTTCCCAGTCACGCGTGCTGCCTAAACGGCAGGCAGGGTCACCCTACCCATTTGCGCGCATTGCGCCAGATGCGCATCCAGCCGCTGTACTGCGCCTGGTCTTCGCTGGTCCAGCTCATCTGCACGTTGCGGAACACGCGCTCGGGGTGCGGCATCATGGCGGTGAAGCGGCCGTCGGCCGTGGTCACCGCCGTCAGGCCACCGGCACTGCCGTTGGGGTTGAACGGATACTGCTCGGTCGCGCGGCCCTGGTTGTCCACATAGCGCATGGCGGCAATGGCCTTGTCGGCGTTGCCGCGGTACTTGAAGTTGGCATAGCCCTCGCCGTGCGCCACGGCGATCGGCAAGCGGCTGCCGGCCATGCCCTGCAGGAACAGGCTGGGGGATTCCAGCACCTCCACCAGCGACAGGCGGGCCTAGAAGCGCTCGCTCTGGTTGGTGGTAAAGCGCGGCCAGTCTTGTGCGCCGGGGATGATGTCGGCCAGCTCGGCAAACATCTGGCAGCCGTTGCACACGCCCAGGCCAAACGTGTCGGTGCGGCCAAAGAAGCCCTGAAATTGTGCAGCCAGCACCGGGTTGAACGTGATGCTGCGCGCCCAGCCAATGCCTGCGCCCAGCGTGTCGCCGTAGCTGAAGCCACCGCAGGCGACCACGCCCTTGAAGTCTTCCAGCTTGACGCGGCCGGTCTGCAGGTCCGTCATGTGCACGTCGTAGGCCTCGAAACCCGCCTCGGTAAAGGCGTAGGCCATTTCGATGTGCGAGTTCACGCCCTGCTCGCGCAGGATGGCGACCTTGGGTTTGGCCAGATTCAGGTACGGCGCCGCCACGTTGTCGGCCGCATCGAACGTGAGGTGCACGTGCAGGCCCGGGTCGGTGGGCTCGCCCGCTGCCGCGTGCTCGGCGTCGGCGTTGGCAGGGTTGTCGCGCTGCTGGCAGATCTTCCAGCTCACCGCATCCCACACCTGGTGCAGATCGGCCAACGGGGCACTGAACACGGCCTTGGCATCGCGCCAGACTTGCAGCTCGCCCTTGCCCGCGTCGATTTCGGACGATGTGGGGCGCGTCTTGCCCACAAAGTGGCTGAACTTGGACAGGCCATGTTCGCGCAGCACCTGCATCACGTCGTTGCGTTCGCTGGTCTTGACCTGCAGCAGCACACCCAGCTCTTCGTTGAACAGGGCCTTGAGTGTGAGTTCTTCGCGGCGTGCGCTGACCTGTTGTGCCCAGTTCTTGGCGTCGCCGGTTTCCATGCGGCTGTCGCTGATGCCGTCGCCTTCGGTGACGAGCATGTCCACATTCAGTGCCACGCCCACATGGCCTGCAAAGGCCATTTCGGCGGCTGCGGCCAGCAGGCCACCATCGCTTCGGTCGTGGTAGGCCAGGATCTGGCCCTTGGCGCGCAGTGAGTTCACGGCGTTGACGAGGTTGACCAAATCCTTGGGGTCATCCACATCGGGCACCACGTCGCCGCTTTGCTCCAGCGTCTGGCCCAGGATGCTGCCACCCATGCGGTTCTGGCCCTTGCCCAGGTCGATCAGCACCAGCGTGGTGTCGGCCTCGGTCGCGTTGAGCTGGGGCGTGAGCGTGCCGCGCACGTCGGACAGCGATGCGAAGGCGCTCACGATCAGGCTGACGGGCGAGGTGACTTTCTTCTTATCAGAACCTTCGCTCCACTGCGTGCGCATGGACAGCGAATCCTTGCCCACGGGGATGGACACGCCCAAAGCGGGGCACAGCTCCATGCCCACGGCCTTCACGGTTTCATACAGCGCAGCGTCTTCGCCGGGCTCGCCACAAGCGGCCATCCAGTTGGCGCTGAGCTTCACGCGCGGCAACTCGATGGGCGCGGCCAGCAGGTTAGTGATGGCTTCCGCCACGGCCATGCGGCCCGATGCGGGGGCGTTGATGGCGGCCAGCGGCGTGCGCTCGCCCATGCTCATGGCCTCGCCCGCAAAGCCTTTGTAATCGGCCAGTGTCACGGCGCAATCGGCCACAGGCACTTGCCAGGGGCCGACCATCTGGTCGCGGTGGCTCAGGCCACCCACCGTGCGGTCGCCGATGGTGATGAGGAAGCGCTTGGAGGCCACCGTAGGGTGGGCCAGCACGTCGATCACGGCTTTTTGCAACGGCACGCCGGTCAAGTCCATGGGTGCGAATTCACGCTCCACGGTCTTCACGTCCCGGTGCATCTTGGGCGGCTTGCCCAGCAGCACGTTCATGGGCATGTCCACGGGCAGCTTCTGGTCTTCGGCCGTGGCAGCGGGGTCGTGCAGCACCAGCTGGCGCTCTTCGGTGGCCGTGCCAATCACGGCGAACGGGCAGCGCTCGCGTTCGCAGAAGGCTTTGAACTGTTCCAGCGACTCGGGCGCAATCGCCAGCACGTAACGCTCTTGGGACTCGTTGGACCAGATTTCCTTGGGCGCCATGCCCGATTCTTCGAGCTGCACGGCACGCAGGTCAAAGCGTGCGCCACGGCCCGCGTCATTGGTCAGCTCGGGGAAGGCATTGGACAAACCACCCGCGCCCACGTCGTGGATGGCGAGGATGGGGTTGGCCGCGCCCTGCGCCCAGCAGTGGTTGATGACCTCTTGCGCACGGCGCTCGATCTCGGGGTTGCCGCGCTGCACCGAGTCAAAGTCCAGCTCAGCCGCATTGGTGCCGGTGGCCATGGAGCTGGCCGCGCTACCACCCATGCCGATGCGCATGCCGGGGCCGCCCAGCTGGATCAGCAGCGAGCCCGCAGGGAATTCGATCTTCTTCGTCAGCTCGGCATCGATCACGCCCACACCGCCCGCGATCATGATGGGCTTGTGGTAGCCGCGCTGCACGCCAGCGACTTCCTGCTCGTACTCACGGAAGTAGCCGTTGAGGTTGGGGCGGCCGAACTCGTTGTTGAACGCCGCGCCGCCCAGGGGGCCTTCGACCATGATCTGCAGCGGGCTGGCAATGTGCTCCGGCTTGCCGACCGCGCTGCCCCACAGCTTGGACACCGTGAAGCCCGTGAGGCCCGCCTTGGGCTTGGAACCCCGGCCGGTGGCGCCTTCATCGCGGATCTCGCCACCCGCGCCGGTGGATGCGCCCGGGAAAGGCGAGATGGCCGTGGGGTGGTTGTGGGTTTCCACCTTCATCAGCACATGCTGGGTAACGCTACTCTTTTGATAGCTATTAGCGCTTGATGGATGCGCGGTAGCGGCCATTTTTGCCACAAATCGCTCGACCTGGTGGCCTTCCATCACCGAGGCGTTGTCCGAATACGCGATCACCGTGTGCTGCGGCGCCAGCTGGTGGGTGTTGCGGATCATGCCAAACAGGCTCTTGTCCTGGGCCACGCCGTCGATGGTGAACTGGGCGTTGAAGATCTTGTGGCGGCAGTGTTCGCTGTTGGCCTGCGCGAACATCATCAGCTCCACGTCGGTGGGGTTGCGCGCGAGGCCCGTGAACGCGGTCACGAGGTAGTCGATTTCGTCATCGGCCAGAGCCAAGCCGAAGCGGGTGTTGGCGGCTTCGAGCGCCGCGCGGCCACCGGCCAGCACATCGACATGCTCCATGGGCGCGGGCTGCAACTCGGTGAACAGCGCGGCTGCGGCGCTGCGGTCGGCCACCACCGATTCGGTCATGCGGTCGTGCAGCAGGGCGGCGACCTGGGCCAGTTGCTCAGCGGTCAGCTCGGGCGCCTTGCCCAGCAGGCCCGCTTTGAGGCTGACGCGGTATTCGGTGATGCGCTCCACGCGGCGGATGGCAATGCCGCAATTGCGGGCAATGTCGGTGGCTTTGGAGGCCCAGGGCGACAGCGTGCCCAGGCGGGGCGTGACGATGAGCACGGCACCGTCTTCGGGGCCTGCGTACGGGTCGCCATAGGTCAGCAGCGCGGCCAGGCGCTCTTGCTCGGTGGGTGTGGGGGCCGCATCGGTGGCGACCAGGTGCACGAAACGCGCTGCAATGCCACTGATCTTGGGGTGGATCGCCTCCAGGGCGGGTTGAAGTTGCTGGGCGCGGAAGGAGCTGAGGGCGTTGCCGCCCGCCAGCGTGGTCATGTGCAAGGTCACGGTAGCGGCCTGTTGGGGGATGTCAGGGGTAGAGGGTGGCTCCGGGCGCCAGCGTGCAGCCAGGACCGGAGCCCGGCATTTTACCGGGCATGGCCGCACCGCCTGCGTGGCGCGGGGGCCAATGGGATAATCCGGGGATGAGCATCACCATCAAAAGCGCTGAGGACATCGAGGGCATGCGCCTGGCCTGCCGCCTGGCCTCCGAAGTGCTGGACTACATCGCCCCCCACATCAAGCCCGGCATCACCACCAAAGAGATCGACCGCCTGGGCGCCGAATGCATGGCGCAGCAAGGCACCATCTCGGCCACCGTGGGCTACCAGCCGCCCGGCTACCCGCCCTACCCGGCTTCGCTGTGCACCTCGGTCAACCATGTGGTGTGCCACGGCATCCCCAACGACAAACCGCTGAAGAAGGGTGATATCGTCAATGTGGACGTGACCGTCATCACCAAGGACGGCTGGTACGGCGACAACAGCCGCATGTACATGATCGGCGAGTGCTCGATTGCCGCCAAGCGGCTCACCGCCATCACGTTCGATGCCATGTGGCACGGCATCGTGCAGGTCAAGCCCGGCGCCCACCTGGGTGATATCGGCCACGCGATCCAGAAGTTCGCAGAAGCGCAGGGCTTCTCCATCGTGCGCGAGTTCTGCGGCCACGGCATTGGCCAGAAGTTCCACGAAGAGCCCCAGGTGCTGCACTACGGCCGCCCTGGCACTCTCGAAGAGCTGGTGCCCGGCATGGTCTTCACCATCGAGCCCATGATCAATGCGGGCCGCCGCGAGGTGAAGGAACACGGCAACGACGGCTGGACCATCGTGACCAAGGACCACAGCCTGTCGGCCCAGTGGGAGCACACGGTGCTGGTCACGGAAACGGGGTACGAGGTCATGACCCTGTCGGCCGGATCGCCCCCGCTGCCACCCTTTGTGACAGCCACCAAGACCTGAGGCGACGGCGGGGCCACCCGCGCACCAGGCAGCCGCTTGCACAACTCTTGCATGGCTTTTTCATGGCCTCCCACGATACTTACCGACCATGACTGAACTCCATGCCCTGCGCGACGCCTACCGCAGCGACAAGGCCGCCCTGCTCGCGGCCATGAAAGCCACCGGCGCATCGACACGCGGCATCCGCGTGGTGCTGCGCAAGCTGTCGTCGCTGGCGGGCAGCCTGCTGCAGACCCTGTGGCAACGCGCCCAGCTCCCCGATGACCTGGCCCTGGTGGCCGTGGGCGGCTTCGGGCGCGACCAGCTGTTCCCCTACTCCGATGTCGATGTTTTGCTGCTTTTGCCCGACGGCGCCGCGCCCGAGGCGGGCAGTGCGCTGCGCGCGCAGCTCGAAGGCTTCATCGGCAGCTGCTGGGACACGGGGCTGGAGATCGGATCGAGCGTGCGCACCGTGGCCGAATGCCTGGCCGAAAGCGCGGGCGATGTCACCGTGCAGACCTCGCTGCTCGAATCGCGGCTGGTGTGCGGCAACGCGGCGCTGTTTGCCGAGTTCCAGCGCCAGTACCGTGCGCAGATGAACCCCGAGGCCTTCCTGGTCGCCAAGACCCTGGAGATGCGCCAGCGCCATACCAAATACGAGAACACGCCCTACTCGCTGGAGCCCAACTGCAAGGAATCCCCCGGCGGGCTGCGCGACCTGCAGATGATCCTGTGGGTGGCGCAGGCGGCGGGCCTGGGCCGCAACTGGAAGGAGCTGGCCGCCAGCGGCATGGCCACCGCCTTCGAAGTGCGCCAGATCGAGCGCAACGAGGCGCTGCTGTGCCTGATCCGCGCCCGCCTGCATGCAGCGGCCGCGCGGCACGAAGACCGGCTGGTGTTCGACCTGCAGACCGCTGTGGCCGAGTCGTTTGGCTACCGCTCGCAGGCACCCGACGGCTCGCGCCTGCCCATGCGGGCCAGCGAAAGCCTGATGCGCCGCTACTACTGGGCGGCCAAGGCGGTGTCGCAGCTCAGCCAGATCCTGCTGCTCAACATCGAGGAGCGCCTGAGCCCCTCGACCCACGAACCGCGCCCCATCAACGAGCGGTTCTTCGAAAAGGCGGGCCTCATCGAAGTGGCCAGTGACGACCTCTACACCCGCGACCCGCACACGATTCTGGAGACCTTTCTGCTCTACCAGACCACCGTGGGGCTCAAGGACCTGTCGGCGCGCACCTTGCGTGCGCTGTACAACGCGCGCGGCGTGATGGACAGCGCCTTCCGG
>Ga0187845_1002360_pt1 | contig 10232 bp, 8 predicted proteins | sample SpaLakP09_SKY_68_FD_134515 | JGI IMG/M metagenome (GOLD analysis project Ga0187845, IMG submission 134515) | Oligotrophic lake water microbial communities from Sparkling Lake, Wisconsin, USA - SP09_SKY_68 | ecosystem: Environmental > Aquatic > Freshwater > Lake | place: USA: Sparkling Lake... | reverse complement strand
GCCGGGAAACACCACGATCCCGCGCGGCTCCAGCACCTGGCGCAATGAATCGACGCTTGCCACGCTGCCATGGTCGGCAAGGCCCACAACCTTGATGTCCAGCTCAAGGCACTTCTGAAGCAGAGCTCGGTTGTAGCCGCCTTCGTCCAGCCCGTGGTCAGCGCCCCTGTAAGTGCCGTTGTAGCCGACAGGATTGACCTGTAGTGCGCAGCGCCAGAATCGCGCGAATGTGTATTCATTGCCCATATCTCCTCCCTGATTCATTCGGCAGAGCGAGGTCGCCGGATGCCTAGGCCGATTCACCCGTCGGCGTTCCTCATTGGACAGTCTGGCAGATTCAGCGCTCGGAGGACCTCTACTGGCTAAGACCGGCCGTACAAGCAAAGGCTGGCGACTGGCTGCAAGCAGCCTCGCACAGTCATTGGCCACCGCCCCAACGCACTTCCGCTCCTGGCCGGGTCCGCGAGTTGCCGTCGCCGCCCGTAGGCCGTCTGTCGTGCCGCGCAACGGTTCCCATTGAAGTCGCATCGGTTGACGCCTCGTCAAGGCATGCGGGCAGGGAGAGAATCACGGTCCGGACGGCCCCTGATCGGCTCGACAGCCTGTCCCTATCTACAACTGGTACCGTCAGACCGCTCATGACCGACGCTCAATACACGACCCTGCCGCAGTGGCCCAACGCTTATCCGGCCAGCGGCGCCAGCGCCACCCTGAAACTCATCAACGACGATTTCATCGTGACCGAACTGCCGCTGCAGCTGCCCTCCGGTGCGGGCGAACACCTCTGGCTGGACATTGAAAAGAACGGTGCCAACACCGCCTTCGTGGCACAGCAGCTGGCCGAGGCCGCCGGCGTGCAGGAAAGGGACGTGGGCTATGCCGGCCTCAAGGACCGCTACGCCATCACCCGACAGTGGTTCAGCATCTATCTGCCGAAGGGCGATACGCCGGACCTGACCCTGCTTCAGCACCCGGAATTCAAGGTACTGAGTCAGAACCGCCACGTGAAGAAGCTGCGCCCCGGTGATCTGCAGGGCAACCGATTTCGCATCGTGCTGCGTGACGTGACCGGCGACCCTGAAGCCATTGAGGCCAATCTTCAGGCACTTGCGTCACAGGGCGCGCCCAACTACTTCGGCGCTCAGCGTTTTGGCTTTGAGGGCGGCAACGTCGAACAGGGCCGGGCCATGCTGGCGCGCGAGATCCGCGTGCGCAACCCGAAGAAGAAGGGCATCTACCTGTCGGCGGTCCGCTCCTTCGTCTTCAATGAAGTGCTGGCGCTGCGCATCCAGCAGGGACTCTGGGGCAAGACGCTGCCTGGTGACGTGATGGACGAGGCGGGCCGGCCCACCGGTCCGCTCTGGGGACGGGGCCGCGTGATCACCGCCGATCAGGCGCAGACCCTGGAAAACAGCGTGGCTGAACGTCACGCCACCTTGTGCGACGGCATGGAACACGCCGGTCTGGATCAGGCGCGCCGCGCCCTGGTGGCCATGCCGGTGGACATGTCATGGGAATGGCCGCAAGCCCATCAACTCGTGCTCACCTTCTCTTTGCCCGCCGGGAACTACGCCACTTCCGTGCTGAACGAAATCCTCCGCACCACGGAGCCTGACCGGCACACAGAGAACGAGTCTGCGGCTGTCGAATGACGGTGCCCTCACCTCGGCAGCGACATTTCGCAGCCTTCGGATGCAGTCGTCCGGAAGTTGTGCTGCGGCATCGGCAAGCCTGCGGCCTCAATGAACCCGCAGCACCTCAAACTGCTGTCGGATTGGAGCGCCCTGTATCGACACCTCATCCCCCTCGCATTTACCCAGCATGGCCCTGCCCAACGGGGCGTCGCCGCTGATGACCTGAACGACCTGAGCGCCGCTGACCAACTTCATGCTGCCCCCATCCGGGCCGAGAAAAAGCTGCTGCTGCTTGTCGTCGGAATCAACCAGGCAGACCAGCGCGCCGAGCTGTATTCCTTTGCTGGCGTCGTAGGGGCGCGGGCGGAATTGGCGCCAATTGGCCATCGCCTGGCGGATGGCTTCGGCGCGACGAGCTTGGCCGGTGGCCAGGTAGGCGGCCTCGAGACCCAATGTGTCGTATTTGTTTTCGGCGATGTTTTCTTCGTGAGTCGCCGCTTCATGGGCCGCCCGCGCTGCCTGTTCGGCTTGCAGCAGGTCTTCGGCGAGCCGTTCCAGCACCTGCTGCTGCAGCAAGAATTTATCCATGATGAAACTTATTGATCTACAGGGCAATATGCCGACCGCATTGGACCTCAGTGAACGTCAGCGGACTTGCTGTTATTTCCCAATACAAAACCGGCTGAAGATCTCGCCGAGCAGATCATCCGGCGTGAACGCGCCGGTGATCTCGCCCAAGGCATCGTGGGCCAGGCGCAGTTCCTCGGCCAGCAGGTCCAGCGCGGGCACCGGCAGGGTGGCCATGTCCTGGGCCAGATCCAGGTGCTCGCGGGTGCGCTGCAGCGCCGAGACATGGCGCTGGCGGGCGATGTAGACGCCTTCGGGCGTGGCGTGCCAGCCGACTTGCTGCAGCAGGCGCTGGCGCAGATCGGTAATGCCGGCGCTGGTCTTGGCAGACAGGCTCAGGCCACCTTCGGGCAAGGCAAGACCCGGCACCGCATCGGCCTTGTTGAAGACCTGCAGCACCCGTGAGCCCTGGCCGATGCGCAGGGCGATGGCCTCATCGTCGGCGTCGTAGACGGCCTCGCCGATGCGCGTCAGGTCGCGCAGGAACAGGATCACGTCGGCGTCGGCGATGGCATCCCAGCTGCGGGCCACGCCGATGCGCTCGACCTCGTCATGCGCGTCTCGCAGGCCGGCGGTGTCGATCACATGCAGGGGCACGCCCTCGATCTGTACCGTCTGGCTGACCTTGTCGCGGGTGGTGCCGGGAATGGCGGTGACGATGGCCAGCTCGGCGCCGGCCAGCGCGTTGAGCAGCGAGCTTTTGCCGACGTTCGGCTGGCCGGCCAGCACGACCTTGATGCCTTCGCGCAGCAGCGCGCCCTGGCGGGTGCGGTCGAGCACGGCGTCAAGTCTTGCCATCAGGCGCGCCAGCTGGCCCAAGGCATCGGCCTGCTGCAGGAAGTCGATCTCCTCTTCTGGGAAGTCCAGGGTCGCCTCGACCAGCATGCGCAGCTTGATCAAGGCGTCACGCAGCTCGCCGACCTCGGCCGACATCGCGCCGCCCAGCGCACGGCTGGCGCTGCGGGCTGCCGCCTCGGTGCTGGCATCGATCAGGTCTCTGACGGCCTCGGCCTGGGCCAAGTCCAGCTTGCCGTTCATGAAGGCGCGTTGGGTGAACTCGCCGGGCTCGGCCAGGCGCAGGCCCAGCGTCTTGCCCGCCTCGAGGCAGCGGGCCAGCAGGAGCTGCAGCACCACCGGGCCGCCATGGGCCTGCAGCTCCAGCACCGTCTCGCCGGTGTAGGAGTGCGGGGCCGGGAACAGCAGGGCCAGGCCCTGGTCGATGGCCTGGCCGTCGACGGCCAGAAAGGGCAGATAGGTGGCCTCGCGGGCCTTCAGCGCGCGGCCGCAGAGGGCGTCAACCAGCGGGCCCAGTTCCTTGCCCGAGGCGCGAACAATGCCCACGGCGCCGCGGCCTGGCGCGGTGGCAATGGCGACGATGGGATCCAGATGGCGTGACAGCATGACTGGATTGTCCGCCATGCCCTGTGCCCTGGCCCGCCGTGTGTTTTCTCGCGCGCTGTCGGCAGATCCGAGCGGCGGCGGCCGCTTCGTTTACAGTCCGGCGACGTTTTCCTTGCCCGTTTCCGGAGCGACCTTGACCCAAGAAGAATCGACGCCACAGACGCTGGCGCTGGAGGGAGTGCTGTATCGAGAGCTCAAGCAGATGGCGCGCCAGCGCCTGCGCCGCAGCGGCCCGATGACGCTGCTGGACACCACGGCCCTGGTGCACGAGGGCTGGCTCAAGCTGTCGCGCCAGCAGGGCTATGCCGATATGGAGCGATCGCACTTCATGGCCTATGCCGCCAGCACCATGCGCTCCATCGTGGTCGATTACGCGAGGGCGCGGCTGAGCCAGCGGGGCGGCGGTGATGCCACGCATTTGCCGCTGGATGAGCTGCCCACGCTGGCACGCCGGGACGAGGAATATCTGCAGGTCCACGAAGCCCTGCAGGCGCTGCAGTGCAGCGACCCGCGCCTGGCCAAGCTGGTGGAGTTGCGCTATTTCGTCGGCCTGGAGGAGGCCGAGTGCGCGGAACTGCTCGGTCAGGCCCGCCGCACCGTGCAGCGCGATTGGCAAAAGGCCCGCGCCCTGCTGTGGTCCCTGCTGAAAGATGAGTGAGCACCCGATGATGGCAGAGCACCCGGCCGAGCACCTGGCTCATTGGGGCGAGATCGAACCCCTGCTGGACCAGGCCTTGGCCCTGGCCCCAAGCCAGCGCGAGGGCTTTCTCGACACCTTGCCGCCGGGCCAGCAGCGCTGGCGCGGCTTGATCGCCGAGCTGCTGCGGCATGAGGCCCAGGCTGCGTCGGCAGGCTTCTTGAGCCTGGCGGCCAGCCTGCCGGAGCTTGCCCCCTCCAGCATCGGCACGCCCCAGGCGCCGGGCCTGTCCTGGCAGGCCGGTCAGGCGGTGGGCCCCTGGCTCTTGCTGGAAGAGCTGGGCCGGGGCGGCATGGCCAGCGTTTGGCGGGTGCGCCCCCAGGAAGGTGACTTCCAACGCGAGGTGGCGCTCAAGCTGCCGCACAGCCCCTCGCGGCTGTGGGCCGAGCGCTTCAAGCGCGAGCGCGACATCCTGGCGCGGCTGAACCATCCCGGCATCGCGCGGCTTTTTGACGCCGGTGTCAGCGACAGCGGCCTGCCCTGGCTGGCCATGGAGCGGGTACAGGGCCAGGACATCGTGGCCTGGTGCGAGCGGCGGCGGGCCGATGTGCCGCAGCGCCTGGGCCTGCTGCTGCAGATCGCCGATGCACTGCAATACGCGCACAGCCAGCTGGTGGTGCACCGGGACATCAAGCCTGCCAATGTGCTGGTCCAGGACGATGGGCAGGTGCGGCTGCTGGATTTCGGCATCGCCAAGCTGCTCGCCGCCGAGGAAGGCGGCGCCAGCGACCCCGCCCTGACCCAGCTCGGCCAGCGGCCGATGACGCCCGAGTACGCCTCTCCGGAGCAGGTTCGCGGCGAAGAGCCGGGCATCGCCAGCGATGTCTATGCCTTTGCCGTCTTGGCCTACCGTTTGCTCAGCGGCCAAAGCCCTTATGCCGGCGCCGCGCCGGCGTCGCGCCATGCCCTGGAGCGGGCGGTGCTCGACCTGCTGCCGCCGGCGCCGTCCAGCCAGGTTCGGCCGCCGGCCTTGCGCAAGGCGCTGCGCGGCGATCTGGACACCATTGTGCTCAAGGCCTTGGCCAAGCACCCCGACGAGCGTTACGCCACGGTTGACGCGATGGCCGCCGACCTGCGCCGCCACCTGGCCGGCGAGCCGGTGCTGGCTCGGGCGCCAAGCTGGCCTTATGTGGCGGGGCGCTTTGTGCGCAGGCATCGACTTGGCGTGGCGCTGAGTTCCTTGGCCGTGCTTGCTTTGGCTGGGACCACGGCTTGGGCGCTGGTCTCCTCGCAGCAGGCCCGGGGCGAGGCCCGACGGGCCGAGGCGATGTACCAATTCACGGTAGGCTTGTTCAACCCCGATCAAGATCAGCATGCCAATATCAAACTGCCCGATCTGACCTTGAAGACCGTGGTCGAGCTCGGCGCGCGCCGCGTGTTGACTCAACTCCAAGATCAACCCGAAGCGCGCATACGCTTGATACAAGACTTGGTGCCGCTGTCCGAGCAACTCGGCTTGATTGATCTGTCCGCTTCGCTGGCGCAAGCCCGTATCGACGAAACCAAGCAGTTGTTCGGCGATCAAAGCCTGGCCTACGCCGATGCGCTGCGCTCGCAGCTATTGGTACTTGACTCGACCGCGCAGTATCAGCACGGTCTGGAGGTCGCCCGCCAGGCTTTGGCCATCTATGAGGCCAGAGGTGTGCAAGACCCCCACAGGCTCGCGGCCGTACATGAAAAGCTGGGCAGCTTTGGCATGCGCCTGCACCCGCCCGGCCCGCAGGATGCCGCCCATCTAGAACGTGCGGTGGCATTGCAGTTGGCGCAGCCGAATGTCGTCAACACCCTGGACGTGACCTATCTGCAACTGGGTCTGTTGCGCGCCCTGCTGGGCAATCTCCCGGCGGCCTACCAAGCCGGCATGCAGGCGCTGGAGCTCAATCGTCGTCGGTTCGGCCCGGAGTCTTGGCAGGCGGCCCAGGCCGAGAGCTTTACCGGCACCTGGGCCGATATGAGCCAGCACCCGGCCGAGGCGGAGTCCCTGCTGCGGCATAGCGTGACCGTCACGCGCCAAGTCCAGGGGGCAGATGCGGTTGGGCTGGCGCGCTCTGAGATTGCACTGGCGACCCTGCTCTTCGGCGGCGCGGGCCGCGACGAAGCGCGCCACTTGATGGCCGACGCGCTGCGCATCGTTGGGCTGCCTCAGAACGCCAATTTCAAGGGCTTGAAGGATCAGGTGCTGGTCGGCGCGCTGGGCTTGGCGGTGCGCAGCGGCGATGGTCCGGCGATGCAGCAGGGCTGCCTGCCTTACGCGGATACGTCGCTGCGGCCGACCACGCCCTATTTCGTACTGCTGTTGACGCAGGCTTGCACCGCCGACGCTCTGCACCGTGGCGATCTGGCGCAGGCGGCGAAGTGGCTGGGCGACGCCGAAGCCAGTTACACCTACTTCGCCAAAGCGCCATCTTGGACCATGGGGCTGGATTTGCGCCGCGGCGAGTGGGTCATGGCCCAGGGTGACAAGGACGGAGCCCTGCGCCTGTGGCGCCACGCGCTGTCCGTGAGCAACACGACGCAACTGGCCTGGCAGTCGCGGGCCTGGAGCTTGATCGCCCAGCATGCCCGCATGGACGCGGCCGAGCGGGGACGCCTGCAAGCTTTCATGCAGCAGCTGGAGCAAGCGGGCGGCGAGCGTTACTACGCCGAATACCTGAAGCTGCTGCGCGAGGCGGCCAAGACGCAGATGCTCCAACAATAAATAATTTGAATTCCAGTTGCGTGGCGCTTGCCGCTGGCTCTTCTCGTTAAGCAGTCTGATACGGGCCCATTTCGGCGCCCGCCACCTTCAAGGGACTGGCAATGAACGGGAAAACGAACGGTAGGGCGCCGCTGAGCGCTTTGGCAGTGGCGCTGATCTTGAGTGCATGCGGAGGAGGAGGCTCGGACTCCCCGGCACCAGCGTCTGCTCCAGCACCTGCCCCAGCCCCAGCCCCAGCACCAGCACCAGCTCCTGCTCCAGCTCCAGCTCCAGCTCCTGCTCCTGCTCCAGCTCCTGCTCCTGCTCCTGCTCCTGCTCCCGCCCCGGTGTGCAGCGGCAACAGCTGGCTGGCGCCCACCTACGATGTGTACAGTCCGGCCAGCGCCACCGGCACGGTGACCGTGGCGAACCATTACGGCAGCAGCAGCAGCGCGCTCACGCAGTGCATTTCGGTCGGCAACGTCTTGCAGGTCACCACCACCGATGGCTTCAAACAGATGGTGAGCTGGGCCGATCCGATTGCCGGCAGCGTCACCAGCATCGGCGCCTTGCTGAACAACGGCAACTTGCTGTTCACCTGCCGTAGCGGCAGCTACAAGACCAACCATCTGGCGGTGCGTTCGGACTCGGGCGCGGCGGTGTTCAAGGGCAGCGCGGCGCGCTCGATGCTCGGCACGGCCTTCGCCTTCAGCTCGCTGGAGTGTGGCCCCAGCGGCACGAGCATGCTGCGCGGCGTGACCACGGTGGCCGTCGCCGCTGACCTTGCATCGGCAACGGTCACCGACACCACGAGCAGCCCGGCTTCGGTGACGACCTTTACCGCCGCCCAGCTCGACGCCCTGTTCAGCCCCGGTGGTCTGGTGACGAGCAGCGGCAAGACCCTGCGCTGGGTGTTGTACCTGGTGCCGGTGAGCGGCGGGCTCGTCAAGCAGATCATCGTTCACTCCGCGGAGCAGACGGACGGCAGCATCAACGTGTTCTCGTTCGTCCAGCCGTGATCGTTGTCGTCGGGAGGCCGGCGCAGAGTCGCCCTCGGCCATGAAAAAAGCCTCCGCATGCGGAGGCTTTTAATTTGCTGGGCGCAGCACAAGGCTGCGCGGGCCGGCCGACTTAGTTCTGCACGCCCAGCTGCTTGTTGATCATCCACTGCTGAGCGATCGAGAGGATGTTGTTGGTCAGCCAGTACAGCACCAAGCCGGCCGGGAAGACGAAGAACATCACCGAGAACATCAGCGGCATCATCCACATCATCTTGGCCTGCATGGGATCCGGCGGCTTCGGGTTCAGCCAGACCTGGAACAGGCTGCTCAAGGTCATCAGCACCGGCAGGATGAAGAACGGGTCCTTGGCCGACAGGTCGACAATCCAGCCCAGCCAGGGCGCATGGCGCATCTCGACGCTGGACAGAAGCACCGAGTACAGCGCGATGAAGAAGGGCATCTGCACAAAGATCGGCAGGCAGCCACCCAGCGGGTTGACCTTCTCCTCGCGGTAGATGCGCATCATCTCCTGCTGCATCTGCTGCGGCTTGTCTTTCAGCCGCTCGCGCATCTCCATCACCTTCGGATTGACGGCCTTCATCTTGGCCATCGAGCGGTAGGCGCTGGCATTGAGCCAGTAGAAGGCGATCTTCAGCAGCACGACCAGGGCGACGATGGCCCAGCCCCAGTTGCCGATCAGCTTGTGCAGCTGGTCCAGCAGCCAGAACAGCGGCTTGGCCAGGATGGTCAGGTAGCCGTAGTCACGCACCAGTTCGAGGCCGGGGGCGATGGCGGCCAGCATGTTTTCTTCGGTCGGGCCGATGAAGAGCTGGTCTTCGGCGACGGCGCTCTTTTGCGACTCGATCTGGCCCATCGGGAACACCATGCCGACGGCATACTGCGCCAAGGCGGTACCGGGCACCTTGCTGACGTGGAAGCCGCGGTCACCGGCCGCCGTGCGCAGCCAGGCGCTGGCGAAATGGTGCTGGACCATCGCCACCCAGCCGTCATTGGCGCGTTGCTCGTACTCGAGCTTGCCCTTGTCGATGTCGGCGAAGTCGATCTTGTGGAACTTGGCCTTGTCCGTGTAGACCGCCGGTCCGGAGAAGTTGTTGGGCGCCATGAAGATGCCATTGGCAGCCACAAAGCCATCCCGCACCAGCTGCACATAGAGTTGCGGGGCCAGCGGCGCGGCCGAGGTGTTGATCACCTCATGCTTGACGCCGACGACGTAGTCGCCGCGCTTGAAGGTATAGGTCTTGACCAGCTTCAGGCCGGCCATCTCGGCCGATTCGAAGCGCACCGTCAGCGCGTCGGCACCGGCCTTGAGCTCACGCTCGCCGGGCACCAGGGTCATGGCGCTGAGGTGAGTCGGTGCGCCGGCCACGCCGGTCAGGCCGGTCTCGGCCTTGTAGATGTGCTGGGCCGAGGCGTCGAGCACGACCACATGACCGCTGGGGTTGGTCTCGTCGATGTGCTTGAGCAGTTCGACGCGGACCAGGCTGCCGCCCAGCGAATCCAGCGTGGCCTTGACCACGTCGGTGCTGATGGTGACCTTCTCGGTCGCCATCGGCGCGCTGGCCGGCGTGCCTGGCACGGCTGCCAAGGCCGCGGCCGCGCCGGAGGCGGGCAGGGCGCCGGGCAGGGCCGCAGCGGCACCCGGCGCCGAGCCGGCGGCCGCCACCTTGGCCGGGGTCGGGCCAAACATCGACGGTTGCCCGTTGTGCTTGTTCCACGCGTCCCACAGCAGGACGAGCGACATCGTGAACACCACCCACATCAGGGTGCGGCGCATATCGGTCATGGGGAAGATTTCGAAGAAGGGGTTCTGGGAGGCGTCGGCCCGCAGCCCAGGCGGCTGAACAGGGCAGGCGGATTGTCGGGCACGGGATCATGCCCACCGGCGCAAAACGGGTGGCAACGCAAAATTCTTCTGGCGGTCAGATAGCTGCCGGCGCCCGCGCCGTGCTGCTGCAGCGCGTCCAGCGCATAGGCCGAGCAGGTCGGGTAGAAGCGGCAACTCGAACCCAGCCAGGGGCTCAGCAGGAGGCGGTAGCCACGCACCACGCCAATCAACAGGCGCTGGGCGATCGACGGCGAGGCATTCATGGCAGGCGGACGCAGGTCAGCGGCGCGGGGCAGCGCCCAGCACACGCGTCATCAGCAGCGCCAGTTCATCGCGGGCGGCCAGATGC
>Ga0187845_1002358_pt1 | contig 10236 bp, 10 predicted proteins | sample SpaLakP09_SKY_68_FD_134515 | JGI IMG/M metagenome (GOLD analysis project Ga0187845, IMG submission 134515) | Oligotrophic lake water microbial communities from Sparkling Lake, Wisconsin, USA - SP09_SKY_68 | ecosystem: Environmental > Aquatic > Freshwater > Lake | place: USA: Sparkling Lake... | reverse complement strand
TTGCAGCCCCTGCACCGCCCTTGCCTGTCCGGCAAGGGCGCGGGGACGGCTGCGCCCGGACCAAGCCAAACACAGGAAGCACAGATCATGACTTCATCCCAACAACAGCCCGGCTGGCTGCATATCGGTGCCGGTTCCTTCCATCGCGCCCATCAGGCCTGGTATCTGGACCAACTGGCCAAACAGGGCCAGCCCGCCTGGCGGCTGGCGCTGGGCAATATCCGCGCTGACATGTCGCCGTTACTGGAGCAACTGGCCGCCCAAAACGGCGTGTATACGCTGGAAACCATCTCCCCGGCTGGTGAGCATCGTCATGAAGAAATCCACGCCATTCAGGCGGTCATTCCCTGGGATGCCCAATTATCCGCGCTGATTGCCGCAGGGGCGGACAGCAACACGCGGGTGATTTCCTTCACCGTGACCGAGGGCGGCTATTACCTGGACCAGCACTTGCAGCTGGATACCGCCAATGCCGACCTGGCGGCCGACCTGCAAGGCGGCCTTAACACCATCTATGGCGCCATTGCGGCCATTTTGCGCACCCGCATGGCGGATAGCGGTGCGCCAGTCACCCTGCTCAACTGCGACAACCTGCGCCATAACGGCGAGCGCTTTCACAGCGGGCTGAAGCAGTTTCTGCAACTGCGTGGCGAAACGGATTTGCTCGGCTGGGTGGACAGCCATAGCAGCAGCCCCAACTGCATGGTGGATCGCATCACCCCGCGCCCCACACCAGAGGTGATTGCCCGGGTAGCCGCAGCCACCGGCAAGCACGACCCCTGCGCCATCATGGGAGAATCCTTCATCCAGTGGGTGGTGGAGGACAACTTCATTGCCGGTCGCCCGGCGCTGGAGGCTGTTGGCGTGGAAATGGTGGTATCGGTTTTACCCTACGAAGAAGCCAAAATCCGCATCCTCAACGCCAGCCATAGCTGCATTGCCTGGGCCGGCACCTTGATCGGCCTGTCCAGCATTGATGAAAGCACGGCCGTACCGTCCATCCGCCAGATGGCGTTTGATTACGTCACCCGGGATGTCATCCCCTGCCTGAGCCCCAGCCCGCTGGATCTGGCCGCCTACCGCGACACCGTGCTGGAGCGCTTTGGCAACCCGTACATCCGCGACAGCAACCAGCGCGTGGCGGCAGATGGCTTCTCCAAGGTGCCGGGCTTCATCGCACCTACCCTGCAGCAATGCGTGGCACGCGGCGCCGTACCGACAGCCACTTGCGTGCTGCCGGCGCTGTTCTTCCGCTTCCTGCAACGCTGGCAAGCCAATACGCTGCCATACGCCTATCAGGACGGTATCATGGACGCCGCAGCCTGCCGCCAGATGCTGTCCGCCGCCGACCCGGTAGCCGCCTTCTGCGCCGACCCCATGCTGTGGGGTAGCCTGGCTGGCACCACTCAACTGGAAACGCCGCTGCGCGCGGCACTGCAACAGGTGGACCAGTGGCTGGCCAGCATGCAGGCGGGCTGATTCGGGTAATCCGCTGGAGAGAGCGATGTATCTTGGAATTGATCTGGGCACCTCGGAAGTCAAGGTAGTCCTGCTGGATGAGGCTGGCGGCCTGCTGGCCGTGGCGGGCGAAAGCCTGAGCGTGTCGCGGCCACGGCCTGGCTGGTCCGAGCAGCAGCCGGAAGACTGGTGGCAGGCCACCGGGCTTGCCATTGCCAAGCTGCGTGACAAGGCCGGCGCGGCTTTTGCCCATGTGCGTGCCATCGGCCTGTCCGGCCAGATGCATGGTGCAGTGCTGCTGGATGCGCAAAACCAGGTATTGCGCCCGGCCATTCTGTGGAATGACTTGCGCAGCGTGGCCGAATGCCAGGCGCTGACCGCTGCCGCACCGCGCCTGCATCAACTGGCGGGGAACCTGGCCATGCCGGGCTTTACCGCGCCCAAGCTGTTGTGGGTGGCTCGCCACGAGCCAAAACTGTTTGCCGCCATCGCCACCGTGCTGCTGCCCAAGGACTATCTGCGGCTGCGCATGACCGGGGCCAAGCTGTGCGATACCTCGGATGCCTCCGGCACCTTGTGGCTGGATGTGGCCCGGCGTGACTGGTCGGATGAATTGCTCGCCGCCTCCGGCATGCGCCGTGAACAAATGCCACAACTGGTGGAAGGCCTGCAAGCCGCCGGCACGCTGTTACCGGAAGTGGCCGCTGCCTGGGGGCTGGGTGATGGCGTCATCGTGGCCGGGGGAGCCGGTGATGGTGCGGCCAGCGCGGTGGGCATTGGCGCAGTGGAACCGGGTGATGGTTTTTTGTCGCTGGGTACGTCCGGTGTGATGTTTGTGGTGGACGACAGCTTCCGCCCCAATCCGGCCTCGGCCTTGCATACCTTTTGCCATGCGCTGCCCGGCCGCTGGAACCAGATGAGCGTGATGCTGGCTGCGGCCAGCTGCCTGCGCTGGTTCTGCAAGCTCACCAGCGTGGACGAAGCCAGCCTGCTGCAGGAAATCGAAGCCATGCCGGACGAGGCCCGTGCCAGTGCGCCGGTATTCCTGCCCTATCTGTCCGGCGAGCGCACCCCGCATAACGACCCCTTCGCCCCCGGCGTGTTCTGGGGCCTGACCCAGGCGCACGACCGTGCCGCGCTGGGCTATGCGGTACTGGAAGGTGTCAGTTTCGGCATGGTGGACGGGCTGGACGCGCTGCGCGCTGCCGGCACTGCCGTCAGCAGCCTGTCACTGGTTGGCGGCGGCGCACGCAGCCCGTTCTGGGCGCAATTGCTGGCGGATGCGCTGCAACTGGACATCCTCACCCATGTGGGTAGCGAGGCCGGTGGTGCACTGGGCGCAGCCCGGCTGGGCTGGCTGGCGGCAGGCGGTGATATCGCCACCGTCTGTACCCGCCCGCCAGTGCAAGCCATCTATCAGTCGGATAGCGCCCGCCATCAGGCGCTACAAGCCCGTTTGCAATTATTCCGTGACATTTACCGGAGCCGACCGGCTCCGCAGCAAGAGGCCTGAGCATGAATTTGCTGGCACAACTCAAGCAGTACACCACCGTGGTGGCCGACACCGGCGACTTTCAGCTGCTCCGCCAGTACGCCCCGCAGGACGCCACCACCAACCCTTCCTTGATTCTCAAGGCAGCGCAGCAAGCGGCTTATCGCCAACTGGTGCTGGACACACTGGCCGACAAGCGCCAGTTACCCATAGATCAGCAGATCGACGCGCTGCTGATTGCCTTTGGCCTGCGCATTCTGGACAGCGTGCCGGGCCGGGTATCTACCGAAGTGGATGCGCGCCTGTCCTTCGACCGCGCCGCCACCGAGGCCAAGGCGCGCCAGCTGATCGCCCTGTATCAGGCGGCCGGAGTGGACAGCTCCCGCGTGCTGATCAAGATAGCCGCCACCTGGGAAGGCATTCAGGCGGCAGCGGCGCTGCAGCGTGACGGCATCCACTGCAACCTCACCCTGCTGTTTGCCCCGGTACAGGCTGCCGCCTGTGCCCGCGCTGGCGTGCGCCTGATTTCACCCTTCGTCGGCCGCATTTATGACTGGTACAAGAAAACCGCCGGGGCCAGCTGGGACGAAGCCACCCATGCTGGCGTCAACGACCCCGGCGTGCGCTCGGTACGCCGCATTTACGCCCTGCTGCGCCAGCATGGTTTTGCCACCGAGGTGATGGGCGCCAGCTTCCGCTCCACCGGGCAGATTCTGGCATTGGCTGGCTGCGACCTGCTCACCATCAGCCCGGATTTGCTGCAGCAGTTGCAACAGGCCGACGGGGTGTTGCAGCCACAACTGCATGCTGACATGGAGCTGGGCGACGACACCCTGCCCGCCAGCCTGCTGGACGCTGCCATCGACGAAAGCCGCTTCCGCTTTGCGCTGAATGAAGACGCCATGGCAACAGAAAAACTGGCCGAAGGCATTCGTCTGTTTGCCGCCGATACCGAAAAACTGGCGCAGTGGCTGCAAGCCCTGCCTAGCGACTAAATCAGGAGAACACCATGTTTCTGGTTTGTGGAGAAGCGCTGTTCGACTTTTTTGTCGACCAGCCGGCCAGTGCCGACAGCTGGCCGCAACTGCGTTACCAGGCAGTACCGGGCGGTTCGCCCTTCAATGTCGCCATTGGCCTGGCGCGACTGGGTCAGCGCGCTGCCCTGTTCAGCGGCGTTTCACAGGATTTCCTGGGCCGACAGTTACTATCCGTGCTGCAACAGGAAGACGTGGATTGTCGCTACCTGCAACTGCGTAATCTGCCCACCACGCTGGCGCTGGTGGGCGTGGATGCCGCAGGCAAGCCGCAATACAGCTTTTATGGCAGCAAGGCGCCGGAAGCCAGCCTGAGCCTGGCCGACCTGCCACCGCTGGACGCTGCGGTACAGGGCATTCATGTCGGCTCTTATGCCCTGGTCAGCCACCCCACCGGCGACAGCCTGCAACAACTGGTGGCGCGGGAAAGCCAGCAGCGGCTGATCAGCCTGGACCCGAATATCCGCCTGAACGTGGAGCCGGACCTGAACCGCTGGCGCAGCGTGCTGGATTTTCACGCAAATCATGCCCATCTCATCAAGGTCAGCGACGAAGACCTGCAGCAGCTCTACCCGGACCTGCCACTGGAAGAGGCTGCCCGTCGCTGGCTGGGCGGGCAGTGCAGCCTGCTCATCCTGACCCGAGGCGGCGAAGGGGTGACGGTATTCAGCCCGCAGCATGGTGAATGGTCGCTCCCGGCACAGCCGGTAGATGTGGTGGACAGCGTGGGCGCTGGCGATACCTTTCAGGCCGCCTTGCTGTGCTATCTGGCCGAACAGGGTCTGGCCAGTCCGGCGGCACTGGCCCGGCTGAGCCGGGATCAGATCGACCACCTGCTGCAATTTGCCATCCGCGCTGCCGCCATCACCTGCTCGCGCCGTGGCCCGGATTTGCCGCGACGTGCAGAGCTACTACCCGCCTGACACGCTGTCAGCAAGCCCGCTCAGCTTATGCTGCTCGGGCTTTTCCCCTGCCACACCACAAGACCTCGCCAATCACCGCTAGCGATTACAGTCGCTTGCCCATTCCCCAGAAGGATTATTTCGTAGCGTTATATATCCGGGTATATTACGAACTCACTCGCAAACCGGAGCCCGCAATGAAAGCAAGGCTGATCGCCCTTTCCCTGTGCAGCATGCTGCTGGCAGGCCATACCCTGGCCGGTGAAATCACCGTTTCAGCCGCCGCCAGTCTGACCAACGCCTTCAAGGAGATTGCCCACGGCTTTGAAGCGCAAAATCCCGGCAGCAAGATCAATTTCAATTTCGCCGCATCCGGTGCGCTGCTGCAGCAAATTGCCAAGGGTGCTCCGGTGGATGTGTTTGCCTCGGCCGATCAGAAAACCATGGACAGTGCGGTAAAGCAGAAGCTGGTGAATAGTGCAGACCGCAAGGACTTTGCCCGCAATGCGCTGGTGCTGATCACCCCTGCCGACAGCAAGCTGAAATTGCAACAGTTAAGTGACTTGCAGCAAGCCAGCATCAAGCATGTGGCCATTGGCGTGCCGGCCAGTGTGCCGGTGGGCCGCTACGCCAAGCGTGCGCTGGAAAACGCCCGCCTGTGGCCGGCGGTGGAGGCCAAGGCCATCAATACCCAGAATGTGCGCCAGTCGCTGGATTATGTTGCCCGTGGCGAGGTGGAGGCCGGCTTTGTCTACCAGACCGACGCCGCCATCATGCCGGACAAGGTGAAAATCGCCTTCAGCGTGCCGCTGGATGAAGTCATTTCCTACCCGGTAGCCCGCACGGCCGCCAGCAGCAACGCCGCCGAGGCACAGCGCTTTGTCAATTACCTGCTGTCGCCAGCCGCACAAGCGGTGCTGGGCCGCTACGGTTTCCACAAGCCCTGACCATGGCTGACTGGATGACTGACCCGGCCTGGACCGCACTGGGCCTGTCACTGCGGGTAGCCGGCTGCGCCACCCTGCTTAATCTGCTGTTGGGGGTGGGCGTAGGCCTGCTGCTGGCGCGTGGCCGTTTCCCCGGCCGCAATCTGCTGGACACCCTGCTGACCCTGCCCATGGTGATGCCCCCCACCGTGCTGGGCTACTACCTGCTGACCCTGCTGGGCCGGCGTGGCCCGCTGGGCGGCTGGCTAGACCAACACTTCGGCATCAACCTGATTTTCACCTGGCAAGGCGCGGTGATTGCCGCCGCGCTGGTGGCTTTCCCCCTGGTGTACAAACCGGCAAGAGCGGCATTTGAAGCGGTGGACGGCCAGCTGGAACAGGCCGGCCGCGTGCTGGGCATCTCGGAAATCGGCATTTTCTTTCGCATCACCCTGCCCTTGGCCTGGCGCGGCATTCTGGCCGGCCTGCTGCTGGCCTTTGCCCGCGCCCTGGGTGAGTTCGGCGCCACCTTGATGGTGGCCGGCAGCATTCCCGGCAAAACCCAGACCCTGTCGGTAGCCATTTACGAAGCGGTGCAAGCCGGTCAGGACGATAGTGCCAACCGGCTGGTGCTGGTGACTTCGCTGGTCTGCGTGCTGGTATTGCTGCTGGCCGGCAAGCTGGCACCGGGCCGGCTGGCGGAGCGCTGACATGCCCACACCACGCTTCGACCTTGCCATCAGCCAGACCCTGCGCAGCGGCACGCGCAGCTTTTCGCTGGATATCGCCCTGCACAGCGACTGCCAGCAACTGGTGGTTTATGGCCCGTCCGGTGCCGGCAAGAGCATGTTGCTCAAGGCGATTGCCGGGCTGAACCGGCCGGATGCCGGCCATATCCGGCTGGATGGCCGCTGTCTGTTCGACAGCACACGGGGCATTTGCCTCAGCCCGCAGCAAAGACAGCTGGGCTATCTGTTTCAGGACTACGCGCTGTTTCCCCACCTGAGCGTACGCCAGAACATCGGCTTCGGCCTGCAGCGCGGCTGGCTCAACCCCGGACGCCGCCGTCAGCTGGCGGCAGTGGACTATTGGCTGGAAGCCTTTGGCCTGGGCACACTGGCCGACCAGCTGCCAGCCACCTTGTCCGGTGGCCAGCGCCAGCGCACCGCACTGGCTCGCGCACTGGTGGCCGAGCCACGCGCCCTGCTGCTGGACGAACCGTTCTCGGCACTGGACCCGGCGCTGCGCCAGCAATTGCGCAGCGAGCTGGCCGACCTGCTGCAGCGCCTGCCCATTCCCATGCTGCTGATCACCCACGATGCCGCCGACGTGCAGGCCTTTGGCCAGCAAACCCTATACCTGCAGGATGGCCGGCTGGTCGAGCCGCCGGCCGGCCTGACGGAGACTTCCCATGGATGACTTCCAGCAGCAGCGCGCCTTCCGCCTGCTGACCCGAGCCGTGCTTGGCGTGCAGCGCAATGCGCAGGATGGCGAGCTCCCCCTCTATGCCTGGACGCTGGGCCTGCCACAGCCAGATCTGCGGGAGGTGCTGGCCACCTGCGCGCCAGAACTGGGCCAGCAGGAAGCACTGAGCGACGCACAATACCAGCTGCTGCTATCCCAGCAGCCACCATTGCACAGCGCACTGCTGGACATGCTGCTGGCCAACCGTTCGGCGGCGGAGAACCCGCAGCACGGCAGCTGGCTGGCCCATGCAGTGGCCGTGGCCAGCCTGGGCAGCCGCCACCTGTGGCAGGACATGGGACTGACAGGCCGGCATGAGGTAAGCCTGCTGCTGCAGTACTACCTGTATCCGCTGTATGCGCGCAATCAGGCCGACATCAAGTGGAAGCGTTTTTTGTATGCCGAACTGGGCGAGCTGCTGGGCCAGGCCGGGCTCAAGCCGCCGGAGTGCGGGCGCTGTCACGAACACGCAGCCTGCCTGCCAGCCCTGCCGGAGCAGCAGACATGAAGCCACAGGACATCACCCTGCAAGGTGCACTATGGCTGAGCATGGCCGGCGAGAAGTTCGGCAGCCCGCAGCAGCTGGCCTTGCTGGCACAGATAGACGGCAGCGGCTCCATCACTCAGGCCGCCCGCACCACCGGCATCAGTTACAAGGCGGCCTGGGATGCCATCGACCACATGAACAATCTGGCTGGCGAGCCGCTGGTAGAGCGCCTGTCAGGTGGCAAGGGCGGCGGCGGTACCCGGCTGACCGCGCGTGGCCGGCAGCTGGTGGCCAATTACCAGATCATCGCGCAGGAACATCAACAGTTTCTGCGTAATCTGCAGCGTCAGGCCGGCAGCATGGCGGACGATCTGCTGCTATTGAAAGGCATGAGCATGAAAACCAGTGCACGCAACCAGTTTCTGGGCAAGGTTGCGGCCATCCGCACCGGCGCGGTCAATGATGAAGTCGAACTGGAAGTGGCTGATGGCCTGCGGCTGGTGGCCGTGGTCACCCATGACAGTACCGAAAGCCTGGGGCTGGCTCCGGGCGTCACCGCCTTTGCCCTGATCAAGGCGTCGTCGGTCATCGTTGGTTGCGGCCAGGATGGCATGCGGCTGTCGGCCCGCAACCAGCTGCCCGGCACGGTCAGCCGGCTACAGCCTGGCGCGGTGAATACCGAAGTGGTGATCGAGCTGGCCCCCGGCAGCAGCATCGCCGCCATCATCACCAATACCAGCGCCAGCGAGCTGGGCCTGCAACTGGGCAGCCCGGCTTGCGCCATCTTCAAGGCTTCCAGCGTGATATTGGGGGTGCCGGGCTAAGCTGGCTGCAGATCAAGCATCGGTCGTGAGTGCATAAAAAAACGCCATCCGGCAAGGATGGCGTTTTTTATGGGACGACGGGCCGGGGGTCAGACTTCCCAGTATTCCTTCTCCCGGCCTTGCGAGCCGGGGTTCAGCTGCTCGTGCAGCCGGCGCAGTTGCTCTGGCTCACCACGTACGCGGAACCAGCTGCCTTCTTCCTCGGCACGTTCTTCCAGTACCTGGCACTGGCTGTAAATTTCTCCGCGCAGTTGCTGGGCCGACCACGGCAGCAGCACTTCGTCTTCGACCAGATCCTGCTGGAAGAAGGACACGATGCGCTCGCGCAAGGCGGCAACTTCGGCCGGCCGGCGCGCACTCATCACCACGCAACCGGGATAGCGCTGTTGCAGCTCGGCGGTCCAGGCGGCCTCGGCCGCTTCGTCACCGATATGGTCGATCTTGTTGAACACGCGAATGCGCGGCACTTCATCGGCACCGATTTCCTGCAGCACGGTATCGGTCACTTCCAGCTGGCGCTCAAAGCCCGGATCGCTGGCGTCGATCACATGCAACAGCAGCGCCGCATCCAGCGCCTCTTCCAGCGTGGACTTGAAGGAGGCCACCAGGCCGTGTGGCAGGTTCTTGATGAAGCCGACGGTGTCGCTTACCAGCACACGCGGCACGCTTTCCGGGTAAATGGCGCGCACCGTGGTGTCCAGCGTGGCAAACAGCTTGTTGGCCACCAGCACCTCGCTGCCGGTCAGCGCCCGCATCAGCGTGGATTTGCCAGCATTGGTATAGCCCACCAGCGACACACCGGCCAGGCCCTGGCCCTGACGCTCCAGCCGGCGCGCCCGCTGGGTCTTGCGTTCCAGTTCCATGGCGAGGATTTCGCGTTGCAGCTCGGCAATGCGGTCACGCACCTTGCGCCGGTCCAGCTCGGTATGGGATTCGCCGGCACCCCGACCGCCCATGCCGCTACGCTGGCGGCCTTGCGGCCCAGCCAGCTTGGCCGCTTCGCGCAGGCGCGGTGCCATATAGCCCAGACGGGCGATTTCCACCTGGGCCCGCGCCGCACGCGAGCGGGCATTGCGGTGGAAAATCTCCAGGATGACCATGGTGCGGTCCATCACCTCGCAGCCAACCGCCAGTTCCAGATTGCGTGCCTGTGAGGGGGAGATTTCATGATCCACCAGCAAGACGTCGATCTCGATGGCGGAGGGGTCCAGCTGCGGTGGTGCATGTTCCAGTTCGTCAGCGCGCAGGCCGCGATTGACGAACATGTGGATTTCTTCCAGCTTGCCCACGCCCAGGTAGGCGGTGCGGTCGAAGCTGTTACGCTTTTGAACAAAGGTATGCACCACCTGGAAACCCAGGGTCTTGGCCAGCTCGCTCAGTTCGGTGAGCGAGGCCTCGAATTCGACATCGCTGACATCCGGCAGCTGGACCGACGCCACGATGGCGTATCTGGGCTTCTCTTTAACTTCTGTTTGCATGTGCAGATTGCTTTACTTGGTGGCAAGCCCCGATCTTACTCGCAATTGCCCCGCCCTGCCGCAGCGATCGACAGCAGCCTTGACCCTGCCGCCCGCCGGGACGATACTGCTGCGCCTCTGGTGTGCCTCTGGCGGCGGTGCCGCCCAACCCTCTGCCGGGCTTTTTCCACA
>Ga0187845_1002354_pt1 | contig 10259 bp, 8 predicted proteins | sample SpaLakP09_SKY_68_FD_134515 | JGI IMG/M metagenome (GOLD analysis project Ga0187845, IMG submission 134515) | Oligotrophic lake water microbial communities from Sparkling Lake, Wisconsin, USA - SP09_SKY_68 | ecosystem: Environmental > Aquatic > Freshwater > Lake | place: USA: Sparkling Lake... | reverse complement strand
GATCTGCTGAATGAAGAAGGATTTGCCCGAACCCCAGTCGCCGAGCAGGCCGATCGACAGCGGCGGCTCCACGGCCTTGTCGAGAATCAGGCGCGCGAATGCCTCGGCCTCCACGTCGACGCCCAACTGGTCCCGACCCTCATCGGTTTCACGCGCGTAGCCGGCGCGGCGCGGGCCGGGCGTGGCCACGCCGGCCTCGCGCCACCAGGCCGCCCAGTCGGCCAGCGGGCGGCGCCGCTCATCCTGGGTGACAAAGGCGTACCAGCGGTCGCGCACGCTGTCGAGGTCCAGGCCGATGGCTGCGAAGCTCGGGCGCAGCGCCTCGTCGGGGCAGAGCAGGGCGGCGGTGATCAGGTCTCTGCCCCAGAGTGCGAATGGGCTTGCATCGTTGGGCCCGCCGCGCTGTGCACGGCTCAGCTGCTCCAGCAGGTCGGGGTTCAGCTGCTCGGGGTCGGGCACGCGGCCACTCACGGAACTGTCGGAGGCAAGCTCCGGTGCCGGGGCGATTTGCAGGAAGCGCCGGAATGCCGGCGAATGGCTGCGCGGCGCCAGGATGCGCACGGCATCGATGACATGCGTCGGCTCGACCGGCGCCGATCCGGCGAGCCCGGTGGCCAGGCTCAATGCGTCGAGAACTTGCGGCTCGATGTCGGTGCCGCTCAGATCCAGCGCTCGCCCGCGCGCCGGACTCTGCTCCGGCCGGAAGGCCGTGATCCAGGCCTCGCGGTCGATGCCGTGGGCGCGAAAGTCGCTGTCGTGGAAGGCGGGCAGCGAGAGCATCGCAGTCAGCACGTCCGCCGTGCCGACCGGGCTCGATGCGGCCTGGGCGAGTCGTTGGGCTTCGCTCAAGGCCAGACGACCGGAGGCGGTCCGGGTGAATGGCTGCGGCTGATCGGGCGCCCGCGCCAGCGTCTCAAGGTCATCCCGATTCAATCGCTTGCGGCCCAGCACGCCATCGAGATTGGCACCTGTACGCTCGAACTGCGCAAGCAGCCAACGGCCGGTCTCGTCGGGCGTTGCAATCAAGCCGATGAGCAGCGAGTGAAAGGAAATGGCAAACGCTTCCTTGCCGACGCTCAACGCCGCTGCGCTGTTGATCGCGCGTGCCAGCTCGGCGCTGAGTGACATCAGCTCGGGAGCCGAGCTGCCTTCGTCGAGAAAAGCGATCGTGATCGCGCCTGGGGCATCCATGGTCTCTCCCAACGTGAGTGCTTGGCAGGAGCAGGGTGTGCCGCTCGCAGCGACGGCAGTATCACTGCCGTCGTGGCTTGCGGCTATCTCGTGTTGAGGGATGGACGCCGCGCGTCGGATCAAGGTTCAGGCTGGCCAGCCACAGCCCGCCGAAGGTCAGTGCGCCGTTCAGCAGCAGCAGCTCCAGCCCGATTTCATAGCCACCGAACCAGGATTTCTGCTGGCTGTCGACGATCCAGCACAGGAGTGGCGCGGCCAGGGCGACGGCGGGCACCCAGGCATCGCGCGGCTGGCGGCGGGTCAGCAGGCCGAAGGCGAACAGGCCCAAGAGCGGACCGTAGGTGTAGCCGGCGATTTTCAGTATCAGCCCGATCATGCTGGGGTTGTCGACCCAGCGGAATACCAGCACCAGGGCCAGGAAGACGGCGGCAAACGTGAGGTGGACGCGGCGGCGGACGGCGGTCTTCTTCGCTTCGCTCCAGTCGCTGCGGCGCTGCAGGCCCAGCAGGTCGATGCAGAAGCTGGACGTCAAAGCGGTAATAGCGCCATCGGCACTGGGAAACAGGGCCGAGATCAGCGCCAGCACGAAGACCAGATGCACCCACTCCGGCAGATGGCCCAGCACTACGGCGGCGAACAGCTGGTCGCCTCGCTCCGGCATGCCCGCTTGAGTGGCGTAGAGCTGCAGCAAGCCACCCAGGAACAGGAACAGCAGCACGACGGCCAGCATGATGAGGCTCAGGCTGATGATGTTTTTCTGCGAATCGGCCAGGCGCTTGACCGAGATGCTCTTTTGCATCATCTCCTGGTCCATGCCGGTCATCGCGATGCTGATGAAGACGCCAGCCAGGATCTGCTTGAGGAAGAAGTAACGGCTGTCCGGGTCGGTGACGAAGATCTTCGACAGACCCGTGGCGTCGAGCTGCTGCAGGCTCTGCCCCAGGCTCAGATCGAGGCCGCGCAGCAGGTAGACCACGCAGATGGCGAGGCCCAGAAGCATGCCGCTTGTCTGCAGCGTGTCGGTCCAGACGATGGTCTTAACGCCGCCCTCGAAGGTGTAGGCCAGGATCATCAGCAGGATCACCAGCGCGGTGAGCCAGAAGGGCAGGCCCAGGCGTTCCAAGATCAGCTCCTGCAGGATCTTCACTACCAGATAGAGCCGCGCGGTGGCGCCCAGGGTTCGCGAGACCATGAAGAAGCCGGCGCCGGTCTGGTAGGCGCGCGGCCCCAGGCGCTCGCGCAAATAAACATAAATCGAGCTCAGCCTTAGCCGGTAGTAGAGCGGCAGCAGCACATAGGCGATGACGAGGTAACCGATGAATTGGCCCAGCGCGATCTGGAAATAGCTGAAGGCGGTGGCGCCTACGGCGCCGGGCACGCTGATGAAGGTGACGCCCGACAGGGAGGTACCGATCATTCCGAAGGCCACCAGCATCCAGTGGCTGTTCTTGTTGCCGATGAAGAAGCTGTCGTTGTCCGCGCCGCGCGAGGTCAGCCAGGCCACGCCCACCAGCAGGGCGAAATAGGCGAGCACGAAGACGAGCAGCAGCAGCGGTGACATGGGGGCCGATTATGCAAATGGCGCCTGGGCCGTCCCCATTCCGCTTTGTGGGCCAGGCATAAGCAACAAGCGATGACTGCGATTTCTGTTGTGCGATTGCCCACACAAGCGAATGCACCAATGCGTAGCAAGAACACGGCGAGACCGCTTGCATGGGCGCCAAACCACGCCGCCTTGGTGCGAAGTGGCCCGGTCTTGGTGAAGGTGCATGATGTTTACCCTCAGAGGGTTTTCGCAGCCCCGCGTTCGGGCGTCTTGTTCTGTCACATTCCAGCGCTAGCATCATTGAACGTGCTGAGGATCCGAGTGGATCGAGTGGCGCGAAACCCTAACCCGCACTGGTTTTTCAAACGAACCGCAAACGTTTGCAGTCATCAGATGCCGGGTATTGGCCGATCGTTGGTGTTTCCTGAACCTAATCATCATGAAACTGAAGCCTCTAGTTTCCTTGTTGGCAGCGGCCTTCACCGTGCCTGCCGTGTTGGCCTCGTCCAGCGGTGTGGTCATCAGCCAGGTCTATGGCGCTGGCGGCAATGCCGGCGCCGCCTACAACGCCGACTATGTCGAACTGTTCAATGCCGGTAGCAGCGCGGTTTCGCTTAGCGGTTGGTCTGTTCAATACGCCAGCGCCGCGGGCTCGGGCAACTTCAACCCCACACCGTTGACAGGCACGATTCAACCGGGTCAGTACTACCTGGTCAGGATGAAGTCCGTCCCTGCCACCCCGGTTGGTGCCGCCTTGCCGACGCCGGATGCGCCGAGCACGGTCAATATCGACATGTCGGGCACGGCCGGCAAGGTGATCCTGGCCAACGTGGCCGCCTCCATCGGCTGCAATGGCGGCTCGTCCGCATGCTCACCGGCTCAACAGGCCCAGATCGTCGACCTGGTCGGCTGGGGCACCGCCAACTACTTTGAAGGCACGGTCGGGCCTGGCACGGTGACCGCCAACCCGGCTTTGCTGCGCAAGAACGCCGGCTGCACGGACACCGACAACAACGCCGGTGACTTCGCGATCGGCGCGCCCGTTCCGAGGAACTCCGCCTCGCCGCTGAATTCATGCGGCGCCACCGGCCCCATCACCCAGCCCATCGTGCCGAGCTGCCCAGACGGCGCTACGGCCCAGGGCACGGCCATCAACTTCAGCGTCAGCGCCACCGACCTCGACAGCCGCGTCAACAGCGCGACCCTGCAGTCGGCCGCCGTGGCCGGCATCACCTTGGGCAGCCTGATCACCGCCGCCAGCGATGGCGAGGCGGCCAGCCTGCCCATCAATGTGTCGGCCAGCGTGGTGCCCGGCAGCTATTCCTTGGTTCTGCAATGGGGCAATGACGACGCGCAGACCGCTCAGTGCACGTTCAAGGTCGTCGTGGCCGGCACGGTGTCGATCGCGCAGATCCAGGGCAGCGGCGTGAGCAGCCCGATGGTGGGCCAGACGGTCAGCACCACCGGTGTGGTCACGCAACTGCTCAACAACGGCTTCTATCTGCAAGACCCGATCGGTGATGGCAATGCCGCCACCTCCGATGGTGTCTTCGTCTACACCGGCGCCGTGCCCACCGTGGCTGTGGGCGACAGCGTGAGCCTGAACGGCTCGGTGCTGGAATACACGCCCGGCTCGCCCGCCGCCGGCACCCTGACCGAGCTGTCGGGCATCACCGGCCTGAGCGTGCTGAGCTCCGGCAACACGCTGCCCCAGCCGGTCGAGATCGACCTGTCGGCTGCCCCGAACCTGGAGCGTGTCGAAGGCATGCGCGTACATCTGCATGGCGGTGGTGCCCCGCTGATGGTGCAGCAGACCAACTTCCTCGGCGCCTATGGCCAGCTGACCATTGCCGCCGGTGGCCGCCTGCTGAACCCGACCAATGTGCTGCGCCCCGGCCCGGCCGCATTGGACCTGGCCGCCGCCAACCGCGCGCGCAGCATCATCCTTGACGATGGCAGCTCGCAGGTCAATCCGAACCCCACGCCTTACCTCGCGGACGATCTGACCGTGCGCGCCGGCGACACCCTGATCGACGTGACCGGCGTGATCGACTTCGGCCCCGCCACGGCCTCGGCCAGCGGTGCTCAGTCCTACAAGATCCACCCGGAAACCCTGCCCGAGATCACCCGCAGCAGCCTGAACGAGCGCACCACCGCGCCGGCTCCGGTGGCGGGCAATGTGCGCGTGGCCAGTGCCAATGTGCTGAACTACTTCACCACCTTCCTGGACGGCACCAGCGCCAACGACCAGAGCAGCACCAGCCAGGGTTGCACGGTCGGCAACACCACCACCAAGAGCAACTGCCGTGGTGCCGACAACCTGATCGAGTTCAATCGCCAGCGCAACAAGATCCTGGCCTCGCTGAGCGCGATCAATGCCGACGTGGTCGGCCTGATGGAGATCCAGAACAACGCCAATATCGCGGTGCAAAACCTCGTTGACGGCCTCAACGGAATGATGGGCGCCGGCACCTATGCCGCCACCCCGCTGCCGGCGCAGGCCGGCGGCACGGGCACCGACGCGATCCGCGTGGCGATGATCTACAAGCCGGCCAAGCTGAGCCTGCAGGGCCAGGCCATTGCCGACATGGATGCCATCCACAACCGCCCGACCTATGCGCAGGGCTTCATGGCACCGAATGGCGAGAAGTTCGCCGTGGTCGTCAACCACCTCAAGTCAAAAGGCAGCTGCAGCTCCGGCCTGAACGCCGATCAGGGCGACCTGCAGGGTTGTCATAACGAGACTCGCAAGCAGCAGGCCACCCGCCTGCTGGCCTGGCTGCCGACGGTGACCGCCACCGCCGGCACCCAGGATCTGATCCTGCTGGGTGACTTCAACGCCTACGCCAAGGAAGATCCGATCGCCCTGTTGACGGGTAGCGGCACGGTGGTGGACCTGGTTTCCCTTTTCGACGAAAAGGACTATTCCTACGTGTTCGACGCATGGGCCGGCCGCCTCGACCATGGCCTGGGCAGCTTGTCCATCGTGCCCAAGATCACCGGCGCGCACTCCTGGCACATCAATGCCGACGAGCCCACCCTGATCGACTACAACATCGACGGCAAGTCGGTCGACTACTACGCCAACACGGCCTATCGCTCGTCGGACCATGACCCGCTGGTCCTGGGCTTGAACCTCGTGAAGGCGTTCTTCGGCACCAGCGGGCGCGATGTGATCATCGGTACGGCAGGCGACGATGTGATTGAGGGTGGCCCTGGTGCCGATACGCTGACCGGCGGTGGCGGACGAGATCAGTTCGTTTACACCAGCGCCTTGGATGGTGTGGACACCATTACCGACTTCACGCCTGGTCATGATCAACTTGTTCTGACCAAGTTGCTGCTGGCGAATGGCATTGTTGGCGCAGATCCGTTGGCTAGTGGCCATGTGACTTGCACCAACTCGTTGGCTGGCGCCATGGTTGGAATCGATACAGACGGCAGCGCCGGCCCGCTTAAATCCCGCACGATGGCCGTGCTGAAGGCTGTCAGCTGTGCCGCATTGAGCGCATCCAGCTTCAAGTTCTGAACTTCACGAATTAAGCACATCAAAAGGAAATGATGATGATCAACACGATGCGTCAAACCGTTCTCGTCGCAGCGCTGGCGCTTGCCAGTCTGCAAGTGCACGCAGCCACCTACGTCTTCACGGGCCAGCTTGAAACTGGCCCGCTTGCCGGTCAGGGCTTTTCTGGTGGATTCAGCTATGAAGATCAATTGCTGGCAGGCGTTGGCTCTGAGTACCTGAACCTGACGTCCTGGGCCCTCAACGTACTTGGGCAGGCCTACAGTGCTGACACCGTGATTGCGTCGCCACAAGCGGCTTTTTGGGATGGTCAGTTCGTCGGCCTCAATGCGACTTTTACATCGGGACCTTACGCGGTGACCTTTGCTGATGGGTTCGTCGATTTTGGCGGTGCCTACTTGGGCTACAGCACGCCTGCCGGCGAAGGCTTTGGCAGCTACGCCGTCAGCGCCGTTCCCGAGCCGGCCGCCCTGAGCCTCAGCGTGCTGGGCCTGGCCGCACTGGGCCTCATCGCGCGCCGTCGGCGACAGGCGCTCGCCAGCGCAGGCTGAGCTTCTTCTGCCCTGTTTCGGCCGTGCTCAGCGCGACATCAGCAGCTTGAGCCCGAAGCCGATCAGCACAACCCCGGCCAATTTCTCGAGCCATCTAGAAATGCCAGGGTTTTCTTTCAACCTCGCTGCCAGATGGTGGGTCAGCAGGGTGACGACCAGACCGTAGATGAAGGTCAGTAGCGCGATCGTCGCCGCCATCGCGGCGAAGGTGGGCAGGCCCCGATGGCTGGTCGGGTCGACGAAGAGCGGGAAGAAGGCCATGTAGAACACGATGGCCTTGGGGTTCAGCAGGGTGATCAAGAGCGCCTGCTGGAAGTAGTGGCGTGGCCGGATGTTCAGGATCGGCGCCGAGCCCGGCTTGGCCAGGACCATCTTTAGCCCAAGCCAGGCGAGATAGCCGGCCCCCAGCCACTGCACCGCCGTGAAGGCCCTAGGGTAGGCCGCCAGCAGCGCCGCCACGCCGGCCACCGCCAGCCACATCAGCACCTGGTCCCCGGCGATCACGCCCATCGTTGCGGCAAGGCCGCCATTGATGCCCCCCTTGCCGGTGGACGAGATCAGGGCCAGGTTGCCAGGCCCCGGTATCAACAGGAAGAGGATGATGGCGGCCACGAAAGCGCCGTAGTCTGCGATGCCGAACATCATGAAGCTCCTAGTACGTCCTGCCACCCTTGAACTGGGCATGCTGGCGCCGCTGCAAAGTCGTGCTGCGGCTCATCGCTTCAAACGACACACGCGCATGGGCATGCATGATGGCCAAACCCAGCGCATCCGCCGCGTCCTTGCCGGGCTCGCCTGGCAGGGACAGCAGGCGCTGCACCATCGCCTGCACCTGCTCCTTCTTCGCGTGGCCGTGGCCCACCACGGCCTTCTTCATCTGCAGCGCGGTGTACTCCGACACCAACAGATCGCAGGACACCAGGGCGGTCAGCGCCGCGCCGCGCGCCTGGCCCAACAGCAGGGTTGACTGCGGGTTGACGTTGACGAAGACGATCTCCACCGCCGCGCATTGCGGCTGGTAGCGGCTGATGACTTCGCGCACGCCGTCGAAGATGATCTTCAAGCGGCCCGGCAGGTCGCCGGTTTCGGCAGCGCTGGTCTTGATGGTCCCGCTCGCCACGTAGCTCAGGCGCGGGCCATCGGCTTCGATCACGCCGAAGCCGGTGACCTGGAGGCCCGGATCAATGCCGAGGATTCGCATCAGACGCTTTCATCAGAGAGAGGCCTTGAAATACCAACGCACCGAATGGAAGAACACCGGCGCGGCAAAGCACATCACCGCCACACGGTCGAGCAGCCCGATGGCTCCCGTGATGGAACTGCGGTTGCCCCAGTAGACGACGCCGGCATCGCGTTTTAGCGCCTTCATCACCAGCCCGCCCAGGGTACCCGAGCTGGCGGCGATGAGGGCCATCACCAGGGCCTGGCCGACCTTGAACGGCGTGATCCAGTACAGCAATGCCCCCGTCAGCCCGGCCGCCAGCAGCCCCCCCACCCAAGCTTGCAGCGAGAAGCTGCGGCTGATGCGGCGCGCCACCGGCCGGCGTCGCAGCGAGCGGCTTGCCACCTCCTGGACGATCTGGCCGATGCCCACAACGATCACCAGGAAGAACAGCAGGAAGGCGCCGCGGCCCTCATAGCCCTTGAATTCCAGCAGCAACAGCGCCGGCGCATGCGAGAGCCCGTAAATGCAGACCATGATGCCCCATTGGATCTTGGCGTTGCGCTCCAGAAAGCGCCGCGGGTCACCTGCAAGCGCGCTGGCTACCGGAATTGCCACAAAGCCGTAAACCGGGATCAGCACGCTGAAGAGGTCGAAGTGGCGCGTGCCGACCAGCACGTACTGCAGCGGCAGCAGCACGAAGAATGCCAGGATCAGGCTGCGGTGGTCGGCCCGGTGCGTGTGCATCAGCGTGATGAACTCGCGCAACGCCAGGAAGGACAGTACGCCGAAAAGCAGGGTGGCACCCACTGGACCCGAGATCCAGGCGGCCCAGAAGAGGCAGGAGCCGACCCAGATCGCGTTCAGGTCGCGGCGGAACTGGCGCCAGTTGTCCTCACGCCGCTGGCTCGGCGGATGTTCCTTGAGCGAATAGAGAAAAGCGCTCAGACTGATCACGATCAGAAGGCCGAACAGGATCAGGAACAGCAGGGCGATCTGGTCACTGGCGCTCCAGCTTCTCAATGCCCTCATGAGCGCTCCACCACCGGCCGCTGCGCCATCACTGCTGCACGGGCGCGCTCCAGGAACTCGCGCTTGTCTTCGCCCGGCGCCAGCTTCAGCGGCTCGCCGAAGGTGACCGTGCACAGGATCGGCACCGGCACGACCTCGCCCTTGGGCATCACGCGCTGCACGTTGTCGATCCAGGTGGGGATCAGCTGCACCTGCGGGAACTGCTCGGCCAGGTGGAAGAGCCCGGCCTTGAAGGCCTGCGGGTCGCCCTTGTTGGAGCGCGTTCCCTCCGGGAAGATCACCAGCGAGTCGCCGTTGCCCAAGGCATCGACCAGCGGCTCCAGCGGATCTTCATCCGGCGTGCTGCGGGTGCGCGAGACATAAATCGCGTTGAACACTGCGGCCGTCAGCCAGCCCTTGAGCTTGCTCGAGGTCCAGTAGTCCCGCGCGGCGATCGGGCGCGTGACGGCGCGCAACTCGCGCGGCAGCGCCGCCCAGATCAGCACCCAGTCGAAGTGGCTTTGATGGTTGGCAAAGTAGATCCGCTGGTCGGTGGTGGGCGGGCAGCCCTTCCAGTGACCCTGCGCGCCGGTGATCAGACGCGCCACAGCAGAGAGCAAGAGGCCCGTGGTTTCGGCAAAAGACATGGGGGCATTATCCCCGGTGCCTGCTGCCCTCCCTCAAGCCAGCACCACCCCCCGCCCACCCAGCCGCTGCACCAGGCCCCTCGTCCAACCGTTCGCCAGCCCCTAGACCGTCAATTGCGGATTGGCGCCGATGCTGGTTGGAAAGAGGGAGCCGTCGTGCACCGACAGATTGCTCAGCTGCCAGTGCTGGCCATCCGGCCTCACGACGCCGCGCGCCGCGTCTGCGGCCAGGTTGCAGCCCCCCATCACGTGGGCGCTGCCGACTGTGGTGATGTAGGGCTTGAAACTGAGCGTTGTGATGCCCTCACGGGCGGCCGCCCAGGTGGTCCAGGCTTCGGCATGCTCGTGCACCGGCCGCACGGACTGGGCGCCGGCGGCGAACTGGATTTCAGCCATGCTCAGATAGGCGCGGCGCACGCCGTCCAGCAGGTAGTCGGTCAGGCGGTAGTCCAGCGAGGCGCTGCCATCGCTTTTCAACTTGACTTCCCCGCCCTTGGCGTCCGGGTGAAAGCCGTCGCGCAGCAGGGCGATCATCACGTTGGCATGGGGCAGGCTGGCCGCGCGCGCGGCCAGCCTGCCCCATGCCAACGTGATGATCGCCCTGCTGCGCGACGGCTTTCACCCG
>Ga0187845_1002352_pt1 | contig 10260 bp, 11 predicted proteins | sample SpaLakP09_SKY_68_FD_134515 | JGI IMG/M metagenome (GOLD analysis project Ga0187845, IMG submission 134515) | Oligotrophic lake water microbial communities from Sparkling Lake, Wisconsin, USA - SP09_SKY_68 | ecosystem: Environmental > Aquatic > Freshwater > Lake | place: USA: Sparkling Lake... | reverse complement strand
GTGATGGAGCGCAGGCTGTCCATGCTCTCGGTTGTCAGCGGGTCGGCGCTGGCCTGCCACTGATCGCCCTGCTTGGCGATGGCTACCAGCACTTTTTCGCCGTTTTCGTCATCATTCAGAAAACGCAGGGCGTACAGCTCACCCTCATCACTGGTTTCTACGGCGAGGGTGGCACCGGTGTTCAGCTTGAGCAGGTCGCGCGACAGCGGGCTGGAATAAAGAAAGCGCCGCGCTTCGCTATCGCGCACGCCCAGCCGGTTCAGTACGTGGGCAATGGTGTCGCCACGATTCACCGTTTCATTGCGCCAGTAGCGCGTGCCATTGCTTGGCGGGGTGAAAACGGGCAGAGCCAGCTTTTCGGTGACCATGCGCTGGCGCACTTCGGCGGCTGCCGGCTGCGGGTCGCCCGGTGCCACGGCAAAGGCGGTGACCATGCCGAACAAGGGCAGGCTGGCAGCCAAGCCCAGCCAGCTGAGGTGGTGATTGATCAGACGGCGGGTACAATTTTGCGGTAACTGCAGCAGTTTGCGATAATTCATCTTTTGGTGGACGCCATGCGTGCTTCCGGGAAAATACAGGTTTTGTGACAAGTGGCAGTGCGCCCGACCAACTTGGTTGAGTCCTGCTGTCATAAGTTCCGAAAACCATCCATTCAATGAAGGACTTGGCCTCGCTGCCGAGTGCCGTGCGGACAAGAAACTTGCCCGCCACCTGCCCGTACCTCAATCAATGAAGCTGACACTGCTGATGCCCGGCCTGAGCTGGCTGGATGCCCATGACGGGGCCGAAGTTTGCCGTGGACTGGCGCTGCCTGCCTTATCCACCTTGCTGGGGCGCGGAACCCGGCACACCGCACCAAGCACCCTGAGCAGCCTGTATCAGCAACCGCTGGGCATGCCTGGTGCCAGCATCGCCAGCCAGCTGGCGCAACGCGCCGGACTGGGCGCCGGCCACTGGCTGCTGGCCGATCCGGTGCATGTGCGCATCGACCGTGACCGCGCCTTGCTGGCCGACGTCGGGGTGATGACCCTCGCCCAGCACGAGGCCGATGCACTGCTGCTCAGCCTGAATCAGCACTTTGCCGAAGACGGCCTGCAATTTCATGCACCACAGCCGGGGCGCTGGTTGCTGCAACTACCCGATGCCAGCCGCGCCACATTTACCCCGCTACCAGACGCCGTGGGGGAGAACGTCAACGAACACCTGCCTGCCGGCGAGCGCGGCCTGCACTGGAGCCGCCTGCTCAACGAAATGCAGATGCTGCTGTATATCCACCCGCTAAATGATGAACGCGAAGCGCGCGGCGAGTTGCCGGTCAACAGCGTCTGGCTGTGGGGCGATGCCGTCGAGGCAGGGAGGGGTGGCGCCGAGGAGCGGCCGGATCTTGTTCTGGCCGATGATGAGCTGCTGCAACTGCAGGCGACGGCAGCCGGGCTGCCCTGTGACGCAGCCCCATACGCCTGCGATGGTTTGCTGGCGGCAGCTGGCAAGTGTGAGCATGTGCTCTTGGTGCAAGATGCCTTGCTGGCCGCCGCGCAGTACCGCGACGCCTGGGGCTGGCGCGAACAACTGCAGCGCATGGAACAGGACTGGTTTGCTCCCTTGCTGCAGCTATTGAAACAGGGTCAGCTGCAGCAGCTACGCTTGCTGTGCCATGGCCCGGCTGGTTTCGAACTAACCATTTCCCGCCACGCGCTGTGGAAATTCTGGCAGCGGCCACAAGCGCTGGCCGCAGTGTACTGAGAACACTATGTCGCACATTGTTACCCGCAGTGTCTCCGCAGACTCGCATTCCACCCTGGTTGCCCAGGGGCTGAGTCCGCTGATGGCCCGTCTGTATGCCGCCCGAGGCATTGCCGGCTGCGAGGAGCTGGACTACGCCCTCAAGGCCTTGCTGCCTTATCAGCAGATGAAGAACATCCAGGCCATGGCTCAGCGCCTGGCCGATGCCATCGCCAGCGGCCAGCGCATGCTGGTGGTGGCCGATTACGATGCCGATGGCGCAACCGCCTGCTCGGTTGCGGTAAAGGGCTTGTCCATGCTGGGCGGCAAGGTGGACTTCATCGTCCCCAACCGCTTTGAATACGGCTATGGCCTGACGCCTGAAATTGTCGAGCTGGCAGCGCAAAGTCAGCCGGACATCATTGTTACCGTGGACAACGGCATTGCCAGCGTGGCCGGGGTAGAGCGGGCACGCGAGCTGGGCATCGAAGTATTGATTACCGACCATCACCTGCCGGGCGATACCCTGCCGCAGGCGCTGATCGTCAACCCCAATCAGCCCGGCTGCGAATTTCCCTCCAAGAATCTGGCCGGGGTGGGGGTGATGTTCTATGTGCTGATGGCCTTGCGTGCCGAGCAACGCCAGCGCGGGGCATATGCCGGCAAGACCGAGCCGAATCTGGGTGAGCTGCTGGACTATGTGGCGCTGGGCACGGTGGCCGACGTGGTCAGGCTGGACCAGAACAACCGCATCCTGGTGGAAAACGGCCTGCGTCGCATGCGCGCCGGACGCATGGCGCCGGGCATTGCCGCGCTGTTTCGCATTGCCGGCCGGGCCCACTACAAGGCCAATACCTTTGATTTGGGTTTTACCCTGGGGCCACGGCTGAATGCCGCCGGGCGACTGGATGACATGAGCCTGGGCATCGCCTGCCTGTTGGCTGGCAGTGAAAGCCAGGCCATGACGCTGGCACAGGAGTTGGACCGGCTCAACCGCGAGCGCCGGGTGATCGAGCACGGCATGCAGGACGAGGCGCTGGCGGTACTGGCCAGCTTTGATCCGGCCGACCGCTACACGCTCACCTTATACCGCGACGACTGGCATCAAGGGGTGGTCGGCATTGTGGCGTCACGGCTGAAAGAGCGTTTCCATCGACCATCCATCGTGTTCGCCCCTGGCGACGAAGGGGAAATCAAGGGCTCCGGCCGCTCCATTCCCGGTTTTCATCTGCGCGATGCGCTGGATCTGGTCTACAAGCGCCATCCAGGCCTGATCCTGAAATTCGGCGGCCATGCCATGGCAGCCGGCATGACGCTGGCCGAGGCGCGCTTTGGCGAATTCCAACAGGCGTTCGAGCAGGTGGCGCGCGAACTGCTGGATGAAAACCAGCTGACCCGCACCATCGAGACCGATGGCGGGCTGGATGCGCGTGAATTGCACCTGCCCTTTGCCGAAGAACTGGCAGCCGAAGTATGGGGGCAGGGCTTTCCGGTCCCGTATTTTTACGACCGCTTTGCGGTGATGAGCCAGCGCGTAGTGGGCGACAAGCATCTGAAGTTGCGCATTGCCAAGCAGGGCCAGGAATTCGACGCCATGCTGTTCAATCAGGTGGACTGGCTGCCGGACAATATCAATGCCGTCTACCAGCTGGTAGCGAATGAATGGCAGGGACGCAAGGAGCTGCAGATCTACCTGCAGCACTGGGCGGCAGCAGAATAAACCGGCATCACTATTGGTAGAGCGGCTGGCCGATGGCCAACTGGTCGTGATCGCGATACTTGCTGCCCGGCCCCAGCGACCAGGCCCAGCCAGCCAGACTGCCATCCGGCAAGGTGTAGAGCCGGATAGTGCCACGCCCGATGCCCGTTTGCTGGCTGCCATCCTCGCGATAGCGTGTATCGCCTTTCCAGTGGGCGCTTGAGGAGTCGATCACCTCCACCGCCCACTGCAGGGTGCCATCGATTTGCGGTTTTTGTGACGGGTTCAGTGGCTGTGGCAGGGCGTTGATGATCATCACATGCCCGGTGTCTTTTTCATTCTGATACTTGGCAGCAAAGATATCGCCCGGCTGCACCTGCCCGATTCCTTTGCGCCGGACAAATCCCTGACCGGCTGCGATGGACTCGTAGTAGTTTTCCGCCTTGGGATAGCCTTTCCAGTGGCCATGCTGCACGGCTGTCAGTGCCTGGCTGTTGAGGCGCTCGAACAGGGCATCCACCAGACCGCTGCAGTCAGTCTTGACTTCCGGCTCGCTGACCCGGCCAAACAGCCCCAAATCACCCTTCCAGCGCACCCAGCCATTGTGCTGATAACTATTGCGCGCCGGACTGACGTCCTCCAGCAGTTGGCGCGCCAGTTGCAGATGAGGCGGGATGTCATCGGCAACAGCCAATGGCGTATACAGGACAGACAGAGTCAGCAGCAAAAGCAGGAAGCGCATGGCATAAACTGGGCAGGGATCATGACAGTGCATTATCACCGCAGGCCAGATCTGCGGCCAGCGGCATATGACCACCGACCGCCCGGCGCTACAGCACGCCTTGCGCCAGCATGGCATCCGCCACTTTGACAAAACCGGCGATATTGGCACCGCGCACATAGCTGTGGCGACCATCCGGCCCGCGACCATGAAGCAGGCAAGCCTGATGAATGCCCTGCATGATGGAGTGCAGGCGGGCGTCAACCTCACCATGGCTCCAGTTCAGCCGAGCGGCATTCTGGCTCATTTCCAGGCCAGAGGTGGCCACGCCGCCCGCATTGCTGGCCTTGCCCGGGGCATACAGTACGCCAGCCTCCTCGAACAGACGCACCGCCTCCAGCGTGGAGGGCATGTTTGCGCCTTCGGCCACGCAGCACACACCATTGGCAATCAACTGGCGCGCATCGCTCTCATTCAGCTCGTTCTGGGTGGCGCAGGGCAGGGCAACGTCCACCGGCACGCCCCAGGGACGGATGCCCGCATGAAATGGCAGCCCCACGCGGGCCGCATAATCGCTGACGCGGCCATATAGATGGTTTTTCACTTCCATCAGCTCGGCCAGTTTCTCCGGGGTAAAACCCGCCTCGTCAAAAACCGTGCCGCCGGAGTCGGAAACCGTCAGCACCTTGGCACCCAGTTCCATCGCCTTGGCCACTGCGTATTGCGCCACATTGCCGGAGCCGGACACGCTGATACGCAAACCCTCCAGTGACAGGCCACGGGTCTGCAGCATCTCCTGTGCAAAATATACCGTGCCAAAACCGGTGGCCTCAGGCCGCATCAGCGATCCGCCATAACTCAGCCCCTTACCGGTAAACACGCAGTCGGCGCGATTATTCAGTTTCTTCACCATGCCCGCCATATAACCGATTTCGCGGCCACCGACACCAATATCGCCGGCCGGCACATCGGTATCGGCACCGATATGGCGACGCAATTCACTGGCAAATGCCTGGCAGAATCGCATCACCTCGGCCGGACTCATGCCCTTGGGGTCGAAATCAGCACCACCTTTGGCTCCGCCCATCGGCAGGGTGGTCAGTGCGTTTTTCAGGGTTTGTTCAAACGCCAGAAACTTCAGCACCGACAAATTGACCGAGGGGTGAAAACGGATGCCACCCTTGTAAGGACCAATAGCCATGCTGTGCTGGACACGGTAACCGCGATTGACTTGCACCCGGCCATGGTCGTCGGTCCAGCAGACCCGGAACATCACGATGCGCTCCGGCTCGACCAGCCGCTCCAGCAAGGCATGCTCGGTATAGCGGGGATGCTGCTGCAAAAAAGGTTCCAGGCTGGCGACGACCTCGCTTACCGCCTGCAAGTATTCTGGCTGATCCGGGTTGCGGGCCTGGATGTGCTGTAAAAATGGCTGAAGACTGGGCATGATCAATGGCTTTGCAAGCAGTGGTTTGATGACGTTGCGGTTGCAACGGAGGAAGGCTATTTTGTCCCAGAATTCCTGGATCATTGCGCCACCGGTCGATATTGGGAATATTCTTTGCCCGGTACGGAAATCCATTCCATCTGATAGGAAACAACCGCAGCAGGCGCTGCCGGCAATGCTGATGCAAAGGCCCTTCATGAATTGGTACAAAATCAAATAATCAGTTATGCTTGCCCGCAACCGACATGCTGCAGGATGAACCGATGATTGAGTTGGCACTGGGTATATTGCTAGGGGCGACAAGCGGCCTGCTGCTGGCGCGTTACCAACTACAGCGCCGTCAACAGCTGGAGTTACAGCAATGGCTGCAGCGCGAAGCCACTTTGCAGGCGCAACTGCAAGCAGCGCAGGACAACTGTGCGCAGGCTGCCCAGCGCGAAGACAAATTGCAGCAGGAGCAGGCTAGTCTGCGCCAGCAGTTGAACGAGGCGCAGCAACAAACCGCCGCGCATTGGGCCAGCAGGCAGGAACAAACCAAGCAACTGGAGCAGCTGCGCAGCGAATGGCAGCAACAGCAGCAGCAACTGCGCCTGCGCGGCGAGGAAGTGGTGCGACTGGGCGGCCGGGAGCAAGAGCTGCAAACCCTGCTGCAACAGGAAAAACAGCAATCCGCCGAAAAGCTGGCCTTGCTCAGCGAAGCCCGCGAGACGCTCAGTAATCAGTTCAAGGCATTAGCCAGCGACATCCTCGAAGAAAAATCCAAACGTTTTACCGAACAGAATCAGCAAAATATCGGCGCCATGCTTGGCCCGCTGCACGAACGCATCCAGGGTTTTGGCAAGCTGGTGCAGGACACTTATGACAAGGACTCCAAAGAGCGGCTGACACTGGAACATGAATTGCGCCGCCTGCAGGAGCTGAATACCCGGCTGAACCAGGATGCGGTGGCATTGACCCAGGCGCTGACCGGGGCCAGCAACAAGACCCAGGGTGGCTGGGGCGAAATGGTGCTGGAAAAAGTGCTGGAAACATCCGGCCTGACCCGTGACCGAGAATACCGGGTGCAAGTGTCGGATGTAGTGGAGACCGAAGATGGCCTCAAACGCTACCAGCCCGATGTGGTGATCGACCTGCCGGAAGGCAAGCAACTGGTGGTTGATTCCAAGGTCAGCCTCAATGCCTATGTACGCTATGTGGCCAGCGATGACGCGGCCGTGCGCGAGCAAGAGCTGAAACTGCATGCAACGGCCATACGCCAGCACATTCGCAGCTTGTCGGAAAAACGTTATCAGGATCTCTACCACCTCAATACCGTTGATTTCGTCTTCATGTTCATTCCGGTCGAGCCAGCCTATCTGCTGGCCGTGCAACACGACATGAGCCTGTTCAACGAGGCATTCGAGCGGCGCATCATGATTGTTGGCCCCAGCACGCTACTGGCTACCCTGCGTACCGTGGCCAGCATCTGGCGCTACGAATACCAGAACCAGAATGCCCAGGAGATTGCCCGGCAAAGCGGTGCCATGTACGACAAGCTGGCCGGCTTCGTCGGCAATATGGAAAAACTCGGCAAACAGCTGGATAGTACCCGCGACACGTTTGGCGATGCCATGAAGCAACTCTCCAGCGGGCGCGGCAACTTGTTGTCCAGTGCAGAAAGGCTGCGCAAGATGGGCATCAAGCCCAACAAGCAGCTGCCCGGCCACTTGCTGGGCGATGCAGCCGGGGAGGGCGACGATGACTGAAAAGTCCCAACGGGCGGTCGTCACGCAAACTTCAGGCGCAGCATTTTGTCCCAGACGGGGATGAACAATTCCGTGCAAATGGTAAGATAGCGCCCAGCGCAACATGAAGCAGGGTCGCAGCCTTGCGGCCCGCATTGATAACAGGAGTAACAGTATGGTGTTCTTCAAGATCCCGATGCGCAATTCCAGCGAATGGGAAAAAATGTACGACTTCATCGTGGTGGAAATGAAATCCGCCGACGAACTGGATGACGTGCTGTCTGCCACCCTGTACGACGTGTTCGGCGAATTCGATGACGATCAGCCGGAACACTGGCAGCCGCAACAGCTGACACTGGAACAGGCCCTGGCATCTGGCTGGCCGATTTCAGCTACGCTCTGTATCAGCGCGAAAAAGACATCGAGTAAGCCTGACAGGCATGTCTGCCCAAGGAAAAGCCCTGATAAACCAGGGCTTTTTTACGTCAGCGGGCAAGGCCGGGCTCAAGGGCAGGGGTTGGGCATGCGGCCATGAATGGCTTCTAGTTCCTGCATGACGGTTTCATCCAGCGTCAAATGGATACTGTCCAGATTTTCCTGTAATTGGGGCAGGGTGGTCGCACCAATGATGTTGCTGGTCACGAAAGGGCGGCTATTGACGAAAGCCAGCGCCATCTGGGCCGGTCTCAGGCCGTGGCGTTGTGCCAGATCGACATAAGCCTGCGCCGCCAATGCAGCCCCTTCACTGCTATAGCGGGTAAAGCGCTCGAACAGCGTCAGGCGGGCAGCCGCAGGCCTTGCACCATTCAGATACTTGCCGGACAACACGCCAAAAGCCAGCGGCGAATAAGCCAGCAAACCAATGTTTTCCCGACGGCTGAACTCGGACAGGCCGATCTCAAACAGCCGATTGAGCAGGCTGTAAGGATTCTGGATGCTCACCACCCGTGGCAAACCCAGGTTTTCCGAGGCTTTCAGAAACTGCGCCAGGCCCCAGGGCGTTTCATTGGACAAGCCAATGGCGCGGATTTTACCCGCATCGATAAACTCCTTGAGAATGGCCAGCGTTTCCTCGATGGGCGTACTGCCATCCGGATCATCCTGCCAGGGAAAACCAAGCGTACCAAAGGTATTGGCAGTGCGATCCGGCCAGTGCAGCTGGTACAGATCCAGATAATCGGTTTGCAGGCGGCGCAGGCTGTCATCCAGCGCCTGGGTCAGATTCTTGCGATCGAAGTGCGGCTTGCCATCGCGAAAGTGGCTGGGCCGCTTGGGATCGCTTGCCGGGCCAACGGCCTTGCTGGCCAGCACAATACGCTCGCGCAGGCCGGACTTTTTCAGCCAGCTACCGATATAGCTCTCGGTCAAGCCCTGGGTTTCCGGGCGCGGCGGCACCGGGTACATTTCGGCAGCATCAATCAGGTTGACGCCATGTTCCAGTGCCAGATCAATCTGGCTATGCGCTTCGGCTTCGGTATTCTGTTCGCCCCAGGTCATGGTACCCAGAGCGATCACGCTGACCGAAACATCGGTATCGCCCAACTTGCGGTATTGCATGGTGCTTGTCTTTCAGTGCGGTGGGTCAAGCCAGCTATGGTAACGGCCAGCCTGGCGGGTGAGAAGCCATATATGACCATAGCAAGAACATGGTTTGTCCCGCAGATTGTCCCTGGCGGAGGGATTTACAATAATTCGCATAATAGGGGTTTATGTTCCATGCCACTGGCGTTATAGAGGGTAGAGGCGTTTGCCTCTTTCCCTGCGCCGAGTATGGAAATAACCACCACCAGCAAGACTGCCGCTACGTCCCGCATGCGCCGCGAAAAAAACGCCTTGATGTACTCTTTTTGCTGCTCGTCCTTCGTGTATTCGTAGTCAATACAAGCGATTACCTCTATCGGGTCAATTTCCAGTAAATCGGCTATTCGGTAGGCCGCAACCGGCGGCGGATGCCTTCTTCCGCTCATTACGTCGCTAATCTTCCTTGTGTCGATAAGTAGCGCTTTTGCAACGGCGTAATCTGTCGTAAGTCCATGTTTTTTCTTGATTTCCTCAACGTAATCTTTAAATGTTTTCATAGCCACTCCTTGGCTTCATTGTATTACACCCCATTTGGGTGTAGTCTCGCGCCTTGATACACCCCATTTGGGGTTAATTGAGGTGATCTGTCATGACCCTACAGCCCAAGCACTACACCAAGCGCACTGCAGCCGCATGGCGCTCTCATGGCCATGTCCTTATGTCCTCTCGTCCGGGCGTGTTTGTATTCCGCTCCGGCTCTGTTCTGCGCGTGGCCTGACATGATCAAGTTTCTTCTGCTCTGTGCTTTCGGCTTCTTAGTTGTCCGCTATTTCGCTGAGAAGGCTAAGTCACTCAAATGAAAAATCTTCTCTTTTTCCTTTTTGGCCTCTCCATCCCGGCTGTCACCTTTGCTGCGATCAGCCTGTATGCCCCGGCCCCGATTCAGTATACCGCCCCCCAGACCGCGCAAACTAAGCCAGCGGCATATCCGCAGCAGCAAGGCCAGTTTGATGCGCCGGTCTATAACTCTCGGCGCGATGCAAGCGCCTCTCTGTGATTGGAGTGTAAACCATGCTGCTAATTCGTATTGAGCCGGAAGACGGCCAGGTCAAATTCAAGGACGTTACTCGCAAGAGTGATGGCCAAAGTTTCAGCATCCCGGAACAGACTGTTTGGGTCTATGGCGTCGATAAAGATGGTGTTGTTGATCGCTACCCCAAGAAAAGCAAGGTCTCTCTGGCCAAAGGCCAGCAGCCGTTTCCGCCCGGTGATTACACCGTCCATCCGTCCTGCCTCCGCTTCAATGACTATGGCTCTGCCATTCAACAGAATCTTCGTCTGATCACTGTCGATCAGTTCCTGCAGCTCATGAAGTCAACGCTGTTCGACAAGGTAGGTAAGTAATGGATGCCAGCGGGGTTTTGTC
>Ga0187845_1002351_pt1 | contig 10260 bp, 8 predicted proteins | sample SpaLakP09_SKY_68_FD_134515 | JGI IMG/M metagenome (GOLD analysis project Ga0187845, IMG submission 134515) | Oligotrophic lake water microbial communities from Sparkling Lake, Wisconsin, USA - SP09_SKY_68 | ecosystem: Environmental > Aquatic > Freshwater > Lake | place: USA: Sparkling Lake... | reverse complement strand
GGCTCGAGCGCCGCCATCAGGTTGCGCGACAGCCAGCCGCCGGCCAGCAGGACCACGGCGATCGCCGCCGCCAGCGAGGCCAGTTGCGGGATGTCGGCGCTCTTGGCCGTTTCACCGCGCTTTTTGGCATCGTCGAGCTTCTTGGCTGACGGCTCTTCGGTTTTCGAGTCGTTGTCTGTGTCTTCCGCCACGGCCCGCCCCTAGTTGAAGACCGAGAGGAGGTCGCGATAGCGGTCCGTCCAGACCATGGCGATGCCGCCGAGACTGAGGGCCAGCAGGGACAGGCCCAGGATCACGCTGAGCGGCGAGGCCACGAAGAAGATCTGGAAGGCCGGCATCACCCGTCCCACCAGGCCGACCGCGAGGTTGAAGACCAGCGAGAAGACGATGACCGGCGCAGCCAGCTGCACGCCCAGCGAGAAGCTGTCGGCGACGGTGCGCAGGGCCAGGGTGGCGGCGTCATTGACCGGCACGGCGCGGCTGAACGGGAACAGGTCGTACGACTTGACGATCGCCCCGATGAACAGGTGGTGCAGGTCGGTGGCCATGATCAGGGTCAGGCCCAGCATCGACAGAAAGGTCGCCACCGCCGTGCTCGACTGGCCCATCGACGGGTTGGTGCTCTGGGCGAAGGACAGGGTGGTCTGCATCGAGACGATTTCACCGGCCGTCGACAGGGCCGTGAAGAACAGCCGCAGGACGGCCCCGATCATCAGGCCGATCAGGATCTCGTGGATCACCTGGCCGGCCAGGCCGCCGACGCTGGACGGCACACGGCCGACACTGGCCTGGACCAGCGGCGTCAGGATCATGGCCATCAGCAGCGCGAACGACAGGCGGATGCGCGGCGGCACGGCCGTGTCGCCGATGCCGGGCATCAGCATGACCATGGCCCCGACCCGCGCGAAGACGAGACCGGCGACATAGACCTGGGCCGCAGTGGCGTAGGAGTCCAAGCGCCGGGGTCCTTCGCTACATGCCGGCGATGCGAGCGGCGATCTGGCGCATGAAGCCCGCCATCAGCGAGCCCATCAGCGGCAGAAAGATCAGCAGCGACACGAAGATGGCCACGATCTTGGGGGCATAGACCAGGGTGGCTTCCTGGATCTGGGTCAGGGCCTGATAGAGGCCGATGGCCACCCCGACCACCAGACCGACGATCAGCACCGGCGCGCACAGCTGCAGGGTCAGCCAGATGGCGTCGCGACCGACATCAAGAACTTCAGCGCCGGTCATCAGGGCCCCTCTCGCACGCGCCCGAACAGGGCTGGGAATCGCGGGCTCAGGATGCGGTGAACATGGTTAATGAGGCGTTAGGGGTTGGTGGCGGGCGAGGGAAGGGCACTTGGCCCTTAACCCGGAACCTAACCTAGCGACTGTCTGGGAAGGGTGGTTTGCGGACCTAACCTGCATCTCCGCTCTCCCCGGCGAAAGCCGGGGTCCAGATCGAACCCCGAACGCTGAACGCGCTCGGCCAGGCGCGTAGGTGCATCATCCCCAGAGGCTCGAGCTGAATCTGGGCCCCGGCTTTCGCCGGGGAGAGCAGATGACGAGAGCCCAGTGCAGACCCACGCAGCGTCTGAAAGGGGTGGATAACTGACGCCGCGCAGTGAGAAGATGGGATCAGCCCAACTGGCTCAAGGCGATGAATTTCAAGTCAGCCAACTCTCGCCCTTGCAGCGGGTCCTCGTCGTAAGTGAAGCCTTCGATGGTTTCGAGATAGCCATCGTCATCCCAGAGCACTAAGCCAACGCCATGCTCAACAGCATCCACTTCGAAGTGCCCCCCCTTGAATTGGATAGGAAGCGGCCGGCAGGCCGAGCGATCCACAACCACCCGTGTATAGAAGCCGACTATAGTGTTTATCCGGTCGGTGACCGTGCTCGCGGCAACCTGTTTCCGAAACTCGCCTTCCTGGTCACCAAAGATCGACGCAATGCAATCCAAGGCACGCAGTTCGAACTCGGTGAATGAGGGGAACGGCGGACAGGCCGGTAATGCGGCGAGGTCACCCGTCACCCATCCATCGCGATCTGGTAGTCGCTGAGCCATGCTTCACCATAGCGTCGGTGCGGTTGGGATCAACCCGAGGTCCGACTTGGCTCGGGAACGGACTTTTGCACCCCGCCCGTAACCAGACCCTGGGTGCCAGGCCGTAATGCGGTCTGAGCGCACTTCAGGTCAGGGGCGCTGGCGTTAGGCGCAGAATGAGGGGCCGAGCCGTCTGGCGGAAATTGCTCGCTGTACCGTCACTTTTGAACACCACAGCCCCAGGTGCCCCGCACCGCCAAAGCGCCTTCCGCTGTAAAACGGGTAGTGTGTTCGGTAACCGGAAAAGCTGACCAGAAACGGCTGCACGGTGTAGCAGCGCTCATTTTCCAGTTTTCTGTCCATGAGAGCCTCCAACTGGGGCCAATCACGCCACTCCATATAGTCTGTCTTCGCGTAGTCTGGAGGTTCGGTCGGGACCCGGGTTGCGCCTTCGACAAAGGTCGATCCTTCGAACTCATAAAGCCATACGCCGGAAAACTGCCGAGGGCGTCCGTTGATGCCGCCGTCCGAACACGACGAGAGCGCCAGGCAAAGGGTGACGAGGCTGATCCATCTGAAGTGCATGGCTAAGCTGAGCATGTCTGCAGATGTCCGCCTAGGGTCGAGACCTGAAATCAGGCCGCCCCCGCCACCCGCCACCTGCCCACTCAGGGTGCAACCTTTCCGTGATCCCTGTGCTATGGGTCGGTCCTGTGACGCTTGCGGCTTTCAGGGACTCGACCGGGTGCATTGGCTGATCATCCTTGTTCTGGCGGTCGTGCTGTACCGGCAGGACCGTCGCCTGAAGGCGCTCGAGACGCGGGTGGCCGAGCTGTTGCGGCGTCCGGAGCCGGTCGTGCGGGCCGCGCCCGTGGTTCCGGCCAGCGTCGAACCCATGCCGCCGGCGGTCTCGCCGTGGACGGCGCCCGAGGTCGCGGTCGAGCCGCTGCCGGTGGTCGCCGTGCCGGAGCCGGCCCCTGAACCTGACCCCCGACCCGCGGCCCCGCCGCAGCCCGTGCCGATCCCCGAGCCGGTGATGGCCGAGGTCGCGCCGCCGCCGGCACCGCTCTTCCAGTCCGCGCCGTCGCCGGCGACGCGTCCCGCCGCTCCGGCCAAAAGCTTTTCCTGGCCCGCCGTATCCACCTGGCTGGCCGAGAACGGTCTGGCCTGGATCGGCGGCGGCGGCCTGGCGCTCGGGGGGCTGCTGCTGGTGATGTATGCGGCCCAGCGCGGGGTGTTCACGCCGCCGCTGCGCATCGCCGCCGCCGTCCTGCTGGGCGGGGCGATGGTCGCCGCCAGCGAATGGATCCTGCGCCAGAAACAGGTCGCGGGCGGCCGCCACCTGCTGGCCGCTGCCCTGGCGGCCGGGGCCGGCGCGGTCACCCTCTATGGCGCGGTCTGCGCGGCCCACGGGCTGTACCATCTGATCCCTCTACCGATGGCCGCCGTCCTGACCGGTGCGATCTCGTTCGGCCTGCTGGGTCTGGCCCTTAGACATGGCGAGCCCCTGGCCCTGCTGGCGATCTTCGGCGCGGCCCTGGCCCCGCTGGTCACCGGGAGCAGCGACTGGGCCCCCTCGGTGCTCGAGGCCTATCTGGTGCTGATCGGAGCGACGGGCAGCGCCCTGAGCGCCGCGCGCCACTGGGGCAAGGCCGGCCGGTTGACCCTGGCCGTTCTGACCTTCTGGAGTCTTGGACTGATCACCGACCAGCGCACGCTGGACGCAGCCTTCCTGCTGCTGGTGGCCGCGCTCGGGCCGTTCAGCGCCACGGTCTGGCAGCAGGCGAGGGGACTCGCGACCCCGACGGATCGCGTGTTCGACAACCAGCCCGCCGTGGCCCTGGGTCTGGTCAGCCTGGTGTCGCTGGGCGTGTGGCTGCAGGCCCCGGCGACCGGCCGTGACCTGCCGGTGGCGATCATCCTCGCCGCAGCCCTGGTCGTGCTGGGCGCGGCCGGAACCGTGGCGGGCCTGATCCCGGCCTTCGTGTTCGCGGCCCCGGTCGCCGTGGCGATCCTGGCGTCCCTGATGGTTCTGGGGCTCAAGGGCGACGAGCCCGAGACGCCCTGGGTCTTCGCGCTGGCGGCCCTGATCCCCGCCAGTGGCCTGCTGGCCGCCCTGCGGCTGCGCGAGGTCCTGCCCCGGACGCTCGTGCTCGCGATCAGCGGCATCGGTGCCGCACTGCTGGCCAGCCTCGCCTGGCCGCTGCTGCAGCAGGCTGAGCTGGAGCCGGCCTGGCTGCCGGCCGCCCTGATCTCGGCCGGGATGTTTGCCTCGGCCGTTCTGCTGGTCCGGCGGGTCGAAGCGACCGGCGGCAGCGCCCAGACCGATCCGGGGCTGGGCCTGTGGCTGGGGGCGGCGGCCGAACTGGCCTTTGTGGCCCTGCACGCTGCCAGTCCGGTGGCCGTTGAGCCGGCGACCCAGGCCCTGGCCGCCCTGATCCTGGCCCTTGCGGCGGCAGGCCTCGGCTGGCGGGGCCTTGCCCCGGCGGCGGTGGCGGGCGGGCTGATGGCCCTGGCGGTCATGCTGCGCACCGGCTTCATCGGCGAGGCCCTGGCCGGCCGTCTGGCCCTGAGCAACCTGCTCGGCATTTCGGCCCTGACCTCGGCCCTGCTGTTTGTCGGCTCGCGGGCGCTCAAGCGTCGCGGTGAGGCGCAGCGCAACGAGCGCGAGGCGCTGACGACGGCCGCGCTGCTGGTCCTGCTTCTGGGCCTGTTTACGGGCCTGCACATCGTGCTGGCCGGCAAGGCCTCGGCTTCTGGCCCGCTGTTCGAGGCGAGTTTGCGGACCCTGCTGATGCTCTCGGCCGGCCTGCTGCTGGTGGCCCGGCAAAGGGACGATGACGGGATCATCGCCCGCGGGCGCGCCGTGGCCGTGATCGGGGTCGGGATCCTGCATGGCCTGATCGGACCGGGACTGGTGCTGAACCCCTGGTGGGGCATCGGCGAGGCCCCGGCCGGCCTGCCGGTGTTCAACAGCCTGATCCTGGCCTTCCTGGCCCCGGCCCTGCTGCTGGCCGCGACCGTGCGCCGCCGGGCCCGTCCGGACGAGGCCTGGAGCCGGAGCTGGCTGGTGGCCGCCGTGGTCTTTGGCCTGCTCTGGATCCTGCTGGTCCTGCGCCACCTGTTCCATGGCGCGCAGATGGCCGGCGCACCGGTTGAGCGGGCGGAAGCCTGTGTCTACGCCGTGCTGGCCCTGCTGACGGCCTGGGCCCTGGGGGCGGATCGCGTCGGAACGGGCCGGGCCCAGGCCGCCTGGCTGCGCGCCGCCGCCCCGGGGGCCGGCGGGATCAGTCTGGCCGGTGGTGTTCTGGTCTTCGGCCTGCTGGCCAGCCCCTGGTGGGGTCTGTCGCAGACGGCCCTGCCGTCGGTGGGCAATGCCCTGCTGGTCTTTGGCCTGCACGCCCTGGCCGTGCTGCTGGCCCTGCTCCTGCGGCGGGGCGACACTCCGCTGGACCGCGCAGCCCTGACCGTAGCGGCCGGACTGGCCGTGGCCCTGCTGCTGCAACTGCTGCGCTGGGCCTTCCACGGCCTCGATCTGACGCAGGGCGGGATCGGCCGGGCCGAGGCCTGTGCCTATGCGATCCTTGGTCTGTTGACGGCCCGTGGCCTGCTGTCGTCGCGACTGGCCGCCTCACACCGGGGCGGCCGCTGGCTGCATCAGGCCGCGCCGGCTGCCGGCTGGATCGCGCTGGCGGGTGCGGCCCTGGTGTTCGGACGCTATGCCAGCCCGTGGTGGGGTCCGCTGGACCAGCCCCTGGCCTCGGTGCCGGCCGGGCTGCTGCTGTTCGGCCTCTACGGCCTCGGCGCGGCGACCGTGCTGGGCCTGCGCCGGGACGAGTCACCCTTCGGCCGCGCGGCGCTGGCGGTCTGTGTCGGCATCCTGTTTGCCCTGGTCAGCCTGCTGATCCGCTGGGCCTTCCATGGGGCGGACATGAGCGCGCCCGGTCGCGGCGGGGCGCTTGAGACCTGGACCTTTTCGGCGCTGTGGGCGGTGTTCGGCCTGGCGGTTCTCAGCCTCGGCTCGGCCCGCCGCGACACGACCCTGCGCTGGGCCGGTCTGGCGGTTCTGCTGCTGACCGCAATCAAGGTCATGCTGTTCGATCTGGCGCGGCTGGAGGGCGTGATCCGGGCGGCCTCCTTCCTGGCGGTCGGGGCCCTGTTCCTCGTCGGGGCCCTGGCGGCCCGGCGGCTCAATGCCGGCAGTGGCGGGCGCAAGCCCGACCTCAGCGGCGGGTCCGCTCCAGAAGCCTGATCGGCGCGTCCTTGTAGGTCGTCTCGGTCACGAGCTGGAAGTCCATCCTGCTGGCCAGGGCCAGTGAGGGTGCGTTGGCCTGGTCGATGATGCACGGCACGACCGGCGGCTGCAGGGTCTGGTCGATCCAGGCGAGGCCCGCCGTCACCGCCTCGCTGGCGAAGCCCTGACCGTGCGACCAGGTCGCCAGCACCCAGCCCATCTCGGGCAGGCCGGTGAGGGACGGCTGGATGTCGCGGTGGAAGTCGGCAAATCCGACCTCGCCGACATAGCGGCCGGTGACGGTCTCGCGGACCGCCCAGTAGCCATAGCCCAGCAGGCCCCACAGGCCGCGCAAGCGTAGCAACCGGGCCCAGCTTTCCTCTTCCGTGCAGGGTCGGCCGCCGACGAAGCGGGTCACTACCGGATCGGCCCACAGGGCAGCGCTGTCGGGGAAGTCGCCGGCCTGCGGCACAGTCAGGGTCAGGCGGGCGGTGGTCAGGGTGGGGGCGGACATGGCGACTCGGCGGCGGGGCAGCGTAGAAGCAGAGGCTACACCGCCGCGATCCTCCCGCGAGACCCGCAATGACCGAGCCCGCCGACGCCATCGCCGCCCGTCGCAAGCTGACCAACAAGCTGATTGCCGGCAAGGTCGCCGCGCGCCTGACCCCGTTCTTTGACCCGCGGGTGACCCTGATCGCCGGCGACGGGTCGGTGCTGATGGGCGCGGCCGAGGTGATCGCCGCCTTCGACGCCCAGTTCCGCGATCCCGACTTCATCGCCTATGTGCGGACCGCAGGTTCGATCACGATCGACAGTGCCGGCCTGCGGGCGGCCGAGCAGGGGCGCTGGGTGGGGTCCTGGCGCGACGCCCCGGAGCAGTCGGGCTCCTATATGGCGACCTGGCGCAAGGTCACCGGCCAGTGGGTGATCGAGAACGAGCTGTTCGTGACCCTGCAGCGCGGCGACTGAGGGCTTCGGAACCAGCCCAGTGCCGAACGGCCGAATTAAGAGAAATTAATTTACGCCGGTCCGGGCCAGGGCTTACGCATTCGCCCAACAAAACGTTCCTTAGGGGTCTCGCCTTGCAAACTCGTCGCCAGATGCTGTTTTCCACCGTCGCCGCCGGCCTGGCCGTGACGGCGCCGTCGCTTGCTTTTGCCCGCGACGCCGCGACCGGCGAAGCCGCCAAGCTGAATGCCCTGTTCGACGAGGCCATGGCCAAGCTGCTGCGCCAGGCCCCGGAACTGGCCACGGGCCTGGGCCTGGACAACGGTGATCTGGCCTGGACCAAGGGCCTGCTGTCCGACCGCTCAGCCGAGGCGATCGCCGCCGGGGCGGCCCAGACCCGCGAACAGCTGGCCGCCCTGCGCGCCATCGACCGCAAGGCCCTCTCGGGCATGGACGCCATCAACTACGACACCGTCGAGTTCACCCTGGCGGTGCAGGACGAGGGCAGCAAGTTCACCTATGCCGGCGGCGGTTCGGGCGCGCCCTATGTGCTCAGCCAGCTGACGGGCTCCTACCAGTCGATGCCCGACTTCCTCGACACCCAGCACAGCATCGAGACCAAGGCCGATGCCGACGCCTATCTGCAGCGGATGGAGGGCTTCGCCCGGTTGATGGATCAGGAAACCATCATCGCCAAGCGCGACTATGCCGATGGCGTGATCCCGCCGGACTTCGTGATCGACAAGACCCTGATCCAGATGAAGGCCTTTGCCGACACCCCGACGGCAGAGGCACCGCTGATCAAGTCGATCGTTCGCCGTACCGGTGAGAAGAAGATCGAGGGCAACTGGGCGGGCGAGGCGACCAAGGTCTATCTGAACTCGGTCCTGCCGGCCCTGAAGCGCCAGATCGCCCTGCTGGAAAGCGTTCGGCCCAAGGCCACCCATGACGCCGGCGTCTGGCGCCTGAAGGACGGCGGCGACTACTATGCCGTCTCGCTGAAGAACTACACGACCGCGACCCTGACGCCCGACGAGATCCACCAGCTGGGCCTCGACATGGTGGCGCAGATCGAGGCCAAGGCCGACAAGCTGTTCAAGTCGATCGGCATGGCCAAGGGCACGGTCGGCGCGCGCATGGCCGAGCTGGGCAAGGACATCTACGAGAACACCGACGCGGCCAAGGAGCAGCTGATCGCGGACCTCAACGTCAAGGCCAAGTGGATCGAGAAGCAGCTGCCGGCCTATTTCGGCCAGCTGCCGAAGGCCCCGCTGGAAATCCGCCGCGTGCCCAAGGCCATCGAGGCCGGCGCGCCGGGCGGCTACTACAACTCGCCCTCGCTCGACGGCAAGCGCCCGGGGATCTACTGGATCAACCTGCGCGACACCAAGGAGCAGGCCAAGTACACCCTGACCACCCTGACGGTGCACGAAGGCGTCCCGGGCCACCACCTGCAGCTGTCGCTGTCGAACGAGGCCCAGGGCCTGCCGCTGATCCGCAAGGTGATCGGCTTCTCGGGCTATGCCGAGGGCTGGGCGCTCTATTCCGAGGAACTGGCCGTCGAGATGGGGATCTACAAGACCGATCCGCGCGGCCAGATCGGCATGCTGCATGATGCCCTGTTCCGGGCCGTGCGCCTGGTGGTCGACACCGGCATGCACCACAAGAAGTGGAGCCGCGAACAGGCCATCAAGTACATGGCCGAGACCATGGGCGACGAGGAGAGCGGCGCGACCACCGAGATCGAGCGCTATGTCGTGTGGCCGGGCCAGGCCTGCAGCTACATGATCGGCAAGATCGTCTGGCTGCGCGCCCGCGAAAAGGCCCGCAAGGCCCTGGGCAAGGCCTTCGACATCCGCAAGTTCCACGATGCGGGCCTGCTGTCGGGCATGACCCCGCTGACCGTGCTGGAGTCCGTGGTCGACAACTATATCGCCGCGACAAAGGCGGCGAAGTAAGCCGGCAGGCGACCCTCCTTCCCGATCGGGAAGGGGGGTCAGCCCCAGCTTTCGGTGGCTCCGGCCCGACGGACCGCCGGCTTGATCAGGCCCGGCCGCAGCGCGGGCTGGGGCTGGTCGGACGGCCGGCCGAACAGCCAGCCCTGGGCGAAGTCGACGCCCGCCTTGCGGATGACGTCCTCGACCTCGACGGTTTCGACCATCTCGGCGACCGTGCGGATGTTGAGATCCCGGCACAGCTCGACCACCCGGCGCACCATCGCCCCGTCACGGCCGTTGGCGGCAAGTTCCCGGACATAGCGGCCGTCGATCTTGACGATGTCGAGGTGCAGTTCCTGCAGATAGGCGAACGAGGCCGATCCTGATCCGAAATCGTCCAGGCAGACCAGTGAGCCCATCGAGCGCAGGCTCTGGATGTGCTGGTTGGCGCGCGGCAGGTCTTCGATCGCGGCGCTCTCGGTGATCTCGAAGATCAGCCGGCCCTTGGCGCTGTCGACGCGACTGAGCGTGCGCGAGACATGGTCGACGAAGCTCTCGTGGACGATGGTCCGGCCCGAGACATTGACCGCCAGTTTCAGTTCGCCGGTGCGGTCCTGGGCCAGTCGCTTGACCGCCTGTTCGACGATGGCGTGGTCCAGTTCCTCGATCAGGTCGAATTCCTCGGCCATGCGGATCAGGGCAAACGGGCTGGCCCCGTCCTCGAAGCGGACGAGCGTCTCATAGTGGTGGGCGACGCCGGTCGCCAGGCTGACCACGGGCTGGTAGGCGAGGCTGAAGCGCCGCTGGCTGACCGCGACGCCCAGGGCCCCGGCCCGCGCCAGGGTGCGCTGCACCGAGCGGTTCATGGCTTCTGACAGGCTGAGCGGCGGCGTGTCTTTCAGGCCCTCGCGCAGGAAGTCGTCGAGGGCATAGCGCAGGGCCCGCATGGCGCGGGTCGGGGCCACCCCGGTCTCCAGGGCCACGACATGGGCGGCCGCGTCCAGCTCCATCACCCGGCTGAGGCGACGGACCAGGCCTTCGGTGGCCTCGTCCTTGGTCTTGACCAGGGCGAAGCGGTCATTGGACAGGCGGGTGGCGACCGCGCCGCCG
>Ga0187845_1002350_pt1 | contig 10265 bp, 7 predicted proteins | sample SpaLakP09_SKY_68_FD_134515 | JGI IMG/M metagenome (GOLD analysis project Ga0187845, IMG submission 134515) | Oligotrophic lake water microbial communities from Sparkling Lake, Wisconsin, USA - SP09_SKY_68 | ecosystem: Environmental > Aquatic > Freshwater > Lake | place: USA: Sparkling Lake... | reverse complement strand
GACATGAACGGCTCCTTGGTTCGACAGGTCCAGCTTTGGACGTGCCATGCGCCAGTTTCGGTCGTATGGAGAACGTATGAGGCACGAAAAAGCTGCAAGGCTCCTGGATCTGGCCCGCATGCTGGCGGGATCGGCGGAGGGGCTCACCCTGGACGAAATGGCCCGCGCGCTGGACGTGGGCCGGCGAACGGCCGAGCGCATGCGTGACGCGGTCTGGGCAGCCTTCCCTCAAATGGAGGTCGTCGAGGACCCGCCGACCCGGCGCTTCCGCATTCCCGCTGGGCTGGACGGCCTGTTCCAGACCCCGACCGCCGAGGAATTGGCGGCCCTGCGCACGGCGGCCGACAGCTACCGGGCCTCCGGCGCCGAGGGGCGGGCCGCCTCGCTCTACGGTCTGGAACGCAAACTGCTCTCGGCCCTGCGCGGGGCGGCTCGTCGCCGGGTCGCGCCAGATGTAGAAGCCCTGGTCCAGGCCGAAACCATCGCGGTCCATGCCGGGCCAAGGCCCTATGAGGACGAGGCCGCTCTTTCTGCGATCCGCACCGCCATCAAGGGCCTGAGCGCCCTGTCGTTCCGGTATGACGGCGGCAGTACGCCGGGGCGGCGGCGCGAGGTGACGCCGCTTGGCATCCTGTTTGCCCGCAGCAACTATCTGGTGGCGCTCGAGGGCGAGGACCCTCGTCCCCGGTCCTGGCGGCTCGACAAGATGCAGGATCTTGCGGTCCTGGATCGTCCGGCTCCGCCGCCGGAAGGCTTCTCTCTTCAGGCCTTCGCCGACGAGAGCTTCGGGATCTATCATGGCGCGGTCGAGGATGTGGTTCTGCGGATCCGGCCCGAGCGGGCGGAGGATGCCCTGCGCTGGCGTTTTCACAGCACCCAGACCGTCAGGCCCGAAGCCGATGGTTCGGTGACCGTAGCCTTTCGCGCCGCCGGCATGCTGGAACTGGCCTGGCACCTGTTCACCTGGGGAGACGGCGTGGAGATCGTGGCGCCGGCTGGGCTGCGGCAGTTGATGCTCGATGAACTGCACAGGGCCCTGAAGGCGCATGACCTGCCGCAGCAGACCGTATAACCGGATGGACCTGTCGCGCTTTGAGGTACCTGGCCGTTCATGAACTACCGTCACGCCTTCCATGCCGGCAATTTCGCGGACCTGCAAAAGCACGCCATCCTGTTGGCCCTGCTGGCCGCTCTAAAGGCCGAGGGCGGCCCCCTGTCGGTTCTCGACACCCATGCGGGAGCAGGGGCCTATGACCTGACCGGCGAGATGTCGCGCCGTTCGGGTGAGGCCGAGGCTGGCATCTTCCGCCTCCTGGCCGCCGAAGATGCGCCGGCGGTTTTTGCCCCGCTTGTAGCGCGGGTAAGGGCCTTGAACGGCGGTCGTGACGGGCCGCTCTATCCCGGCTCGCCCGTTCTGATCGCGGCCAGCCTTGGGCAGGACGATCGCTACACCGCCTGCGAACTGCGTGACGATGACTTCGAACTTCTGCGGCGCTCTCTTGGGCCTTACCCCTTTGCCCAGGCTGTAAAATCCGACGGCTTTGAGACCGCGACCGGCAAGGCTGGGCGAGGGGGGCGGGCCGTGGTCCTGATCGATCCGCCGTTCGAGCGACCGGATGACTATGCCCGGATCGTCACCACGACCCGGGCCGTGCGTGAGCGGGACCCGAGGGCGGTCCTGGCCATCTGGACGCCGCTCAAGGACCTCGAAACCTTCGATGCCTTCATCCGGGCGATGGAAACCGTCACGGATGACACGCTAGTGGCCGAGGTTAGGCTGCGGCCCCTGCTGGATCCCATGAAGATGAATGGAAGCGCCATGGTCCTGGTCGGGGCTCCTGCCGCGGTTGAGCCGGCGATCGTCGAGGCGACGCGCTGGATCGTTGCGCGCCTTGGCCAGGCCGGAGGCCGCGACCGCGTCTGGCGCACGGCCACCGCATGACGGACAGTGGCCCGACCTTCAGGGAGGCGCTGGGCGTCTGGCTGCGGGTCGGCTGCCTGGGCTTTGGCGGGCCTGCGGGGCAGATCGCCCTGCTGCACCGGGCGGTGGTCGAGGAAAAGGGCTGGATCGACGAAGCCAGCTTTGCCCACGCCTTGAGCTTCTGCATGCTGCTCCCCGGGCCCGAGGCGCAGCAACTGGCGGTGTGGCTAGGCTGGAAGCTGCATGGGGTGCGTGGCGGTGTGGCGGCCGGGCTGCTGTTCGTGCTGCCGGGGCTCATGCTGATGCTGGCCCTTTCTGCGCTCTATGTGGTCCACGGCCGGTCCGAATGGGCCGGTCCGGTTCTGCTGGGCCTCAAGGCTGCAGTCGTGGCGCTGGTGGCCCAGGCCCTGGTCCGGATCGGCGGCCGGACGATCCGGGACCGCATCAGCCTGGCGGTAGCGCTGGCCGCCTTTGCCGTGCTGAGCTTCACCGTGCTGCCCTTTCCGCTGATCATCCTCGGTGCTGGGGGGCTGGGTTGGGTCCTGGCCGGCAAGCCCGGCGCGAGTGAATCCGGCAAGACCTCCACGGTGGCGCTGCGAGGGGCAGGGCGCACGGCCGTGATCTGTCTTGTCGTCTGGTTGGCTCCGGTTCTGCTGGCCCTGGCCCTGGCCCCGCATTCGACCCTGGCCCGGATGGGGCTCGTGTTCAGCGGCCTTGCCGTGGTCAGTGTCGGCGGAGCCTATGCGGCCCTGGCCTATCTGGGGCAGGTGGCTTCGGCGCTCGGCTGGGTCACGCCGGCCCAGATGCTGGACGGTCTCGGCCTCGCCGAAACCACGCCCGGTCCCCTGGTCCTGGTGTTCAGTTTCGTGGGCTTTGTCGGAGCCTATCAGGCCGCCGCGCCGCCCTGGGCCTGGCTCGCCGGGCTGGCGGGCGGGCTTATGGCGGCCTGGACGACTTTTGCGCCGTCGTTTCTCTGGATCTTCGCCGCCGGTCCCTATGTCGAGCGGCTCAGAAGTCGGCCCCGACCGGCTCGGGCCCTGGCTCTGATCTCGGCCGCAGCGGTCGGTGTGATCGGACAACTGGCCGTCTGGTTTGCCATCCACCTGCTGTTCCGCTCGGGCCAGACCCTTGAGGCCAGTCTATTCAGGATCATGGTGCCAAGGCTCGAGAGCCTGGATCCCGGCGCGTTCGGACTGACGGCCCTGGCTCTGGGCCTGACCTTTGGCCTGCGCCTGCCCGTGCCGGCCCTGGTGGGCGTTATGCTGGTCGCAGGCCTGCTTCTGCGCGCGATCGGCCTCGCTTGACGTAAGGTCATGATTTTCGCACTTGCGAAATCGAGATCTGTGTTATGTTGCGTTGCACAAAATCGCGGTTTGCCGGAGCGCGCGCCATGGTTTCTTCCCTGTCTGTCATGCCTGAACTCAAGTCGGACCGACTCGATCCCGAGGCGGCCCCGCACGTCATGCTGGGTGCGGCCTCGCCGCTGTGGCTGCTGTTCGGCGGTGCCGCCGCCGCCGGTGCCACCTGGTGGTGGTGGTCGGCGCGCTGGCGCGAGGCCGTCAATCTGGAGGCCCTCTCCACAGCGCCGGCCGGGGTACCGGATGTCCTGGCCGAGTCCGTGGCTCCCCTAGAGGAGGCCGAGACGGCCACAGCAGAAACCCTGCCTGAAGGCGGTTCTGTCGAAGAGGTCGCTGGCCCGGTGGAGCCTGGGCCCGTTATTGCGGCTCCGGCCGAGGACGTCGCTGCCGAGGCGCTGGTCACCGAGACGGTTGCCGAGAGCGTTTCCGAGCCGGTCATCGACCCAGAACCGGTCACTGAGGTCGCCCCCGCAGAGATACTGGCTGCGGACCCCGTCGCCGATGACCTGACCCGTCTGGTCGGGGTGGGCCCCAAGCTCTCGCTGGCCCTGGCCGAGCTGGGCATCACCCGCTTCAGCCAGATCGCCGCCTGGACGGCAGATGATGTCGCATCCTTCGATCAGCTTCTGGCCCTGAAGGGCCGGGCCGAGCGGGATGCCTGGGTGGCCCAGGCCCGGCGCCTCATGGGTGAAGCCTCCGTCTGAAGCCGGACGGCCTGACGGGGGTCACTGACCCCCGTTGATCCCGCCGGTCCCGCACTCGGTATTGAGGTACTTCTCGATCTCGACCAACTGGGTTTCAACCATGGCCGGCTCCATGGTCACCAGTTGGTGGCCCATGTCCTTGATCTCGAGATAGCGATAGGGCTTGCCGGCCGCCTTCAGGGCGTCGGCGAACTTGCGTGACTGCTTGACCTCGACGGTCTGGTCGCGGTCGCCGTGGTAGATGAACAGCGGAATCTTGGCCTCGCGAGCCTGTTCCAGCGCATCAAGCCCCCGGATCGTCGGGTTCTGGAATTCCCGCTGGAAACGGTTGTCAAACGTGGCTCGCTTCAGGCTCGCCAGGTCGCCAGCTCCTGCCCCTGAAATGGCACAGCGATACAGACCGTTGGGCCGGATCGCCGCTGCCAGGGCGGCATAGCCGCCATAGGAATAGCCGAACATCACGACCTTGCCGGCGGCTGCGACCTTGCGGTCCATCAGCCATTTGACGCCGTCGTCCTTGTCGTCCTGCATCTTCTGGCCCCACTCGCCGTCGCCGGCGCGCCAGAGCTTCTGGCCCCAGCCTTCGGACCCGCGAAACTGCGGCTGCAGCACGGCATAACCCCGGCTGGCGAAGTACTGCACCCAGCCGGCGGGATCCCATTCCAGGTCGTCTCGCGCCCATGGTCCGCCGTGCGGCTCGATCAGGGTGGGGTAGGGGCCGGGGCCGAAATCCGCGGCGGACGGGGTGGTCAGGAAGGCCGGGATCATCAGGCCGTCGCGCGCGGGGTACTGAACAAGCCGCGTGGTGCCCAGGGAGGCGGTGTCGAGGTCGGGCCGCGCCTTGCCCAGCAGGCTGAGAGCCCCGGTCGGGTCCAGCAGGTAGTATTCGCCAGGATTGCCCGGGCCGGACTTGGCGACGATGACGTGCTTGAGGTCTTCGGACCAGCTGATGATCCGGGCGTCGGCACCGTCGGCGACGGGCAGGCGTGCGGTGGTGCCGTCAGCCGGATCCACCCAGTCCATCGCTATGGTCTTGATCCCGAGCGCCGACCTAAGGGTCTTGTTCAGCTTGGCGAGGTTTTCGTCGGTCCAGTAGACGGTCTGTGTCGGGCCCAGATAGGAAAAGCCCAGCACGCGCCCGTAGTCGGCCGCTGCCGTCGACGAAACGATCCCCCCGGCATCGAACAGCTTGTGCTCCAGCAGCGGCTCGACGATCTGGCGGGCCTTGATGTCGTAGACATAGAGACCGGCCTTGTCGCGACCCTTGCTGGACGAGACATAGATGATGTTCGGATCGGGCGTGAAGCCGACGATCTCAACTGGCTCGCGATCCTTGGCATACCAGCGGAAATGTTCCGACCACTCGCCGCTCGACGGGTCGCGGATCCACTGGGCGAAATAGACCGCGCCCTTGTCATAGCCGACTTCCTGCCGGGTCCGGACCTCGCCCTTGAGGTCCAGTCTGAAGCCGCTGAAGCGATCCGAGCCGCGCGTCAGGCGCTCGGTCAGGCCCGAATAGATGTCGAGCTTGAGAATGTCGCCGCGCCCGTCGGAGCGCTGGTCCTCGACCACGATATGGCGCGGATCCGTGGGCAGGGTGTCGATGACGATGGCGTCGTCGAACTTGTCGAGAAAGGCTTCGGTTGCAGAGCGGGGCGGGCCGTCCGGCAGCAGGGTCGACCAGGACTTGCCCTGCAGGTCCGAAACATACTGGCGGGTCAGGTGGCCCTTGTCCGAGCCGACGGTGAAGGTCTGGATGGTCTCAACCAGCAGCCGGTCGTTCTTGAGGAAGCCGACGCCCAGGATACGGACGCGGTTGGCAGAGATCACGACCGGCGGCTTGTCCAGCGCGTCGGTCGCCCAGACCGAGATGGTCGGGCTCTGGCCGTTCGCCGAGGTGAGAGCCACGATATGCTTGCCGTCGCGCGAGATCTGCACGTTGCTGATGGCGGTCGGGGCCGAAAACACCTTGGCGGAAAGCGGTGCGGCCTGTCCGACCTGAGGCGCGACGCCCAGGGCGAGGACGAGGGCTATGGCGACCGGGCGAGGATCGAATCTCACGGGATGCTCCAGACTGTTGGGCGAGTCGCGGCGCGGATCGCGCGCCCATTTCCATGATCATAGCCGACGGGGACGCTCGGCCAAGCCGTCACGAAGGCGCTCCGCAGTGCCTTTGAATGAAGCAAGTGCGTGTGGAATGTCACACCGCGTCAGAATTGCGACCTAAAAGCGACAGGAAGATTGCAGCGAGACGGCAGAGCGGTTCTTTTGCGCCTGCGGAATTCCCTCTCATGCCTAAGGCGGCTGCGGGGTCGAACTCGCCATTTTTGTTCGAAGCCACAGAGGCGTTAGCTCTCATGTCCATTCAACGTAAGCATCTTCTTGCCTCCACGGTCATTGCCGGGATGGCTGTTACGGCGCTGGCCCCGTCGGTCGCGCTCGCCCAGGCTGCCGCTCCTCTGACCACGACGGCTGACAAGCCGCAGGCCGAAGCGACCGAGATCGAAGAGCTGGTCGTCACCGGCTCGCGCATCAAGCGCAACGCGTTCAACAGCCCCGATCCGATCCAGGTCATTACGGCAGAAGAAGGCAAGCTGAAGGGCATCTCGACCGCTGCAGGCCTGCTGCAGAGCTCGACGATCGCCTCGGGTTCGCCCCAGATCACTTCGGCCATCTCCAGCGCCTTCGTCACCGACGGTGGCCCCGGTTCTGAAACCATCTCGCTGCGCGGCCTCGGTGCCAACCGCACCCTGGTCCTGCTGAACGGCCGTCGCGCCGGTCCGGCGGGCGTTCGCGGCGGCGTTTCGGCCTTCGACCTGAACGTCATCCCCGTTTCGGCCATCGACCGCGTCGACATCCTGAAGGACGGTGCCTCGTCGGTTTACGGCTCCGACGCCGTCGCCGGCGTCGTCAACATCATCACCAAGCGCGACACCGACGGCGTTGAGATCGACGCCTTCGTCAGCCAGCCGCAGGACAAGGGCGGCGAGCAGTCGCGTGGCAGCATCAGCTGGGGCAAGACCTTCGATCGCGGCTACTTCAATATGTCGTACGACTATTCGAAGACCGCCGAGCAGACCAACGGCCAGCGTGACTTCACCGCCTGCGGTCGCCAGTACATCAAGGACTCGGCCGGCAAGCGTAAGGACACGATCGATCCGCGCACCGGTTCGGCCCAGTGCCGTGACCTGCTGTACGATCAAATCTGGCTCTATGACTTCTCGTTCGCCGGCCTCGACGGCAAGCTGCAGTATGACTACGAGGGCAAGCTGCGCGGCCTGATCCCGCAGATCCCGCCGGGCCAGGCGGCGGACTATCCGGGTGTTCCGGCCGGCTTCTACACCGTCGGCTACAGCGATGATCCGCAGGCAGCCGATATCGGCGTGCTGGACTATAACAGCCCGTTCAACCTGGCGTCCTCGCTGACCCCGCGCACAGAGCGTTCGACCGTTTATGCGCAAGGCTCGTTCGACATCACCGACAGTGTCGAGGCCTATGGCGAAATCCTGCTGAACCGCCGCGCGACCAAGACCAACGGCTATCGCCAGTTCTGGAGCTACTTCTACACCGGCGACTATGACCCCTTCTCGGCCGGCTTCACGGGTGATTTCATCCTGTCGCCGACCCCGGTCACCAACCTGAACCGCTCGGGCCAGAAGGTCGACTACCAGCGTTATGTCGGCGGTCTGCGCGGCGATTTCGGCAAGATCGAATTCCTGAAGGGCTGGGACTGGGACATCTTCACCCAGTACAGCCACTCGAAGGGCAGCTACTCGCAGGACGTGATCCTGCAGGATGCGGTCGACGCCGGTGCCTTCCGAACCGGCTCCTGCGTCGGCACCAAGACGCCGAAAAGCAAGAAGTCGTGCGTCGACGTCAGCTGGGTCACGCCGGACTTCCTGGCCGGCAAGTACACCGACGCCGAAAAGGCCTTCCTGTTCGATTCCGAAACCGGCAAGACCATCTACAAGCAACTGGTGTTCGAAGGCTCGGCCTCGGGCAACCTGTTCAAGCTGCCGGCTGGTGACGTCGGGGCCGCTGTCGGCTTCCACTATCGCAAGGACTCGATCAACGACGTTCCGGGCGCGATCACCCTGGCCGGCAACGTGTGGGGCTCCTCCACCGCAGGCATCACCAAGGGCGACGACCTGGCGCGTGAAGTCTATGGCGAAGTCAGCATTCCGCTGCTGAAGGGCCTGCCCCTCGCCGAGAACGTCGAACTGTCGCTGTCGGGCCGCCATACCAAGGTCAACAGCTACGGTGAGGACGATACCTACAAGATCGGCCTGAACTGGCAGATCATCCCGTCCCTGCGGGTTCGCGCCACCAAGGGCACCTCGTTCCGCGCTCCGGCGCTGTTCGAACTCTACAAGAACGCCGAGACCAGCTTCCTGTCGCAGCGTAGCGTCGACCCCTGCATCCGCTGGGGCCAGAACCTGGCTCAGGGCAATATCCCGCAATATGTCGCCAACAACTGCGCCGCAGCCGGCGTGCCCAGCACCCACTCGGGTTCGGGCGCTTCGGCGACGGTTTCGGCCGCCGGCGGCAAGGGCAATCTCGAGGCCGAAACCTCGAAGGCCGTCACCTACGGCGTGATCTGGACCCCCAGCTTCGCCAACCTGAACGTGGCCGTCGATTACTTTGAGATCGACGTGAACGACGAGATCACCCAGCTGGGCGCGGCCAATATCGTGTCGGGCTGCTACCGCTCGCTGTCGTTCCCGACCGATCCGCTGTGCAGCCTCTTCACCCGGAACCCCGGTTCGAAGCTGATCACCCGGGTCACGAACAACTACATCAACATCGCCGAGCAGGCGAACCGCGGCATCGACCTGACCGTTCGCTACGGCCAGGACCTGCCCTGGGACAGCAAGCTCACGGTGGACCTGCAGTCGACCTGGCAGCTGGAAGACACCACCGCGCTGTTCGTCGGTAGAACTGTGGATAACAACGGCTATGTCGGCGACCCCGACTGGAGCGGCCAGCTGAACTTCCGCCTGGAGAAGGGCGAATGGACCGGCTTCTGGGGCATCGACATGATCGGCAAGGCGTCTGACGCCGAGCGCTATGCCACCCAGAACACGGCCGGGACCACCTTCTACAAGATCCACACCGAGTTCACGGCCTATCACAGCCTCTCGCTCCAGAAGAAGTTCGATGACTGGACGCTGCTGACCGGTGTCGCCAACGTGTTCAACGAAACCCCGCCGGCCCTCACCCTGGGCCAGGGGCGTTACAACACGGTTGGATCCTCGGTTCTGGCTTCGCAGTACGACTACATCGGCCGCCGCATGTTCGTGAACATCACGGCCCGCTTCTAGTCCTGCTTCGGACGGACTAAACATCGACGGCGGCGGGGCGACCCGCCGCCGTTTTTGTGTATCGAGGAGTCCCAGCGCGTGAACGCCATCATTCGCGGCAAGCCCGACAATCTGGACGAGATCGGCCAGCGTTTCGACCGGGCCCGACTTTCGGCACCGGTCTATCTGAACAGCGTGCCCAAGGCCGGCACGCACCTGATCCGCAACATCATGCGGATGTTCGTGGCTCCTGATCAGCACTGGCGACGGGAATACATCCAGCACGCCATCCTGCGTCAGTACGGGGCCGAGGCCTTCTCGGCAGCCAAGCCGATGATCAGCTGGGGCCACATGCTGTTTTCGGACGAGTCGGCCGTCGCCCTGCGCGACGTGCGGCACATCGTTCTGGTGCGTGATCCCTATGACTGGGTTCTGGCGCGGGCCCGCTTCTACCTGTCAGACGAGTTCCAGGGGACCCTGAACCACATCAAGGGCGGCGCCGCCGCCATCGACGACGTGATCATGATGATGATCCTCGGCGCGCACGGCAAGGTCCCGGATCTTAAGGACATTTTTGCGCTCAATGCGGTTGCCTGGATGGGCTCGAGCGCCGTCGTTGTACGCTATGAGGACATTGTCGACAGTCTGAAGGACTTGGGCTCGCGACGCGCCGAGGGGTTTTTCGGCAAGCTGCTGGCCGATTGCGGCCTCGATCTGCCGACCGACTGGCGCGAGCGCGTTGAGGCCGGGGCTGACCGCCGCGGGAGCCGCACGGCCAGCGAGAACCTCAACATCACGGCCGAGCTGCCCGAACGCCTGTCGGAAACCCACCGACGAGTCGTCGACTTCCATGCGCCGGGGCTGCGCAGCCTGCTGGGCTATGGCTGAGGGCGCGGATCGCTGAGCAGCACGGCGGTGCCTGACACCGACACCATCATCATCGAGCCGTTCGGGCCGATCGTATTGTAGTCGAGGTCCAGCG
>Ga0187845_1002347_pt1 | contig 10270 bp, 8 predicted proteins | sample SpaLakP09_SKY_68_FD_134515 | JGI IMG/M metagenome (GOLD analysis project Ga0187845, IMG submission 134515) | Oligotrophic lake water microbial communities from Sparkling Lake, Wisconsin, USA - SP09_SKY_68 | ecosystem: Environmental > Aquatic > Freshwater > Lake | place: USA: Sparkling Lake... | reverse complement strand
GTGGTGGTGCGGCCCGCGCCGTTGCGGCCCAGCAGGGTGACCACCTCGCCGGGCTGGACGACGATGTCCACGCCATGCAGCACATGGGACTCGCCGTACCAGGCTTCGAGGTTCTTGATTTCGAGTGCGGGAGCGGCAGCCATCAATGCGCTCCTTGCAGTTGGCCGTCAGTCGTGCCCATGTAGGCTTCCATGACTTGGGGGTTGTTCGAGACTTCTTCGTAGGGCCCTTCGGCCAGCACGGCACCACGCTGCAGCACGGTGATGCGGTCAGCGATGGTGGAGACGACCTTCATGTTGTGTTCCACCATCAAGATGGTGCGGCCGGCCGAGACCTTCTTGATGAGCTGGGTGACGCGGTCCACGTCCTCGTGGCCCATGCCCTGGGTGGGCTCGTCCAGCAGCATCAGCTCGGGCTCCATCGACAGCGTGGTGGCGATCTCCAGCGCACGCTTGCGGCCGTAGGGCAGGTTCACGGTGACCTCGTCGGCCAGGTCTTCCAGACCCACTTCGGTCAGCAGCTGCATGGCGCGGTCGTCCAGCTGGCTCAGGGTGCGTTCGCTGCGCCAGAAGTGGAACGAGGTGCCCAGCTTGCGCTGCAGGCCCAGGCGCACGTTCTCCATCAACGTGAGGTGCGGAAACACCGCCGAGATCTGGAACGAACGGATCACACCGCGCCGGGCAATCTGCGCGGGCTGCTCGCGTGTGATGTCGTGCCCGTTGAAGCGGATCACGCCCGAGGTGGGCTCCAGAAACTTGGTCAGCAGGTTGAAGCAGGTGGTCTTGCCTGCACCATTGGGGCCGATCAGCGCATGGATGGAACCACGGCGCACTGCCAGGTTCACATCGCTCACGGCAGTGAAGCCCTTGAACTCTTTGGTCAGGCTTTTGGTTTCAAGAATGACGTCGCTCATTGCGCCTTGGCCGCTCCGTAGGGTGCTGAGGAATGGAGCCTTGCAGCAAGGTCTCCGTGTGTAGGTCTCGGCGCATCGTATGTCTCTCTACCCTGCGGTAGATACTGGGACTAATGCCTATGTATAAATGCCTACGTACCCACCGCCCGCTGCGCAGGCACGCCGTCGGCTGCGGGTCCACAGCGCAGGCCAGCGCTCAATCCAGCCCTTCGAACGGCCTGCGCACGGCCCCGGCTCGGGGGCCTGCAGCGCGGGGGCATCACTGACTTTTTGCTGACACCGCCCCGCAGCGCCCCCTGGCCTGCGCGCCATGCACGCCGTCATGGGCCGGGCCTACACTGCCGCCATGGCATCCATCCCTTCCTCCCTCCCGGCACGCGGGGCTCCGCGCTCGTTGACCGGTCTGCTCCCCTTTCTGCGCCCCTACCGCATCCACATCCTGCTGTCGGGGGTCTTTCTGGTGCTGGCTGCGCTGGCCACGCTGGCGTTTCCGATGGCGCTGCGCGGCCTGATTGATGGGGGCCTGGTGGGTGGTTCGGCCAGCGACAAGGGCGCGCAGGCCATGGCGCTACGGGGCCACTTCGAGGCTTTGTTCGCCGTTGCGGTGGCGCTGGGCGTGTTCTCGGCCGCGCGCTTCTACATGGTGAGCTGGCTGGGCGAACGGGTGACCGCCGACCTGCGCAACGCCGTCTACGGCCATGTGTTGCGGCAAAGCCCGCAGTTTTTTGAAACCACACAAACCGGGGAAGTGTTGTCCCGCCTCACCGCCGACACCACCCTGGTGCAAACCGTGGTCGGCTCGTCGTTGTCGATGGGGCTGCGCAACGCGGTGATGGGCATTGGCGCACTGGCCATGCTGGTGTGGACCAACCCTTACGTGATGTCGGTGGTGCTGCTGGCCGTGGTGCTGGTGGTGCTGCCCACGATGTGGATCGGGCGGCGCGTGCGGCGGCTGTCGCGGGACAGCCAGGACCGGGTGGCCGACTCCAGCGCGATTGCCGCCGAAGTGCTGAACGCCGTGCCGGTGGTGCAAAGCCATGCGGCCGAGCCGCGCGAGACGGCCCGGTTCATGCGTGCCACCGAAAACGCCTTCCAGGCGGCCATCCAGCGCACGCGCGCGCGGGCGGTGCTGGTCGCCTTCATCATCATTGCCAATGCCGCCCTGCTGCTGTGGGGGCTGTACCGGGGCACCGAGGCGGTGCTGGCGGGCCAGATGAGTGCGGGCCACCTCGGGCAGACTGTTGTCTATGTGATCCTGCTGGCGGGGGCCGTGGCCGTGCTGGGCGAGGTGTATGGAGACCTGCTGCGCGCTGCAGGCGCCACCGAGCGGCTGATGGAGCTGCTGGCAAGCCGCTCCCCCGTGGCGGACCCTGCCACGCCCCGAGACCTTCCCACCTCCGGCCAGGGCCTGGAGGTGGAGTTTGACAATGTGTGGTTCCACTACCCGTCGCGCCCGGAACAGGCCGCGCTGCACGGCTTTTCTCTGCACCTGGCCCCCGGCGAAACCGTGGCCCTGGTCGGCGCGAGCGGTGCTGGCAAGACCACGGTGCTGCAGCTGCTGCAACGCTTCTACGACGTGGACGTGGATGCCCAGAGCAACATCCCTGGCACGCCGGGCACATCGGCGCCGCAGCAAGGGCGCATTCTGCTCAACGGGGTGGACATCCGAGACCTGGCGCTGGGCACCCTGCGGGCCCACACCGGCACGGTGCCACAGGACGCGGTGATCTTCTCGGCCTCGGCGCTGGAGAACATCCGCTACGGGCGCCCCGAGGCCACCGACGAGGAGGTGGTGGCCGCTGCCCGCGCCGCCTTTGCCGATGACTTCCTCATGGCGCTGCCCGAGGGCTACGCCACCTTTCTGGGGGAGCGCGGCGTGCGGCTGTCGGGCGGGCAGCGCCAGCGCATCGCAATTGCGCGGGCCATGCTCAAGAACCCGCCCTTGCTGCTGCTGGACGAAGCCACCAGCGCACTCGACGCCGAGAGCGAGCGCATGGTGCAGGCCGCGCTGGACACCGCCATGCAGCGCCACACCGGCCGCCGGACCACGCTGGTCATTGCACACCGGCTTGCCACCGTGCAGAACGCCGACCGCATCGTGGTGCTGGACCACGGGCGCATCGTGGAACAAGGCACCCATACCAGCCTGCTGGCACAAGGGGGTGTCTATGCCCGGCTGGCTGCGCTGCAGTTCGCGGCGTGAGGCGCACAGGTGGAGCCTCGCAGGGATAGGTAATTATTTGCTATTTAATTAATAGCAATAAACCCATACTGGTCGCGCGGTAGCGGGCTAAAAATTTCAAAATTCAGCCCCTCCTATCCCGACCCGGGGTAGAAAAACCTATTGCAGGGTTTCCTTGGCGGCCACTGGCAGGGGCAAGGGCATGACGGCAATGCCCTCTTCCAGCAGCTGCACCGTCTCGTCGGGTGTGGCCTGGCCCCGGATGGCGCGCTCTTCCACCTCACCGTGGTGCATGCGCCGGGCCTCCTGGGCAAAACGCTCGCCCACGTCCTCGGTGTTGGCCACCACTTTGCGGGCCAGCGCCAGCCAGGCGGCCTGCAAGGCCGGGGGCAGCAGCATCGCCGCGTCAGAAGGAGTTTGGCCTTGGGCACCCGCCGTGGCGGTGGAGTGCGCTGGCGCGGTGGCCTCGGCAGCCGCAGGTGCCCGGGCGCCCAGGTTCAGGCGCGGGGCACTGAGCCGCTTTTCAATGTGGTCGTCTGCGCACAGCGGGCATTGCACCAGGCCACGCTGCTTCTGGCCCTGGAAGTCGTCCTCGGAGCCAAACCAGCCCTCAAAGACATGGCCTTGCCGACATTGGAGGTCCAGCACCTTCATGGCAACACTCGTGGGCGACGCAATCGTGGGTCAGCAGGTTTGGCCAGATCAGCTGTGGTGGCGCCGCAGCAGATACCGGTACACAAAACCAGGAAACGCAAAGGTCAGGAACATGGTGCCGGTGATGGCGTAGAACTCCCAGCCCTGGGGCGCGATCTGGCCCGCACGGCGCTCCAGCACCAACGCCAGTGCCCCCACCACAAAGTAGAAAACAACCAGCTCCAGCAGCCGCCCCAGCAAGGGCTTGGCGGGGGCAGCCACCGGCCCTGCCACCAGCCAGCGCTGGTTGACAAAAGGCAGGTTGGCGGCCACGAAGGCCGCCACGATGATGAGCCAGACCGATCCGGTGAGCGACACGAGAGAACGAGCCCGGAACCGGTCAGCGACCTGCGAAAAGAACAGAGGCAGCGCGCCGCTGCAGCGTCAGCATATGGACCCGCTGCAGATCAGGTGGCGAGCGCACGCACCACGGCGTCCGCACACAGGGCCATCAGGCCACCGGGCAGCAGGCCCAGGCCCAGGACCAGGGCGCCATTGATGGTCAGCACCACGCGCACGTCCACGGGGGCGGACACGTTCGTGGCCGTCAGCGGCGCATCAAAATACATGACCTTGACCACGCGCAGGTAGTAGAAAGCGCCGATCAGCGACATGATGACGGCGAACACGGCCATCGCGATGTACAGGCTCTGGCCCGAGGCGATCAGCGCCTGCAGCACCGACAGCTTGGCGTAGAAGCCCACCATGGGCGGGATACCGGCCATGGAGAACAGGCACACCGCCATCACACCCGCGTACAGAGGGCTGCGCTGGTTCAGGCCCGCGAAGTCGGAGATCTCTTCGCTCTCGAAGCCTTCACGCGCCAGCAGCAGGATCACGCCAAAAGCGGCCAGCGTGGTCAGCACATAGGTCACCACGTAGAACATGGACGCGCTGTAGGCGTTTTCGACCGCCGTGGCATCCACGTTGCCGATGATGACACCCGACATCAGGCCCAGAAGCACAAAACCCATTTGCGAAATGGTCGAGTACGCCAGCATGCGCTTGAGGTTGGTCTGCGCAATGGCAGCCAGGTTGCCCACCAGCAGCGAGCCAATGGCCAGCACCGCCAGCATCTGCTGCCAGTCGATCGCCAGGGGCAGCAGGCCGTCCACCAGCAGGCGGATGGTGATGGCAAAGGCTGCGAGCTTGGGCGCGCCGCCGATCATCAGCGTGACGGCCGTGGGAGCACCCTGGTACACGTCGGGGATCCACATGTGGAAAGGCACCACACCCAGCTTGAACGCCAGGCCGGCCACCACAAACACGAGGCCGAACACCAGCACCTGGTGCTTGATCTGACCGGAGTTGACAGCCTTGAACACCTGACCGATGTCGAGCGAACCCGTGGCGCCGTAGACCATGGACAGGCCGTACAGCAGGAAACCGCTGGCCATGGCGCCGAGCACGAAGTACTTCATCGCGGCTTCGGTAGCCGTGGCGTTGTCGCGGCGCAAAGCCACCAGGGCGTAGCTGGACAGCGTGAGCAGTTCCAGGCCCAGGTAGATCACCAGGAAGTTGTTGCCGGAGATCATGATGAACATGCCCAGCAGCGCAAACATCGACAGCGTGAACATTTCGCCGCCGCGCATCATGTCTCGGTCGGCCGCGTAGGGGCGGCCATAGACCAGCGTGACCATCATGGCCACGGTGGCGAAACACTTGAGCCAGTTACCCATGGCATCGCTCACCACCATGTTGCCAAAGCCATAGAAGGTGTTGCCGCTGCTGGCGTACATGGCCTGCAGGGCTGCCACCACGGCCAGCGTGAGCATGGTAAGCACATAGGTGCCGGTGCGGCGGGCGCTGTGGACCCCCAGATCGACCAGCGCAATGACGCAGGCCATGGTCAACAGCACGATTTCGGGGTAAATCGCGAGCCAGCTGATGTTGTCAATCATCTCGAATCTCTCAGTTCAGTCTGGTCAGTTCAGCTTGGTCAGTGCGACATGCTTGAGCAGTTCCGCGACCGAGGTGTCCATCACGTCCGTGAAGGGGCGTGGGTACAGGCCCATGGCCAGCACGGCAATCGCCAGTAGCGACATCACCAGGAACTCGCGGCTGTTGATGTCGGTGAGTTCCTTGACGTGGTCGTTGGCCACAGGGCCAAGGTACACGCGCTTGAACATCCACAGGGTGTAGGCCGCACCGAAGATCAGCGCCGTGGCCGAGGCCAGGCCGATCCAGAAGTTGGCCTTGGTAGCACCCAGGATCACCATCCATTCGCCCACAAAACCAGCCGTGCCCGGCAGGCCGCAGTTGGCCATGGCGAACAGCAGCGCAAACGCCGTGAAGTTGGGCATGGTGTTGACCACACCGCCGTAGGCAGCGATTTCACGCGAATGCACGCGGTCGTACAGCACGCCGATGGACAGGAACATCGCGCCCGACACAAAGCCGTGGGCAATCATCTGCACCAGGCCGCCGGACACACCCAGGTCATTGAAGATGAAGAAACCCAGGGTCACAAAGCCCATGTGCGCCACGGACGAGTAAGCCACCAGCTTCTTCATGTCCTTCTGGACCATGGCCACCAGGCCCACGTAGATCACGGCGATCAGCGACAGCGTGATCATCAGCCAGGCCCATTCGCGCGATGCGTCGGGGGCGATGGGCATCGAGAAGCGCAGGAAACCGTAGGCACCCAGCTTGAGCATGATGGCTGCCAGCACGGCGGAGCCGCCGGTGGGCGCTTCCACGTGCACGTCGGGCAGCCAGGTGTGCACCGGCCACATGGGCACCTTCACGGCAAACGCAGCGAAGAACGCGAAGAACAGCATGGTCTGGGCGCGGCGGCTCAGGGGCAGCTGGTGCCAGGTGGCGATGTCGAAACTACCGCCCGACTGGTTGTACAGGTAGATCAGCGCGATCAGCATCAACAGCGAGCCGAGCAGCGTGTACAGGAAGAACTTGAACGCCGCGTAGATCTTGTTGGGGCCGCCCCAGATGCCGATGATCAGGTACATCGGGATCAGCGTGGCTTCGAAGAACACGTAGAACAGGATGCCGTCGAGCGCGCTGAACACGCCGATCATCAGGCCCGACAGGGTCAGGAACGCGCCCATGTACTGGTTCACGCGCTCGGTGATGGCTTCCCACGAAGCGATCACCACAATCACGGTGATGAAGGCCGTGAGCGGCACGAACCAGAACGAGATGCCATCCACACCCAGGTGGTAGTGCACATTGAAGCGCTCGATCCACGAGGCCTTCTCGACAAACTGCATCGCTGCAGTGCCGAGCTTGAAGCCGTCGTACAAAGGCAGCGTGACCAGGAAACCCAGCAGCGCCCCGAGCAAGGCCAACCAGCGCACGGCACGTGCGTGCTCATCCCGCCCAATGGCAAGCAGCAGCACACCGAAGGCAATCGGTGTCCAGATTGCAAGACTCAACAGACCCATTTGTTGTTTTCCTTATTTGATGAGCTGCAGGAACGTGTCGCCCCAGACGAACCAAGTCATCAGAGCGAAGACACCCAGAATCATCACCAGCGCGTAGTGGAAGATGAAGCCCGACTGCACCCAGCGCACGACGCCAGCCACACCCCGCACGACCTTCCAGGAGCCGTTCACCAGGGCGCCATCGATCACCGCCTGATCACCGCCCTTCCACAGCCCCACGCCCAACAGGCGGGCGCCACGGGCCAGGACGTTTTCGTTGAACCAGTCCATGCCGTACTTGTTTTCGAGCAGCTGGTACACCTTGATCGATTCGAAGAAACGCTTGAGTGCCGCAGGCAGCGCCGGGTTGACCATGTACATGTAGTACGAAGCCGCCACACCCGCCAGCGCCAGCCAGAACGGGGCCGTCTGCAGGCCATGCACAGCCATGGCCACGGGGCCGTGGAAAATTTCTGCAAGCTTCGCCATTGCTGGGTGCTTGGCCGCGTCCACAAAGATCACATCCTTGAAGAAGTCGCCAAACAGCATGGGCTGGATGAACATGAAGCCCACCACCACCGAAGGAATGGCCAGCAGGATCAAGGGCACGGTGACCACCCAGGGCGACTCATGGGGCTCGTGGTGGTGGTCATCGTGGCCGTGGCCATGGTGGTCGTCATGGTGCGCGTCGGGGTTCTGGTCGTAACGCTCCTTGCCATGGAAGACCAGGAAGTACATGCGGAACGAATAGAACGCCGTGATGAACACGCCTGCCAGCACGGCAAAGTGCGCGAAACCAGCGCCAGGCAGCTGGCTGAAGTGCACTGCCTCAATGATGCTGTCCTTGGAATAGAAACCCGCGAACAAAGGCGTGCCGATCAGCGCCAGCGAACCCAGCAGCGAGGTGATCCAGGTGATGGGCATGTACTTGCGCACGCCGCCCATCCAGCGGATGTCCTGGTTGTGGTGCATGCCCATGATGACCGAGCCGGCACCCAGGAACAGCAGGGCCTTGAAGAACGCGTGGGTCATCAAGTGGAACACGGCCACCGAGTAGGCCGAAGCGCCCAGTGCCACGGTCATGTAGCCCAGCTGCGACAGCGTGGAGTAGGCCACCACACGCTTGATGTCGTTCTGGATGATGCCCAGGAAGCCCATGAACAGCGCCGTGATGGCACCAATGATCAGGATGAAGTTGAGCGCGGTGTCCGACAGTTCGAACAGCGGCGACATCCGCGACACCATGAAGATGCCTGCGGTCACCATGGTGGCAGCGTGGATCAGTGCCGAGATGGGGGTCGGGCCTTCCATCGAGTCGGGCAGCCACACGTGCAGCGGGAACTGGGCGGACTTGCCCATGGCACCGATGAACAGGCAGATGCAGATCACCGTGATCAGCAGCCAGTCGGTGCCGGGGAATGCCAGGGCGCCGAGTTCGCCGGACTTGGCGAAAATTTCGCTGTAGTTCAGAGTGCCGGTGTAGGCCGCAATCAGGCCGATGCCCAGGATGAAACCGAAGTCACCCACGCGGTTGACCAGGAAGGCCTTCATGTTGGCGAAGATCGCCGTGGGCTTGTTGAACCAGAACCCGATCAGCAGGTAGGACACCAGGCCCACCGCTTCCCAGCCGAAGAACAGCTGCAGCAGGTTGTTGCTCATGACCAGCATGAGCATGGAGAACGTGAACAGCGAGATGTACGAGAAGAAGCGGTTGTAGCCGTCGTCCTCTTCCATGTAGCCAATGGTGTAGATGTGCACCATCAGCGACACGAAGGTCACCACCACCATCATCATGGCCGTGAGGCTGTCGATCAGGAAGCCCACTTCCATCTTCAGGCCGCCCACCACCATCCAGGTGTAGAGCGTCTCGTTGAAACGGGCACCGTCCACGGCCACGCTCTTGAGCGTCATGGCCGAGAGGATGAAAGCGACAAGCACGCCAAGGATCGTCAGCGTGTGGCTCAGGCGGCGACCAATCCAGTTACCACCAAAGGTCGTGCCGAAGATACCGGCCAGCAGAGCGCCCGCCAGCGGAGCCAGTGGCACGGCCAGGAGCGTTGAAGCAGAGAGGGTTTGACTCATTCTTGAGAACCTTGGGAATACTGGTGGCTCATCAGCCCTTGAGGGTGTTGAGGTCTTCCGCGTTGATGCTGGACTTGTTGCGGAACAACAGCACCAGGATCGCGAGGCCGATGGCCGACTCGGCGGCCGCCACGGTCAGGATGAAGAACACGAACACCTGCCCGTGCATGTCGCCCAGGTAGTGCGAGAACGCCACGAAGTTCATGTTCACTGCCAGCAGCATCAACTCGATCGCCATCAGCAGCACGATCAGGTTCTTGCGGTTCAGGAAGATGCCGATCACGGCCAGCGCGAACAGCATCGCGCCCAGGGAGAGAAAGTGGCCCAAAGTCAGCGTCATGCTTTTTTCTCCTCGGCAGCGGGTTCGGCGGGCACCTCGGGCTGCGCCTTCTGGGTAGCGGCCACCTTCACAACTTCCAGGCGATCGCTGGCGCGAACCCGGACCTGCAAGGAAGGATTGATGGCCTTGCTGTCCTTGCGCTGGCGCAGGGTCAGTGCAATGGCCGCGATCATGGCCACCAGCAGGATCACGGCAGCGATCTCGACGGGATACAGGTATTCGGTGTAGAGCAGCTTGCCCAGCGCCTTGGTGTTCGAGTACGGCACCACTTGTCCTGCGGCATCCAGCACCACGGCGGCGGCCTTGGGCTCGTCCATGCCACGGAAACCGCCCATCAGCACAGCGGCCATTTCCAGCGCAATCAGTGCACCCACCGTCGCGGCGAGCGGGAAGTGTTTCCAAAAGCCCTTGCGCACGGTATCGATGTGGATGTCCAGCATCATCACCACGAACAGGAACAGCACCATCACCGCCCCCAGGTACACCAGCACCAGGGCGATGGCCAGGAACTCGGCCTTGAGCAGCAGCCACACGGCAGCAGCCTGCGAAAAGGCAAGAATGAGGTAGAGCACCGCATGCACAGGATTGCGCGCGGTGATCACCCGGAAGGCTGCAAACAGCAGCACCACCGAGAAGAGATAGAAGAAACCGGTCTTGGCGTCCATGAATCGGGTCTTTAT
>Ga0187845_1002340_pt1 | contig 10286 bp, 8 predicted proteins | sample SpaLakP09_SKY_68_FD_134515 | JGI IMG/M metagenome (GOLD analysis project Ga0187845, IMG submission 134515) | Oligotrophic lake water microbial communities from Sparkling Lake, Wisconsin, USA - SP09_SKY_68 | ecosystem: Environmental > Aquatic > Freshwater > Lake | place: USA: Sparkling Lake... | reverse complement strand
CCACCTTGACCGCGGCGGCGTTGAAGTCGCTGCCGTCGTGGAACTTGACGCCGCGCCGCAGCTTGAAGGAGTAGGCCAAGCCGTCCTTGGAGACCTCATGGCTGAGCGCCAGTTCGGGCACCACCTTGAGGTCCTTGTCGAAGCTGTACAGCCCTTGGTAGAAGGACTTGCAGACCGACAGGTCCAGCGTGATGTTGGTGTCGTAGGGGTCCAGCGAGGCCAGCGTGTTCTCGATGGCGAAGACAGCGGTCTTGCCCTGCGCGAACGCAGGTGCGGCGACGCAGGTGAGCGCGAGGGCCAGCAGGGTGCGGCGGGCGAATGCGAGTTTCATGAAGGAGCTCCGAAAGGTTCAGGCGGCAAGGCCGACAGCGTGGCGGGCGACGAAGTGGTCGTGGCCCACGGTGACGAGGGGCGCCACCACGGGTGGATCGTTCAGGTCACGCAGCGGGCTGGGCAGGTCGCCTGCTGCCAGTTCGCCACGGGTGCGGCGGCGGCTCGGGTCGGCCACCGGCACGGCGGCCATCAGCCTGCGGGTGTAGGGGTGCTGCGGGTTCTCGAACACCGCGCGGCGCGGGCCCATCTCGACGATCTGGCCGAGGTACATCACCGCCACCCGGTGGGCCACGCGCTCGACCACGGCCATGTCGTGCGAGATGAACAGGTAGGACAGGCCCAGCTCGGCCTGCAGGTCCAGCATCAGGTTGACGATCTGCGCGCGGATGGACACGTCCAGCGCCGAGACCGCCTCGTCCGCGACGATCAGCTTGGGGTTCAGCGCCAGGGCCCGCGCAATGGCAAGCCGCTGGCGCTGGCCGCCGGAGAACTCATGCGGGTAGCGGTCGGCGGCTTCGGCCGGCAGGCCCACGCGCTGCAGCAGCCACTGCACCCGCGCCTGCGCCTGCTCGGGCGTGGCGAGCTTGTGGATGTAGAGCGGCTCGGCAATCGAGAAGCCGACGGTCAGGCGCGGGTCCAGCGACGCGAAGGGGTCCTGGAAGATCATCTGGATGTCGCGCCGCAGCGGCTGCATGGCCCGGCGCGACAGCTTGGCGAGGTCCTGGCCCTTGAACAGGATCTGCCCGGCCTGGGCGTCCACCAGCCGCATCAGGCTGCGCCCGGTGGTGGACTTGCCGCAACCCGACTCGCCCACCAGCGCCAGCGTCTCGCCGGCGCGCAGCTCGAAGCTGACCTGCTCGACCGCATGCACCCGCTTGCTGACCCGGTTGAAGAAGCCCGTGCGCACATCGAAGCGCGTGGTCAGGCCCTCGACCTTCAGCAGCAGTTCGCCCGGCGGGCGCGACTGCACCTGCACGGGGGCCATGTCGCCGGCCGCGTCCATCAGCGCGATGCTGGCGGGCGCATCGCTGCCGGCCATCGCGCCCAAGGTCGGCACGGCGGCGAGCAAGGCCCGTGTGTAGGTGTGCTGCGGCCGCGCGAACAGCGCTCGCGTCTCGCCCTCCTCGACCTTGTCGCCGCGCAGCATGACGACGACGCGGTCAGCCGTCTCGGCCACCACGCCCATGTCGTGGGTGATCAGCATCACGCCCATGTCCAGCTCCTGCTGCAGTGAGCGGATGAGCTGCAGGATCTGCGCCTGCACGGTGACGTCCAGCGCGGTGGTGGGTTCGTCGGCGATCAGCAGGCTGGGCTTGCAGGCCAGGGCCATGGCGATCATGACGCGCTGGCGCATGCCGCCCGAGAGCTGGTGCGGGTGGCGCGTGAGCACCTGGCGCGCGGCCGGGATGCGCACCATCTCCAGCATCCGCAGCGCCTCGGCCAGCGCGGCGGCGTGGCTCAGGCGCTGGTGGATGCGCAAGGCCTCGGCGATCTGCTCACCCACGGTGAACACCGGGTTCAGCGAGGTCATGGGCTCCTGGAAGATCATCGCGATGTCGGCGCCGCGGATGGCGCGCATGCGGGCGGCGTCGGCCTGGGCGAGGTCGAGCGCGGCGCCTTGGCGCGGCTGGAAGCGGATGGCGCCCGAGTCGATGCGCCCCCCGCCTTGCTCGATCAGGCGCATCAAGGCCAGCGAGGTAACCGACTTGCCCGAACCCGACTCGCCGACGATGGCCAGCGTCTCGCCCGCGCCGACAGAGAAGCTCAGGTCGCGCACGACCTGCGAGCGGCCGGCCTCGGTCTGAAAGCTGACACTCAGGCCCTCGACCTGCAGGACAGGCGGCTTCATGGCTGGGTGTCCTGGTAGATGGCCACGACCGGTGCCTCGCCGACACGCGCATAGCCGCGGTACATGCCCTCGGTGTTGAAGGGCATACAGACCTCACCGCCGGCGTCGATGGCGATCATCCCGCCGCGCCCGCCCAGGGCCGGCAGCGTCTGCATGACGACGCGCTCCGCCGCCTCGGCCAGTGGCAGCCCGGCATAGGCCATCAGCGCCGAGACATCGTGCGCCGCCAGCGCGCGCATGAAGGGCTCGCCCGTGCCCGTGCACGAGACCGCCACCGTCGCATCGTTGGCGTAGCAGCCCGCGCCGACGATGGGCGTGTCACCCACGCGCCCGGCCTGCTTGTTGGTCATGCCGCCCGTGGACGTGGCAGCGGCCAGGTGCCCGCAGGCATCCAGCGCCACCGCACCCACCGTGCCGAACTTCTTGCCCTCGTCCAGCGGCCCGCTGGCGGTGTTGACCACGGCCGCCTGCCCGTCGTGGTCGAGCACCACGCCGGCCACCAAGGCCTGTGCCCGCTGCAGCTGCTGCAGGCGCTGCGGCGTGCCGAACCAGCCGTGCGGCACCTGCTCAAGCCCCTGCCGGGCGGCGAACAGATCGGCCGCCGGGCCCACGAACATCACATGCTCGCTGTGCTCCATCACGGCCCGGGCGGCCAGCACCGGATTGCGCGTCGTGCGCAGGCCCGCGACGGCACCGGCCCGCAGGCCGTCGCCGGCCATCACGCAGGCATCCAGCTCGTGCGTGCCGGCGGCGGTGTAGACCGCGCCCCGGCAGGCGTTGAAGAGCTCGCACTCCTCCAACTCGCGCACGGCTTGCACGACGACCTCCAGCGCGCTCTCGCCTTGCTGCAGCCGCTGCTGACCGGCCCGCAGGATGCCCTCCAGCGCATTCGTGTACTGCGCCGCGGCGTCGGGGCTCATGGCGCTGCGCAGCAAGGTGCCGGCGCCGCCATGAATGGCCAGCACGGGGCCGCCATGTGGCACGGCGCCCACTGCATGGGAAGGAATCTCACTCATCTGCAGGGGTCTCCGGTTTCTGAAATGGAATTCTAGTTCCACTGAAAACTGTTGTTGAAAACCATTCTTTCACACCCGGACGCGCGCTGTCCATCCGTGAAGCCACGCTCCTGGCGGGCCGCACAGACTCCCGATCTACGCGGTTTCTCCCATGAAAACCGGCATCAGAACCCGCATCTTCCGAGTGTCTGCCTCACGTTTTCCCCATGTAGAACTTCATTTTCAGTTTTCAATCATCATGAAATACTGTTACCAGCAACAGGCGCGCGAGGCCTGCGTAGCCAGTCACTCCCCTCTGAAGGAAGCCCCATGCCAAAGTCACTGCACCCCAGCCTGCCCGTTCCCACGCGCTTGGCGCGTTCCATCCGCCTTGCTCTCGGCGCCGCCACCATGCTCGGACTGGGACAGCACGCGCTGGCCCAGGAAGACACGAACAAACTGACACGTGTCGAGATCACCGGCACCTCGATCAAGCGCCTGGACGCCGAAACCGCGCTGCCGGTGCAGGTGATCTCCCGCGACGACATCGTCAAGAGCGGCGCCACCACTGCCGAGCAACTGCTCAGCCAGTTGTCGGCGAACGTCGGCTCCATCGATGAGAAGCAGCAGAACACGGACACGCAACGCAACAGCGGCTTCTCGGGCGCCAACCTGCGCGGCATCGGCGTGTCGTCAACGCTGGTGCTGCTGAATGGCCGGCGCATGGCCAACTACGCCTTCGGCGGGCAAGGCGTGGACCTGGGCGCCATCCCCATGGCGGCTCTGCAGCGCGTGGAAGTGCTCAAGGACGGCGCCTCGGCCATCTACGGCGCCGACGCCGTGGGCGGCGTCATCAACTTCATCACCCGCCGCGACTACCAGGGCGCCGAGCTGTCGGCCCGCCTCGGTGGCTACGAGGACGGCGGCGGCAACCGCAAGTCCTTCAGCGGCGCCTTCGGTGTGGGCAGCCTGGTGAACGATGGCTTCAACGTCTTCGCCTCGCTGCAATACCAAACCAGTGCGCAATTGCGCGCCGTGCAGCGCGAGTGGTCCCGTACCGCCGTGCGGCCCGACGTGGGCAGCGTGGGCTCATCCACCACCAACTTCCCGCAGAACATCTTCGGCAGCAGCTCCTCCGGCTCGATCCTGGGCAGCGTCAGCACCAACAACGGCCAGTGCAACCCGCCGTTGAGCGTGTTTGCCGAAGGCATGTGCCAGTTCGACTACCAGGCCGCCGCCGACCTGGTGCCGGAATCGAAGAAGCTCAATGCCCTGGCGCGCGGCGTGCTGCAGCTCGCCCCCGAACACCAGCTCTTCGCCGAGCTTGCGCACGCCAAGAACGAGGCCGCCTACCGCATTTCGCCGGCGCTGATCAGCAGCTATCGCGCAGTCAGCGGCGGGCCGGTGATCAACCTGACCTATCCCAAGGGCGGGCCGTTCTACCCCACGAGCTACGTCGACGCCAAGACCGGCAAGACCATGCCCACTTCAGGCAACGCCCTGCCGGTGCGCGTGCGACTGACGCCGCTGGGCCAGCGCGAGCGCAACCAGGAGACCACGCAGGACCGCGTGGTGATCGGCGCCGAGGGCACGCTGGTGGGTTGGGACTACAACACCGCGATCAACCATTCGGTGGTCGACACCGTCGAGCACTACAACAACGGTTTCGTCTACAGCAACAAGATCGGCCCGCTGATCGCGTCCGGCGCAGTCAACCTGTGGGGCGACATCTCGGCCGACGTGATGGCCAAGCTGGAGGACACCCAGGCGCGCAACGTGGTCGGCCGCCTGGGCCGCGCCACCGCCGACTCCTTCGACGCCCGCGTCTCGCGCGAGATCTACGAGCTGCCCGCCGGGCCGGTGGGCTTTGCCGCCGGCATCGAGCTGCGCCGCGAGAAGCTCAGTGACCGGCGCGGCGAAGAGGTCAAGACCGGCCTCGTCAACAACGTGACCTCGTCGCCGGACACGGTGTCCAGCCGCAACGTCAAGGCGGTGTTCGCCGAAGTGCAAGTGCCCCTGGCGCCGCAGCTGGACCTCAACCTCGCCGTGCGCCATGACAGCTACAGCGGCAGCATCGGCAGCAGCACCAATCCCAAGCTGTCGCTGCGCTGGCAGCCCGTCAAGGGCTATGTGCTGCGCGGCGCGGCCGGCACGGGCTTCCGGGCGCCGAGCCTGGCGGACCAGAGCGCCACCGGCTCGCCCAGCACGACGTCGAGCTTCTATCCCGACCCGGAGCGCTGCATCAACGGCGTCGGCCCCGGCTGCAAGCCCGGCCCCATCCCGACGCGCTCGGGCGGCAACCCCTTCCTCAAGCCCGAGACGTCCAGGCAGTTCTCGCTCGGCGCGGCCATCGAACCCGGCATGGGGCTGCTGGCCACCGTGGACTACTGGGACATTCGCAAGAAGGACGTGATCTCCCAGCTCAACGAGGGGCTCATCGGCAGCAACTTCAGCGCCATCCGCAAGTTCGTCACTCGCTCAGCCGTCGACCCGGTCTACCCGACCCTGCCCGGCGAGATCTTCGAGATCCTGCTGCCGGTCGACAACCAGGGTCAGCGCAATGTCGCGGGCATCGATCTGTCGGTCGTCCAGCGGGCCAAGCTCGGCGAGTTCGGCCAGCTGCGCACCAGCCTCAACGGCACCTACCTGACCAAGTCTGAGGAGCAGCTGCTGCCCGGCGGCGAGATCACCGACACGCTGGGCAAGTACGCCAACCTTTACGCCACGCCGCGTTGGAAGCACCACCTCTCGCTGGACTGGTCCCTGGGCCACTACGGCGTCACCGTGGCGAACAAGTTCCAGCTCCATTACCGCGATGCCTTCGCCAGCATCCCGAACCCGACCACCGGCTTCGTCAGCAGCGTGGCCCACGGCACGGCGGGCTCGGTGTCGAACAACGTCGCCTCGTCCAGCACCTGGGACCTGCTGCTGGGCTACACCGGCATCCCGCAGCTGCGGCTGACGTTCGGCGTGATCAACCTCTTCAACAAGGCACCGCCCACCTCCAACCAAGCACAGTACTTCCGCGGCTTCGACCAGGGCGTCGACGCCACCGGCCGCTACGCCTATGTGAGTGCGACCTACCGACTGAAGTGAAGCCCGCCGTGACCCGATCACTACAAGCACCGGCGGCGGTGGTGATGGTGCGCCCGCACCATTTCCACCCCAACCCGCAGACCGCCGCCGACAACAGCTTTCAATCTCAGGCCGAGCAGGCCAGCAATGAACTGCTGGCGGCCCAGGCCCGCGATGAGGTCACGGCCGCTGCCGCCAGCCTGCAGGCGGCCGGCGTCACCGTGCATCTCTTCGAGGACTTCGGTGCCTACGACACGCCCGACTCGGTCTTCCCCAACAACTGTTCTCCACCCACGCGGGCGGGCATGTGGCGCTCTACCCGATGTACTCGCCCAACCGCCGCCGCGAGCGGCGCGGTGACGTGATCGACATGCTCAAGGCGCGCTACCGCGTGCAGGACGTGATCGACTACTCGGGGCTGGAGGCGGACGGCCTGTTCCTGGAGGGCACCGGCGCCATGGTGCTGGACCATGTGGAGCGCGTGGCCTACACCGCGCGCTCCAACCGCGCCGATGCCGTGGCGCTGGAGCGTTTCTGCACCCACTTCAACTTCGAGCCCATGGCCTTCTCGTCCAGCGACTCAGCCGGCCGGGCGGTGTATCACACCAACGTCATCATGTGCATCGCTGGCGCGTTCGCGCTGGTGGCGCTGGAAATGATTCCGGACCCGCAGCGGCGCGACGAGATCGCCGCGCGCCTGCGCGATTCGGGCCGTGAGGTGATTGCGCTGAGCGAGGCGCAGATCAACGAGTTCGCGGGCAACGCGCTGGAGTTGATGGGCAGCGACGGCCCGGTGCTGGCCTTGTCGAGCCGCGCCGCTGCGGCCTTGACGGCCGAGCAGCGTCAGGTCATTGAGCGCACCACGCGGCTGCTGCCGCTGGCGGTGCCCACCGTCGAGCTTGCCGGCGGGTCGGTTCGCTGCATGCTGGCCGGCATCCACCTGACGCCGCGCTGAACAGCCTCAGGCCCTGAGCTGGGAGGCGATGGACTCGGTCAGCTCCGCCGCCAGGCTGACCGCGGCCGGGTTGCGCCGCATGACCTCGCCCACCAGCGCTTCGCACAGCAGTTGCACCGCCACATAACTGGACGGCAGCATGGGATGCGCCGCCGACGCCAAGAGGCGCAGGTCGGCCTCGTTGGCCAGTGGCGCGGCATGCGAGTCGATGATGGCCAGCACCTGAGCGCCGCGCTCGCGGGCAAAGCGGGCCAGGTTGGACGTGTCGCGCGAGTAGCGCGGCACGCTGATCGCCACCAGCACGTCACCCTTGCCGATGTTGCTCATGCGGCTGGCGCTCTGCTCGGTGCCGCCACTGCTGCTCAGCGCCGTCACGGCCTGGCTGTAGGGCGTCAGCGCGTCGGCCAGCCAGCCGCAGACATGCGCGGTCAGCCCGAAGCCCAGCACGTAGATGCGCCCCTTGGTGCACAGCAGCTTGGCTGCGGCGGCGATGTCCTGCGGGGTGTTGTCGCGCAGCAGCTGCTCGGCATTGGCCCGGCCCATCGCGACGTACTGCGCGAAGGGGTCGACCCGGCCACGCTGCTGCTCGTCGCGCAGCTTCTGCACCGGGTCGATGGTCTCGCGCATGACCAGGGCCAGGTCTGCCTTCAGCTCCGCAAAGCCCGGATAGCCGGCCGTGCGCGCCAGCCGGTTCACGCTGGCGGGCGAACTGCCGCTGGCAGTGGCGATCTCGCTGATGGTCAGCGTGGCGGCCTGCGCCGTGTGCCTGAGCATCCACTGCGCCACCAGCGCCAATGCAGGCGGTGCATCCTTGGCGCACTCGCGGATTCGGTCGAACGGATGGACTGCCACGGCCGCGCTCCCCGCGCGATTGGACTTGGACCTTGCCATGCTTACGGACCCTTGTTGTCTTCTTGGGCTGCCGATTGTGCGGCGAGACACCCGTTGCGGCAGGGGGCGATGCTCACCCGGACGTTCGCATAGCTGACGCGTTGTTCGCCGTCGGCGCGGAACTCGCTGGCCGACGTGCGGGCGAAACGAAACTCGAACTGCGGGCTCTGTGCCGTCTGCCCCGAGGCCGTGGCGGCGCCGGTGCGTCCCATCGCCTGCATCAGCTTGACGAAGTTCATGGCTCGGGGATGCTGCAGGTCAGGCATCTGCGCATACGGGGCGCCGGGCGCGGTCGGCAGCAGCGGTCTGGCGGGCGCGAGTTGCACGCTCAGACGGCCGGCCGCATCGATGGCCGCGCGGTCATCTGAGCGCAGGTAGTGGATGGTGGCACCGTCCAGGCCGAAGCCTTCAGCGTTCACCGACCGCGCAGCGCGCACGTCGACGACAAACACGCCGCCCGCGCCAATCACGCGCATCGCCGTCACCCCACGGGCATCTGGCCGCTCCACGAGCAGCGCGGTGTTCTCATCGACACCGAAGCCGTAGTCCAGCCCGCTGTCGGCGACAAAGCGCAGCAAGCGGCCCTCGCGGGCGCGCTGAGAGAAGTGCGAGTCCAGCGCGCCCAGGCTGAACAGGCCGAGCCCGCCCTCCGGGTAGGTCACGCCCGTGCGGCCTGCGCCCTCGACGGTCGGCCCGCGTCCGCGCACGAAGCCGTTGGCCAGGGCCTGCCAGGACTCGCCGCCGGAGATCATGGCCACGGGATGGCCGCGCAGGTGTCCGCCCGCCTGCACCGCGTTGCCGGCGCTGCTGCCCGCCACCACCAGCGTGCCGGCGGCGTGGCGCTGGCGCAGGATGCGCAACTGCTCGCTGGCCCGCGTCGGGCGGCCGTCCGCATCGGGGCTGGCCAGGCTCTCCAGCAGCCGCGCCTGGTCGCCGCCGGCCAGGAAGACACCGTCCAGCCGACGGAGTACGGCGTTGAGGGCTCCCTCAGGGTCCTCACAGGCGCGGCGCTGCTGGGCCGCCAGGTCGGGGTAGTCCAGGTGCAGATGAAACTGCGAGCGCAGGGCCGAGCCTGTGTTGGCATAGCCGTCGAACAGCACGGGCAGATGCTCGCACTGGCCCTGGTCCAGGGCCTGCCGCAGCGCGCCGCTCAGCGGCAGCCACACCACCTCCGCGCCCGCCGAACGCAGCGCGTGGAAGTTGATGTCGTGCTCGGCAAAGGGGTTGGCACTGGCCGCCGTGACGAGGCCGATCAGCGGTCGCCGCCCGCCCGCCACTTCGCGCGCGGCCGACACGAGGCTGCGGTAGATGTCCGCCGTCGCCGCATTGCTCAGGTGGGCGACGCTGCGCGCCTGCACGCGGCGCGGCGGGCGCGGCTGCGGCTCCAGGCTGCTGTGCAGCACGGCGGCCCATTCGGTCGGGCTCAGAGGAGGCAGCAGGGTCTGCAGCTCGGCAAACGCCAGCGGTTCCCGGCGGTCCTTCAGCGCCGCGAGCACGGCCTGCTGCTTCGCGCGGGGCAGGAGGGCCTCTGGCAGTGCTTCAAGCGCAGCCAGGCTGCTCGCATTCATGCGGTAGGTCGGCGCGGCGCCACTGGTGAGCGGCTCGAACCGCACCCGCTCCGGCGTCAGTCCGGCCAGCGCCGGGTCTGTCGCCAGGATCTCCGGCCATGGCCTGGCGCAGTTGGGGCTCAGCCCGCTGCCGGCCAGCGGTGCATTGCTGCTGGTGCAGTTCTGCATGCCGCCGCCGATGATGATGTTGGCCACGCGCTCGGCGGGGGCCGAGGCGGCCGTGCCGAGCAGCGCGGCGAGCAGCGCCCATGTCCTGCACTGCATGCTCTCAGCTCGCTCGTCGACGCACGGCGGCCAGCACCAGCAGTGCGCTCAGCATCAGCCAGGCGGTTGCAGGCTCCGGCACGGCAGCGACGGCAGCGCCCGGCGTCAGCCAGATGCGGTCCAGCAGCAGGGGTGCCGAAGAGAAGTCGCCTTCCACGCCCAGCCAAAGGGAATTGACACCTTGGGTCAGGGAGTCGACCGAGGCGCTGCCCAGGCTGGTAAAGCCGCTGCCCATGTCATAGGCGACCGAGTACATCAGCGTGTCCAGGTTCAGGTCCAGCCGCAGCGTCAGCGCGCTGACGCTGCGGCTGGACCTGAACCTGGACACGCTGATGTACTCGGTCGCCTATGACATG
>Ga0187845_1002339_pt1 | contig 10292 bp, 10 predicted proteins | sample SpaLakP09_SKY_68_FD_134515 | JGI IMG/M metagenome (GOLD analysis project Ga0187845, IMG submission 134515) | Oligotrophic lake water microbial communities from Sparkling Lake, Wisconsin, USA - SP09_SKY_68 | ecosystem: Environmental > Aquatic > Freshwater > Lake | place: USA: Sparkling Lake... | reverse complement strand
GCCCTGAGCCAGAGCATCGAGCGCCTGCGCAAGCTGCTGTTCCTGGTCGACCACGGTGGCGCACTGGTCCAGCATCACCAGCAGGTGGCGCGCATCTTCCGGCGCGGCATTGTCGCCGGCGAGCATGTTGGCGTAGCCGTCGAGGTAGTCGTTGACCTCGATGTTTTGCATCAGGAAGGGCGAATCGAAATTTTCGATGTCGGCGTGGCTGCGGATCAGGCGCGGTTCCAGGCCCAGCGCGCAGATGCGGCAGGACAGGGTGCGGATCGCTTCGAGCATGCCGAGCAGTGTGGTGTGCCCGGGCGTGGCCGGCGCCGCGTCGGCGATCACGTCATACAGGGTCAGCCAGTCGGCCGTCGGCACGGCGTTGATCCACGCGTGGTCGCTGTCCACGTACAGCACCTGGTCGATGGCATCGTTCAGGTAGACGTCGCCCAGCGCGGGCGGCAGGAAACGGTAAGCGATGCGGCGCTTCAGTTCCGTCATGAAACCGTCGTTCGACAGGATGCCGATGTCGGTGTACAGGCTGGCATGGCGGCGGCTGTCGAGCAGGCGGCTGAGGTAGCCGTTCAGGGCCGCGGCATGGCCGGCATTGCCCTTGAGCAGTTGGCATAGGGTACGGACACGGGCCGTCGCGCCTTCGGCGTCCGGCATGCGGCGGGGACGCAGGTGTTCCACCAGTTCGACCAGGAGGTCGATGCGGTCGCTGAGTGGATCGATGCGTTCTAAAGTGGCAAGCATGACAATAACTAGTGCTGGAAGCTAAAAGCACAGTGTACGTCTGCGGTATGCGGGAACTTTGTTCGCTAGCGAACAGAGCCGCTTAGAAGTTGCCCGGGCAATTGCCGAATGTGGGCTTGGTCTTCTCCCCGTTCAGACCGTCGAGCGAATGGTTGGGCTTGACGAACGCGCAAAACACGCCGGCTGCGCTGCGGATGCGGTAGACACGGGTGCCGCTGCCGGTGTTGTCGGCGATTTCCTCCAGTTCGGCCTTCTCATACCATTTTGGCAGAACCCGGGCCGCGTCGATAGCGCGCGCGAGCCGTTTTTCGGGCGTGTCGTCGGGCCGGGCATATTTGTTCAGCGACGCCTTGCGCATCTCGAGGTCGATCTTGCCCAGGTCGCGCATGGCCTGGCGGCGCACGGCATCGGGGCTGTTCGGGTCGGGTCGGGTGTCGGCGAAAGGATCGTCGCGCAGGACCATTGCGGGCGGTTCCGGTTCGGCGACAGTGGCGTTTGGCGCGCGCACCGGCGTTGCCGCTGCAGCTGCCGGCGCGGCGCGTTCGACCGGTTTGCGGATGGGCGGGAGCGGTGCGGGCGGCTTGACGAGCGGGCGCAGCCACTGGATATGTTCGCCCGAGTCGGCCACTTGCCGCGGCGCTTCCTGGCGCGCCAGTTGCCATGCCAGCAGCAGAAGTATATGTATGCCGACCGTCGCCGCGATGCCCGGCAAGCGGGAAGGGGGACGGTGGAAGGAAGGCATGGCGTGAATATAACGCGGTCTGCGGCCGATGGCGAAAAAAGAGACATTTGATTACAACATTTGTCGAATCTTCACTTCGGTTAAACTTGACGGGCTCACACCACCAAGGATCGCTATGTACCTGACTTATTTCAACGGCCAGTGGAACGAAGGAAATGTTCCCCTGTTTGGCGCGATGGACCACAGCGTCTGGCTCGGCTCGTCCGTGTTCGACGGCGCGCGCGCCATCCGCGGCCACATGGCCGATTTGCAACTGCACCTGCAGCGCGTGATCCGGTCGGCCAAGGCGCTGGGCCTGGAATGCCCGCTGACGGTGGAAGAGATGGAAGCGCTGGTGCGCGAAGGCGTGGCCAAGTTCCCGGCCGATGCCGAACTGTACATTCGCCCGCTGGTGTTTGGACGTGAAGGTTTCCTGATGCCGATGCCCGAGCACAGCGGCTTTGCCCTGACCCTGTTCGACGCGCCCATGCCGGCGTTCACCGGGTTTACCGCCTGCCTGTCGACGTTGCGCCGTCCCGACGCGAACATGGCGCCGACCGACGCCAAGGCGTCGGCCCTGTATGCCAATTCCACCCGCGTGATGCGCGAAGCGATGGAGCGCGGCTTCGACAATGGCGTCGTGCTCGACAGCGACGGCAACGTGGCCGAGTTTGCGACCTCGAACCTGTTCTTCGTCACGCGCGATGGCAAGGTCGTGACGCCGGTAGCGAATGGCACTTTCCTGGCCGGCATCACGCGGGCGCGGGTGATTGCCTTGCTGGCCGAGGCGGGCGTCGTTGTGGAAGAGCGCAGCGTCAAGCCGGCGGAACTGGATACGGCGCTGGAGATTTTCAATACCGGGAACTACGGCAAGGTCACGCCGTGCGTGAACTACCAGGGACGCGCGCTGCCGATCGGGCCGATGGCCACGCTGGCCCGTGACAGGTATTTTGCTTACAGCGACAGCAACTGACTGGCTAGAGTTCTGCAACTTTTGTATCGATCTGGCCAAGAACAGACGGTTGATCGTTTTGCCTTGCAAGGAGCATATGAATCTCATCTTGGAAAAGACGGATCAAGTTCATTGGTACACCAATATGCGCGAGGTTCTCGAAGCAGCAGAAATCGTTACTCAAGACTATGATTGGTACGTCAGCGACATTGAGACGAATTGGTGGCCTCCTGGGTTCACGATTGATGATCAATGGTTTTCTGGCGAAGAACTTGCTTCCTTCTTGCGCGACAATACAGTGCAATTCATTTGGGCGGTTTTCAGCGCCGTCCCTATGGGTTATCGTGTAGTACCGACTGCTGTGCCATTTGTCGAAGACAACCCGGACTATTGGAATGGTGGAGAGCCGGCACCGCAACTTGAGGGGGCGCTTTTCGAAATCGCGTGCTGGGACAGCGGCGCGACAATCCTCATAGGAATGCCATCGAAGTCCGCTCATGCATTCATGGCAAGATACCCCGACACGAAGCCTCTGGCGACATGTCGAGCGTGATCCGGGATTGCCCGATTCGTTCCGGCAAAACGGACGCGGCCAGCGGCTGTCTTTTCAGCTAATAGGAAAGAGGTCCAATTGCGTAAAATACCGCCGTTTCAGCTAGTACCAAAGCCCCTTAACGAAGAGGCGGATGCGCTGCCGCCGTTTAAATGGGCAGGGCCCGTTGTCGGAACCCGACATCGACTAGGCGGAGATCCCGAGTTCGTTCAACATCCGGAAATTCCAAAGTGTTCCTGTCAGAACGACATGACCTTCTATGCGCAGCTAGACTCCATTAATGATGAGTTTTGTCTGGCCGATGTAGGGATGATTTACGTATTCGTTTGCTTCGATTGCTATGACACGAAGTCAATCCTCCAATCGGGCTAAGGTTGAAGTAATGTAGTCGGCAAGCTGCGAGTCGGACTGGCCAGCGGAGTCGCAGTTGCCGCTGGCGGCTAAAGGGCGTAAGCCGACGAGGCACCGGGAGCCAGGCCTCTGTCGAGTACAATCGACAGCACAGTTCAGAAGCCACCTCTCATGTGGCTGCGCAAATAACCCACGTAGAGTTCATCCATGGCGAAGATTACAGTCAAAGATTTCGTTGAGCGAGAGCATGCGAACTACATGGGGTACATCGACGACGGGCAGGGGATCCGGCGTAAAAATTCCCAAGGCCTGACATCCTATAAAGTGTGCTTGGTAGACGTTTGTGGGTTCAGCTTCATTTTTCACAGCGTAATGCAGATCGAACTTTGCCACGACTACTATTCGATAAAAATTCATCCAAGTAGCCGCCTGCCGGTCTATCGTGAAAATCTTGGCGGCGACCACTCAGAAACACAGCGATGGTTCGAGAGATTGCCTGCTCGCCTGCGGCACCATTCCAAGCGCCCCAAGGTGGCAGCCGCACTCGAAATCGCAATGGTTGAATTTGGTAAATTTGCGGAGGCGCACACAGGCACCAAGAAGCCCTCCCTCGCGAGTTGGACCGGACGGGACTAGTAAAATGCCTTTTGGATCGCGTCCATTCCTCGCGCTCATGTCGCTTTCATTGATATTGGCGTCGATACTATGTCCATCAATCGCGCGCGCGTGCAAAGATAGAATATATCCGGCGACGTTTCCTGTGGCAGAGCTTCAACGTTATGAGCATGTTTACGTAATTCGCGTGGACCTCCTGACATATGCGGCCCCACCAGAAGAAAGCGGATATGCCCAGCCTTTCAGTTTCGAGGGAAAGGTCATTCGCGTCTTCAAGGGATCAAAGGAAGCTGGCGAGGAAATTCGTGGGGCCACTACCTCGGGCGAGGAAGCGCGTGCGCGCTGCCCAATTTTTCTGGAATCTGGAAAGACATATTTGTTGATGCTCAACGGCAGCGGATCGACCTACGCATTGCCGCGCTATGGATCGCTCTACGTTTCGTCTGACAGCCCTGAATTTGAAAAATATCTCTCTTCGATGGGGCAGGGGCACAAGTGAACAAGCAAACGGCGTTAGCCTGGCCGAGTGGGGACTGCAAACCCATCATCGCGACATTGCGCTCTCCAGTGGAGTTGGTCTCGAACATTGGCGCCACCGTCTTTCGCGATAGAGATGATCTTGACTGGTTCGAGGGCGCGCATGTGCAAATAGAAGGGTTGGGTAATGTCTTGATCATGAAACATGACAACAACCCCGCGGGATTGACGGCTCTGTATGTCGACCTCTCTTGTCATGGCGATACAGCAAGGAGGCAGCTCGCAAGTTTTTTTGGCTTGTCTCCGGACGACATTGCATGGCAGCTTGAAAGGTGAAACCAAGCGAGCAGTATCGGGACGATGGCATGGTGAAGCCGCGCGTGAGACACTAAGGCACACACGGAGAATTGAACGATGACGAAGTATCTTATTTCCTTCCCCGCATCGGCGATGGTCGTTCCCATCGAGGAAATGGCCGCCGTCGGTGAAGCTTCACGCGGCGTCATCCGCGAGGCGAAGAAGGCTGGCGTCTATGTGTTTGGTGGGGGCATCAACGAAGAAGCCTCGCAACTCATGGTCGCCGCCAATGGCACAGTGACAAACGCGACCTATGCACAAACCAAGGAGCTCGACGGCGGATTTTGTGTCCTGGAACTCCCGTCTCGCGAAGCAGCCATCCAATGGGCCGCAAAACTCGCACAAGCCTGCCGTTGCGCGCAGGAACTCCGCGAGTTCTACTATGACCCCGAGAGTTGATCCGGCGGCAGGGTCTCGGTCTTCCGGGTCATTCCCCTTTTTTTTCGAAATTTCAGGAGACACTTCTGTGAAATTGAGCAGTAGCTTCAGTGGTGCGTTGAGGACCTTTGCTTACTTCATGTCCAGTGGATCCCACTACATGCTCAAGGACGTCGACTATTTGAGCCTCTACGGGGAGGAACCGAGCGCCATCGAGCAGGTCTACGCAATCTTTGCGAATGTTCTGGAACTCGACGAATCGGGGCAAGTGCTTAACGCAACGCACGCGCAGAAACGCGCTACTGATTATTTGAAGTCTTACTTTGATCCAACATTCAAAATTGAACCACCATACGAAGACTGGGAGACGGCGCTGCACGAGCCGCCTCCGCTGAAAGACAAAGTATGAAGTCCAAGGATCGACCCCGGCAGATGTCTGGTTGAATCCGAAGACGGAAGCACGCGGCCCCATTTGACAGCGATGTGTCGGAAGAACGCAAAACTTTGAAACGATACCTTTCGACGGCGCCAGGTTTTTAATGACCAAATGACAGGCATCGGGCCTGCCTGAGGCGCTACAGTTCTCAGGTGCGATGGGCCCCCGCCTGCGCGAGGGCGATGCGGGAGTTATTTTGCAGGTACGGGCATCTTCAATGGCTTGATGTTGCCGCAGTCAGCCCCCAGCCAGGTGCCGGTGGCGTCCATCCCCATTTTTTCCTGCTTGCCCTTGACCACGTGCGTCATGGTCATTTTCATGTTGTAGCCGGTATCGCCCTTGAAGGTAATCTCGCCTTCGCCGCTCGACTGGGTCTTGGGACAATGAAAGCTCATCTTCATGGTGCCGCCCAGCGACGGCGTGCGGGTCTGGGTGCAATCGCCTTGCTGCTGTACCGGCATCTGCCCCTGCGCCACCATCTCCTTGCTCATGCACACTTTCATGACCATGCCGCCATCCTTCATGGTCGGCATGGCGGTGCCGTGCTTGGCCATCATTTCTTCCATCATCTTGCGCTGTTCAGCCGGCATCGATGCCATCTGTTTCTGCGCCTCCGCCATTTGCTTGGCCAATGCCGAATTCTCGGAACCGATCTTGTTATTGATTTCCCAGAGCCCCGCCTTCATGTTTTGTGCGGAAGCGGGCAGGGCGATAATTGCTGTAGTAACAACGACTGCGGCGGCGGTCAGGCGGATCGACATGGGAGCTCCCGGAAAAGGTGGCTTTTGGCACGACATACATACGCGAAAAATTTCCAACAATGATGTCGCGATGGCATACTTTACAACTTAACTAATCCGATTGGAACCAGAACGTGAAACTACTTACCGCCTTGATGCTCAGCGCCGGGATTTTGTCCCCGGGATTCGTTTTCGCGGCCGCGGCTGCGCCCGCACCTGCCGCCAAGGCGGGCGCCATGGCCGGACCGGTCAAGGTCACCAGCGTTGAAGGCCTGACCGAATACCGCCTTGCCAACGGCATGCGCGTACTGCTGTTCCCGGATGCCAGCAAGCCGACCCTCACCACCAACATCGTCTACATGGTCGGTTCGCGCCACGAAAACTACGGCGAAACCGGCATGGCCCACTTGCTGGAACACCTGCTGTTCAAGCCGACCAAAAATTTCGGCATCAAGAAGGGAACCAAGACCCCGGTTGAAGTCCTGAATGCCTTCGGCGCCGAATTCAACGGCACCACCTGGTACGACCGCACCAATTACTATTCCACCTTCCCGGCCAACGACGACAACCTGCGCCAGATGCTGGCGCTGGAAGCGGACCGCATGATCAATTCGCCGATCGACCAGAACGACCTGTGGAACACCAAGACCAACAAGGGCGAAATGACGGTCGTGCGCAACGAGTTCGAGTCCGGCGAAAGCGATCCGATCTCGGTCACCAGCGAACGCCTGCAGGCAGTCGCTTTCGACTGGCACAACTACGGCAAGTCGACCATCGGCGCGCGTTCCGACATCGAGCAAGTGAACATTCCGCGCCTGCGCGCCTTCTACAAGAACTTCTACCAGCCGGACAACGCCATGCTGATGGTGGCCGGCCGCTTCGACGAAGCCAAGGTCCTCAAGCAGATCAGCGAAACCTTCGGCCGCATTCCGAAGCCTGCGCGCGTGCTGCAGCCAACCTACACCCGCGAACCGACCCAGGACGGCGAACGTTCGGTCACCGTGCGCCGCGTGGGCGGCACCCAGTTCGTGGGCGCCGGCTACCACGTGGCCTCGTCGGGCCATGAAGATGCCGCCGCGCTGTCGGTCCTGAACCGCATCATGGTCGACGCGCCATCGGGCCGCCTGCACAAGGCGCTGGTGGAAACGAAACTGGCCGCCTCGATCGACGGCGACGCAGTGAGCAATCTGGAACCGGGCTACCGCATGTTCTCCGCGGTGGTGCCGAAAGAGCTGCCGCTGGACGTTACCCAGGACGCCATGCTCAAGGTGCTGGAAGGCGTGAAAGCGCAGCCGGTGACGGACGCGGAAGTGGCGCGCGCCAAGGTGTCGCTGCTCAAGGCGATCGACCTGGCGGCCAACGACACCGCCCAGCTGACCATCGCCCTGACCGAATCGATGGCAGCCGGCGACTGGCGCCTGTTCTTCCTGCAGCGCGACCGCATCGAAAAACTCGACGCCAAGACCGTGCAGGCCGCCGCCGAGAAGTACCTGAAGGCGACCAACCGCACCGTCGGCCGCTTCATTCCAACCGATACGCCGGACCGCGCCGAAGTGCCGGACGTGCCGAACATCGCCAGCCTGGTCAAGGATTACAAGGGCCGCGCAGTGCTGGCCCAGGGCGAAGCCTTCGATTCGAGCCCGGCCAACATCGAAAAGCGCACCGAGCGCTTCTCGCTCCCGAACGGCATGAAGGGCGCGCTGGTGGCCAAGACCACCAAGGGCGGCATCGTGAACGTGACGATCCAGCTGCGCACCGGTACTGCCGATGCGCTCAAGGGCAAGGCGGACGCCGGTTCGTTTGCGGCCGGCCTGCTGAACAAGGGCACCAAGCGCATGACGCGCCAGGAAATCAAGGACGAATTCGACCGCCTGAAAACGCGCGTCGGTTTCGGCGGCGGTCCTGAAGGCGTGAGCGTGACCATCATGAGCACGCGCGAGAACATGCCGGCGTCGCTGGCACTGGTGGCCGAGATCCTCAAGACCCCGGTGTATCCGGAAGCGGAATTCGGTGAAATGCAGCGCGAGCAGGTCAACGGCATCGAGCAGCAGATTCCCGAGCCGCAGCCGATTGCGGTCAACGCCTTCCAGCGCATGCTCGATCCGACCCCGGTTGGCCACGTGAAGCACGTGGACACGCTGCCGGAAAAACTGGCGTCCCTGCGCGCATTGAAAGTAGAAGAAGTGCGCGCCTTCCACAGCGCCTTCTACGGCGCCAACAACGGCACCTTCGCAGCCGTCGGCGACTTTGATGTAGCGGCCATGAAGGCGCAGGTAACGAGCCTGTTCGGGAACTGGAATTCGGCGCAGCCTTACGTGCGTATTCCGCAGGCCATGAAGAACGTGGGCGGCCAGAAGCTGGCGCTGGAAACGCCGGACAAGGCCAACAGCGTGCTGCTGGCGATTCAGCCAATGCCGCTCAAGGACGATGCGCAAGCCTATCCCGCGCTCCTGATGGCCAACCACATGCTGGGCGGCGGAGCGCTGCGCAGCCGCCTGGCCGACCGTATCCGCCAGAAGGAAGGCCTGTCGTACGGCGTTGGTTCGCAGCTGGTCATTCCGGCGCGCGACCCGGCCGGCATGTGGCTGGCATATGCGATCAGCGCACCGCAGAACACCCAGAAAGTGGAAGCGGCGATGCGCGAAGAAATCGACCTGGCGCTCAAGGATGGTTTCACCGAGGCTGAACTGGCCGAAGCGAAAAAAGGCTGGCGCCAGGGCGAAGAAGTTGCGCGCACTGACGACGCCGCGCTGGCAGGACGCCTGTCTGGCTACCTGACCATCGACCGCACGCTGGCCTACGACAAGGACCTGGAAGCGAAGATTGCAGCGCTGACGGTGGCACAGGTGAATGACGCGTTGCGCCAGAACCTGAAGCCGGCCAGCATGAACGTCGTCATGGCTGGTGACTTTGCAAAAGCGGGCAAGGACGCGGCCGCCGGCGCCAAGAAGTAAGCCCCGCCACAACGTCGTCCTCGCTCAGGCGGGGACCCATAGCGCCTGCGAACAGCAGCACCATGGGTCCGTGAGCCTGCCGCGAAAATAACAATGCCGTTCAGTTGTCACTGAACGGCATTTTTTTTCGTGGGTCGTTTGAATGTGCTTACGGATTGCGGCGGCGACGCATCCTGGCCAGGCAGCCAGCCAGGCCAAGCGCAACGAGCGCCATGCTCGATGGCTCGGGCACTCCCTGGGTTGGCTCGGCGTACAGGAAGTCGTCCATCACCACCACATCGTCATTCGGGTTGCCAAGCACCCCATTGGACACAATCGTGTTCAAGCCCGACGTCAGTCGAACCCGGCTGATCCGCTCGCCCGCATTGGCCATGGCGCCCACAAAGCTCAGGCCCTGGTTGCCGGCGGCCAGTGCATCGCGAGTAAAGATGAGCGCATTGTTCTGGTCGAAGAACTCGATTTTCGTCAGGCCGGCCACTTCGGCGTCAACGAAGACTGCCGCGAAGGCACTGGTGGTCGCCGCCAGCATCGTGCCCGGAATGTAAAAGGTCACGTCCGTAATGTTGCTGTTGACCGCCGTGAACACGCGCTGCGCGCTGAAGGCTTGGAAATCGTTGGGAAAGCCGAACAGGGCAGGTGTGGGCTGACCGGCGTTGGCGCTGACCATGAAGCCCGTTCCCGGGGTGCTGAAGACCACGCCGCGCGGCGAATTGACGTTGAAGAAATTCGCTGGCAGGGGATTTGGGTCGGCAAAGGCGGTCGGCACGCCATCCCAGTTGATTTCACGGCGGATTCCGCCAAACGATCCATTGGGGCCGGCGACTGCGCCGCCACCGACTGCGGCGCGGAAGGCATCGCGCGTTGCCGTGATCGCAGCCGGAGAATTGCCGGCGGATTCGAACGTGATGAAGCCAGCCCAGGCCGACGGGACGGTCAAGACCGTGGCCAGGAATGCAGATGCGGCGCGTAATTTCATGGAATTCCTCGTTTCATTCAAGCACGGTTGTGCAGCTGTCT
>Ga0187845_1002328_pt1 | contig 10329 bp, 11 predicted proteins | sample SpaLakP09_SKY_68_FD_134515 | JGI IMG/M metagenome (GOLD analysis project Ga0187845, IMG submission 134515) | Oligotrophic lake water microbial communities from Sparkling Lake, Wisconsin, USA - SP09_SKY_68 | ecosystem: Environmental > Aquatic > Freshwater > Lake | place: USA: Sparkling Lake... | reverse complement strand
GTACCGACAGCTGCAGGCGCATGCCGACAGTGACAAAGAAAAAGCCCAACAGAATATCGCGGAAGGGCTTGATGTCCTCCTCCACCTGATAGCGGTATTCCGTTTCGGAAATCAGCATGCCGGCGACAAAGGCCCCCAGCGCCAGCGACAGGCCGGACAACTCGGTCAGCCAGGCCACCCCCAGGGTGATCAACAACACATTGATCATGAACAGTTCGCCGGAACGCTGACGCGCCACCAGATGAAACCACGGCCGCACCAGGCGCTGGCCAAAGAACAGCAGCAGTGCCATCACCACCACCACTTTCACCGCCGCCAGTCCCAGATCCATCCACAAGGTTTCACTACCCCCGGCAAAGGCCGGCAGCAGAATCAGCAAGGGCACCACCGCGATGTCCTGAAACAGCAGCACGCCAATCGCCAGCTGGCCGTGCTGCTGATTCAGCTCCAGCCGCTCGGTCAACAGCTTGCTGACAATGGCGGTGGACGACATCGCCAGCGCCCCCCCCACGGCAAAGCCGGACAGCGCCGAGCCGGACAGCCAACCCATCACCAGCGCAATCAGCAGCATGGTCGCCAGCACCTGGGCCAGCCCCAGGCCAAACACCAGATGCCGCATCGCCCGCAGCTTGGGCAGGGAGAATTCCAGCCCGATGGAGAACATCATGAAGACAATGCCGATCTCACCAAGAAACTGGGTTTCCTCGCCATCCGGAATCAGGCTGGTCACACCGGGGCCGGCCAGAAAGCCCACCACCAGATAGCCCAGCATCGGTGGCACCCGCAAGCTGCGACACAGGGTAACGGACAGTACGGCGGCCAGCAGAACCAGCACAATGGGAGCAAGCGAATGCATTGGTGCGACAATCTCCTGTAAAACCGGACGAGAAAAAAGGCATGATGCGGACAAGGCCAGCCGGGCGCAAAACTGCAAATGACCCCCGACCCCGCGCAGAAACAGCCATGAACAATGGCTAAAACCGTAGCGCGCAATGATTGTTAATCAGCCGACAAGCAAAAGATGCACCAGCTTGTGACTCCGCCGATTATAACCTTTGATATACTTTCCCCCATGGAAAAAGCTCAAGCAAGGTCCCGGCTCGATTTGGCACGCGAAGTGCTGCAAACCGAGGCGGACGCAATTCTGGCCCTGTCCCGTCGCCTGAATGGTGACTTTCTGCGCGCGGTCGAGGCCATTCTGGCCTGCACCGGCCGCATTGTTGTCACGGGCATGGGCAAGTCCGGCCACGTCGGCCGCAAGATTGCCGCCACCCTGGCCAGCACCGGCAGCCCGGCCTTCTTCGTCCATCCGGCCGAAGCCGCCCACGGCGATCTGGGCATGATTACCGCACAGGACGTGGTCATCGCCCTGTCCAACTCCGGGGAATCCGGCGAAGTAGTCGCCCTGCTGCCCGCACTCAAGCGCAAGGGCCTGGTGCTGATCGCCATGACCGGCAATCCGGCCTCCTCGCTGGGACGGGAAGCCGACATCCTGCTGGACACCCAGGTAGAAAAGGAAGCCTGCCCGCTAGGCCTGGCCCCCACCACCAGCACCACGGTGCAGATGGCACTGGGAGATGCTCTGGCCGTTACCCTGCTGGACGCACGCCAGTTCGGCCCGGAAGACTTCGCCCTGTCTCATCCCGGCGGCAGCCTGGGCCGTCGCCTGCTGGTACACGTCAAGGACCTGATGCACAGCGGCGAAGAGCTGCCGCGCGTCACGCCCGGCACCGCGCTGAAAGACGCCCTGCTGGAAATGTCGCACAAGCGACTGGGCATGGTAGCCATCGCCAGCGCAGACAATGTCATCTGCGGCATCTATACCGATGGTGACCTGCGCCGCACGCTGGAGCACTCCGGCAATATCTACGACCTGAACATCGACCAGGTGATGAGCCCCGCCCCGCAAACCATCCTGCACAGCAAGCTGGCCACCGAGGCGGTTCACCTGATGGAGCAGCGGCGCATCACCAGCCTGCTGGTAGTGGATGCCGACGGCAAACTGGCCGGCGCCATCCACATGCACGACCTGCTCAAGGCCGGCGTGGTCTAGCCCGGCTAGCGCGCCAACAAGGAAACCCATGCAAGCCATCACCGAACAAGCCCGCAAGATCAAGCTGCTGATCATGGATGTGGACGGCGTCCTCACCGACGGCCGCATCTACTACAACGCCCAGGGCGAAGAAAGCAAATCCTTCTACGTGCAGGACGGCCTGGGCCTCAAGCTGCTGCAGTCCACCGGAGTGCGGCTGGCCATCATCTCCGGCCGCGCCGATCGTTGCGTGGAACATCGCGCCCAGGCCCTGGGTATCGATTTCTACTTTGGCGGCATCCACAACAAGCAGGAAGCACTGGCCCAATTGCTGGAGCAGGCTGGCGTCACGGCGGAGCAATGCGCCTTCATCGGTGACGACCTGATCGACCTGCCGGTGCTGCGCCGTGTCGGGCTGGCCGTCGCCGTACCGGCTGCCCCCACCCTGGTACGCCAGCACGCCCATTACGTCACCGGCTTTCCCGGCGGCCAGGGGGCGGTGCGCGAACTGGCCGAGCTCATCATGCAGGCGCAGGGCAATTTCGACGCCATTCTGGCCAGGTATCTGGCATGATCCGTTCGCACCGGCTGTTTCCCATCCTGCTGGTCCTCATCACCGGTCTGCTGACAGTCTGGCTGGATACGGTATCGCGCTGGGAGCCCAGCAAGCGCGAACTCGACCCCAACAAGCCGGAAGTCGTGGTGGATGGCGTCGTCGCCACCCGCTACGACCCCAAGGGCATGCTGCAGGAAAAAATGATCGCCAGCCGCATGTGGCAGTACCCCGACCGCACCGAGTCCTATTTTGAAACACCCGACCTGCAAAGCTACAAGAACGGTGTACTGGCCTACCATGCCATTGGCGACAGCGGGCGCTATAACAGCAAAACCAGACAGGCGCTGTTTGACAAGAAAGTCACGCTGATCCAGCCGGCCAGCGCCACTCAGCCGGAAACCCGCGTGGTCAGCAGCAATATGCGTATCGATACCGTGCGCCACATCGCGCAGGCCGCCACGCTGACCCACTTCTATCACGGCAAGTCGAGCGGCAGCGCCGTCGGCTTCATCTATGAACAGCAGACCGGCCAATTGCAGCTGCTGTCCAATGCAAAGGTCACTTATGAAAAATAAATGCCGCAGCTACGCCCGCCTGGCCTTGCTGGCGCTTTCGCTGTGCGTCGGCCACAGTGCACACGCAGAAAAGGCCGACCGCGACAAACCCATTGAAATCAGTGCCGATCGCGGCAACCTGGATCAGCTCAAAGGCGTGACCGTCTGGCAGGGCAATGTGATCATCGTGCAGGGCACACTGAAACTGAACGCCGACCGCGCCACCGTCACCCAGGACAAGCAGGGTAACCAGACCATGCAGGCCACCGGCCGCCAGGTGATGTTCCGCCAGAAAATGGATGGAAAAAACGACTGGATTGAAGGCCAGGCCAACCAGCTGGACTACAACACCGTCACCCATGTCGCCGTACTCACCGGCAATGCCCGCGTCAAACGCGGCAGCGACCTGGTCATCGGCAACGTGATCACCTACAACACCGAAACCGAGCTGTATGAAGTCAGCAGCGGCGCCAGCAGCAATGGTGGCCGCGTCACCGCCATCATTCAGCCCAAGCCCAGGGACACCACCGCCCCTGCCGCCAAGAAACCCGACGGAAACGCACCATGAGCGGCCCCAGCATTCTGAAAGTGGAGCGGCTTAAAAAGCGCTTCAAGAAACGTACCGTCGTCAAGGATGTCGCCCTGCAGATCCAGAGCGGCGAAGTAGTCGGCCTGCTCGGCCCCAACGGCGCCGGCAAAACCACCAGCTTTTACATGATTGTCGGCCTGATCGGCGCCGATGAAGGCGAAATCACCCTGGATGGCAACAGCATCACCCACCTGCCCATCCACCAGCGCGCCCGCCTTGGCCTAGGCTACCTGCCGCAGGAAGCCTCGATTTTCCGCAAGATGACGGTGGAGGAAAACATCACCGCCGTACTGGAAATCGCCGGCTACAAAGGTGACAAGCTGGAGAAGGAACTCAGCCTGCTGCTGGACGACCTCAATATCGCCCACCTGCGCGAAAGCAATGCCCTGTCGCTGTCCGGCGGTGAAAGACGCCGGGTGGAAATCGCCCGCGTACTGGCCACCCGCCCACGCTTCATCCTGCTGGACGAGCCTTTTGCCGGCGTCGACCCGATTGCCGTGATCGACATCCAGAAAATCATCACCTTCCTGCAACAACGTGGCATCGGCGTACTGATTACCGACCACAACGTACGGGAAACCCTGCGCATCTGCGACCGCGCCTACATCATCAGCGACGGCTCGGTACTGGCCTCCGGCGAACCGGAAGAACTGGTCAACAACGAGAAAGTGCGCCAGGTCTACCTTGGCGAACACTTCCACCTGTAAGCCATGAAACAGTCACTACAGCTCAGGGTCTCGCAGCAACTCACGCTTACGCCGCAACTGCAGCAGTCGATCAAGCTGCTGCAGCTGTCCACGCTCGACCTGCAAACCGAAGTCGAGCGCTTCCTGCTGGACAACCCCATGCTGGAACGTGGCGACGACACCCCGACACAAGAAAGCAGCACCAGCAGCAGCGACACCCCAGCGACGGCAGAAGACAGCACACCCTCCTCTGACAGCACGGACAGCGACAGCAACCAGCGTGACGACAGCAGCGGTGAACTCACCGACTGGGGCAGCGGCAGCCGCCGCAACGACGGCGACGACGAGTTCGACCCCATGCTCAACGTCCCCTGCCCGGTCAGCCTGCGCGAGCACCTGCTGGCCCAGCTGGGCGAGTTGACGCTACCCACCCGCGATCAGGCCATCGTGCAATTGCTGATCGAAGAACTGGACGACAACGGCTTCCTCAGCATCGATCTGGAAGAACTGGCCAGCCACTTGCCGCTGGAACTGGAGCTGGAAACCGACGAACTGATGGTCGGCCTGCGCCTGTTGCAGCAATTCGACCCCGCAGGCATCGCTGCGCGCTCGCTGGCCGAATCGCTCTGCCTGCAACTGGACCGTCTGCCACCGCAGGAAAACGGCCATGCGCTGGCGCGCAAGATCGTGGCAGAACACTTGAGTTTGCTGGGCAATCGCGACTATACCCGGCTCAAACGCCTACTCGGTGTAGACGACGATGCCATCCGCCAGGCCCAGCAACTGATCGCCCGGCTGACCCCTCATCCGGCAGCCGGTTTCGGCGGCGAAGACGTGCACTACGTCATTCCCGATGTCACCGTGCGCAAACGTCGTGGCCGCTGGGTAGCCGAACTCAATAACGGTGCCGTGCCGCGACTGCGGGTCAACCAGCTGTACGCCCAGATGCTGTCGGAAAATCGCGCTGGTGCAGGCGAACTTTCCGGCCGCCTGCAGGAAGCAAAATGGCTGGTAAAAAACATCCAGCAACGATTTGACACTATCCTGAAAGTGTCAGAAGCTATAGTCGAAAGGCAGCAAGCGTTCTTTGAACACGGAGAAGTGGCCATGCGTCCGCTCATCCTGCGCGATATCGCAGACGAGCTGGGGCTGCATGAATCAACCGTTTCCCGGGTGACCACCCAGAAATACCTGCTCTGCCCGCGTGGCTTGTTCGAGCTGAAATATTTCTTCGGCAGTTCCCTGGAAACCGACAGTGGCGGCGAATGCTCGGCCACTGCCATCAAGGCCCATATCCGCCGCATGATAGACGGCGAAAATACGGCCAAGCCACTTTCCGACAGCGCCATTGCCGACGAATTGGGTAAACAGGGCATGCAGGTTGCAAGACGTACCGTTGCGAAGTATCGTGAAGCTATGCAGATTCCACCGGTCAACCTGCGCAAGGCACTGTAGGGCGCCTTGAAGAATATCCGCTCGCCCGGCCGACCCGACCGGGCAGTCAACACAAGAAGGAGTTAGGGTATGAACCTCAAAGTAACCGGTCTCCACCTCGAAGTAACCCCGGCCCTCCGCGAATTCCTGGAAAGCAAGCTGGAACGTGTCACCCGCCATGTCGATCACGTCATCGACGTTACTGTCACCCTGTCGGTAGACAAGCTGGTGCAAAAGGCGGAAGTCAACGTTCACCTCTCCGGCAAGGACATCCACGTAGAAGCCACCGACTCCGACATGTACGCTGCCATCGACTCGCTGATGGACAAGCTGGATCGACAGGTACTCAAGCACAAGGAAAAACAGAGCGAACACCGCGTGACTCCGCAGGTTCAACCGGAAGCCACCCTGTAATCACCTGACCGACGATGCGGGAACCCAGCGGGTTCCCGTTTTTATTTGCAGCGAGCCTTTTTCATTTTGATGAAGGCAACGTAGAATTGGCCAGTTTTTGTAGCCGCGTGCACACACTCCTATGAGCCTGATCGGCAAAATCCTGACACAGGATCACATCCTCCCGGACCTGGATGTCGCCAGCAAGAAGCGCGTCTTCGAGCAGGTGGGCCTCCTTATCGAAAACACCCACGGCATTGCGCGCAGTGAAATTTTCGACTGCCTGTTTGCCCGGGAAAAGCTTGGCTCCACCGGACTGGGCCAGGGAGTCGCCATTCCGCATGGCCGTGCCCGTGGCCTGAAGGAAGCCGCCGGCATTTTTATTCGGCTGAAGAACCCCATCCCCTTCGATGCGCCAGATGGCAAGCCGGTACAAAGCCTGTTTGTGCTGCTGGTCCCGGAACAAGCCACCGACCTGCACCTGCAAGTGCTGTCGGAACTGGCCCAGCTCTTCTCCAGCAAACAGCTGCGTGAACAATTGCTGACCGCCACCAACCGCGCCGAGCTCTACCAGTTGCTCACTGCATGGAATACCAATAATGCCTAGCATCACCGTGCGCCGGCTGTATCAGGACAATCAGCAAAAGCTCAATCTGACCTGGGTGGCCGGCACCGGTGGTGCCGACAGCCCCATCGGCAATGACGAGCAACGCCCCACGCTGGCCCTGGTTGGTCACCTCAACTTCATCCACCCCAACCGAGTACAGGTATTGGGGCTGGCCGAAGTCGACTACCTGAACCGGCTGGAACAGTCCGCCGCCAAAACCGCGCTGGACCAGCTGTTCCACAAGACCATGTCGGTGGTGATGGTGGCCAATGGCCAGCAGGTGCCCAAGCTGCTGCGCGACTACTGCCACACCCATAATGTGCCGCTGATGAGCACACCGCTGGAAAGCCCCTACCTGATGGATGTGCTGCGCATCTATCTGGCGCGCGCGCTGGCGGTTTCAACGGTGCTGCATGGCGTTTTTCTCGATGTGCTGGAAATCGGCGTGCTGATCATGGGCGACTCGGCCATGGGCAAGAGCGAACTGGCGCTGGAACTGATTTCGCGCGGTCACGGCATGGTGGCTGACGATGCAGTTGAACTCTACCGCATCGGCCCGGAAACGCTGGAAGGCCGTTGCCCGCCGCTGCTGCGCGACTTTCTGGAAGTGCGTGGCCTGGGCATTCTGAATATCCGTACCATTTTCGGTGAAACCGCCGTCCGGCCGAAAAAGGTGCTCAAACTGATCATCCATCTGGTCAAGGCCAACGACCAGGCCATGCAGGCGCTGGATAGACTGAATATCCAGTCGGAAACCCAGGATATTCTGGGGGTGACCGTACGCAAGGTAGTACTGCCGGTGGCGGCAGGCCGCAACCTGGCCGTGCTGGTGGAAGCGGCAGTACGCAATTACATCCTGCAACTGCGTGGCATCGACAGCACCCGCGAATTCATCGAACGCCATACCAACTTCCTCAGAGATCAGGAAAATGCGCCTGATATTGATTAGCGGCCTATCCGGCTCCGGCAAATCCATCGCCCTGCGCGCGCTGGAAGACTCCGGCTATTACTGCGTGGACAATCTGCCGGCCACCATGCTGCATGAGGCCATGTCGCTGTATGCCGACTACGGCTACGAGCAGATCGCCATTAGCGTGGATACCCGTTCCAGCCCTTCGCTGGGCGCCTTGCCAGAGGAAGTGGACAAGCTGCGCCAGCAAGGCGTGGACGTACGGCTGCTGTTTCTGGAAGCCAAGTCGGAAACCCTGGTCAAGCGCTTCTCCGAAACCCGTCGACGCCACCCCTTGTCCGGCAGTGGCTCCACCGTGGAAGAGTGCATCCGGCTGGAGCAGGAGTTACTGGCCAGCATTCAGGAAATGGGCATTCGCATCGACACCAGCGAGTTGTCGGCCAATGCGCTGAAAAGCTGGATCAAGGAACTGGTGGAGGCGGATAGCAGCCGGCTCACCATCATCTTCGAGTCCTTCGGTTTCAAGCATGGCGTCCCGCTGGATGCCGACTATGTCTTCGATGTGCGCTGCCTGCCCAACCCCTACTACGATCCAGCGCTGCGTCCACTGACCGGCCGAGATCAGGCGATTGTCGACTTTTTCCTGCAACAGCCACAGGTGGCTGAAATGACCGAAGACATTCGTCATCTGGTAGCCAAATGGCTGCCGGAGTTCAGCCGGGAAAACCGCAGCTATCTGACGGTTGCCATTGGTTGTACCGGCGGCCAGCACCGCTCGGTCTATATTACCGAACAACTGGCACGGGCCTTTGCTGCCGAACAGGTGCTGCTGCGCCACCGCCAGCTGTTCCGCGAAGCCTGAACCGGCACTGGCCGCTGCCTGCGGGCAGTTCCGCCCCTCCACACCGCCAAGCCCTTGTGGATCCTGCCCACAGCATCGGCAAGATCCCTGCCCATGGAAGATGCTGATGTCCATACCCAAAACCGTTACCGTCGCCCTGACCGGAGCTTCCGGTCTACCTTACGGCCTGCGCCTGATCGATGCATTGATCGCCGCCGGCATCCGCGTGTGGGTTCTGTACTCACAAGCCGCCCAGGTAGTGGCCAAGCAGGAAATGAATCTGCAACTGCCCTCGCGCCCTGCCGAGGTACAGCAGTGGCTATACCAGCGCACCGGCGCACAAGCAGAACAACTGGCCGTATTTGGCCGTGAAGAATGGTTTGCTCCGGTGGCCTCCGGCTCCAATCCGGCAGATGCCATGGTGGTCTGCCCCTGCTCGATGGGTACGCTGGCTGCCATTGCCCATGGCATGAGCGACAATCTGATCGAACGGGCCGCCGATGTCAGTATCAAGGAAGGCCGCAAGCTGATCCTGGTACCGCGCGAAACCCCGCTGTCGGTCATCCACCTGGAAAACATGCTGCAACTGGCGCGGCTCGGCGTGGTCATCCTGCCACCTTCGCCAGGTTTCTATACCCATCCAGCTAGTGTCGATGACATGGTGGATTTTGTCGTGGCACGTATTCTGGATCAGCTACGCATTCCCCATCAGCTGATGCCGCGCTGGGGTGAAGCACACAAGGAGTAAGCCATGCGGGAAAACGCGTTGTGGAGCTTGCCGGCCTTGCGCCGGCTCGAAACCGAAGCCGAGCTGCAAGGGCTGGATCTGATGCAACGCGCTGCCCGCGCTACCGCCGACTGGGTGGGATGTCACTTGCACAACGATGCGCGCATCCTGGTGGCAGCCGGCCCCGGCAATAACGGTGGTGATGCACTGTATGCTGCGCTATTGCTGATGCAGGCAGGCTACAGCGTGGACATCCTGCTACCGCAAGCCGCCAGCAACCCGCAAAGCCAGGCTGCACTGCAGGCCATACGCCAGGCTGGCGGGATTCCGCTGCAGCAGCTGGCAGACGACTACCCGACTCCAGACCTGCTGATCGATGGCCTGTTCGGCATCGGCCTCAGCCGCCCGCTGTCGGCTGACTGGGCCGCCGTCATGACTCAGCTCAATCAGCTGGACTGCCTGAAACTGGCGCTGGACTGCCCCAGCGGGCTGGATCCTTACACCGGGCAGGCACAACAGGCTTGCATCCGCGCCAGCCATACCCTGACCTTTCTCTGTCACAAACCGGGGCTGTTCTATGCCGCCGGTGCCGACCATGCCGGTCAAATCGAACTGGCCGCACTCGACTGCCCGCAAGCGCTGCTCCCGCCAGCCGAAGGCTATCTGAACCGGCAGAATGCCAGCCCACTGCAACGCCAACGCGACAGCCACAAAGGCAGCAATGGCACGCTATGCATCATTGGCGGCAATCGCGGCATGCTGGGTGCTGCCCTGCTCGCCGGTCGCGCAGCACTGGCTGCCGGAGCCGGCAAAGTGCATGTACTGACACTGGATGGCAGCCTGACCGTTGACCCCATCTGTCCGGAGCTGATGCTGCAACATGCCGACCCGGCCATCCCGCTGCCTGCCGCCGACGTGCTGGCGCTTGGTCCCGGCCTGGGTCAGGACAAACCGGCCCGGCAATGGCTCACGCTGGCCCTGGCCAGCCCCCTGCCACTGG
>Ga0187845_1002327_pt1 | contig 10332 bp, 5 predicted proteins | sample SpaLakP09_SKY_68_FD_134515 | JGI IMG/M metagenome (GOLD analysis project Ga0187845, IMG submission 134515) | Oligotrophic lake water microbial communities from Sparkling Lake, Wisconsin, USA - SP09_SKY_68 | ecosystem: Environmental > Aquatic > Freshwater > Lake | place: USA: Sparkling Lake... | reverse complement strand
CCATGAGTTCGACATCACCCCGCGGGCCATTCGTTTTTATGAAGACATGGGCCTGCTCGAGCCCTCGCGCGCCGGCCGCAACCGCGTCTACACCCACCGCGACCGCACCCGCCTCAAGCTGACGCTGCGCGGCAAGCGCCTGGGCCTGAGCTTGCAAGAGATCAAGCAGCTGGTCGATATGTACGACGCCTCCAGCGGCGCTGCGCCGCAGCTGCGCGCCTTCCTGGAGGTGCTGCAGCAGCACCGCCGCCAGCTCGAGCAGCAGTTGGACGATATCGAGGTGACGCTGGGCGAGATTGCCCAGCATGAGGAGCGCTGCCGCAGTCTTTTGGGTGAGAGGCTGCCGGGCGTTTGACGGGGCGGTTGAATCGGCTTTTCGCCGCTGAGCCGCCGGGATGGCGGTGCTTGGTGCCTCATTTGCTGCAATAAGCGCATCCATAATGAGCTCAAACTCGCTGAGCTATGGTCCGCTTTGTTTCGATCATTCTGTTGAGCCTGGTGCTCCTCAACTTGAGCAGCCATGCTCAAGTGGCACCGGCTGCGCCCAATGAGGAACAACTCCGGGCCAGCTATGTGGCAGGGTTTGGCAGCTATATCGAATGGCCGCCTGCCGCGTTTGCCGATGCGGATGCGCCGTTTGTGATCGGCGTGATCGATGACGAGCCCATGCTGCGCCTCTTGGAGGCGGGTTTCAAATCCCGCAAGTTGCAAGGCCGACAGGTCCAAGTGCGTCGCATCGATAGCATTCCGCAGGCGACCCGCATTCACATGCTCTATGTGCCCGAGGGCAACACCGCATCGCTCCGGCCTTTGAATGGCTTGCCGGTGTTGACGGTGGGCGCCGGCACCGCGTTTCTGGACCGAGGCGGAGTGATCGGACTGCTGCTGTACAAAGATCGCCTCCGCTTTGAGTTCAATGCCAAGGCGGCCGAGCGCTCAGGCTTGAAGGTTTCGGCCAAGCTCCAGCAGTTGGCACTCAATACCTATGAGGAGCTGCGCTGATGAGGCAGCGACTTTCATCGATGCGTTTGAAACGCAAGATCCTGCTGGCGATGGTGTTTGGCACTTTGCTGGCTGTATTGGTCGCCGCCTTGGCTGTCTTGGCCTATGAAACGACCAGTTTCCGACCCCGTGTGGCGGCGCAGTTAGATGCTGTCGGCAAAGTCATGGCCGACGTCAATCAGGCCGCCCTGGAGTTTGATGACGCGGGACAAGGCAAAGAGAACCTGGCCTTCTTGCGCTTGTATGAAGGCGTGGATGCCGGCGCGCTGTACCGCGTCGACGGCAGCGTGTTCGCGACCTGGTCCAAAGCCGATCCCAAGCTCGCAGGGGTGCAGCCTCCTCACCCGCCGGCGCCGCCCAAAGAGGGGGTGGTGCAGCAGCTGTCGCACGCCAGTCTCACCCTACCTGTCTTGCGTGAGGGCCATGAGCTGGGCCGTATCTGGGTTCGCGTGCAACTGCCGCCCTTGGTTCAGCGCATGCCCCAGTACACCATCATGTTTGGCGCTTTGGCGATGGCGATTCTTGTCCTTGGCTTGGTGGTGCAATGGGCTTCGCAGTGGCTGATCAGCGAGCCTTTGTAGCGTCTGAGCAGGGCAGCAATCGAGGTGGGGAGAACCGGCGACTTCTCACTGCGCGTGATCAAGAGCAATGATGACGAGATCGGTCAGCTCACGGTCGAGTTCAACCGCATGTTGGGCGTGGTGGGTGATCGCGATGCAGCTTTGCAGCAGGCTCATGATTTGTTGGAACAACGCGTCCAGGAGCGCAGCCAGGAGTTGGAGCAGGCGATGGGCTTGCTGATGCAGAGCGAGAAACTGGCTGCGCTGGGGAATGTCGTGGCGGGCGTGGCTCATGAGTTGAACACGCCGATCGGCAATGCCTTGCTGGCAGCAACCAGCCTGAGCAAAAACACCCACCAGATGCGCGATCAAATGACCGGGAACTCGCTCAGCCGCAAGGGCTTGGATGATTTCGTTTCTTCGGTCGACGAGGGGGCGGGCATCGTCACGCGCTCCTTGGAACGAGCGGCCGCCTTGGTGCGCAGCTTTAAATCGGTGGCCGTCAATGAGACCAGCGAAGCGCGGATGGACTTTGATCTGCGCCAAGTGCTGGACGACTGCATTGCCTTGTTGGGCCCGGGAATGAAACATCGCCCGATTGAAATTCGCCTCGACTGCGCCGCGGGCATCCCGTGCAACAGCTACCCCGGCGCATTGACGCAGATCGTCAGCAATCTGGTCGAGAACGCGGCTCGCCACGGTTTGGAGCCGATTGGCGGCGGGGTGGTGGAGGTTCAGGTCCGACGTGCCGGCCCCTTGGATTCAAGCGGTGGCAGCGATTTGCTGCTCACGGTCTCTGATCAGGGGGCGGGCATTTCGCCCGAGCATTTGCGGCGTGTTTTTGAGCCCTTTTTCACCACACGCCTGGGGCAGGGCGGCTCAGGCTTGGGTTTGCATGTGGTGCACAGCCTGGCCAAGAGCCCATTGGGTGGCAGCATTGAGGTGCGCAGCGAAAAGGGTGTCGGCACTTGCTTTGAGCTGTGCTTCCCGAGTCGCGCGCCAATGAATCAGCTCTAGGCTAGTTTGAACCTCGCTGAAAAAGGCCCGCCTAGCAAAAGCGGTGCGTGAGGACGTCGGCCGAAGCCTTGCCTCAAGCCTTGGCGCTGCGCGCCGTCATCCAGGCTTTCAACTCAGCCAGGGGCATGGCTTTGGCGTAGAGCCAGCCTTGCGCGGTAGTGCAGCCTTGCTGGCGCAAGAAGTCGGCTTGCCCTTCAGTCTCCACGCCTTCGGCGATGATTTCGGTGCCGAGTCGCTTGCCGAGCGACAACACCGTTTCGACAAAGACCTCGCCTTGAGGTTCGCCAATTTGCTGGACAAAGGATTTGTCGATCTTCAGCACATCGATGGGCAAGGCTCGCAAGTGCGCCAGGGACGAGTAGCCGGTGCCGAAGTCGTCCAAGGCCACACGCACGCCACGCTGCCGCAGCCCTTGCAATGCGGCAATCACCAGCTCTGGCTCATCCATCGCCATGCTCTCTGTGATCTCAAGCTCCAGGGCGCTGGCAGGCATGCCCTGCTTCGCCAGGGCTTGGTCCACTTGGGTTTGTAACTCGCCGCTGCGGAATTGCGGCATGCTGACGTTGACGCTGACCCGCGGTGGCGCTCCGGCCAGTGATTGCAATGCGCACCAGTCCTCGGCCGCTTGCTCCAGTGCCCAGCGACCCAGCGCATTGATCAAGCCAGACTGCTCGGCCAGCGGGACAAACACGGCAGGTGACTCCACCATTGATGCCGATCCGATCTCTGGCCAGCGCATCAAGGCTTCAATGCCGGTGAGTTCATGCCCCTGCATGCTGAGCTGTGGCTGATACCAGAGTTGCAGGCGCCCCGCTTGTATATCGCTGCGCAGTCGACGCAGCAGCGCCAGTCTCTTGTGGGTGTGAGCCTCCATGCTGGCTTCAAATTGCAGCGCCATCACCTGGGGGCTGGACTTAGCGCCGGTGAGCGCGATGCTGGCGCGGCGCAGCGCGGCCGAGGCTGAATCCTGATGCTGCTTCAGCAGGTAGCAGCCGGAAGAAAACGCCACGCTCAAATGGTGCTCGCCGACCTGCAGTGCCTCTTCAAACAAGGCGGCCACTTGGGCCGCTGACACTTCATCTTCCGGGCCGACCAGGCCAAACACATCGCCTGTCAGCCGCGCCACTTGGGTACGGCTCGAGAAGCCGGCGCGCAGGCGCTGAGCAATCGCTGTCAAAAGTGCGTTGCCAACATCGTGGCCCAAACCATTGTTGAGTTCGGCAAAGCGCCGGATGTCCAGCAACAAAAGGGCATGATCGGCGGAGCTAGCCTGCAGCGCTGCTTCAATGTCCCTGACAAACTGGGAGCGATTGGCCAGCCCGGTCAAGGTGTCCCAAAAAGCCAGACGGTTGAGCTCGCCAATCAGATTCACATTGCCGAAATAGGCTGAAATATTGGTCGCAAAAACTTCCACCAACTGCCGGTCTATCGGCGCAAGAGGCAGGGGCGATTGAATGTAGACGGCGGCTTCATGCCCATCTGCTTCTAGAAAAAGAACGGTGTGATCGTTGGCGAAGTGATGCTGACGCTGTTGCAAGGCTTTCAGCACAGCGGTGCGAACCACGCTATTGCCCAGGGTGTCGAGGGTGCAACTCAAATAGTCAGAAAACTGGCCGCCAGCGGTGATGACATAGAACGCATCAGCCCGCTCACCACGTTTTTCTTGGCCCCGGTGCACGCAAACAATGCCGTTCTTGGGCAGACCTAAAAGGGCCGCCAACTGAGTCAACACACCCTCAGCAAAACTGAGCATGGCATGGCGTTCCATCAGGTCGGCGGCGGAGCGAACAATCAATTCAAGACCGCGCCGGCTTTCTGCAATCGTGCGAATCTGCTCGTAGGAGCGCAACGCGGCCGTCACCGCGGTGATCAGCCGGGTTTGGGTCAGTTCGCTTTTGGTGCGGTAGTCGTTGATGTCATAGGCTTCGATGATGGGCAACTCGGGGGCCGACCCGGGCTGGCCGGTGCGCAAGATGATGCGCGTCTCATGCATCTGGCAGTCCTTGCTGATGTACTCGACCAGTGACAAGCCAGCCTGAGGATCCTCCATCACCACATCCAAGAGCACCAAGGCGTAGTCCTTGTCTTGTGCCAACAGGGCGCGACTCTCCGAGGCGGAATAGCAATGATCCAAGACCATGGGCCGGCCCAGGATGTGTGCATTGCGAAAAGCAAACTGGGTGGCCCGATGCACCTCGTCGTCATCGTCAATGACCAAGACCCGCCAAGGCTTCTGCCCTGGACTGGCATCCGGGGTCTCTGCGTCAATGAGCATGATCAGGTCGTCATCAGGCATCAATCGCTCCTGGGCTTGCGAGGCCGCCATTTGGCGCAGATGCCCTGTGCGGGCTCGCGCTTATGAAGCAGCATATTAGTACATGCCTACCGTCTCTTTGCTGGGCTTGCAAGGCGTCAAACTGACGCAACTTTCTTGGGCAGATCACCCTTGCGCGCGCAGGCTTAGTTATCAATACTGCGTTTCAAGCAGGCCGGCTGGCCGCAGCGGCTTCGCCGCCTTCTTGATGATGAGCAAGGATGGGTCAAGATGAAGAGACGCGCTTCTGATCGGCGGGCCGTCGGCGCCGCCCCATGGCTGGTGCTTGCTTCCCTGAACTGCTGTGTTGCAGCGGCTTTTGCGCAAGCCAGCGATGAAAAGGGACCGGCATTTTTTGGCTTGTCCTTGGAGCAGCTGGCGGAGGTCAAGGTGGCGGCCGCCAGCTTTGTGGCGGTGGCGCAGTCCCGAGCGCCTGCGATTGTTTCAGTGATCGGCCGCGAGGAGATCGAGGCCTGGGGAGATCGCTCGGTGGCCGATGCTTTGGCACGCGTGCCGGGTTTGTATCGGGTCGATGCCCAAGGGTTTCAGGACCTTGGCGTACGAGGCTTGTTTGGTGGCCAGCGAGCCTGGAATCGGCAGGTCAAACTGATGATCGACGGCCAGCCACAAGCCTTTCGGCCCGATGCGGCCAATTTCCTCAGTGCAGCTTTGATGCCCATGAGCACCATAGACCGCATTGAAGTCGTGCGAGGCCCAAGCTCGGCCTTGTACGGCGCCGATGCCTTTCTTGCCACGGTGAATGTAGTCACTCGCAAGCACTATGTGGGGGCTAACGACGCAAGCTTGCGGGCCCGAGCCTATGGCGGTCGAGCGAACGGGCTGGACTTCAGCGTGGCGGGCGGCAATGGCCGCCTGGGTTTGTTGTTCGCGATGCAAGCGGAACGCTATCAGCTCAATGATTTGCGCGTCCCCAAAAGCTCGCCAATCCTGGGCGCTCAGCCCAGCTTGCGTGATTTGAAGTCCAGCGATGCCTGGCAGCGCCCGCTGTCCTTGCTGGCGCGCGCCAGCTTGGATACCGGCGCGCTGCAAAACCAGTTGGAGATCAACTATTCGCGCATTGACAGCGTGGCTCAGTTCTTGGATTTTGGAACGCTCAGCCCTGGCAATCGCTATTCACAATACCGCGCGCAGGCCGGTTGGCAGACGTTCTGGGAAATCAGCCCGCAATGGCAGGCCAGGTTTCGCTGGAATTTCAGTCGAGCAGCGCCAAGCCCCGCAGAGCGACTCTCGATCAACTCAAACGCCAACTACCCCCAGAGGGACTTTTCTTCCCTGGCCAATGATTTGGGCTTGAACATCAATTGGGCGCCGAATCCCGATCACAGCTTCAATGTGGGGCTGGATCACACCGATGATCGGCAGCAGAGCATGCAGGTGACTCGGGTTGCTTCGAATGGGAGTACCAGCCTGCAGGGCAAGCCCAGTACTGCTTTGCGCTTGTCCAACACCGGCGTTTTCGCCCAATACCTGTGGCAGCTCACCGATCGCCTGGGGCTGAGCGGCAACTGGCGACAAGATGATCACAATCGTTTCGGAAGCAATCAAAACTGGCGAGCTGCCGCGGTGTACGAGCACAGCCAGCAGCTCAATGCCAAATTGATCTGGAGCACCTCGTACAAGGCTCCCAGCGTGTTTGATCTGATGGCGCAGCCCTTGTACAGCGGCGATGTCGTCGGCAATGAATCCTTGCGCGCAGAGACCGCGCGTAACACCGAACTTCAGATCAACTGGCGACCGAGCCCCAAGCTCCATCTCAGTGCCAATGTCTATCAATTGGAGGTCAGAGACAAGATTGAGTTGCAGCAAACCGGGCTCAACTACCAGCCCGTCAATCGTGGGCGCTTCTCGGGTCAGGGTGCCGAGTTGGATATTCGTTATGAAGACGGGGCGCATCGTTTGGGCCTCGCTTGGACCGGGCTGAACCTGACTGAGCGCGATCCGATTCCCTTGGTGGGCGACTTGGTCCGGCCGCCCGAGCGATTCCCTGAACACTCAGTTCGAGCGGAGTGGCGCTGGCATTCAGCAGATTTAGGGCAGTGGGCGACCGAAGTGCTCTACGCCTCGCGGCGCCACGCCACTTTCAGCAACGCCTTCGCAAACTTCTTGACGCCCTATTCCCTGGCCCCGAGCACCCGGATGAACTTGGTCTGGACGAAGACTTGGGCCGCCCATGAGGTACAGATGCGCATGGACAACCTGTTCAATGCCAGCTATTCCGAGGTGGGCTATGGCAGTGTTGACTTTCCCGGCAATGGCCGCAGCCTCATGCTGAGCTATCGCTATCGTTGGAACTGAGCATCATGAGTACATCCATGTTTTCTGTGCGCAGCATCGTCGGCCTGGGTTTGATCGGTGCGGCCTTGTTGAGTGCCTGCGGCGGTGGCGGCGTTGAAGGCAGCAGCGCTCAGGCCGAAGGTCCGGTGGGCAGCATGCGTCCGGGTATTCAAGGCGAGTTGATGATTGGCGTGCTCTACCCGTTTTCCGGCACGTCCTCCGCCAACTACGACTCCCGTGAACGCTACATTCGACAGGCGGTCGCGGAGATCAATGCCGCCGGGGGCGTCAACGGCAAAACTCTGGGCTATATGGTCCGTGATACCAAGGCGGGCACCACCGAGGGCAGCGAGGCGCAAATTGGCGAGTATCTGGACCTGGTCAATGCAGGTTGCTTTGGCGTCATCGGCCCTTTGACCAGCGCCGAGGCTCTGCTGCTGGCGCCGACCATCATCAAGACGGGGGTGCCCGTGGTCGCCACCGGTCCCAGCACTACTGATCTCGACACCATGGATCGGGGAACACCTAGCGTTTTCTATCGACTGATCGTTTCCAATTCCTTTTCCGGCGGTGTGGCCGCTCAGATTGCTCGACGCGATGGCAAGGCAACTGTCGCCATCATTCACTCCGACGATAGTTTTGGTGTGTCGGCGCGCGACAATTTCAGCAAGTCCTTTGTTGCCCGTGGCGGCGTGGTGCTGGCGAGTTCTTCGTTCAAGGCGGGCAAGACCTCGGACTTTGCGGCTGTCGTCAGCCAGGCTATGAGTGGCGGCCGGCCGGATGCGATCTACATCGCCGCCCAGTCCGCTGAGGCTGTTGGGCTGAGCAAAGATCTGGCCTCGGGTGTGGCGAAGCCGCGTCCGTCGATGTATGCGGCGAGTTCGCTCAGCACCTCGCAGTTTGTCACCACCGCGGACGCCTCGGTGGTCGAAGGCATGACCATCATGGGGGCAGACAACAACCCCAAGCGACCTGAGTACCTGGCCTTCGCAGACTTGTTTACCCAAGCCTATGGCACGCCGCCCGATGTGGGCATCAGCCCTTCCGGCTATGACGCGGTCTATCTGTTCGCGCTGGCGGCGCAGGCAGGGGGCAGCACCGACAAAGCTTCTGTGGCCAAGTGGTTGCGTCCTGTCTCACGCCCCGACACGGCCTCGCCTTTGAAGATCACCCCCGGGCAGTTCGGCTTGGCCCTGAAGAATCCAGGCAAGGACTGGGACTATGAAGGCGCCAAGACCGCAGTGAACTGGGATGCTCGTGGCGACTTGAGCACCGGCTCGTTCATTGTCTACAGCGTCAAGCGAAACAGCGCCGGGCAACTTGCGCTGGTGCAGGTAGATCAGGTGGCGCCGGACTGAATACCAGGTGCGGCGGCTGCATCGGGTTGATTTCAGTCAGGCAAGTGCCCAGCGCAGCCCGGCTGGGCTGATCTGTGTTCATCAGCTCTTCAAGGCCAGCACCGGCCGCATGGCCATGGCCTTCAAGCCATGGTGCAGGCTGGCGAGCAAGCTCACCAAGAGCAGGCCCAGCAATGCCAGGGCTTGCGGCCACAAGCCCATGGCTGCCCGGTCGGCAAACTGGCTCAGATAGCTCTGGCCCAGGAACCAGGACAGCGGAAGGGCCAGCAGGGCGGCGATCAGCAGCAGGCCGGCGAACTCGCGCAGCAGCCGGGTCAGGGCCTGGCGCGGCGAGGCGCCGTAGAGCTTGCGCAGGACCAGCTCGCGCGCATGGCGCTGCACCAGATAGGCCGCCAGCGCATAGACGCCGAAGCCCGCCAGGGCCAGGGCCAGCACGCTGCTGGCCGTGACCAGCTCGGCCAAGCGCAGGTCGGCGCGGTAGGGCTCCTGCATGGCCTCTTCCACCGCCTCCAGCTGCAAGGGTTGATCCGGCACATAGCGCTTCCAGATCGGCGCGATGAAGGCCTCGGCCCGCGCCAGGCTGGCGGGTTCACCATCGCGCAGGCGCAGATTGAGCACCCAGACGCCGCGCCCTGTGGCCAGCACCTGCTCGCTGGTCTTGAGCGCGAAGGCATGGGGCTGGCTGGGTTGGCGCGTGTTCTCCAGCACCTGCCGTGGCACCACGGCGGCAACGCGCCAGCTCTGCTGACGCTGGCCCAAGCCGGTGTAGGCGAAGCGCAGTTCCTGACCCAAAGCCTCAGCGGGCTGGTTCCAGCCCATGGCGCGCAGTGCCGGCAGGTCCAGCACCGCGGTGTCCTGCGTGCCCGCACGCAGCTCGCCGCTCAGCAGGGGGATGCGGTAGAGCGCAAAGAAGTCGGCATCGACATGGATGACACGCAGCTTGCTGGCCTCTCCGGTTTGCCCATCCCGCAGAAAGCCGCCCTCCCGCTCGATCCGGCCGCTGCCGGGCACGCTGTCGCTCCAGGCCAGGGCCTGCACCTCGGGGCGCTGAGCCAGGGCCTGGCGCAGGTCCTCCGCCAGGGCCGGGCTGGCGCCATCGGGCATGCGCAGGGCCAGCACGCCATGGGGATCAAAGCCCAGCTCACGCGCCAGCACATGGCGGTTTTGCAAGCTCAGGACCAAGGCCAGGCTGCTGGCCAGCAAGGCCACGCCGAACTGCAGCACCGTCAGCGTGCGGCGCAGCCAGCGGCCCGAGGCGCCTTCGCTGGCCTGCCGGCCCTGCAGGGCGGCGGCCGCATTCTGCCGCCAGGCCAGCCAGGCCGGGTAGAGGCAGACCAGCAAGCCCAGCAGGGCGCAGCCCGCGGCCAGGCCCAGCAGGGGCAAGGCTTGCAGGAGGCTGTCCGGCACCGGCAACTGCAGCACGCCGGCCAGCCAGGGCACCATCAGCCAGGCCAGCAGCACCGCCAGCGCGGCCGCCAGCGCGATGCTCAGCTGCGCCTCGGCCGCGAACTGCAGCAGCAGGCGCAGCGGGCCCAGGCCCAGGCTTTTGCGCACGGCGATCTCGCGCTGGCGCTGCACCGTGCGCACGCTGCTGAGGTTGATGAAATTGAGCAGGGCCAGGCTCAGCAGCAAGGCCGCCACCCCGCCCAGGGCCAGCAAGGCCTGCACCCGCAGGCGGCCCTCGCGGCCCTCGAAGGGCAGGCGGGTGATGGGCAGGGCGCGCATGAAAGCGGCCTTGCGGCCTCCGGCCGTCCAGTCCGGCGGCAGCATCTTCATGATGGGGCTG
>Ga0187845_1002326_pt1 | contig 10334 bp, 8 predicted proteins | sample SpaLakP09_SKY_68_FD_134515 | JGI IMG/M metagenome (GOLD analysis project Ga0187845, IMG submission 134515) | Oligotrophic lake water microbial communities from Sparkling Lake, Wisconsin, USA - SP09_SKY_68 | ecosystem: Environmental > Aquatic > Freshwater > Lake | place: USA: Sparkling Lake... | reverse complement strand
TTCTTTAGAGGCTGATGGGAAGACCGTTGCTAGTTACGAGTACAACATCAATGTATCCAAAGAAGTAGTGAAGTTTTCTCACTCTATTGGGGTTACTGTTGAAGCTGAGCTAGGCGTTCTGGGCTCATTAGAAACCATGCAGGGTGACAAGGAAGATGGTCATGGTGCTGATGGCAAGATGACGCGTGAGCAATTATTGACTGACGTTGAGCAAGCTGCTGACTTTGTGAAAGCTACCCAGTGCGATGCCTTGGCGATTGCGATTGGCACTAGTCATGGTGCTTACAAATTTACCAAGAAGCCTACTGGTGATATCTTGGCAATCGAGCGCATTAAAGAAATTCATATGCGCATTCCTAATACCCATTTGGTAATGCATGGTTCCTCTAGCGTCCCACAAGAACTACTCGCTGAGATTCGTGAGTTCGGTGGTGATATGAAAGAAACTTATGGTGTGCCAGTTGAAGAAATTCAAGAGGGTATTAAGAATGGTGTACGTAAGATTAATATCGATACTGATATTCGCCTTGCCATGACAGGTGCAATTCGCCGTTATCTTTTTGAGAATCCCAGCAAGTTTGATCCCCGCGATTACCTCAAGCCTGCCCGTGAAGCTGCCAAGAAAATATGCATTGCTCGTTTCAATGCATTTGGTTGTTCAGGCCAAGCATCTAAAATTAAGCCGATCCCTTTAGAAAAAATGGCTGAGCTATATAAGAGTGGCAAGTTAGCCCAGATTGTGAAGTAAAACCAACATGCCAGCTTTGTACACCACCTCTATTAAGTCCCTACCTCTGCTCTCTAAAGGAAAGGTGCGCGATGTCTACGCACTTGGTGATGACAAATTACTGATGATCACGACGGATCGCTTATCTGCTTTTGATGTAGTTATGGGTCAGCCGATTCCTGAGAAGGGTATTGTTCTCAATCAAATGGCGAACTTTTGGTTTGAGAAGTTGGCTGATGTAATTCCGAATCACTTGACAGGTATTGATCCACGTAGTGTCGTTCCTGCCGATGAAGTAAATCAAGTGCAAGATCGTGCGGTAGTAGCAAAGCGCCTCAAGCCGATTTTGGTGGAAGCAGTAGTGCGTGGCTACCTTGCCGGTAGTGCTTGGAAAGATTACAAAGAGACTAGTCAGGTTTGTGGAATTGCATTACCAGACGGTTTAGAAAATGCTCAGAAGTTGCCTGAACCCATCTTCACCCCTGCTGCAAAAGCAGAGATGGGTGAGCATGATGAGAACATCTCTTTTGATAAGGTGATCGAGATGATTGGTGAGAAGTTGGCTAATCAAATTCGTGAAGTCAGTATTCGTTTGTATAAAAAAGCCTCTGAATATGCTGCAACTCGTGGAATCATCATTGCTGATACCAAGTTTGAATTTGGTTTAGATGATGCTGGACAGCTGGTGTTGATGGACGAGATCCTGACTGCCGACTCCTCACGCTTCTGGCCTGCTGAAACCTATCATGTGGGCTCAAACCCGCCCTCGTTCGACAAACAGTTTGTTCGAGATTGGCTCGAAACTGCCATGGTGGATGGTAAGCTTTGGCCAAAAACAGCCCCTGCGCCTGCTTTACCAACTGATGTGATTCATAAAACAGCGGAAAAGTACCGCGAAGCTCTCACACGTCTAACTGGAGTCTAATTTCCTAGAGCCTCAAAAAGGCTGGGATAATAAGGTTAAAGTTAGATTCACTATATTGTTAACCGCATCGAATTAGGGTATCTGGAGAGGTAGATGAGTAAGAAGCCAATAGTCGGAATAGTGATGGGCTCCAATTCAGATTGGGACACCATGCAACACGCTGCTCAAATGCTAGAGCAATTTGGCATCACTCATGAGGCTAAAGTCCTCTCTGCCCATCGTATGCCTGATGACATGTTCCAATATGCAGAAAATGCTCGCACCAATGGCCTGCAGGCAATTATTGCTGGTGCTGGTGGCGCTGCCCATCTACCAGGTATGCTTGCCTCTAAAACCATTATTCCAATCTATGGCGTTCCTGTTGCCAGCAAGTATCTTCGTGGTGAAGATTCTCTTTACTCTATTGTGCAGATGCCTAAAGGTATTCCGGTAGCAACATTTGCTATTGGTGAGGCAGGCGCAGCAAATGCAGCTTTACACGTGATCGCTAACTTAGCCATTCACGATGCTGCTTTAGCAAAGCAGCTAGAAGAGTTTCGTGCAAAGCAGTCTGATACTGCGCGCTCTATGCAACTGCCGGGATATTAAGCAGATGGTAGATCGTTTGGAGCCCATTTTGCCGGGTTCGTATTTAGGAATTTTGGGTGGCGGTCAATTAGGGCGAATGTTTACACAAGCTGCTCAAGCGATGGGATACAAAGTTTGCGTTCTCGATCCAGGGGCAGATAGTCCCGCTGGCTCCATTGCTGAAAAATTTATTCAAGCCGATTACACCAATTCAGCTGCTCTTAAGGAGATGGCCAGCCTGTGTAAATCTGTCAGCACAGAATTTGAGAATGTGCCCGCTCAAGCCTTAGACGAACTCGAGTCTTTAGGTGTCTTTGTGGCACCCCGTAGTAGCTGCGTATCTTTAGCTCAAAATCGGGTTGCCGAGAAAAAATTCTTAGCTACTTGGAAGTCGGAGACCAATATTGGTCCAGCCCCACACTTTGTCATTGAGCATGATGCGGATCTTGGACAGGTGCCTGCCGATTTTTTCCCTGGAATTTTGAAGACCGCTCGTATGGGGTATGACGGTAAAGGTCAAATGACTGTTTATGAATGTACGCACTTGGCTGCTGCTTGGGCTGAGTTGGGCAAGGTACCTTGTGTTCTTGAAAAACGGATGGACTTAGATTTTGAAGTTTCTGCATTGGTAGTGCGTGGCTATGATGATGCAGTAGTAGCCTATCCCGTTTCTCAGAATATCCATCGTGATGGTATTTTGCATACCTCAACCGTACCAGCACCATCACTTAAGCCTGCGCAAGAGAAAAAAATTATTGAAGCTGCTAAAGCACTTATTCGAAAGATTGATTACGTAGGTGTTTTATGTGTAGAATTCTTTGTTCTCAAGAGTGGCGATATTGTGGCGAACGAGATTGCACCACGTCCCCATAACTCTGGCCACTACACTATAGATGCTTGTATAAGTAGTCAGTTTGAGCAGCAGGTAAGGGCAATGGCGCGTTTGCCTTTGGGTGATACTCGTTTACTAGCCCCCGTTTCAATGTTAAATCTGTTAGGTGATCTTTGGTACGAGGGTAGTGTAGACAAGGCAAGAGAGCCTGCCTGGAATCAAGTACTTTCTCATCCTGATGCTAAGTTACATTTATACGGCAAGGCCGATCCACGCATGGGTCGCAAGATGGGGCATATTAATTGTTTAGGTGAGTCGCTTAATCAAGCGCGCCAAAATTGTGCAGCTGTTGCTCTTGAATTAGGGATCGAACCCTAGAGATGTCCAGTGATAGTAGCGTTCTGCAATCATCTGTAGTCATTGGTAAGGCAGTACAAATCTTGCGTGATGGAGGCTTAGTTGCCTTTCCAACTGAGACTGTTTATGGCTTAGGAGCGGATGCGAAGAATCCTGACGCAATCAAAAAGATCTTTACTACCAAAGGCAGACCTTCCAATCACCCGTTGATTGTTCACTTGGCAGCTCCTGATTTATTTGAAAAAACTCCAGTAGATTGGGTACCAGTTCTGGCGCCATGGGTAAGAGATTTATCAGAGGATGCATTAAAGCTTATCAATGCATTTTGGCCGGGTCCACTCACCCTAGTCTTTAAAAAAGATAAGGCGGTTTTAGTAGAGCTTACGGGTGGCCAAGATACGGTAGCGATTCGTGTACCTGCTCATCCTGTTGCACAAGAATTATTGCGTCAATTTAAGGGTGGATTAGCCGCCCCCTCTGCAAATCGATTTGGTAAGGTATCGCCAACAAGTGCAGCCGATGTCCGAAGTGAGTTCGAGGATATGCTGGATCTACTGATTTTGGATGGCGGCGATTGTGAAGTAGGTATTGAATCAACCATTATCGATTTATCTTCGGGTGATCGTGCGGTCTTATTGCGACCAGGTCTGATCACCCCCAGTGAGATTTTTGCTAAGACGGGTATCCAGGTATATCTGCCTGGAGAGGGCAATGCGAGCGAGCGGGATGCTACTTTGCCAAGGGTATCTGGAGGTCTACGTGCGCATTACGCTCCAACAACCCCCTTAAGAATGTATGCATCAGGAAGAGTATTAGATGCTCTCAGCGAGTTTCCAGATATCAAATCTCGGGTAGCGGTTGCAGTATGGGATTCGGATTCTTCATTAGGCGAAGATGGTCATCCATCTGTACATTTTGAGGAAGTGATCGTACCTAGTGATAGCGCTATATTTGCTAGTCACTTATATCGTTCATTACGAGATCTCGATCAACAAGGCTGGGATCTCATTCTGTTTCCAGAGCCACCAGTAGGCGAGGAATGGGATGGTGTTAGAGACCGACTTCAGCGCGCCTGTTTTGGCTCTGGACCATCCTCTAGTAACCACGCCAATAATTGATCATGTGCCTCTAAGCCTCTCCCAGCATTGGAGTGGTTAATAAAGGAAGTCACACCGTACATTTTTCCGGATTTACTCATGACATAGCCAGAGATTGCCCTGACATCCGCTAGCGCCCCTGTCTTAATTCTCGCTTCTGGTTTTTTCTTCAGATGTAGAAATTTTCTTAAATGGGTCATGAGTCGATTTTTCATAGTTCCATCTGTACCTGCAATCGGTAGACTGTTATAAAAAGTATCAGCCACAGATAGGTTTCGAGCGGCAATCAGCAATTGATTCATATGCTCTGCAGAGATTGCTTCATTACGCGATAGACCAGAACCATTCTCAATCACCAACTCTGGAAACTGTAAGCCTAAGTTCTTCAGCCAATTCTGAATAACAAGTTCACCATTTTCAGTCGTTGCGGGTTTGCCCATTTTCTCTAAAGCTAAGGTCAGCATGAGTTGCCTTGCCATGACGTTGTTGGAATACTTGTTAATGTCTTGTACATCGTCTGCAAGACTAAGTCCCTCAAACTGAAGTAGAAGTCTAGACGCAAGAGGCACTGTACCCGTTTTGCCAGATGGAGGTTGTGTCCAAGAGCCACCTGCTAATTCCCAGGCTGCGGCAAATCCTTGGGTCAAAAAGGTATTAGCATCTAAAGCAACAACGTTATAACTCACTCCCTTGCAGCCATTAGGGAAGCTACCAGAAAACTGGGCAGTCAGCACTTGATCTGTGTACGTATTGATGCCCTCTGGATATAAGTTGAAGCGAATATTACTTTTCCAGTTATCGCAAGATTGATTAACCAACTGCATTTGATTAATTACCTTTAACTGGGAAAGTGGTGGTGTGTAACTAATATCGATAAAGTCTGCAGTGCGAGATTTTCCTAGCTGAAAAGAGAGGGTTCTAAAGGCATATAGCAGGGGATCTGGTGGGACGTTGTAGGCTCGTAAAGATTCACCATCGATGGTGTTATGCACCATGACATTGGGAGAGTAGGCGCTTCTATCAAAGAACAAATTACCATCGATTTTTTGAATACCAAGATTTTGCAAGGCTTTCATCATCTTCGACAATTCTTCTGGGATTAGTTTTGGGTCCCCCGTGCCTTGCAAATACAAATTACCTTTCAGAGTCCCTTGTCTAATAAATCCATCGGTATAGAGATTGGTTCGCCAGCGGTATTCAGGTCCCAAGATGTCTAGACTGCTCAGGGTGGTGACAAGCTTCATGGTTGAAGCGGGATTCATTGCCTGCTGAGAGCGCCAATCTATTTTTGTTTTTGTACTTATTTTTCCAGCACGATCTGGTTTAATTTCTACAACGGAAATGCTGATCGCTTCTCTAGGGATTTGATTTTTATCAAGACTGGTAGCAACACTCTTAGGTATGTACTGCAAGGCAGCCTCTTGAGCTAGTAATTCAGTAGAGTTCGCTAGGGTTGCTAGTAGTAGACAGGCCGATATTAAAGTCAGTGGACCGAAGGCGGGGAATAGGAAAGATTGGGTACGCATTTCCTATAGGATAAACCTTGGCGTTCACTTCACCAAGGGTTTGCACTTTACGTACGGTATCTTTTCTTATGAGTCTCGATGATCTGATTTTGCTCCTCTAGGATCTGAATGAATCTCTTAATACGATCTAGTAGTGGTCCGCTAGCCTCGAGATTTTTGCAGGCACTGATAAATTGGCTAGCCTCTAGTAATTGTGCTCCGCCTTTTACCTTATGAACCAAGCTTTGAAATTGCGCTTCATCGATTTCAGTCATGTTAGCTTGTGAGGCTAATTCACTCAAAATAGCTTGATGAACTTTCTCAATTTCTTCCAAAATAATAATGATTTGCTTCGGATCATCTTTAATAAGGTTCTCGAAAGCATTAAAGGAGTAGTCCTCCCCGACGCAAATAGCAGGGTTGCTAGAGTCAAAGTAGCGTAGAAGCTCATTCTCAAGAGCGCCTAGGCTGAGTGGCTTAATGAGAACGCCATTCATACCAGAGGATAAAAATTGATGGCGTGAGTCAAGGGCGTAGATATCTGCAGTGACGCCAATAATGATCAAGTCACGATTACCCAAGAATCTAATTTGTTTTGCCAATTCAGACCCTTGCATTCCAGGCATCGATTGGTCTGTGAGCATAAGGTCAAAATGGTGATCTTTCATGAGCTCAAGTGCGGTGCTAGCATTTTCACAAACGCAAGCTTGAATACCGAGTGCCTCTAATTGTAAGGATAAAACTTGGCGGCTGGCTGGGTGATCTTCGACTACCAAGGCTCGAATGGCAGAGTTCTTCCGACCTGACCTTTTAGAAATCCAGCTTCTAGGAGATGGCGTTAGCGAATCAAAAAAAGAAACTTTTGCTGCAGCAATACTAGTTCTTGGAAAGGCAACCGAAAAGTGAACATTACTCCCAAAGCCTGGAGCACTCTCAAAATAGAGGTGGCTATTCATAGAGTTGACTAGGTGATTAGTGATGGTAAGTCCAAGACCCGTCCCTCTCTTTTGTTCGCTAGCATGTAATTCTTGTGCTGATGGTACTTGCTCAAATGCTTGTAGGGCCAATTGAATTTGATCGTCTCCCATACCCACGCCAGTATCAATGACCCTGAACTCTAATAATTGACCCGCATGATCATCAGCAATAACCGTGATGGAAAAATAAACCTCGCCTTGGGACGTGAACTTAATCGCATTACTGAGTAAATTTTGTAGCACTTGTCGCAGACGTAAGGAGTCAATCATTAAGACTTCAGCGATTCTTGGGTCAATCGAGGTATACAGTAATAGATTTTGCTTCTTAGCTACCGTAGAGAATGCAGCATGAATATCCATCACTAATTGATGGGGATTACAGGGCTCTAAATTAAGGGTGAGCTTACCGGCTTCGATTTTTGAGATATCTAGTACTTGATTCAACATACCCAAAAGAGATTCAGCCGAGGCTTGAGCGCTTTTCAAGAGCGGCTTATCTTTTTTAGGAAATTGCGGGCTCCCTAGCAGTAGTTCTTGAACTCCTAAAATAGCATTCATAGGCGTACGAATTTCATGACTCATCGTTGCCAGAAATGCAGACTTTGCTGCATTCGCTTTTTCAGCCAATTCCTTTGAATGAAGTAACTCGAGCGCAGCTTGCTTTTGATGGAAGTACTTTCTTTGAAGTTGGTAAAACATGATCCCACTAACGATGAAGACGAGGATAGCGCTGAGCCATGGCAGCACTGAGGCTCGCGAACTGTGTGCTTGTAGTATTGACACTTCGTTAATCGTGAATAACTTACGTGATGCAATGGGGTCTAGGTCATCTAAAAAATGGGCTAGCACTTTATGCAAGGGTGCATTTTGGTCTGAGATTAGCCAGCGATAAGCAAAAGGGTTTCGACTATATAGACCATCTACTTTTAGGTCTAGGTTTTTGGAACTTTGTATTAATTGGTATGCCAAACGAATGGGCATGACCAGTACCTCGATATCACTTTTAACTAGAGATTGAATTAATTGGGTAGGTAAGTTTGCCCCATCATTCTTTGCATGGATATTATGGGGTGGATTTTCAAAACCTCGATCGAAGTACCCAACTTTTAGATTGGTTAAATCTAGCGAACTGGATGCCTTTGTGACAATGGCATCCTGCCCCCAGAAGATCGCATCTGAGAGGGCGCCAAACTGTAAGACGTGATTGTTAATAACTGGCGGATCAATGATGAAATCCACCTCGCCCTTACTTAATTGCCTCAAGCCTTCTTGGTCTGTTTTTCTCCATACCGGAAGAAATTTCTGCCTTGTGCATTCTGCAAATTTATCTAGTAGAGATCTGAAAACTCCTGCCTCATGTGAGTGATTGGATGGCGCTAGATATGATAAATATTTTTCATGAATACTAAATCGTACGATAGGATGAGCATCGATCCATAATTGCTCAGTAGCACTAAATGACCCTGCCTGTGGAGAACCACCAGCAATCCAGCAAATTGAAATAAAACTCCTCAATATGAATCGATGCATGAGCGAATTAGCTTTCGATAATATTGTTCATACGGCAGAATAAGATTAAATCGGCAATGTTATTAATGCCCAGTTTGTCAAAGACTCTAGTTTTGTAGGTTGCCACTGTCTTATTACTAATATGCAGTAAGTCCGATATCTGCTGGTTGGTGTTGCCTTTGCCAAGATACTTCATCACCTGCAACTCGCGATCCGATATCAATGCCAATTTGTCATTGTCACTAAGCGAGGTATTGCCATTTTTTCCGTGAGTGAAAAATGTGTATCCCTGTGAGATCGCTACGCATGCAGCAAGGATGACATCCTGCCCGGCAGTTTTATTGACAAAACCATGCGCGCCCAAGGATCGAACTCTGCCGCCATAAACTGCCTCATCAAGGCTAGACAAGACAAGGATACGAATTTCTGGGTACATTAAGCCGATGCGACGGATGACATCAAACCCATCTGTTTTAGGCATATCCAAATCTAAAATTACCATATTTGGATTTGCTTCTTTAATGGAGCGCAGGCACTCTTCACCGTTTTGCGCTTGTCCCGCTATCTCAAATAGCAATTGATCTTGCAACATACTTTTTAATGCCATCAGCATAGCTGGATGGTCATCTACCAACATCACGCGTTTTCTCATTACTTGTCTCCATTTTGGTTTTTATGAGGGTGCAGCGAAAAAATGGCTTTAGCGATACGACTATCGCTAATGTGTAGCATTTGATGTCGACTCACAGGTGGCATCATGAGTCCACCATAGCTGTGGTGTGCCCCTAATGCGATGACGTTTTCTAAGTCTTTCACTAAGGTGACATTGCCGGCATAGATTTGAGTTTGAAATTGATGGTCAAGAGAAATCATTTCGATCGGTAAACCATTGCTACGAAATTGACTCATTTCTAGATGAATACCTTCGGGTTGTATTGCTTCGATCCAGCGAATTTGCGAACTAGTGCCAGCAAACTGGAGAAGATGGATTAACACGCCAAGACGACGCATACGCAATAATCCCTCAATGCAGGCATCCATCGAACCTGCTTCATTCAGTTGATTGACCCCCAAGCTGACGAGACCTACAGGAAGTCGAGAGTTCAGAAGAAGGTCGCTCAAGGCATCTATAAAACTATTGGATGCTAGATGTTGTGCTGGGAGGGGCAAAATACCTGGAACAAAGCGACCACTTCGATACCAATAAGTGATGCTATCTAAGCCCTCCATAAATAATCTCAGGAGCTGGGTGTCGGTTGCGGTGAGTAATGGCCTAAATAATGAGCTCGTCAGTTTTGTCCCCTGAGCGTTAAAAATGGGTTCGTTACTAATCGCTTGTCGCTTGGACCAGGATTGGTGTTCTTCGAGCGCTTCGCTACTGAGGCCAAGCCAGGGCTGGCCGCAGGCATCGCGCACTTCTTGGAAGGGTTTATTCTTCCAAGCCTTTACAAGCGTGTACAGCCGGGATTTCGGGCTCATCAGCATTCTCCAATCAGTGAATAGCCAGTCTAGGCATGACGGATTGGAGTAGTAAGGGCTTAAGGCTTATTTATGCGTAGGAATCTACCTACTTGCCTGTCTCCAGCATAGGGAAATTTCAAGCAAGGAACCCTCAGAACTCGTATTTACCAATAAATTCAGATACTTAGAGATAATAGTGCCATGCCTTAAAGGGATATTCGTCTCATTATCCCCGCCATTTATTTAAGGAGATATTGAGTATTTTTTATGATTTATAAAAACTTAAAGAGCTTGAAGTGCCCCTGGCATTTAGCCCAATTATTATTAAATTCTTTAGGTTTGCCCTTGAATTCTGGGTAATCAGACCTATATAATCA
>Ga0187845_1002324_pt1 | contig 10334 bp, 6 predicted proteins | sample SpaLakP09_SKY_68_FD_134515 | JGI IMG/M metagenome (GOLD analysis project Ga0187845, IMG submission 134515) | Oligotrophic lake water microbial communities from Sparkling Lake, Wisconsin, USA - SP09_SKY_68 | ecosystem: Environmental > Aquatic > Freshwater > Lake | place: USA: Sparkling Lake... | reverse complement strand
GCTCCATGCCGAGCTGGAAGTTTTCGGTCGGCTCGCCGTCCTTGCCCACGCCCAGATTGCCGGTGGCGATGCCGCGCACGCTGCCGTTTTCTCCATAGACCACTTCGGCGGCGGTGAAGCCGGGGAAGATCTCCACACCCAGGCCCTCGGCCTGTTCGCCCAGCCATTTGGTGACGGCGCCGAGCGAGATGACGTAGTTGCCGTGGTTGTGGAAGCAGCCGGGGATCAGCCACTGCGGCGTGGCGGTGGCGCCGGTTTCGTTGAGGAAGAGCACCTCGTCGGCCTGCACGGCCTGGTTCAGCGGCGCGCCGAGCTCCTTCCAGTTGGGCAGCAGCTCGGTCAGCGCGCGCGGGTCCATGACGGCGCCCGAGAGGATGTGGGCGCCCGGCTCCGAGCCTTTTTCCAGCACCACGACCGACAGCTCCTGGCCTTTGGCCGTCGCCAACTGCTTGAGCCGGATCGCGGTGGCCAGGCCGCCGGGGCCGCCGCCGACGATGACCACGTCGTATTCCATCGATTCACGCGGTCCGTACTGGCTCAGAAGATCTTGGTTTGTCGTCATGGTGTTCTTGTCCTGGCTGAAGCTGTTGAGCTGGCTTGTCTGCGCGGCATTCTATAAGGGGCTTTGATAAAACGAACGGTCGTGCTTTTCTGGCCGCTAGGTGCGGGGCTCTAGCGGGGCCGAAGGCGCTGCCGGCTTGTCAATCAGAACCCGGCGTGGCGCTCTGTTTTCGCATTCGGGCCCAGGGTCGCGTGCTACGCTTCCCCAGCAGTTTTCCAGAGGATGACCATGAGTTACAGCATTGATTTGTCGGGCCGTGTGGCCCTGGTGACCGGCGCGTCCAGCGGCCTGGGCGCCCAATTCGCCAAGATCCTGGCTCAGGCCGGCGCTTGTGTGGTGTTGGCCGGCCGCCGCACCGAGCGGCTCAAGACCTTGCGCAGCGAGATCGAGGGTTCGGGAGGCGATGCCCATGTGGTGACCCTGGATGTCACCGATCTGGACAGCATCAAATCGGCCGTGGCCCATGCCGAGACCGAAGTCGGCACCCTGGACATCCTGATCAACAACTCCGGCGTCAGCACCACCCAGCGCCTGACCGAGGTCACGCCCGACGACTACGACTTCGTCATGGACACCAATGTCCGCGGCGCCTTCTTCGTGGCGCAAGAGGTGGGCAAGCGCATGCTGGCCCGCGCCCAGGGCTCGGCGCCCGGCACCTTCATCGGTGGCCGCATCGTCAACATTGCTTCCATGGCCGGCCTGCGCGTGCTCAGCCAGATCGGCGTCTATTCCATGAGCAAGGCCGCGGTCATCCACATGACCCGCGCCATGGCGCTGGAGTGGGGCAAGTACGGCATCAATGTCAATGCCATCTGCCCCGGTTATATCGACACCGAGATCAACCACCACCACTGGGGCACCGAGCAGGGCAAGAAGCTGGTGGAGCTGCTGCCGCGCAAGCGCGTCGGCCAGCCCAAGGATCTGGACACTTCTCTGCTCATGCTCTGCGCCAACGAGAGCCATTTCATCAACGGGGCCATCATCCAGGCCGACGACGGCTTTGGGGTCTGAACATCCATGTCTTTGCGAACTTTGAGCGCTCTGGAGGCGCGTGTGCTGGCGGTGCTGGTGGAGAAAGAATCCACGGTGCCGGACAGTTATCCCCTGTCCCTCAACGCCCTGACCCTGGGCTGCAACCAGAAGACCGCGCGTGAGCCGGTGATGAACGCCAGCGAGGCCGATGTGCTGCTGGCGCTGGAAGAACTCAAGGCCATGCACCTGGTCAACACCGTCAGCGGCAGCCGCGTCGTGCGCTTCGAGCACAACGGCGCGCGCGGCCTCGGCGTGCCCGGTGCCGGCCTGGCCTTGCTGACCTTGCTGATGTTGCGCGGCCCCCAGACCACGGCCGAGCTGCGCCTGCACACCGAGCGCCTGCACCGCTTTGCCGATGTGTCCTCGGTCGAAGGCTTTTTGGAAGAACTGGCCGAGGCCACCGAACGGCGCCCGGCTTTTGTCGTCAAGCTGGCACGTGCACCCGGCGCCCGCGAAGCGCGTTGGGCCCATCTGCTCAGCGGTGAGCCGGCGGCCGATGCTGGCGCTTATCCCGGCTCTTATGCCGGCCTGCCCGGCGCCAGCGCAGCGCAGGACGAAGACATTGCGTTTTTGCGCGCCGAACAGCAGCGCATGGGCAAGGAGCTGGAGCAGCTCAAGGCCTTGGTTCAGCGCATGGCCGCTGAGCTGGGAATGGACGCCGGCGGGGCGATCTGAGAACGTTTCCGTGGATGTTTCGGGTTATCCCGGGGTGGCGGCCCGCCGGCGCTGGGCAGAATTCGCAGGCCCGATTGAGGGTTGAGATCGCGACCGTTGCTCAAGAGGCCCGGTTCGACACCAGGGAGACCAAGTCCATGAAGCAAGAACAACGCAATTCCATTCTCGGCCTGCTGTCGGCCGCCGCCTGCCTCGCCCTGACGGCCTGTGCCAGCAGCCAGGCACCGGACGAGAAAGACGCAGCTTACGAGCGGCCCGAGTACACCACCGGCAGCAATCTGGCTCGCAAGGACCGTAATGCCCTGAACGTCAAGCTGGTGGACAAGGACGCCTTCCAGTCCAGTCTGTCTGGCAATTCGGGCACCGCGCAAGGCGGCAAGAACTGAGGGGCTGCGGCCTTTGAGTCAATAGGCTCAGAGGTCGCCCCATTGGCGGACTATGGGCTGCCAGAGCTGATGGCCGGCTAGGCTGTTGCTCAAAAAGACCATGCCGCTGCCCTGTGAAGGGTTGAACTGGCAAAAGGCGCGAAAGCCACTGCTGTTGGTGCCAGTGTGATAGACCACCCGGCTGCCATCGGCCATGTGATTGAGGATCCAGCCCAGGCCCCAGTGGACCTTGACCGGCTGGCCTTTGAGTGCCTGGGCTTGCCCGGCGCGGTCCAGGGGTTGGCGGTCAGTAGCGACCGCCTGCGCGGCCAGCATTTCGGTGCGCAGCTCGGCGCTGAGCAGGCCCGGTCCTGATTGCCTCGGGCGCAGCAAATGAGCCAGAAAGCGGCTGTAGTCGCCCGCCGTGGTGTAGAGCGTGTAGGCGGCATTGGCTCGTTCGTAGCGGCTCAAGGGCAGGGCGCGGCCATCCTCGGCGTGGCCACGCGCTCGCTGGGCTTCTATCGCTGGGCTCAGCACAAAGCTGCTCTGGCTCATGCCCAGGGGCTGAAACAGCTCGCGTTCGGCCGTTGTCTGCAAGGGATCGCCCAGCAAATGCTCAAGCGCTCTTTGCAGATAAAAATAGCCTTCGCCCGAATACTGAAAGCCCTCGCCGGGCGCAAAGCTCAGGGGCAGGGGGCCGGTGTTCTCATCGCCTTCGCGCCAATTCGGCAGGCCCGAGCTGTGGCTGAGGAGTTGGCGCGCGGTGATGCGCGCCTGCGCAGGCTGCGCCGGGCTGAAACGTTCGGGGTAGAAGTCCAGGATGGGCTGGTCCAAGCCCAGCCGGCCGCGCTGCACCTGCTGCAACAGCAGAAATGCAAACACCGGCTTGCTCATGGACGCGCATTCGAACACCGTGCTGGCGTCCACCGGCGCGCCGTCCTCCGAGCGTTCGCGCCACCCCAGATGCCAGGCCTGGCTGGGTTCGCCGTGACGCAGCAGTTGCAAAGACAGGCCGGGCACGCCCAGGCGCCGCATGCTGGCCGGCAGCTGCTCGTTCAGCTCGCGCTGGCGCTGCTCCAGGCGCTGCGCCAATTGCAGCGCAGACAGGGCGGCATCGCTCTGAGCCCAGGCGAGCCCCGGGCCGGCCAGCAGGGCGCCGGCCGCGCCACCCAGGCAGTGCCGGCGCTTCATGGCTGTGCGACCTGGATCAGCGGAACTGGTACTGGGCGCTCAGGTAAGCGAAGCGGCCGCGCGGGTCGGTGTAGCTCGGGTCATAGCCGGACAGGAAGAAGTAGGCCTGGTTGGAGTAGGGCGGCGTGGTGTTCAGCAGGTTCTTCACACCGGCGCGCAGGGTCAGATCTTTCGTCGCGTTCCAGGCACCGGAGAGGTCCCACAGGGAATAGGCCTTGACCTTGTTGGGCGCCACCACGGTGCCGGAATTGGTGTCGATGGCCGAGTTCTGGTCGGTGTAAGCGCTCGAGTAGGTGTTGCTCAAGGCCAGGCTGTAAGCGCCTTGCGTCCAGTCCAGGGTCAGGCGATGGCGCCAGCGTTGCACCACGCCGTCGGTGACGAACTTGCCCAGGTTGCTGATGTAGTCGTCGCCGAAGCCGGTCTGCTTCTGCGACTTCAGCACCACGGTGCCGGCCAGGCGCACGCCGAACTCGCCGACGCTGCTCTTCAAACCCTTCAAGTCGATGCTGATGTCCAGGCCCGAGGCGCGCTGGCGCCCCCGGTTTTCCTTGCGCAACTCGATGAAACAGATGGTCGAGTCTTCTTCGTCGTAGTCGCAGCCGGCCAAGCCTTCGTTCTCGTTCAGGCGGTGCACCAGGCTTTCGTACTTGGACAGATTGCCGAGGATCACATCGTCACCGATGGTGCTGATCACGTCCTTCTTGGCAATATTCCAGTAGTCCAGGCTGACGGTCCACTGCGGATGTGGCTCGATCACGAGGCCGAAGCTGTACTGCTTGGAGGTCTCGGGCTTGAGCTTGGGATTGGCGTAGGTGCGGGTCTCCCAGAAGTCGGCGCAGGTGGAGAGGTCGTTGTCGTTTTCCTTCATGCAGACCGGGTCGGGCAGCACGGCGGTCTGGCCGGTCTTGACCGGGCGGTAGAGGTCGTTCAGCGAGGGGGCGCGGAAGCCGGTGCCGGCCGATGCACGCACGACGACCTGCTTGCTCGGTGTGTAGCGAAGGCCGATCTTGGGGTTGGTGGTGGAGCCGACCACGTCGTAGTGGTCGTGGCGCAGGGCCAGCTGCACTTCCAGCTCTTTGCTGACCGGGGCGTTCAACTCGCCGTACACGGCCCAGACCTTGCGCGAGCTGTTGGTGAACTGGGCGTCGCCGGGCGTGCTGTCGCCGACGATGTTGTCGGAAAGCAGCAGGGCCGAGGCGGCCGAGCTTCCCTTCTCACGCCGCACCTCGGCGCCGATGGCCAGGGCCATCTCACCACCGGCCAGCTGGGTCAGGGCGCGCGAGCCCTTGATGTCGAACACCTCCATCGTGCCTTTGGCGCTGCGCACTTCCTCGTTGATCTGGTTGTTGCGCAGGAAGGCCAGGCCCTTGTCGCTTTGCGTGCCAAAGGGGTTGATGGTGCCGTCGGCGAAGGCGGCCATGGTCTTGTCGTAGAGCAGGTAGCCGGCCACATCGCGGTCGGCCACTTTGTTGCTGCTGCGGTTGTAAGCCAGGTCGTAGTCCCAGCCGGCCGTGCTGCCGGTCAGGCCCAGCACCACGCGCTGGCCGGTGCTGGTCAGCTCGCTGGCGCGCTTGCCGGCGTCGAGCAGGCGGGTGCGCACGGTGATGCTGCGGTCGTCGGGCAAGGCGTCAGCCAGGCCGGTGGCTGCCAAGGCCGGGATGCGGGCCACGTCGACTTCACCGTCGATGCGATTGGAGGTGCCCACGTACCAGCTCTTGGATCGCGTCAGCGCCGTTTCCACAAACACCTGGGTGCTGCTGTCGAGCTGGAACACGCCACGCCCCAGGAAGCTGGCCTTGTCGGTCTTGGGGTAGAGCTCGATGTCCCGCATGAAATCGTAGGTGCAGCCATCCACGCCGCCGATGCCCTCGGGCAGGTACAGGGTGTGCGGCGGCTGGCAGGCCGGTGCGCTGAGATTGATGGTTCGGCCGCTGATGGTCTTGCCATTGATCTTGAAGCCTTGGTCCTGCAGGTAGTCCCGTTGATCGCGACTGAGGCGGATATTGGCCGGAAAACCGGCCGAGGACAGCAGATGGGGCAGGCGTTCGGGGATCTTGAGATCGGTGATGAACTGGCGCTGCGAGGTGCTCAAGGCGTCGGTGCGCTGCAGGTCCAGCACACCAAAGAGATTGAAACCGTCTCGAACGACATCGCCCGTGCCGCCGGCCAGCGAGGCACTGCGCTTGCCCGCGCCGCCTTCCTTGCTGGCACCGGCATAAGCGTCCAGTTGCACGCCCTGGTAGTCCTTGCGGGTGATGAAGTTGACGACGCCGCCGATGGCGTCGGTGCCGTACAGGGCCGAGGCGCCGTCCAGCAGCACCTCCACGCGCTGGATGGCGGCCATGGGGATGGTGTTCAGGTCCACGCCCGAGTCGTCACCGGGCGAGGCGAAGTTGGCCATGCGTCGGCCGTTCAGCAGCACCAGGGTGGATGAGGTGCCCAGGCCACGCAGATTGGCCGAGTTGAAGCCCATCTGGTCCTTGAAGCCGCCGGTGCCGATGGAGACGCCGTCGGTCAGGCTGTTGCTGGCCGCGCTGAGGCTGGCCACCAACTCGGCCGCGGTGGTGATGCCGGCCTTGACGATGTCAGCCCGCGTGATCACTTGCACCGGCAGCGCGGTCTCCGACTCCAGGCGCTTGATGGCCGAACCGGTCACTTCGACCCGGTTCAAGGTGCTGGGTGCTTCCTGGGCATGGGCCAGCTTGCTGGCCAGGCCGGCGGTGGCCATCAGGGCTGCCAGGGCAGTGGCGCGCAGAACGGGGCTGGGGGTGCAAGCGCGGGGCTGGGTCATCTGTACTTCTCCCGGGGGTGTGAGGGGGCCGGCGCAGGCGCCGAGGCGCTGACAACCGGTCTTCCAATGAGGTTTCCGCGCCAGTCTAGGAAGCATGTGCCTGTCGGGCCATAGGGGATTCACGCGCCAGTCGCATCAGCGCAACTCAGGGTGCGTATCTTTCGCGGAGCGTTCGCATAGCGTTCCAAGTGCCTTGGGCCTGGCCTCAGACTGGCCGGTGCGGCAGCCCTGTGTGCGGCCGTGCCATGATTCGTTCCGCCGTCGCATTTGTCGTCGTCTGTGCCGCCGCTGACTCCGTCCTTGTTTGCGGTGGCCAATCCACACAGTCTCCCAGGCCATGAACACCAAGCACGTTTCAGATTTTTTGATTTCCACCCTGGCAGCCGGCCTGCTGGCCACGGCGAGCCTGGGCGCCCTAGCCCAGGGCGGCACCGTGCACACCTTGAAACCCGGCACCTTTGGCCCTGCGGGCACGGTGCTGGGCGCCACGCCGCCGCCGCCAACCACGCCGGTCAAGGGCGTGCATGCGCCCTCGCCGGTACCGGCCAAACCCGCCAGTTCTACGGCAGGCAGTAGCAATCCGAACAGCAACGCCTCGGGCCTCGGTCCGCTGGCCGCGGGTGAGGGCGCCATCAAGGGCTATGCGGTGCCCATCGGTGGTGCATTGAAGGCCGACAACGAAGACGTCTGGGGCCGCATCGTCCAACTGGCCGGCGGCAAGGGTGCGCGCTTCGTGGTCTTTGGCACGGCGGCCGAGGATCCCGAGGCCAGCGCCAAGACGGCCGTCGACATGCTGCAAAAGCGCGGCGCCGTGGCCGAAGCCCTGCCGGTGGCGCCCAAGTTCAGCTGGGTGGACCTGAGCAAGGTGGTGCGCGACCCGTCCCTGATCGCCAAGGTCAAGAACGCCCGCGGTGTGTTTTTTACCGGCGGCTCGCAAGAGCGCATCGTCGATGTGCTAATGCCGGGCGGCCACAGCACGCCCATGCTGGAAGCCATCTGGGACGTCTACCGCCGCGGCGGCGTGGTGGCCGGCACCTCGGCCGGCGCCGCCATCATGAGCACGGTGATGTTCCGCGACGCGCCTAGCGTCATCAACATCATGAAAGGCAAGTGGACCGAGGGCAAGCAGATCGACCGCGGCCTCGGCTTTGTCGGGCCTGATCTGTTTGTCGACCAGCATTTCCTCAAACGTGGCCGCTTCGGCCGCATGATTCCGCTGATGATGGCCAAGGGCTACAAGCTGGGCCTGGGCGTGGAGGAGAACTCGGCCGCCGTGGTGCATGGTGATGAGGTCGAGGTGATCGGCGACAAGGGTGCCTTGCTGGTGGACTTGACCGATGTGAAGACCGACCCGACCCTGGGCGCTTTCAATGTGACCAGCGCTCGCCTGAGCTATCTGGACCAGGGCGACCGTTACAACCTCAAGACCCGGCAGACCACGCCCGCGCCCATCAAGCTGCGCGGTGCCAAGCACGATCACATGGCGCCGGACTTCAAGCCTTATTTCACCGAAGAGCGCTTCGATCTGGACATGCTCAGTGACTCCACCATCACCAATGCCATGACCTATCTGATCGACAGCAGCCGCAACGAGGTGCGTGGCCTGTCCTTCGACGTGCTGCCCAAGCCGGGCGACCCGGTGGCCGAGCTTGGTTTCTTGTTCCGCTTGTACAAGGGCAAGGGCAGTTATGGCTGGAGCACCGAGGAGTGGGGCGGCGAGGAGTTCACCGTCGTCAACCTCTACCTCGACGTGACCCCGGTGCGCATGCCTCAGCCGCTGTACAGCGCCTGGCCTGGCCCCGACCGCAACCCTGGGCCGGCACCCGAGCGGGGCGACGGCCCCAGCAAGTAAAACCGGCCAGCCGCGAGCCTGGAAAGAAAAAGGGCCGGGTGCGAGATGCACCCGGCCCTTTTTTTTGGGGCCTGGCGGCTTCAGCGGAAGCTGTAGTTCAGGCTCATGTAGAAGTTGCGGCCGCGCGGGTCGGTGTAGGTCGGGTCATAGGTGGCGAGGAAGTAATAGCCTTGGTTGGAGAAAGGCGGCTGCGTGTCCAGCAGGTTCTGGATGCCGGCGCGCAGCTTGAGCTGCTTGTTGATGCGCCAGGAGCCCGACAGATCCCACAACGAGTAGGCCTGCACGCTGCGGGCCGGCAGCAAAGCGCTGGTGTTGGGGTTGAAGGCGGTGTTGTGGTCGCGGTAGCCCGAGTAATAGGTGTTGCCCAGGGTCAGGCCGTAAGGGCCCATATCCCAGTCCACCGACAGGCGGTGGCGCCATTTCTGGATCACCTGGTCGCTCAGGAACTGGCCGGCGTTGTTCATGAAGGGCTCGCCGGCGCCGGGCTGGCGCTCGTACTTGAGCACATAGGTGCCGCTCAGCGAGGCGGTGAAACGGCCCCAGCCCTCGGTGGCCTGGCGCAGCGTCATTTCCAGGTCCAGGCCCGAGGTGCGCAGCTCGCCCTGGTTGTCCTTCTTGAGCAGGATGGTGTCGATGAATTCGCCGAACTCGTCACGCTTGACGTAGTCCTTGCCGTACTTGGGCAGGTTGCCCAGGATCACCTGTTCCGAGAGGTCGCTGATGACATCGGTCTTGCGGATCATCCAGTAGTCCAGGCTGGCGGTGGCGTCCTTGCTGGCCTCGAACACCACGCCGAAGGAGGCCTGTTTGGACTTTTCAGGCTTGAGGTTGGGGTTGCTGCGGCGCTCGACGCGCCATTGGTCCGTGCAGTCGGCGACGGCAAAGCCCTGGGCCACGCAGCCGGGGTCGGTCAGGAAGGCCGAGCTGCTGCCAAACGAGGTCGGGCGGGTCAGCTCGGTGATGGTGGGTGCCCGGAAGCCGGTGCCGGCCGAGCCGCGCAGTACCAGTTGTTTGCTGGGCTGCCAGCGCACGCCGAGCTTGGGGTTCAGGGTGTCGCCCACGCCGCTGTATTTGTCGTAGCGCAGCGCGGCTTGCAGTTCCAGCGTCTTGCTCACGGGGGCGTTCAGTTCGGCGAACACGGCGCCGACCTTGCGGCTGTTGCGGCTGGCCACAGGCGCATCTCCGCGCGAGCTGCGGTCGCCCTGGATGTTGTTGGTCAGCAGCAGGGCCGAGGGCGTGAACTCGCTCACCTCGCGGCGCAGCTCGGCACCCACGGCCAGGCCCAAATCACCGCCTTCCAGCCGGCCCAGGCTGCCGCTGAGTTTGAAGTCCAGGGTGGTGGTCGTGCCTTTGGAGCGGCGCGATTCATCCTGCACGCGGATGCTGTTCAGCAAATCCTTGCCGGCCTGCGGCGAAGGGCCGAAGGGGTTGATCTTGCCCGTGCGCACACCGGCGACGAACTCGTTGTAGAGGAAGTAGCCATCCTCGATGGCATCGGTCGAGCGGTTGACGGCGCGGTTCAGGGCGATGTCATAGTCCCAGCCGCCGAACAAGGCCAGGCTGCCGCTGGCGCCCACCACCAGGCGCTCGGCATCGCTGGTCACCTCGTTGGTCCGGTTGCCGGCTTCGGTCACGCGCTGGCGGATGTCCACCGTGCCGCCGAAGGGCAGGGGCTTGCTCAGAAAGGGGTTGATGGCGCTGGTCGACACCGCGGTGATTTCGATCGGGTTGGGGCTGGCCACGTACTGGGTCGTGGTCTTGCTCTTCAGCACTTCGGCAAAGAGCTGGTGCTGCTCGTTCAGCTGGAAGACGCCGCGGCCCAGAAAGGCCAGCTTTTCGGACTCGGGGTAGAGCTCGGTGTCCTGC
>Ga0187845_1002323_pt1 | contig 10335 bp, 14 predicted proteins | sample SpaLakP09_SKY_68_FD_134515 | JGI IMG/M metagenome (GOLD analysis project Ga0187845, IMG submission 134515) | Oligotrophic lake water microbial communities from Sparkling Lake, Wisconsin, USA - SP09_SKY_68 | ecosystem: Environmental > Aquatic > Freshwater > Lake | place: USA: Sparkling Lake... | reverse complement strand
CCGCACATGAGACAAGCGACGCACTGGCCGTCTGCGAAGACCTGCACCAGGCTCTCGCGCTGCTGCAGACCCTGTAACCACCCGCCCCAACAAAAAGGGCCGCTGCATGCAGCGGCCCTTTTTTCAAACACACTGGCGATCAAGCCTCGGCGCAAATGCGGGCAATCAGCTCGTCCCGCACCTGTTCATACTGCTCGATGCCAATCTGGCAGGTACCGGCCGCCTCGTGACCACCGCCACCGTATTGCAACATCAGCGCGCCGACATTGGTGCGGCAGCCACGATCGATGATCGACTTGCCAGTAGCGAACACGATGTTCTGCTTGTTCAGACCCCACATCATGTGGATGGAGATATTGCACTGCGGATACATGGCGTAGACCAGAAAGCGATTGGCCGGGTAGATGGTTTCTTCCGGCAGCAGATCAAGCAGCAACAGATTGCCATGCACCTGGGCACAACGCTGGATCTGCTCACGTGCCTGCCCTTCGTATTGCCGATAGAGATCAACTCGCTCCTTGACATCTGGCAAGGCCAGGATTTCTTCGATGCTGTGATCGCGGCAATAGCCGATCAGGTCCATCATCAGCTGATAGTTGCTGACAGTGAAATTGCGGAAACGGCCCAGCCCGGTGCGGGCATCCATCAGGTAATTGAGCAATACCCAGCCAGTGGGATTGAGGATTTCATCACGGGAAAACTGGGCCGAATCAGCCTTGTCCACCGCGTCCATCATTTCGTCGCTGATACGGGTAAAAACCTGCTTGCCACCGAAATGGTCATACACCACGCGCGCAGCGGATGGGGCTGCCGGATCGATAATGTGGTTGTCGTGCTGACCATTGCGCAGCGTTTCCGACAGATGGTGATCGAAGGCCAGATAGGCACCCGGCACATACGGCAGATTGGTGGTGATATCGCGTTCGGTGATTTCCACCTTGCCATCCTGCATATCCTTGGGGTGAACAAACTTGATTTCATTCACCATGCCCAGCTCGTTCAGCAGCACGGCACAGACCAGGCCGTCAAAATCACTGCGCGTTACCAGGCGGTATTGCTGTTGCGACATTATTTTCTCCCCGAGATCAATACATAGCAGCCATCGCGACCTGTCACCCGGTGGTGGCAGGCAGCATCAGCTTTCATCCGTCATGAAATATACCTCACCCGCCAGCAGGTCGTGCAAGCGAGTTTGCAGCGCCCGGCTTTGCGCCTGCGGCATCGACAAGGTCAACACCACCTGCTCGCCATATTCGGCCGCGATCACACTGATTGCCAGTTCGGCACAGCAATGGCGCAAGCGTGACTCACTGGCAAAGCCCACCCGCGCCAGACAGCTTTGCATCAGCACCACCGGCTGCAGCTGCGCAGTTTGCAATGCCGCATTGACCGCCTGAGTATAGGCGCGCACCAGGCCGCCCGCCCCCAGCTTGATACCGCCGAAATAGCGCACCACCACGGCCAGTACATTGTGCAATTGCTTGTGCATCAGCACGTTGTACATGGGACGGGCCGCCGTACCGGAGGGCTCGCCGTCATCATCCAGCATGGAATCACCACTCACCAGCAGCACGGCACAATAATGGCGGGCATCCGGCCATTCCCGGCGCAGGGCCGCCAGTTGCAACATCGCTTCATCCCGGCTCTGCACCGGATACAAAGCGGCGATGAAACGGCTTTTCTTGATTTCGATTTCCGCCACGACAGGCACTGCCAGCTGAAACATTGTTACGCTTTCCATGGTCAAAGCAGATGGTTTGGCCTGCATGGTAACGCCATTCCACCACAACTGGCTGCACAAGCACGTCGACATACCCAACATCAAAAGGAAGCGCACCATGCAAGCCCTGCTGATTGTCCTGGTCCTGTTAGTGGAAGCACTGTGGCTGGCACTGGACAAGTGCTGGCTTGATATGGAACAAGAAGCCGTGCTGGCCCGCTACCTGCCCGACCGTGATCACTGCTGAAAGCAGTTGTCAGTCGCCGCATTCGGCATGAGAATGCCAAATCCATAGTCATGAAAGACGCTTAGCCTTGACCCATACCATCTGGCTGGTCGCCGCCCTGCTGGCACTGATAGCAGAATTCATGTCCGGCACCTTCTACCTGCTGGTGCTGGCTGTTGCCTTGGCCGTAGCCGGCGTCGGCAGCCTGGCTGGCGCCAGCGAGGCGATCTGCTGGTTGCTGGCCAGCCTCAGCGGCAGCATAGGGGTGTTCGGAGTGGCACGCTGGCGTGCCCGCCAGCGTCGCAGCAATCACACCACCAGGCCGGCGGATGATCCTGACATTGGCCAAACAGTACGCATCAGCGCACTGCTGGATGACGGGCTTGCCCGCGTCCATTATCGCGGCACGGAATGGCAGGCCCGCCTGAGCGGTGATGGTCCATGGCAGGCCGGCATGCAGGCCTACATCCATAGCCGCGACGGCAATGTGCTGATTCTTTCTCTCAAGCAAACGGAAACCCGATAATCATGGAATTCGTCATCATTCTGTTCCTGGCCGTGGTGGTATTCATCATCAAGTCAGTCAAGGTCGTCCCGCAGCAGCATGCCTATATCGTTGAACGCCTGGGCCGTTACCATGCCACGCTGACACCCGGCCTCAACATCCTGATTCCCTTCATCGACCGCCTGGCCTACAAGCACAGCCTGAAGGAAGTGCCGCTGGAAGTACCCAGCCAGATCTGCATTACCCGTGACAATACCCAGCTAAAGGTAGACGGCATCCTGTACTTCCAGGTCACCGACCCGCAGCGCGCCTCCTACGGCACCAGCGACTACCTGCTGGCCATCACCCAGCTGTCGCAGACCACGCTGCGCTCGGTCATCGGCAAGATGGAGCTGGACAAAACCTTCGAGGAGCGCGACGAGATCAATCAGATCGTGGTGGCCTCACTGGACGAAGCCGCCATCAACTGGGGGGTGAAGGTATTGCGCTATGAAATCAAGGACCTGGTGCCGCCGCAGGACATCCTGCACTCCATGCAGGCACAGATTACTGCCGAGCGCGAAAAGCGCGCCCGCATCGCCCAGTCCGAAGGGGTGAAGATGGAGCAGATCAATCTGGCCAACGGTGCACGCGAAGCTGCCATCCAGAAATCGCAGGGCGAGATGCAGGCCACCATCAACAATTCCGAAGGCAACAAGCAGGCCGCCATCAACAAGGCCCAGGGCGAAGCCGAGGCACTGCGCCTGGTGGCGGACGCCACCGCCGATGCCGTGCACCGCGTGGCCGAATCAATCAAGGTGGATGGCGGCATCGAAGCAGTCAACCTGAAGGTAGCGGAGCAATATGTCGCCGCCTTTGCCCAGCTGGCCAAGCAGAACAACACCGTCATCCTGCCGGCCAATGTGGCTGATGTCAGCTCGCTGGTGGCCACCGCCTTAAGCGTGGTCAAGCAAAGCAATCGTTAACATTTCCAACATGACGGCAGCCTTGCCCTATCTTGTATAACGGGCAGGCTGCCCCCATAATCAGCCGCATGAAATTTTTATCCGACTTTCTTCCGGTAGCCCTGTTTTTCGGTAGTTACCTGATCACTCACGACATGTTCCTCGCCACCAAGGTGCTGGTTGCCGCCACCGCCTTGCTGTTTGCCTGGACATGGTTCAAACACCGCAAGGTGGACGCCATGCAATGGATCAACCTGATCCTCAGCGTCACCCTGGGTGCGGCCACCGTGATTTCGCACAACGATCTGTTCATCATCTGGAAATTCACCGTCTTGTACTGGCTGATGGCGCTGGCCTTGCTGGTCAGCGACCTGCTGGGCAAGAACGGCCTGAAACTGCTGATGGGCGAGCAAATCCAGCTACCACAAGCCATCTGGCGCAAGCTGGCCTACGCTTGGGCGGCCTTCTTCAGCGCCATGGGCGCACTGAACCTGTATGTTGCCTTCAACTTCAGCCGTGAAATCTGGCTGAGCTTCAAGCTGTTCGGCAGTCTGGGCCTGATGGTGGTCTTCATCATCGCGCAAAGCCTGTTCCTGTCCAAATACATCGAGGATAAAAAATAATGCTGTACATCATCAGCGGCCAGGACCATCCCGGCAGCCTGGACAAGCGGCTGGCCTCCCGTCCTGAACACCTGGCCCGTCTTTCCGCCCTGCAGGAACAAGGCCGCCTGGTACTGGCCGGCCCCTGCCCGGCCATCGACAGCATTGACCCGGGCAGCGCCGGCTTCACCGGCAGCCTGATCGTGGCCGAATTCGCCAGCCTGGAAGAAGCACGCAACTGGGCCGATGCTGACCCCTACGTTGCCGCCGGCGTCTACGCGGCCGTGGAAGTAAAGCCCTTCCGCAAGGTATTCCCTGCATGAGTGACACCGTCGCCCTGCTGCAAACGGCCCTGCAGGCGCTGCAACCCGAACATCTGGAAATCGAGGATGACAGTGCAGCACATGCCGGCCATGCTGGTGCCCGCTCTGGCGGTGGCCACTACAATCTGCTGATCGTCTCCAGCCGCTTTGCCGGGCTTGGTAGCGTAGCCCGCCACCGGCTGGTTTACACCACGCTGGGCGATCTGATGAAAACCAAGGTGCATGCGCTGGCCATTCGCGCACTGACACCCGACGAACTTTGACTTCGAGAAAGCGTTATCCATGAAAAACTCCCGTATCGCCGCCCTGCTGCTGGCAGCCAGCATCAGCGTTCCGGCCATGGCCGAATCCATTGCCATGGTCAATGGCAAGGCCATCGACAAGACCGATCTGGACAACGCCGTTGCCCTGGTCGTGCAGAACAGCAATGGCAATGTGCAAGACTCCCCGGCCCTGCGCCAGCAGGTAAAAGACACCCTGATCAATCGTGAAGTAATCCTGCAGGAAGCCCAGAGCCGCAAGCTGGACCAGCAGCCGGCCTTCACCAAGCGCCTGGACGAAGTGCGTCAGGACATGCTGCGTGAAGCGCTGTTTGCCGACCTGCTCAAGCAGGTGAAGATCAGCGATGCCCAGTTGCAGGAACGCTACGCCCAGACCCAGAGCAAGTTCGCCGGCACCAAGGACGTACATGCACACCAGATTACCGTCGGCAGCGAAGCCGAAGCACAGAAAATCATCGACAGCCTGAAAAAAGGCGGCAAGTTCGAAGAACTGGCCAAGAGCCGCTCGCTCGACCCGGCTGCCAAGCAAAATGGCGGCGACATGGGCTGGGGTAATCTGGCGCGCATGGAGCCGCAATTGGCCGAAGTGCTGAAGGGGCTGAACAAGGGCCAGGTCAGCAGCAAGCCGATGCAGACCCGCGTGGGCTGGATCGTGTTCAAGGTTGACGATGTGCGCGATGCCAAGCTGCCACCGCTGGAAGAAGTAAAACCGCAAATCGAGCGTCAGCTGCAAGAAGAAGCCATTGCCAAGGCCGTGGACGATCTGCGCGGCAAGGCGAAAATCCAGTAACACCACACCACTGCAAGTAACAACAGGAATACATCATGCGCAAGACTTTGCTGGCAAGCGCCCTGCTGGCCGCCCTGAGCACCACCGTCGTACTGGCTGCCGGCCCGTCCGTGAATGGCAATGAAATCTCCCAGGCCCGCATTGATGCCGTCGTGCAAATGATGGCTGCCCAAGGCCAGGCTGCTGACGACAAGACCAAGGACATGGTCAAGGATCAGCTGATCACCGCCGAAGTACTGCGCCAGGAAGCCATCAAGAAGGGCATCGACAAAACTGCCGACTTCAAGGCCGAACTGCAGAACATGGAAGCAATGGCCCTGGCCAACCGTGTGATCAAGGATTTCCAGAAAGCCAACCCGGTGACTGACGACCAGCTGAAGGCTGAGTACGACAAGCTGGTGGCTTCGGTACCGGAAACCAAGCAATACCATGCTCGCCACATCCTGGTTGGCAGCGAAGCGGAAGCCAAGGCGGTGATCGAAGCCCTGCGCAAGGGCAAGGCCTTCGACCTGCTGGCCAAGGAAAAATCCAAGGATCCGGGCAGCAAGGGTAGCGGTGGCGATCTGGGCTGGCAGGAAGCCGGCACTTTCGTACCGGAATTCTCCGAAGCCATGGCCAAGCTGAGCAAGGGTCAGGTAACCGCCAAACCGGTGAAAACCCAGTTCGGCTGGCACATCATCAAGCTGGACGACGTGCGTACCGAACGCAATGTGCCGTCGCTAGACGATGCCCGCCCGCAACTGACCCAGCGCATCATGGGCGCACGTATCGAAAAATACGTGGGCGACCTGAAGGCCCAGGCCAAGATCCAGCAGTAAACCGTCATCGGCCCGGCCTGCCGGGCAATGCACAAAAAAAGGGATGCTCGCGCATCCCTTTTTTCCCGTTTACAGCAGGCTGCCTCAGTCTTCGTCGGCCCAACCCGGTGCGCGCTTGCCCAGAAAAGCCGCCACACCTTCCAGCTGCTCCTCTCCCCCCACCAGTTCCAGCAAGGCCGCCCGCCCTTGCTGCAGATGCTGCTCCAGCGACAGGTTCACGCCATCCTCGATCAGCTGCCGGGCACGCGCCACGGCCAGCGGCGCCTGGTTGGCCACTTTGCCTGCCAGACTGACTGCGATGATCTTGGCAAAGCCCGGATCGACAATCTCTTCGACCAGGCCAATATCATAGGCTTTTTGCGCGTCGACAATCTCGCCACCCAGAATCATCCGTTTGGCCCAGGACACGCCCACCTTGTCAGCCAGCCTCTTGCAGCCGCCACCCGCCGGCAACAGGCCAACCCTGGCTTCCGGCAGCCCCAGTCTGGCACCACGCTCCACCACCATGTAGTCGCACATCAGGGCGCACTCCAGACCACCGCCCAGGGCGTAGCCATTGATGGCAGCCACCGTCACGCCAGAATAGTTGCGCACGGCGGCAAATGCGGCGGCCAAAGCGTCCAGCAGCGCCGCGGCCTCCTGCTTGCTGCCCGCAGCAAACAGATTCAGATCGACACCGGCACAAAAAAAGGCATCTCCCGCCCCGGTAATCACGACCGAGCGCACGCTCTTGTCCGACTGCAGGGCAGACATCATCCCGGCCAACTCTTGCAGGCTGGCAATGCTCCACAAGTTGGCAGGAGGGTGATTGATGGTGATAATTGCAGACTGGCCCAGATGTTCAAGCGTCAAATACTTGGCCATGTAGTTTCCTCAGTTTCTCTATAGGTCGTTACACATTGCGGCTCCTGCCCGCGTGGCCTTGTTAATCAGACCATCCCCGATACCGACAGGAAAGAATGAGCATTCTCAGGGCTTGCACCGCCTTTTTCCAGCGCGGATTGCCAATATGCTCAACTTTTTTTCTAGATGGCTGCGCAGTTAAATGCCAAACAGAATTTGAGTTTTTTTTACCATTACCATGTCACAATTTGCCTATTATTCAGGCAATCCTGCCTGTTGGCCGCTCTGTTAGAATAGAGGTTTAAGCAACAGGCTGTCGCATGTTAGAAACAAATTTCTGGATCATTTTCCTGACTGGCCTGCTCGGCGGCGGGCATTGCATGGGCATGTGTGGCGGCATCATCACCGCACTCACACTCAACCTGCCTGCCGGGCAACGCCGCTGGCTGATCCTGCTTTCCTACAATGCCGGCCGCATTGGCAGCTATGTGCTGGTGGGTGCATTGCTGGGCGGCCTGGCTGGCGCCGGTCTCAGCTTGCTGACGGCGCGGCCGGCACAGCTTGTGCTGCTGGTACTGGCCAACCTGATGCTGATTGCCATGGGGCTGTACCTGGCCGGCCTGTCTGCCGCCATCACCATCCTGGAAAAACTGGGCCGTCCGGTGTGGGCCCGCCTGCAACCCTTGCTGGCACGCCTGCTCCCCATCCGCAGTCCACGCACCGCACTACTGGCGGGCATGTTGTGGGGCTGGCTGCCATGCGGTCTGGTATACAGTGCATCGCTGTCCGCCCTGGCCAGTGGCAAAGCCACTCAGGGCGGTTTGCTGATGCTGGCCTTCGGCCTGGGCACCCTGCCCAATCTGCTGCTGATGGGTGTATTTGCTGACACCTTGCGCCAGTGGCTGCAACAAAAACCGGTGCGCCTGCTGGCCGGCTTGCTGGTGGCCGGCATGGGCCTGACGCGATTGCTGCTACTGGCTGCCGGTCATTAAAAAAGCCGTCGCGATGGTGCGACGGCTTTTGGCTTGAGAAACAGGCTGCTACTGATTCAGCGAATGGACTTCAGGATGGTTTCCACATTGTAGTGAAACAGTTTGAGGTAATCGCCAGCCGGGCCACTGGGCTTGGACAGCGCATCGGCATACAGTTCACCGCCGATCTTCACCTTGGCTTCGCGGGTCAGCTGCTCCAGCAGGCGCTTGTCGGTCATGTTCTCCATGAAGACGGCACTGACTTTTTCCTGCCGCACCTGGCGCACCAGTTGCGCCACCCCTTTGGCCGAGGCCTCGGCTTCGGTACTTACCCCCTGGATGGCCAGCAGCTTGATGCCGTAGCGCTCACCAAAATAGCCGAAGGCATCATGCGAGGTCAGCATCTTGCGCTTGGCAGCCGGAATGGCGGCAAACTGCTTGGCGGCCCAGTCGTCTTCCTGCTTCACCCGGGCAGCGAAATCTGCGGCACGGCGGTTGTATTCATCCTTGCCTTGCGGGTCGGCCTTGATCAGGCCGGCAGTGATGTTGCGGATATATACCTGTACCCGCTGCGGATCGTGCCAGGCATGCGGGTCTACCACGTCATGGCCATGCTCTTCGCCTTCTTCGGCCGGCGCCATGCGCGTCTTGATACCCTTGCCCGCCTCAACCAGCACACCCTTGAAGCTGGAAGCCTTGGTCAGACGGCCCATCCAGCCTTCCAGCCCCAGACCGTTGGTGACAAACAGCCGGGAGGCCGACAGCTTCTTTACATCAGCAGGCGATGGCTGAAACACATGGGCATCCTGATCCGGGCCAACCAGCGACACCACATCCACGCGATCACCACCGATTTCACGGGCCATGTCACCAACAATGCTGAAACTGGCCACCACCGGCAGCTTCGCCGCCAGGGCAAAGGCCGGCAGACTCAGCAACAACAAGCCAAACAGGCTTTTTTTCATGCCATCTCCTCAGGATTCAAAATGCCGCGCACGGATATAACGCGGCAAGGCACCGCCCGCCGGAGCGAACAGCAGGGAAAACAGATAAAACAGGCCAGCCACCAGAATGATGGCGGGGCCGGACGGCAGCTCGAAGTGGTAGGACAGCAGCAAGCCAGCCATGCCGCTGACAAAGGCCACGCTCACAGCCATCACCAGCATGCCCTCCACCGATTCCGACCACAGCCGTGCCGTGATGGCCGGCAGCATCATCAGGCCAACCGCCATCAGCGTGCCCAGCGCCTGGAAACCGGAAACCAGGTTCAGCACCACCAGCATCAGGAAAGCCATATGCCACAAGCCGCCGCGCGCGCCCACCGAGCGCAGGAATACCGGATCCAGGCTTTCCAGCAACATGGGCCGATAGATGAAGGCCAGGCAAATCAGCGTCACCGAGGCCACCCCGCTCACCAGATAGAGCGCTGCATCATCCACCGCCAGCACCGAGCCAAACAGAATGTGCATCAGGTCCACATTGCTGCCGCTCTTGGACACCAGCAGCACGCCAATAGCCAGCGATAACAGATAGAAAGCGGCAAAACTGGCGTCTTCCTTGATGCTGGAAAAACGGGTAGCCAGGCCGGCCAGCACCGCCACCAGCACCCCGGCGACAAAGCCACCCAGGCTCATGGCTGGCAGACTGAGACCCGCCAGCATGAAACCGACCGCCGCACCAGGCAGCACGGCATGGCTCATGGCATCACCCATCAGGCTCATGCGGCGCATCACCAGAAACAGGCCGATGGGGCCACTACCCAGCGACAGCGCCAGACAACCAGCCAGCGCGCGGCGCATGAAGGCAAAATCCACAAAGGGAGCAATCAACAAGTCATACAGGTGTTGCATCAGACATTGACCCCGTCTACCCGACAGACCGCAGCACGGTCCTGCCAGTGGGCTGCGGTATCCACCGCACGTTTCAGATTGGCATCGGTCAGCACCTGCTCGGTGCGCCCCCAGGCCACCACCTCGCGTGCCAGCAGCAAGGTATGCGGGAAATAGGCGCGCACCTGCTCGTAGTCATGCAATACCGCAATAATGGTGCGACCTTCTTCTTTCCAGCGCCGCACCAGCTCCAGCAAATCGAAGGTGGTCTTGGCATCCATGGCAGTGAAGGGCTCATCCAGCAAGATCAGCCGGGCATCCTGCAGCAGGATGCGCGCGAACAGCACGCGCTGGAATTGCCCGCTGGACAGCGCAGAGATGGCACGTGGCGCGAAATCGGCCAGGCCCACCTGCTCCAGCGCATCCATGGCTTGCCCCAGGCCCGCCCGCCCTACCTTGCCAAATGGCCCGGTGCGATGCCAT
>Ga0187845_1002322_pt1 | contig 10338 bp, 10 predicted proteins | sample SpaLakP09_SKY_68_FD_134515 | JGI IMG/M metagenome (GOLD analysis project Ga0187845, IMG submission 134515) | Oligotrophic lake water microbial communities from Sparkling Lake, Wisconsin, USA - SP09_SKY_68 | ecosystem: Environmental > Aquatic > Freshwater > Lake | place: USA: Sparkling Lake... | reverse complement strand
GTTCCTGCTGGCCCGCATCAAGGACCTGACGGGTGGCAGGAGTCTTGCGACGAACATCGCGCTGGTAAAACACAATGCCCTCGTCGGCGCCCGCCTCGCGGTGGCGCTGCACGCGGCAGCCCACGTCTGAGACCACCATGTCGATCGACCTGAAGCAACTGAAATACTTCCTGGCGGTGGCCGAAGAAAAAAGCTTCAGCCGCGCCGCCGAGCGCCTGCACATCTCGCAGCCGCCGCTGTCGCAGCAGATCATGAAGCTGGAGAGCGAGCTCGGGGTGCGCCTGTTCGCGCGCACCACGCGCAGCTTCGAGCTGACGGTCGCCGGCAAGGCGCTGATGCACGAAGCGGCCGACCTGCTGGGCCGCATGCGCATGACCATCGACACCATCCGCCAGATCGACCGCGGCGAAGTGGGCCGCCTGCGTGTGGGCATCGTCGGCTCGGCGATGTGGGGCCCGATTCCCGGCCTGCTGGAACAATTCCAAAGCCAGTTCCCGCGCGTGACGTGGACCATCCACGAACTCGGTCCGAACGACCAGTGGGAGGCGCTGCGCGGCAAGCAGATCGACGTGGGTTTCTGGCGCGAGCCGAAGATCGACGAGGACATGCTGAGGAACGCGGGCCTGCGCCAGGAACTGGCTTTCCGCGAAGACGTGTGCGTTGCGATCAACGCCCAGCATCCGCTCGCGCAGCAGGATGCCATCGAACTGGTCGAGATCGCGCACGAGCCGATGCTGACCCTGCACCTGGACCAGTCGGCCGAGCCGCGCTACCTGATCCAGTGCTGCGTCAACGCGGGCTTCCAGCCGACGATCTTCCAGGAAGCGGCGGAACCGCAAACCCTGCTCGCGATGGTCGGTGCCGGGCTGGGCGTGGCACTGATGCCGTCGACGACGAGCCGCATCGGCTGGCCGGGCGTGCGCTTCCTGCCCGTGCGCACCAATCCGCCGTCGGCCAATCTGTACATCACCTATCCGACGCAGGATGATGCGCCCGTCGTGCGGGCGTTCCTCAAGATCCTGCATCCCGCCGGGGAATGAACCGTTGGGTGGGTGGCCTTCCGCCCACGCGTAACGTCGGCGATATGCGAACGTCACGCGTGGGCACGGTGTGCCCACCCTACGCATGCATTAATGGGTGGCACCGCCTGCTTCCATTGCGTCGCCTTCCGTCACCACCGCCACCTCCACCGCAATGCGAAGCGCGTCGACGATGTCGCGCAGCGCCATCGACGGCGGCCGCTCCGGGCGATCCGCCGCCTGTTCGGGCAGGAACGGCACGTGGATGAAACCGGCCTTCAGCGGTTGCCCGACCGCGTGGTGCATCAAGCCATAGAACACGTGGTTGCACACGAATGTGCCGGCCGTCTGCGACACGCCGGAAGGAAAGCCGCGCAGGCGCAGCGCCTTCACGATGGCTTTGACGGGCAAGGTGGTGAAATACGCGGCCGGGCCATCGGCCACGATGGGCGTGTCGACAGGCTGGTTGCCCGCGTTGTCGCGGATGGACGCGTCGTCGACATTGATGGCCACGCGCTCCAGCGAAATCTCGGACCGGCCGCCGGCCTGGCCGACGGCGATCACGATGTCGGGCCTGACGCCCGCGATGGCTTCGCGCAGCACGTCGACGGCCGTGCCGAACACGCAGGGCAGCTGGCGCGCGACGACCGCGAAGCCGGGGCCGGACCAGCCGTCCAGCGCGCGTGCGGCTTCCCACGACGGGTTGATGGCGGCGCCGTTGAACGGTTCGAATCCGGTCAGCAGGACGGTCTTGGCGGAGACTTGGGTGGTGGGTGCGGTCATGGTCGGCTCATCGATACATCAGAAAGTACAGCAGGACGATATTCGCGCCCAGCAGCGGCAACGCGGTCGGCAGCTGGGCCTTGATCACGGCATTCTTGTCGGGCAGTTCGAGCAGTGCCGCCGGCACGATGTTGAAATTCGCCGCCATCGGCGTCATCAGGGTGCCGCAATAGGCGCTGAACATGCCGATCGCGGCCATCACGGCCGGATTCGCATGGTACACCCCGACCAGCACCGGAATCCCGATGCCGCCCGCGATGACGGGGAACGCGGCAAAGCCGTTGCCCATCACGACGGTAAATAATGCCATGCCCACGCAGAACGCGGCGCAGGCCAGCAGGCGCGAATCGAGCGGAATATAACTCGTCGCGACGTGGGCCACGGCCTTGCCCACGCCCGCCTCGGCAAACAGCAGCCCCAGCACGGCCAGCATGTGCGGCAGCACGACGGCCCAGCTCATCGCATCGATCAGGCGCCGCGCCTCGCGCACGCCCTGCAGCGGCGTCGCGCGCGTGAGCCAGCACGCGAGCGCCAGCGCGGCGATGCTGCCGCAGCCCATGCTCACCAGGGTCAGGTTCTTCCGATCCAGCAGGACCTGCGCGCCGATGTGGACGTCCTTCAGCACGACGGAACCGAGCATCGTCACGACGGGAATCGCCAGTGCCGGCACGAGCAGGCGGTTGCCGAGCCGCGCCGCGGTGGCTTGCCGTTGCGCTTCCGGCAGCACGTCCGCCTTCCCCGGCCGCACGAAACCGAACCCGGCGACCAGCGCCATCACGATCATCAGCGCGCCCGCCACGCTTGGGGCCAGGCGCTCGCCCAGCAGGTAGACGAGTGCGTACAGGCCCCAGAACAGTGCCGTCGTGTAGCGGCGCGGATTCGTGTTGTCGCGCAGCGTCATCAGGGCGCACGCGGCGAACAGCAGGCCGATGAGCACATAGAAAAAGTCGAGTTTAATGATCATCGCGTGGTCTCGCGGCGGATGCGGGCGTCGAGCCGGCGCAAATTCCACGCGTGGATGACGAAGGCCGTCACCGCCGTCGGGATGCCCCACAAGGCCATGTGGATGGGATCGACGTCCAGGCCTTCGGCTTTCAGGATGGTCTGCATCAGCACGATGGCGCCGAACGCGACGAACACGTCCTCGCCGAAGAACAGGCCGACATTGTCCGTGGCCGCGCTCATCGCCCGGATGCGCTGGCGCAGCGGTTCGGAAAGCGCTCCATGGCGCGCCTCGGCCGCCGCCTCGGCCATCGGCGCGACGAGCGGCCGCACCATGTTCGGATGGCCGCCCAGGCTCGTGAGACCGAACGCGGCCGCCACCTCGCGCGCCAGCAGGTACACGGTCAGCAGACGGCCCGTCGTAGCCGATCGGATGCGCGCGATGCTGGCCTGCGCATGCTCCTTGAGGCCGAAGCGTTCCAGCAGGCCGATCGCAGCCAGCGGCAACAACAGGATCAGCGGCAGGTTGCGGGTCTTGATGAACGCCGTGCCGAGCGATTCCAGCAGGTGCAGCAACGGCAGGTGCGCGGCCCAGCCGGTCACGCCGCAGGCCAAGATCACGACAAGCACCGGATTGGCCCGCAACACGAATCCGGCGGCGACGGCCGCGATGCCGAGCAGCGGCCACAGGTTGACGGCAGTTTGCATGGTCCTCCAGCGGTTGTGGTTGCGTGCGGAATCTTACTCTACAGCTAGCTCTGCGCCGCTCGCGCTTTGTGCGTCCGGTGACGCCGTCGCTTCCCCACGACGTGCGGCCGACCTGCACACAAGCGGCCGGCGTGCTTTGCGCGCACGCATGGCGTACCAGGCGATGCGCGTTAAGCTCGATGCCGTTTCCATCCAAGGTTCGGCCATGACTGTCTTCGAACGCGCACTACGCTGGGTTGTCGTCAGCTTCCTGCTGCTGGGCTTGTCCAGCTGCGGTGGCGACGTGGGCATCGGCATCGGAATCGGCTGGTTCCACGAGTCCGACCATCCATGGCCCGACCATCCCGACTGGCCCAGCTGGCCCGACCGGCCGCAGGGCGCCACGGGCCTGTTCCCGATCGCGGGCGACATCTGCGGGCAATGTGCCGGCTCGCAGGATGGCACGGGAGCGAAGGCTCGCTTCAATGGCCCGCAGGGCATCGCGGCCGACGCGGCGGGCAACCTGTACGTGGCGGAAAGCACCAGCGCCACCGTGCGCAAGATTTCTCCCGACGGTGCGGTGACGACGCTGGCGGGCACGCGTGGCGCCGTCGGTTACGCGGACGGCAGCGGCGCGGCGGCCCGCTTCAACGATCCGAGCCGGCTCGTCGCGGACGGCAAAGGTAATCTGTACGTGACGGACAGCGGCAACGCCGTCATCCGCCGCGTGGCGCCGGACGGCACGACGACCACCATCGCCGGCGACGGCACCTGCGGCAGCGCGGACGGCAAGGCTGGCGCGGCGCGCTTCTGCAGGCCGCGCGGTATCGCGCTGGACCGTCTGGGCAACCTGTGGGTGGCCGATACCGGCAACCACATGCTGCGCCGCATCGACACGAACGGCAACGTCACGACGGTCGCAGGCTCCCCGGGCGTATGCGGCAGCCGCGACGGCAACGGCGGCCAGGCGCAATTCTGCGAACCGCAGGACGTGGGCGTCGACAACTGGAACAACGTCTACGTCGTCGACACGGGCAATTCTACGATCCGCATGGTGAACGACAAGGGCATCGTGTCCACGCTGGCCGGCCAGCCGGGACGCTGCGACGCCGTGGACGGCAGCCCGGGCGTCTCGCGCCTGTGCGCCCCGAGCGGCATCGCGGTCGACGGCAACGATCTATATATCGCCGACACGGGCAACTCGACGATCCGCCGCATCAACCTGGACAACGTGACGAGCACGGTGGCCGGCGTGCCCGGCCACGCGGGCATCACCCTCGGCGCCCTGCCCGGCAGCCTGGACCGGCCGATCGGCGTGACGCTGGCACCCGACCGCTCGATCGCGCTCACGACGCACAATCTCGTCGTGAAGCTGCTGCCTGCCAAATGATTACTCCGGGCGGACCGGAGTGCTGGCGTCGTGACCGACAACGGTGATCCACGGCCGCACGTGCCACTGCGTGACGAGCCCATGGACGACATACGGATCGGCGCGGGCGAAGCGCTCGGCGGCGTCCGACGATTCACCGCTGAACAGCAGCACGGCCTTGTCGGCCGGATCGGCCAGCGCACCGGCGATGACGATCTCGCCGCGTTCCTGGGCTTCCCACGCCAGCTTCAGGTGTTCGTTGCGGAATTCGCCGCGGCGCTCCAGATAATCCGGCGCCAGGTCATAGATCAGCAGAAAGTGCACAGTATGTCTCCGTGAAAACGCGATGGTGCGGACATGGTAATCGGTTCGGCGCGGCAGCGTCGTGTCAAGGCGGTTTGCACAACGCCAACCATGGCGCCGTATGACAGGATGGTGTGATGAAACGACATCACATCACACTGGGTGCAACCACCACGGCCGGCGGCACCGTGACCTCGGCGAGCGCGCTGGTCTCGATCAACGGCGTCCGGATGGCGCTGGAGGGCGACACCGTCGATTGCGGGACCTGCGGCAGCACGGGCGTGATCCGGTGCGTCGGCCCGCGTGTTCCGGAGCGCTACAACGGCAAGCAGGTCGCGCTGGAAAACGACCTGTGCATCTGCAACTGCTCGCGGCCACCCAGGCTGGTGGCGAATCAGACGAGCAAGGCGCAGTTTGTTGACGAGGCCGCGACGCCGTGACGAGCAGTCCTTGCCCTGGTGTCGTTTGAATGACCGCTGCTGGCTGCAGCGGCCATTGACCTCAGCGTAGCAGGTTGCCAAGCTGAAAAGTCGCGACGGTCGGGACAGACAGCTCCCGACCCGTTGCGGACGTTCTGCATGAGCCCACTTGTTTTTCGAACACTAGTCCTTTGCGCTGAGCACACCGCGATATTGGTCCAGCTTTCCTTGGCCGTAATAGTTCAAGAACTCAGCCATGGTGGGCGTTACGTCAGATTTCGCAGCAATCGTTCAAAACTTGGCTTCGCCGATCATAGGAACAAAGAGCTCAATCAGGCCGCGACTGGCGTTGTGGTTCGATGAAAGCAGCCAATGCTGCAGTAGTCGGAGAACTTCGCTCTTTGGAAGCTGAGAAGACCGAACCAGCGTAACCGCATACCTGTAATTGTGGCTGCGCAGAGCTTCAATAAACTCGACACGCTGCGATACTGTTAGTGAGCGCAACCACCGCCGAAGCTCGGTATCAACTTGGGCAGTACCAGATCGACGTGTGAACTGCTCAGGCTTGAAACGAGGTTCATTCATGGCTTTGTCGCACGACGTGCTTAGCGCGTCGCGGGTCATTCACGTTGTAGACATGCTTCTGGCCGAACCCGACCGATCGAGCCAGCATAGCATGTTGCCGTGCCGACAAACTATCGGACTGTCACGGCAGGCCGAGTCCGACCCATCGCGGACACAGCCGGGCCTGTGTTCAAGCGAAGTCAGCAGCCATTCGAAGCGCACTGAAGGCGATGTACTCGTCTGTATACTCCGGCCCAGCCACTTCCGGCCCAGCCAGCCAAAGGTCAAACTCGTCGTCATGCTTTTCAACCGCATCCTTCATCGATTGCCTTTCTTCCACAGAAGACTTGGCGACGACATCTTCCCTAGCCTCGTCATCAGCCAGCCCAAACTTCTCAGCAAGGCCAATCAAATGATGTAGCTGAACCGGGATTTTCGAAGGTTGAAGATTCATGGGCGGTATCAAAATCTCGGCTGCGGTTGAACGACTGCTTTTGGCCGAACCCGGCCGTTCGTAATGCTCAGTGTACGACCGGTGTCGCTTTCGTGGCAAGCCAAGGTCTGGATCGACATAACCAGACCAGGACGACGAGCTGCACTAGCGCTGGGCAACCCCACGGCGAACGTACCGATTGGTCGCGCCCGGCGTCGCCCGGTCGTCCGTCGCCGTCATCGACGCCCCTGCCGGATGGACTTTGGCGAGCGCCCCGGTGAACGTGACGCCCGTGCCCGATACGCTCGTGCCCGCGTCATGCGCGCGCGCCAACGGTGCCTGGAGCGTCAGCTTGCCCGTCCGCCACCCCGTCTCCACCGCCGCGACAACGCCCTGCTCTTCATCCGCGCCCCTACCGATGACCACGGTCTGGCCGACCGCAAACTGGCGCGCATCGTCGACACGGACGTCGGTAGCGCCCCTGTCCACCGGCCCAGGGGCCCGGGTGAGCCCGGGCGACCCGACCGTTGCCACCGTCAAGGTTTCGGCATCCCCGCCCGCATCGACGACGACCGTCTGGTCGGCCGCGAAGGCGCGACCGTGTCGACGGCGATGCGCATCGCCCCCGCAGCCGCCGCGCCTGTCCTGCTTGATGCAGACGTCGTGAAATCCGCGCAATCGTTGTCCGTGTCCTGGCCATCGGGGTAGCGCCCCGTACTGCCCTGCGTTGCATCGAATTGCGCGACGGCACCGCTGAACGGGATGCCCGGAATGCCGCGTTGCACCGTGTCCACGCTGTGGATGCCCGGTACGCCCGCATGGCATGTGGCCTTGGCGGCCGTCCCACGGAATCCGCCGGATGCCCAAGGGTCGACGAGATCGCCATAGTTCAGGCTGTCGACCACGCGCCCCGCCGCATCGCGCAACACCATGCTGCCCGCTTCCCGGGATAGCGCCGGACCGCCAAACCACTGGTTCGGCGTGCCCTGGAATCCCGCAGTGGTCACGGTGTCCACGCGCACGACGGCGTCCGTGTCGTGGGCATGCGTCAGCGCGCGATCCAGCACGATGCCGCTGCCGGCCGGGCGCACCGGCTCGTTGCTCGAGTGCGGATGGCGGGTGGCGGGCGTGAACGTAATGCCCGTGCCGCGCACGCTGAACGGCAGGTTGGCGGCATGATCGTATTTCAAAGGCGCCGCCAGGTCGAGGCCGGTGCCCGGTTCCACGAACGGTTCGCTGGCCACGTGACTCTGCGCGAGCGCCGGAGAAATCGTCAGCGTGAGATGGCCGCCCGGCTGGCCCTCGACCTTGACGATGTCGACGGTTTCGAGTTTGCCGGGCGCGCCGATCACGGCTTTGCCGGGCGTGTACGCGACATGCTTCGGCGTCGGGAAGCCGATCGCGCCATGGACGACGATCGTCGTGGCGCCCGCAGCCGCGTCGCGCGCAAGGCTGGTGCGGCGCGCGGCCGTGCCCACGTGCTTGACGGTGACGGTATCGATGCCGTGACCGGCGCTGTCGATGTCGAGCCGGATCCTGTCGCCGGTGGCGATGCCATCGGTCGACGTCACCTGGATATTGGTCGACCCGGCCGCCGCATCGAGACCCAGCCATGCCTGGCTGCCCGCCGTACCGACGCCGGTGATGGTCACTTTTTCGTAGTGTTCGGTCGCGCGGCCGTCGACCGGATACGTGCTGCCGTAGCCGAGGGCCAGCGTATCGCCGACGGCGAAACCTTCGGTGGTGGTCACGGGGACGCTCGTCGAACCGGCGGGAATGGTGATGATGGGACCATCGGGCAGCGGTTGCCACAAGGGCGTCGCCTGGCCGGCCGCCGTGCCGACGCGGACGACCTTGCGGGTTTCGCCGCCGACCACGATGGTGTCGCCCGGCTTGATGCCATCGACGTTCCGCACATGGATCGTCGTGTCGCCCGGCTGGGCGGGCAGCACGAGGCCTGAATTGGACAGGCCCAGTACATAGAAGCCATGCGGCGCCAGCCTGGTCCTGGCGGGAATCTTCACCGTGGAAAACAGGGGTTCGCGCGTCGCGTGCTGCGCAAACGTCCAGTTCGAGATATCGACCTCTTTGTCGCCGGCGTTGTACAGCTCGATGAAGGCATTGGTCGGATTCGCGCGCGCGCCGTCGCTCAGGCGGAATTCGTTGATTTTTACCGGCGCCACGTTGCGCACCTTCGCGACGGCCGATTCAGTACGGCCCGCCCACGTGGCAACGCCCTTGAGGTCGCCATTGAACGGCGCCGCGCCGGACTTCACCGTGAACGCGGCATGCACGCTTTGACCGGGCGCGATCGCATCGGGGATGGTTGTCGCGGCCGCGTCGACGTGCCAGCCCTTCGGCACCGCCAGCGACAAGGTGACGCCCCGGACGGGCCGTCCCGTCGTGTTCGTGAACGTGACCGTCAGCGCTTTGGATTGCAGCGGTGCGAACGTGTGCAGGCTGGATGGGACGTCGGACGCCTGCGTGGTGCCGACACTGACCGCCGCCACATCGTAGCGTGCCGCCGCCACGTTCTGCGCGACCCGCTGGTCCGTCTCGTTGGACGGATACGTCCGCGGCGCCGTCATCGCGCCTTCATAGAACGTGCCTTGCGACGCGGTACTGTTGTCGCCGCCATTGCCGAGAATGACGGCACCCTGCTTGCGCATGGGATCGTAGGACGCGTCGATCCGGCGGCCTTCGTACATGACGGCCAGTTGCCCGCGCTGGGCATCGCCGCCCAGGGTCGCCCAATGCCCGGGCTTGCCTTTCGTGACGGCGGTGACGAAGCGCGAATCGAGCGTGGGCAGGTTGGCGCACAGCTTCGATTTGTCGTCGTTCACGCAACCGACCAGGTTGTTTTCGTGATCGGCCATCACCCACGGCCCGGCCCCGCTGCCGCGATACCACCCATTCGCGTTGCCGAAATAGATCGCCTCCATCGTGCCGTTGTCGTCGTCGATGCTGTCGATCTCGCCGTTGCCGTAATCGAAGCAGCACGCCCCGTTGTAGTGATGGCCATTGATGACGGCATATTGCCCGCCCGCCTGGTCGTCCACCGGCACGCCGTGCGTATCGTTCAGGCGCAGGCCCATGCCCGGCGCGATGTACACGCCATAGACCTTGTGCCCCATGACGGTGACGGGCGCCAGGTCCGCGAGCGGCAGATTGTCCATACCGCCCAGCGCGGGTCCCGTCCACGTGCCGCGCGGCGCCTGCACGAGGTGATTGCGCTTGCCCGACTGGTCGTACAGGATCGTGATCCAGCAATACGTGTGGGCGCAGAATGCGTCCTGCGCGGCCGCGTCGGCATAGCCTGCGTTTTGCACGACGCCGATGTCGCGCGTTTTCCCGTCCGACTGGCGCATGACCTGGTACAGCGGCCCGTCGTACGCGGCGTAGAGCGCGCGCGTGGTGCTGTGCGCGGCCACGCAGGGCGCGCCCGCTTTCGCGTAGCTATCGCAAGGGCCTTCCGGCCGGGCCGCCTGGGCCGGCACTCCACTCAACAACAGCGCCAGGCCGAAGAACAGCTTCAGGATATTCATGTTATCGATCTCTCCAAGATCCTCCCATCGTAGAGTCGATCACATGGCCTGGACCAATTACTTTTTTTCCTTGATCGATATCGGTTTTGCAATGCCGCGCTGATCCGCCGCGCGGGCGACGATCGCATCGGCACGCGCCTGCGCACGCGCTTTCTGGTCCGGCGTGAGGCCGGTGCCGATCTCGTCGAGGAAGGGGCCGTTGAACGGAATGGCCTGCTGCTCCGGCACGCCGTCCAGCTTGACCATGATGTCGCGCAGGGCCATGCCATAGGCC
>Ga0187845_1002318_pt1 | contig 10355 bp, 9 predicted proteins | sample SpaLakP09_SKY_68_FD_134515 | JGI IMG/M metagenome (GOLD analysis project Ga0187845, IMG submission 134515) | Oligotrophic lake water microbial communities from Sparkling Lake, Wisconsin, USA - SP09_SKY_68 | ecosystem: Environmental > Aquatic > Freshwater > Lake | place: USA: Sparkling Lake... | reverse complement strand
TTCTTATAGTGGCGGAAAGTGGGGTGAAGTGGGTAAAAGTGGGGCGACGGCCCCTCAACTTTCAGCGGTGGTTTCCAGCTCATGATTGGTGGCGTCAGCATTGTCTCTCTTGATAGCAAGGGTCGTTTGGCCATTCCGGCCAGACACCGTGAGACACTGCTGTCCGCGTTCGGGCACAAGCTGGTTGTCACCCTCGAATCCCCCGACCATCTGCTGATTTACCCAGAACCCAACTGGCGTCCGGTTGAAGCTCGTCTACTGGCACTTCCCACCGGCAATCCCACGCTGAAACGCTACCAGCGCCTCGTGCTTGGCCACGCAGAAACGCTGGATATGGACAGCGCCGGACGCATCTTGCTGCCTTCCCGCCTGCGCGAACTGGTCGGCCTTGACAAGGACGTGGCGCTGGTGGGCATGGGCAACCGCTTCGAGCTGTGGAATGCCGAGGAGTGGGACAGCCAGACCACGGAAGCACTGGCCATCGACCAAGCCGATCTGGCACAACATCTTGGAGACTTTACCCTGTGAGTTCCACCCCGTACGTGCACCGCACGGTGCTGCTAGCCGAAGCTGTAGCCGCGCTCGCCATCAAGCCTGATGGCGTGTATGTGGACTTCACCTTTGGTCGCGGTGGCCACAGCCGGCTCATCCTGTCGCAGCTGGGGCCGCAAGGCCGCCTGATTGCCTTCGACAAGGATCTGGAAGCCATTGCCGAAGCTGACAAGCTGGCGGCAGAAGACAGTCGCTTTACCATTGTCCACAACGGTTTCGAAACCCTGGGCCAGGAACTGGCCCGACTGGGTGTGGCCGTGGTGGACGGTGTATTGATGGATCTGGGCGTGTCCTCGCCACAGATCGACGACGGGCGTCGCGGCTTCAGTTTCCGCTTCGACGCACCGCTGGACATGCGCATGGACACCACCCGCGGCATCACTGCCGCCCAGTGGCTGGCTACTGCGGAAGAAGACGAAATCAAAGAGGTCATCAAGACTTATGGTGAAGAGCGGTTTGCTCGCAAGATCGCAGCAGCCATTGTTGCGCAACGGGAGCTCGCTCCCCTCCAGACCACGCGTGAGCTCGCCCTGCTCGTTGGGCAAAACGTCCGTACTCGGGAACCGGGTCAGGACCCAGCCACGCGGACCTTCCAGGCGATCCGGATCTTTGTGAACCGCGAGCTGGACGAGCTGAAAGCGGTATTGCCGCAAGCAGCCCGTCATCTGGCTGAGGGTGGCCGGCTGGCCATCATCAGCTTCCACTCGCTGGAAGACCGTATCGTCAAACAATACCTGCGCGATGCCAGCAGCGTGGAAAAGCTGCCTACCTGGGTGATGGTGCGTGCCGACGAGATGGCACGCCCGCCGCTGGAAACCGTAGGCAAGCCGGTGCGCGCCAGCGAGGAAGAAGTGCGTGAAAACGCCCGTTCCCGCAGCGCCATCATGCGTATCGCCGAGCGTACCGCCGCGCCGTGGCGGGAGGGGGATGCATGAACCGCCTGTGCGCGATCCTTCTGGTGCTGGTCGTGGTGTCCGCCTGGTCGGTGGTCACCTCGCAGCACGTATCGCGCAGGCTGTACAGCGACCTGCAGAAAGAGCAGAAGTCCGCCCAGCAGCTGGAGGTGGAGTTTGGCCAGCTGCAACTGGAGCAAAGTACCTGGGGTGCGCACGCGGTGATTGAAAAGGCCGCCAGCACGCGGCTGGGCATGCATACGCCCGATCCACGGCAGATCCAGGTGATTTCTGCCCGGGGAGGTGCCTGATGCGCACCAGCTACTCCGCCCATCAGCGTGAACGCCTTGCCGATGCCAGCCCTGCCCTGAAAATGACGGCAGGGCGTGTGCGTTTTGTGCTGCTGATGCTGGGCATGCTGTTTCTGGCCTTGATCGGTCGTGCCATTTACCTGCAAGTGGTGCAGCAGGACTTCCTGCAAGGCCAGGGTGAGGCGCGTTTCCGGCGCGCCATGACACTGGAAGCCAACCGCGGGGTGATCACCGACCGCAATGGCGAACCGCTGGCCATCAGCTCGCCGGTACAAACCATCTGGGCCAGCCCGGCCGACATGGAGCCGGTGCCGCCGGCCAAGCTGCGTGATCTGGGCAAGCTGCTGGACATGGCACCGGAAGAGTTGGCCACCAAACTGTCCGACCGCAAGAAAGAATTCGTTTACATCAAGCGTCAGATCAATCCGGAAGTGGCCGACAAGGTGATTGCTCTGGGCATTCCCGGCATTGCCAAGCAGCAGGAATACCGCCGCTTCTATCCGGCCGGGGAAATCATTTCCCACATCATCGGTTTTACCGGGGTGGACGGCAAAGGTCAGGAAGGCGTAGAGCTGGCGCGCGAAAAAATGCTGTCCGGCAAGGATGGCCGCCGTGTGGTGATCAAGGATCGTCGTGGTCACATCATCGAGGACGTGGCTGCCATCGAGCCGCCGCGCGATGGCCAGACCCTGGCGCTGGCAGTGGATCATCGTATCCAGTACCTGGCTTATCGCGAAATCAAGGCTGCCGTGGAAGAGAACAAGGCCAAGGCGGGCAGTGTCGTCGTGCTGGATGCCAAGACCGGTGAATTGCTGGCGCTGGCCAACTACCCCTCGTTCAACCCCAACAACCGGGTTGGCACCACGCCGGAAATGCTGCGTAACCGTGCGGTGATCGACCTGTTCGAACCCGGCTCCACCATGAAGCCGCTGTCGATCTCGCTGGCGCTGGAGCACGGCAAGGCCAACGTCAACACCGTGCTGGACACCCACAGCTACATGATTGGTCCGGCCACCATCCGCGACGTATCGGCCCAGCCCAGCCTGAACATTCTGGGCATCATCCAGAAATCGTCCAACGTCGGCACCAGCAAGCTGGCGCTGCTGAGCAGCCCGCAGGATTTCTGGACTTATTACGATTCACTGGGCTTTGGCCGTGCACCCAATACCGGTTTTCCCGGTGAGGCGGCAGGGCGCTTGCGCGACTGGAAAAACTGGCGGCCCATCGAGCAGGCCACCATGTCCTTCGGCTATGGCGTGTCGGTCAGCCTGCTCCAGATGGCGCGGGCTTATACCATTTTCACCAATGACGGCGTGATGCTGCCCATCTCGCTGTACAAGACCAGCACCCCCATGCCGGGCAAACGGGTACTGAGCGAAAAAACCGCACATGAAATGCACGACCTGCTGGTGGCCAATAGCGAACCGGGTGGCGGCGCGGTCGGTGGTCGCATCATCGGCTACAGCATCGGCGGCAAGAGCGGTACGGCGCGCAAGCTGGAAGGGCGCACCTATGTGGCCAACAAGCACCGCGCCCTGTTCATGGGCTTTGCCCCGGGCAAGAACCCCAAACTGATCGTGGCCGTGATGATCGACGAACCCACGGCCGGCAAATATTACGGCGGCGCCATTTCCGCGCCGGTGTTTTCCCAGGTGGCTGGCGGCGCGCTGCGCGTGCTGAATGTGCAGCCGGACGAGCCGTCCAACAACAGCTTGCTGCCGGACTCGACCCCGGTCCCTGCGGATTTTTGAAGAAACAGAACATGAAAAGTCGCCTGACAAGCTTGCCGGACTGGGATCCGGCACAACTGAACCAGCTGGGCCTCCCCATCAAACGGGTCGAGGCTGACAGCCGCCGCGTGCTGCCCGGAGATATCTTCCTGGCCTGCCACGGCGAGTACGCTGATGGCCGCGACTTCATTCCTGCTGCGCTGGAAAAAGGCGCCGCAGCTGTGCTGTGGGATAACGCTGACGGGTTTGCCTGGAAGCCGGAATGGGTGCTGCCCAATCTGCCGGTGCCGGCCCTGCGCGAGCGTGCCGGCATGGTGGCGGCGCATGTCTATGGCCAGCCCAGCCTGGCGATGACGGTGATCGGCATTACCGGCACCAATGGCAAGACCTCCATTTCCCACTGGCTGGCACAGGCCTTTTCCCTGCTGGGGCAAAAAGCCGCGCTGATCGGCACCGTGGGTAACGGTTTTTATGGTGAACTGACCCAAACCACCCACACCACGCCAGACCCGGTCACCGTGCAGCAAAAGCTGGCTGAGTATCGCCGCCAGGGCGCGCACGTGGTGACCATGGAAGTGTCCAGCCACGGGCTGGACCAGTCGCGGGTCAATGGTGTCAGCTTTGCCACGGCGGTGTTTACCAACCTGACCCGCGACCATCTGGACTACCACGGCAGCATGGAAGCCTACGGTGCGGCCAAGGCCAAGCTGTTCCACTGGGAAGGCCTCAAGCACGCCGTCATCAATGTGGACGACCCGTTTGGCCGCCAGCTGGTGCAGGACATTGATGCCAGCCAGACCAAGGTAGTGAGCTATGGCCTGACCCAGGGCGATGTCCGCCCGCTCAGCCTCACGGCCAATCTGGATGGTCTGCACCTGCAGGTGACCACTCCTTGGGGTGAGGTGGAAGTGCGCACCGGCCTGGTGGGTCGCTTCAATGCCAGCAATCTGTTGGCCTGTCTGGCCACGCTGTGCGTGAATGGTGTCAGCCTGGCCGATGCTGCTGCAGTCATGGCACGCATCCAGCCGGCACGTGGCCGCATGCAGAGCATAGGCGGCAGCCACGAGCCGCTGGTGGTGATCGATTACGCCCACACCCCGGATGCCCTGGAAAAAGCCCTGGCCACGCTGGCCGACATCCGCCCGGCCGCTAGCAAGCTGTATTGCGTATTCGGCTGCGGTGGCGACCGTGATCCGGGCAAGCGCCCGATGATGGGCGAAATCGCCGAACGCATTGCCGATGTGGCCGTGGTGACCAGCGATAACCCGCGTACCGAAAACCCGCAAACCATCGTCGACCATATCCTGGCTGGCATGAGCCATCCGGGCCATGTCGAGCTGGATCGCGCTGCCGCCATTCACTGGGCGGTCAGCCGTGCCCAGGCCGGCGACATCGTACTGATTGCCGGCAAGGGCCACGAGGAATATCAGGACATCGCCGGGGTCAAGCATCCCTTCTCCGATTTCCGGATTGCCGAAGAAGCACTGACGGCCTGGGGAGATCGCGCATGATGACCTTGCATCAGGCGGCACAACTGGCTGGCGGCAGCCTGAGCGGTGGCGACGGACAGGCGCGTCTGGCGCGCGTGGTCACCGACAGCCGTGCCGTGCAGCCGGGCGACCTGTTTGTCGCGCTCAAGGGCGAGCGTTTTGATGCGCATGATTTCGTGGCAGATGTGCTGGCCCATGGTGCGCTTGCTGCGCTGGTGGCCGAGGATTTTGCACTGGAGAATGCCAGCCTGATCCGGGTGGCTGACACCCGGCTGGCGCTGGGCCGGCTGGCTGCCGGCTGGGCTGCCACACTGCCGGCGCTGCGCGTGGGCATCACCGGCTCCAATGGCAAGACCACGGTCAAGGAAATGCTCACCGCCATTCTCAAGGCTCATGCCGGAGACGCCGCCGTGCATGCCACTGCCGGCAACTTCAATAACGACATCGGCCTGCCGCTCACCCTGCTGGGCCTCAAGCCCGCCCACCGTTATGCGGTGCTGGAAATGGGCATGAACCATCACGGCGAGCTGACTTATCTGACTAGCCTGGCGCAGCCGCAAGTGGCATTGGTCAACAATGCCATGCGCGCGCATTTCGGTCATTTCGCCGACACCACCGATGTTGCCCGTGCCAAGGCAGAAATCTTCTCTGGCCTGCAGGCGGATGGCGTGGCCATCGTCAATGCCGACGACGCCAATATCGATCTGTTCCGTACGGCCGCCGGCAAGCACCGCGTGTGCAGCTTTGGCCTGCAGCAGCCCGCTGACATCAGCGCCCGCGACATCAGCCTGCAGGCGCTGCAAAGCAGTTTTACCCTGTGCAGCCCGCAGGGCGAGCAGGCCATCAGCCTGCCGGCGCCGGGCGAACACAATGTCCGCAATGCGCTGGCCGCCGCTACGCTGGCGCTGGCACTGGATGTACCGCTGGCCACCATCGCGGCCGGCCTGGCTGCTTTTGGCAATGCCAAGGGCCGTTTGCAGCAGAAGGCTGGCCTGCACGGTGGCGTGGTGATCGACGACAGCTACAACGCCAATCCGGATTCCATGAAAGCCGGTATCGATGTGCTGGCCGGCTTGCCGGCACCGCACTGCTTCGTGATGGGTGATATCGGCGAGCTGGGCGAGTCAGCCGTGCAACTGCATCGCGAAGTGGGCGAACACGCCCGCCGGCGCGGCATTGCCCAATTGGTGACGCTGGGCGAGCTCAGCCGTCACGCCGCCGCTGCCTATGGCGACGGCGCGCAGAGTTTTGATGATTTCGCGGCGCTGGCCAGCTGGCTGGGCGCCAATTTGCAAGCGGGAGCCTCAGTGCTGGTGAAGGGTTCGCGCTTCATGCGTATGGAACGGGTGGTGGAACACCTGACGACCGCAAAACAACAAGAAGAGGGAGTGTAAGGTGCTGCTCTGGCTAGCTGAATTGCTGGGTTCTCATATCCGGACCTTTAACGTTGTGTTCTACGTCACCCTGCGGGCGGTGATGGCGGCGCTGACTTCGCTGACCATCTCGCTGCTGATGGGGCCGTGGGTGATCCGCAAGCTGACCGAACTGAAAGTCGGCCAGGCGGTGCGCAATGATGGCCCGCAAACCCATCTGGTCAAGGCCGGTACGCCGACCATGGGCGGTTCGCTGATCCTGCTGTCCATCACCATTACCACCCTGCTGTGGGCCGACCTGTCCAACAAATACGTCTGGCTGCTGCTGGCGGTGATGCTGGGCACCGGTGCGCTGGGCTTCTACGACGACTGGCGCAAGGTGGTGTACAAGGACCCGAAAGGGGTGTCGGCCAAGTTCAAGATGGCCTGGCAATCCACCATTGCCATTGCTGCCGGGGTGTTCCTGATCGCCACCGCCAAGCTGCCGGCCTCCACCGAATTCATCGTGCCCTTCTTCAAAACCGTGGCCTACCCGCTGGGCGTGGTGGGCTTCTGCGTGCTGACCTATCTGGTGATTGTCGGCACCTCGAATGCGGTCAACCTGACCGATGGTCTGGACGGTCTGGCAGCGCTGCCGGTGGTGATGGTGGCCTCCGGCCTGTCCATCTTTGCCTATGTGGCTGGCCACGTGGTGTTCTCCCGCTATCTGGGCCTGCCCTTCATTCCCGGCGCGCATGAGGTCGTGGTGTTCTGTGCCGCCATCTGCGGGGCCTGTCTGGGCTTTTTGTGGTTCAACGCCTATCCGGCCCAGGTATTCATGGGCGACGTGGGCGCGCTGGCACTGGGCGCGGCACTGGGCACCGTGGCGGTAATCGTGCGTCAGGAAATCGTGCTGTTCATCATGGGCGGTCTGTTCGTGATGGAAGCGCTGTCGGTGATGATCCAGGTGACCTCGTTCAAGCTCACCGGCAAGCGCGTGTTCCGCATGGCACCGCTGCATCACCACTACGAATTGAAGGGCTGGAAAGAAACCCAGGTGGTGGTGCGTTTCTGGATCGTCACCATGATGCTGGTACTGGCCGGCCTCGCTTCGTTGAAATTGCGTTAAGGACAAGGGCTCATGGACTTTGCTGATCGTCACATCGCGGTAGTGGGGCTGGGAGGCTCGGGGCTGGCTGCCGCGCGCTATCTGGCTGCCCACGGCGCACGCGTGGTGGTGGCCGATAGCAAGCCCGCGCCGGAGCGCGTGGCCGAACTGCAGCGCCATGTGCCGGATGCCGAACTGCGCATCGGCGACTTTGATGCCAGCACTTTTGCCGGCGTCGACATGCTGGTGCTCAGCCCCGGCGTCCCGCTGAAAACCCCGGCCATTGACGCCTTCCGCCGGGCCGGTGGTGAAGTGGTGGGCGATGTGGAATTGCTGGCCCGCGCCATCAAGGGTAATGGCAGCAAGGTCATTGCCATCACCGGCTCCAATGGCAAGACCACGGTCACCAGTCTGGTGGGTCATCTGTGCCAGCAAGCCGGCCTGGATACCATCGTCGCCGGCAATATCGGCCTGGCGGTGCTGGAAGCCCTGCTGGAGCGCGAACAGTCCGGCAAGCAGCCTGATGTTTGGGTACTGGAATTGTCCAGCTTCCAGCTGGAAACCACTTACAGCCTGGAGGCGGATGCCGCCACCGTGCTGAATATTTCCGAAGACCACCTGGATCGCTACCACGACCTGCTGGACTACGCCCACGCCAAGACCGCCGTGTTCAATGGTCTGGGTGTGCAGGTGCTGAACCGCGACGACATTCTGGCCCCGGCCATGGTGCGTCCCGGCCATCAGGTGAAGTGGTTCTCGCTCAAGCAGCCGGTGGAGTACAGCCTGCGTCAGCAGGACGGCGAATACTGGCTGAGCGCGCAGGGCGAGGCCGTGCTGCCGCAAGCCCGCCTGCAACTGCAAGGTCTGCACAATGCGGCCAACGCCCTGGCGGCGCTGGCCTTGTGCGACAGCATTGGCCTTGACCGTGTCGCCCTGTTGCAAGGCCTGCAAAGCTTTCAGGGCCTGGCCCATCGCGTGGAGCTGGTGGACGAATTTGGCGGCATCGCCTGGATTGACGATTCCAAGGGCACCAATGTCGGTGCTACTGAAGCGGCGCTCAATGGTATGACCCGCAAGGTGGTGCTGATTGCCGGCGGCGATGGCAAGGGCCAGGATTTCAGCCCGCTGGCTCCGGCCTGCCAGCGCATTGCCCGCGCCGTGTTGCTGATTGGCCGCGATGCCGGCCGTATCCGTGCCGCACTGGCCGACAGCGCTGTGCCGCTGCAGGATTGCGCCACGCTGGAAGACGCCACCCGCGCTGCGGCCGCGCTTGCCCAGCCGGGTGATGTGGTGCTGCTGTCGCCGGCCTGTGCCAGCCTGGACATGTTCCGCAACTACGCCCACCGCGCCCAGGTGTTCATCGATACCGTGGCAGAAATCAAGGCCGCAGCGGTCGGAAAGGGGCAGCCATGATCGTGCACTCGGCGCGCCGCTACACCGCCATCAAACCCTTCGACGAGGCACTGGCCTGGGCGCTGGCCCTGCTGTTGTCCATCAGCCTGGTGATGGTGTACTCCGCTTCCATTGCCTACGCCGAGGCCGATGCTGCCACGCAAAATCGTTATTTCTATCTGATCCGCCACGTCATCTTCATGGTGATCGGCCTCAGCGCTTCTTACATCTTGTTCCAGGTGCCGACTCGCATCTGGCAGAAGTACGCCGGCAAGCTGTTCCTGCTGGGCATCGTGCTGCTGGTACTGGTGCTGGTGCCCGGTATTGGCCGGGTGGTGAATGGTTCGCGCCGCTGGATCAACCTGCTGGTGCTGAATCTGCAGCCCTCGGAAATCATGAAATTTGCCACGGTGATCTATGCCGCCGATTACACCGTGCGCAAGACCCACAAGCTGCACAGCCTGAAAGAAGGTTTTGCGCCGATGTTTGCCGCCATGGTGGCGGTGGCTTTCCTGTTGCTGCGCGAACCGGACTTTGGCGCCCTGATGGTGGTGATGTCCATCGCCATGGGCGTGCTGTTCCTCGGCGGCATCAATATGCGCATCTTCTCCGGGCTGGCGGTGATGGCGGCGGTGGCCATCGTGCTGCTGATCATCTCCTCGCCCTATCGCCTGAAGCGGGTGCTGGGCTTCATGGACCCGTGGGACGACCCCTATGGCAAGGGCTACCAGCTGTCGCACTCGCTGATCGCCATCGGCCGGGGCGAATGGTATGGCGTGGGGCTGGGTTCCAGCATTGAAAAGCTGTTCTACCTGCCCGAGGCCCACACCGACTTCATCATGGCGGTGATTTCGGAAGAATTCGGCTTTGTCGGCATCTGTGTGGTGATCGGCCTGTATGCCTGGATCGTGCGCCGTGCGTTTCACATCGGCGTGGAATCGAAAAAGCTGGAGCGCTTCTTCCAGGCGCTGGTGGCGCAGGGGCTGGGTATCTGGCTGGGCATCCAGGTGTTTTTCAACATCGGCGTGAACATGGGTCTGTTGCCCACCAAGGGCCTGACCCTGCCGCTGATGTCGTTTGGTGGTTCGGCCATGTTGATGAACCTCATCGCCATGGCAGTGCTGCTGCGGGTTGATTATGAAAACCGCCGCATCATGCGCGGCTACAAAGTGTAGTCGCACAGGACAAGCGCCGACAGGCGCGTGAGGGCGCAAGCCCGGTGGTGGCGGTTTCTGCGAGGCCAAGGGCCGAAGCTAAAACCGGAGCAAAGGGGCTACAAGGTGTAGTCGCGCAGGATAAGCGCCGACAGGCGCGCGAGGGCGCAAGCCCGGTGGTGGCGGTTTCTGCGAGGCCAAGTGCCGAAGCTAAAACCGGAGCAAAGGGCGGCTACAAGGTGTAGTCGCGCAGGACAAGCGCCGACAGGAGCGTGAGGGCGCAAGCCCGGTGGTGGCGGTTTCTGCGAGGCCGTAGGACGAAGCTAAAACAGCGCATTATGCGCGGTTACAAGGTTTGATGAAGATGACGAAC
>Ga0187845_1002316_pt1 | contig 10358 bp, 8 predicted proteins | sample SpaLakP09_SKY_68_FD_134515 | JGI IMG/M metagenome (GOLD analysis project Ga0187845, IMG submission 134515) | Oligotrophic lake water microbial communities from Sparkling Lake, Wisconsin, USA - SP09_SKY_68 | ecosystem: Environmental > Aquatic > Freshwater > Lake | place: USA: Sparkling Lake... | reverse complement strand
GGCTTCGGCCGCCAGAAGGGCCACACCGAGCTGTATCGCGGTGCGGAGTACGTCGTTGACTTCCTGCCCAAGGTCAAGATCGAAGCCGCGGTGAACGACGACGTCGTCGACCGCGTCATCGAGGCCATCGAGTCGTCGGCCCGCACCGGCAAGATCGGTGACGGCAAGATCTTCGTGTCGCCGCTCGACCAGGTCGTTCGCATCCGCACCGGCGAAACCGGCAACGACGCGCTCTGAGCGCGCGTCAATAACAACCGTTTGGAGAACCCTCAAATGAAGAAACTCCTTGCCGGCCTCGCCCTTGCGGCGGGTCTGCTCGCACCGGCCGCCTGGGCGCAGGAAGCCGCCTCGGCGCCTACCGCTGCCGTCGCGGCCACCGCCACTGCCACTGCCGATGCAGCGTCCGCCCCTGCCGCCGCCGCGCCGGCTGAAGCGGCTTCCGCTGCGGCCGCTCCCGCGCCCGTGCCCAACAAGGGCGACACCTCGTGGATGATGCTGTCCACGCTGCTCGTCATCCTGATGACGGTGCCCGGCCTCGCGCTGTTCTACGGCGGCCTGGTCCGCAGCAAGAACATGCTGTCGGTGCTGATGCAGGTGATGGTCGGCTTCTCGCTGATCGTGGTGCTGTGGTTCCTCTATGGCTACAGCTTCGCGTTCACCGAGGGCAACAAGTTCATCGGTGGCACGGATCGCCTGTTCATGAAGGGCGTCTGGGACAACGTTGCGGGCACCTTCGCGAATGCCGCCACCTTCTCCAAGGGCGTGGTCATTCCGGAGATCGTGTTCGCGGCCTTCCAGGCGACCTTCGCCGGCATCACTGCCTGCCTGATCATTGGTGCCTTCGCCGAGCGCATCAAGTTCTCTGCCGCCTTGGCCTTCCTGGTGCTGTGGTTCACGTTCAGCTACCTGCCGATCGCCCACATGGTCTGGTTCTGGATGGGCCCGGACGCCTACACCAGCGCCGCCGTGGCGGATGAAATGAATGGCAAGGCCGGCATGCTCTGGCAGTGGGGTGCGCTGGACTTCGCGGGCGGCACGGTGGTGCACATCAACGCCGCAGTTGCCGGCCTGGTGGGTGCTTTCATGATCGGCAAGCGCGTGGGCTACGGCAAGGAAGCCTTCACGCCGCACAGCCTGACGCTGACCATGGTCGGTGCCTCGCTGCTGTGGGTGGGCTGGTTCGGCTTCAACGCCGGCTCCGCGCTGGAAGCCAATGGCTTCGCGGCTCTCGCCTTCATCAACACCTTCGCTGCCACGGCTGCTGCCGTGCTGGCCTGGTGCGTGGGTGAGGCGCTGCTGAAGGGCAAGGCCTCGATGCTGGGTGCTGCTTCGGGTGCCGTCGCCGGCCTCGTCGCCATCACGCCGGCCGCCGGCAACGTCGGCATCGGTGGCGGTCTCGTCATCGGTATCGTCGCCGGCTTCGCCTGCCTGTGGGGTGTGTCTGGCCTGAAGAAGCTGCTGGGTGCAGACGACTCGCTGGACGTGTTCGGCGTCCACGGTGTCGGTGGCATCGTCGGTGCCCTGCTGACCGGTGTGTTCGCCTCGCCCAGCCTGGGTGGCCCCAGCGCCATGGGCGACTGGGTCACGGCGACCATGATCACGCCTGATGCCTTCTCCATCGGTGCGCAGTTCCTCACCCAGGCCAAGGCCGTCGGTGTGACCGTCGTCTGGTCGGGCGTCGTCTCGGTGATCGCCTACAAGCTGGTCGACCTGACCATCGGCCTGCGCGTGACCGAAGAGGAAGAGCGCGAAGGCCTGGACATCTCGTCGCACGGCGAGACCGCGTACCACAAGTGATGTGAATCAAGGGCCGGCTTCGCGCCGGTCCTTCGCCACACCAAGCCGCCCCTGGGGCGGCTTTTTTTACGCCTGGCAGGCGCGGGCCGGCCGCTATGCTGAGGCGCATGCACGTCATCACGCTGTTCGTCGCGGTGCTCGTCAATGCGCTGCTGATGAGCCTGGCCCTGGTGGTCAGCGTCGGTCTGCGGGCACGCAGCGGCCTGCAGGCCTGGCAGTTCATGCTGCTCGGCCAGGCCGCCGGCTTCGGGCTGCTGATCGGCGCGACGCTGGGTGCGCCGCGCCTGCTCGCCACGCTGGGCGTCATGGCGCTGAGCGGCTCGGCGGCGGCCATGCTGCTGGCGGCCTGCCGCTTCCTCAGCCTGCCGTCGCCACCACGCCTTCTCTGGGGGCCGCCGCTGGCACTGGGCGTTGTGCACTTCGCCGTCTTCGGCGACCAGGGCCTCGCCACTGGCTTGACCAACCTGACCATCGGCGCGCAGATCCTGTGGGCCAGTTGGCTGCTGCTGCATGGCGCCGGCCGGCTGCGCTGGCGCTGGCTGTGCGGCCTGGCCGGCATGGCCAACGCGCTGTTCACGCTGGGCCGCGCGGTACTCGTGCTCGGCTGGCCCGAGATCTATCCGCGCTTCATCGCCCCGCATCCGCTCAACTTCGCCTCGTTGATGCTGCTCAACGCCAGCCTGGTGCTGGGCACCATGGGCTTCTTGCTCGCACACCGCGACGAGGCCGAGCAGGCGCTGGTGCGGCTGGCCTCGCTGGACACGCTGACCGGACTTCTCAACCGCCGCGAGTGGATGCAGCGCGCCGGCCGCGCCCTGGGCCTGATTGGCGCCGCTGGTGCGGGGGAAGCCGCCACCGTGCTGCTGATGCTGGACCTGGACCACTTCAAGCGCGTCAACGACGAGCGCGGCCACCCGGTGGGCGACGAGGTGCTCAAGATCACCGGCGAGGTGCTGCGCGGCGAGTTGCGCGCCAGCGACCTCGTTGGACGCTACGGCGGCGAAGAGTTCTGCCTGCTGCTGCGCCATTGCGAGCCCGGCGCCTTCGGTCGGCTGGATGCCCGCCTGCACATGGCGCTGAGAAGGCGTTGCGAGGCCAGCCTGGGCTTTGCGGTGGACTTCAGCGCCGGCGCCGTGCTCGTGCAGCCGGGCGAGACTCTGGCTGCCGCCATCAAGCGCGCCGACGACCAGCTCTACCAGGCCAAGCACGCCGGCCGGGGCCGCACCAGCCGGGACGACGACGTCTTGTGATCCGGGCGGCCGCCCCAACTTGCGGCCACCTTCGAGTTTGAGATCATTCGGCCATGGTTCCCCATCTCATCACCGCCCTGAACGGCCCCATCAACGAGCTGGAGGCCCGCGTGCTGGAATCCATGCCGGCCACGGAACGCTGGTTCCGGCTCGAATGGATGGAGCACACGCCGACTTTTTACTCTTCGGTGGACCTGCGCAACGCCGGCTTCAAGCTCGCGCCGGTGGACACCAATCTCTTCCCCAGCGGCTTCAACCACCTGACGCCGCAGATGCTGCCGCAGGCCGTGCAGGCGGCCATGGCGGCCATCGAGAAGATCTGCCCCGAGGCGCGCAACCTGCTGCTCGTCCCCGAGCCCGGCGTGCGCTGCAGCTTCTATCTGGACCACCTCGCCACGCTGGTGCGCATCTTCACGCAGGCCGGCCTTAACGTGCGCCTGGGCGCGCTGGATGCAGCCCAGACCGAGCCCGAGGAGCTGACTTTGGCCAGCGGCGGCACACTCGTCATCGAGCCGATGCTGCGCAAGCGCGGCCGACTGATGCTCAAGGGCTTCGACCCCTGCACCATCCTGCTCAACAGCGATCTCGCCGGCGGCACGCCGCCGCAGCTGATGGGCCTGCACGAGCAATACCTGCTGCCGCCGCTGCACGCCGGGTGGAGCGTGCGCCGCAAGAGCCAGCACTTCCGCGCCTACGAGGAAGTCGCCAAGCGCTTCGGCAAGCTGCTGGGCATGGACCCGTGGCTGATCACACCGTCGTTCCAGAGCGTCGACCTGCACGGCAAGAAGGGCCTGGAGGCGCTGCAGACGGCCGCCGACGCCCAGCTCACCAAGGTGCGCCGCAAGTACAAGGAATACGGCATCAACGAGAAACCCTTCGTCATCGTCAAGAGCGACATTGGCAACCACGGCCGCAGCGTGCTGACGCTTCGCGATGCCAAGGACATCGAGGCCCTGGCCGGCCGCCTGCCTGAGGACCTGGGCCAGGAAGTCATCGTGCAGGAAGGCGTGCCTACCCACGAACGCGTGCACGAGGCCGTGGCCGAGCCGGTCGTCTACATGATGGACCGCTACGTGGTGGGCGGCTTCTACCGTGTGCACGCCAACCGTGGCATCGACGAGAACCTCAACGCCCCCGGCGCCAGCTATGTGCCGCTGGCCTTTGCCGACTCGCCCCACCTGCCGCGCCCCGGTGAGAAGCCGGGCGCCAGCGCGCCCAACCGCTTCTACATGTACGGCGTCATCGGCCGCCTGGCCATGCTGGCGGCCAGCTATGAGCTGGAAGCGACCGACCCGCAGGCGGAGGCTGAAGCCGCCTGATCTGGCAATACGCCGAGCCATCGGGGGCGTCAAGCCTTTGAGTTGCGGGTTTGTTGCGCTGCACAAAACCCCAAAACCAAGCGCAGAATCCCCACTTTCGAACAAACGCCACCCCAAGCCGGTGGCCCTCACGCAGTGAGTTCTTCCCACGCGGCTCGCAGCCCCTCGGCAATGGCGGGTCTCACCCTAGGTGCGCTCGGGGTGGTCTATGGCGACATCGGCACCAGCCCGCTGTACGCCCTCAAAGAAGTCTTCCACGGCGGCCATGTCGCCACCACGCCGGAGAACATCCTCGGGGTGCTCTCGCTGCTGTTCTGGACGATGACCGTCATCGTCTCGGTCAAGTACGTGCTGCTGATCCTGCGTGCCGACAACAATGGCGAAGGGGGGCTGATCGCCATGCTGGCGCTGGCCACCAATGCGGTGAACGACAAGCCCAAGCTGCGCCGGGGGCTGATGCTCGTGGGCCTGTTCGGCACGGCCATCTTCTTTGGCGACGCCGTTATCACGCCGGCCATGACGGTGCTGAGCGCCATCGAGGGCATCGAGGTTTACGCGCCGCAGTACCACGATGCTGTGGTGCCCATCTCCCTCGTCGTGCTGGCCGGCCTGTTCGCTGTGCAGCGCTTTGGCACCGGCGGCATCGGCAAGGCGTTCGGGCCGGTCATGCTGATGTGGTTCCTCAGCCTCGCGGCGCTGGGCCTGCCGCACATCATCGACAACCCGCGCGTGCTGGCCGCCGTCAACCCGGTCTACGCGCTGAACTTTTGCCTGGAATATGGCTGGGTGGCCTTCGTCGCGCTCGGCGCGGTGGTGCTGGTCGTCACCGGCGGCGAGGCGCTCTACGCCGACCTGGGCCACTTCGGCAAGAAGCCCATTCGCATCGCCTGGTACGGCTTCGTCATGCCGGCGCTGGTCATCAACTACTTCGGCCAGGGCGCGATGCTGCTGGTCGACCCGGCCGCCATCAAGAATCCGTTCTACCTGCTGGCGCCTTCGTGGGCCGAGATCCCGCTGTTCCTGCTCGCCATGGCGGCGGCGACGGTCGCCTCGCAGGCCCTCATCACGGCGGCCTTCTCGGTCACCAAGCAGGCCATCCAGCTGGGCATCATGCCGCGCCTGCGCATCGTCCACACCAGCGTGCGCGACACGGGCCAGATCTACGTGCCCTTCATCAACTGGAGCCTGTTCGCGCTGGTCGTCGTCGCGGTCGTGTTCTTTGGTTCGTCCAGCAAGCTGGCCGGTGCCTACGGTGTGGCCGTCACCATCGACATGACCATCACCACGGTGATGACCTTCTTCGTCATCCGCTTCGGCTGGAAGTACCCGCTGGCGCTGTGCGTCGCTGCCACTGGCATCTTCTTCGTCATCGACGTGACCTTCCTCGCGTCCAACCTGCTGAAGCTGTTGCACGGCGGCTGGTTCCCGCTGCTGATCGGCATCTGCGTGTTCACGCTGATGCTGACCTGGAAGCAGGGCCGCAGGCTGCTGTCTGACAAGCTGCGCGAGGACGCCATCGAGCTGCCGGCCTTCCTGGAAGCCGTCTTCATCAACCCGCCCACGCGTGTGTCCGGCACGGCCGTGTTCCTGTCGTCCGAGAAGGGCTCCACGCCCAACGCGCTGCTGCACAACCTCAAGCACAACAAGGTGCTGCACGAGCAGAACATCTTCGTCACGGTCAAGCACCACGAGGTGCCGTGGGTGGGCTCCGAGAATCGTTGCGAAGTCGAGGCGCTGGGCAACAACTGCTGGCAGGTGGCGCTGCACTTTGGCTTCAAGAACGAGCCCGACGTGCCTGAGGCGCTGCAGCAGCTGAAGAAGCACGGCGTGCAGCTGGAGGAGATGGAGACCAGCTACTTCCTGAGCCGCGACATCATCATCCCGACCATCGGCTCGGGCATGGCGCTGTGGCGCGAGAAGCTGTTCGCCAGCATGCACCGCAATGCGGCTGCGGCTGCGGACTTCCTGCACCTGCCGACCAACCGCATCGTCGAGCTGGGCAGCAAGGTCGAGATTTGATCCGCCGTCACGAAGGCGTGAACAACGCCGTGTAGCGGCGCTGCATTTCCTCCGGCGTCACCTGCTCGATGGCATGGCCAATGAGCCAGCGGTGGCCGAAGGGGTCGCGCAGCGTGCCGGAGCGCTCGCCGTAGAAATGGTCCTGCGCCGCACGCTCCAGCGTGCCGCCGGCCTCCACGGCGCGGGCGAGCAGTGCGTCGGCATCGTCCACGTGCAGATGCAGCGTCACTGCCGTGCCGGCCAGCCCTTCCGGGCTGCGCACGCCCATGTCGGGATACTCCTCGCACAGCATCAGCACATGGCCGTCGAGGTCCATCTCCGCATGGCCTACCTTGCCATCAGGTTCGGTCAGCCGGAACAGCTCACGCGCACCGAAGGCGCGGATGTAGTAGTCGATGGCGGCGCGGGCGTCGCGCACGCAAAGGTAGGCATACAGCTCGTGGGTGGCCATGTCAGCTCCAAGGTTCAGTCTGGTATCGGGTGATTCTGGAGCGCAGCGGGCGCCGCAGTCTTGGAGGAATTTGACCTGTCTCAGCAGGCCACGTGCCGCGGTGCCGAGGCGCTGGCCTGGCGCCGCCAATCGGTGGGCGTGATGCCGGCCACGGAACGGAAGCTGTTCGCCAGGTGGGCTTGGTCGGCAAAGCCACTGGCGGCCGCAATGTCGGCCCAGCCGAGCGACGTGTCGGCCGCCAGCGCAAGCGCATGGGAAAACCGCTGCAGGCCCAGCCATTCGCGAGGTGCCATGCCCGTGGCCTGCCGGAACAGCGCGATGTAGTGGCGATGGCTAAGGCCGCTCGCGCGCACATGCGCGGCCACGGCGATGTCGTGCGGCGTGGCGAGAGAGAAGGCGGGCGCCAGCGCCGCGTGCCACGCGAGCTGCCGACCGCGAGCGCGCTCCACCAGCCAACACTCGAAAAGCGCCAGCCGAGCTTCCGATGCCGCACAGCCGTGCAGACGCGCCAGCAGCGCCTGCACGTCGCCCGCCGGCAGCAGCTGTTCGAGCGGTGTGTGGTGCCCCGCCAGCGCGGCCTCCGGCACGCCGAGCAGCACCCGCGCAGCGCCCGGCCGCAGCATGGCGCCCACCGAGGCCGATGGTTGCGACACATCACGCACGTGATAGCTCCTGCGCGCGCCGCCCACCACGGCATGGCCAAGGCTGTGGCCGCGCCGATCCGCCGCGTCGTCGAACAGCAGCAGCGGCGGCCCGCCGATGCGCAGCGCGATGTGCGTGGCGCCGGTCGGCAGCACGCGCTCTCGCATGGCGGTCTGCCTGGTCGGCGGCACGTCCTGCACCCACACCGACGCCACCAGGCCGCGCAGCGCTGGCAGGGGAGCGCGATGCACCGAAACCATTGGGCCATGCTACGCCGGGCGCCCGTTAGCATCGCCCGCCCATGACGAACATCCCCGCCCAGCCCGAGCGCCGCCTGGGCGCCCGGCATGCCGGCGCACTCTGCGTCGGCATGGTCGTCGGCGCGGGCATCTTCAAGACCTCGCCGATGGTCGCGCAGTCGCTGCCCGAGGCTGGGCAGCTCTACCTGGCCTGGGCACTGGGCGGCCTGCTGAGCTTCATCGGCGCGCTGTGCTTTGCCGAGCTGGCTGCGGCCTTCCCGGACGCCGGCGGCGACTACCACTTCCTGCGCCGCGCCTACGGCCATCGGCTGGGCTTCCTGTTCGCCTGGTCGCGCTTCGCCGTCATCCACACCGGCTCGATGGCGCTGCTGGGTTTCGTTTTCGGCGACTACCTGGCCCAAGTCGTCGACCTTCGCCCCTGGCTGGGGCCGCATGCCAGCGCCGTGCTGGCGGCCGGCCTCATCCTGGTGCTGACCGGGCTGAACCTGCTGGGCGTGCGCGTGGGCCTGGGCACGCAGCTGGGTTTGACGGCGCTGGTGCTGGCCGGCCTGCTGCTGCTGGGCGGTGGCGCGGCGGCGCATCAGCTCGTCGGCCAGCCCGCCGCCACCCAGGGCGCGGCCACGGCCACGGCCGACTGGGGCACGGCCATGGTCTTCGTCTTCCTGGCCTATGGCGGCTGGAGCGACGCGGTGACGCTGTCCGCCGAGATGCGCGACGGTCGGCGCGGCATGGTGCGCACGTTGCTGCTCGGGCTGGGCGTCGTCATGGCTCTGTACCTGCTCGCCAACTGGGCCTACGTCAGCGTGCTGGGCCTGCCGGGCCTGGCGCGCAGCGAGGCGCCGGCGGCCGAGGCCATGCGCCTGGCCTGGGGCCGCGGCGCGGAGCTGCTGATGGTGGGCGTCGTCTCGCTGACGGCGCTGTCCGTCATGAACGCCATCCTCATCGCCGGCCCGCGCACCACCTACGCGGCGGCGCGGGACCTGATGGCCGAGTCGCGCCTGGCGCGCTGGAACGAACGGCGCGGCACGCCCAGCGCGGCCGTCATCGCCACGGCCGCCGTGGCGATGCTGCTGGTGGCCTTTGGCGACCTGACGCGCGGCGGCTTCTCGACGATGGTGGACTACCTGTCACCCGTCTACTGGGCCTTCCTGACACTCAGCGGCGCGGCACTCATCGTGCTGCGCCGCCGTGAGCCCGAGGCACCGAGGCCCTTTCGCGTCCCGCTGTATCCGTGGCTGCCGCTGCTGTTCTGCGCCTGCAGCGCCTACCTGCTGTGGGCCAGCCTGGCGTACGTGAAGGCGGGCGCCGTTGTCGGCGTTGCGGTGCTGGCGGTGGGCGGCTTGGCGCTGGCGGCGCTGGGCAAAGTCAGGGCAGGGGCGAAGCGCTGAGGCGCTGGCCGCTCAGGGACGCATCGGAAAGTTGGTGTGGCCTGGCGGCATGCTGCACAGCGGCTGCTCCGGCAAGGCTTCCAGCATCGGCCCGGCATAGATGACCTGCTCGGGCACCTTCAACAGCTTCGCGGCCTCGGCGCGGCTGGCCGCCTGGTAGCCGGGCACATCCAGGCCCAACTGCTGCAGGCCCCGGGCATCGGGCAGCCACCACAGGCACTGATGGCGGCCGCCTGCGAGGCTGAGGTCGAAACCATCATTGCTGAAGCTCAGGCGGGTGATGCGCCAGCTGCCCACCACGGCGTCGAGGAAGGCCCGCGCGGGCTCTGGCAGCGGTGCGAGCTGCGCCTGCAGTTCGCGCAAGGTCACCGAGTAGTCGATCAGCGCCTTGAACTTCTGCAGGAAGCGCTCGCGCGACGCCTTGCTGCGCTCGTCCTCGGTGAACAGCTCGCCGGCGTCGACTTGGTCCTTCATCGTCGCGCCCAGGTCGCCCATGCCCCCGAAGGCGATGACGGTGCCGGGCGCGATGCTGATGGCGCCGCCCGAGGGCAGCAGGGCGCGCGCGCAGCTGGCGACGCATGCGTCCTTGACCAGCAGCGCGGGTCGGCGCTCCTGCATCCAGCGCCCGATCCTGGCCACCTCGTGGGCATCGCTGAGCGGTTGAATGCGCAGCGTGAGAGGCTTCTTCAGCGGCGCGACAAAGGTCTGCGCCACCTCGTCGGCCTCGCCCGCCTTCACGGTGCCGTGGATGTGCGGATACGTGTTGGCGATGCCCGTGCCGATGAACGCCGCCTGCGCCAGCGGCGCCAGTACGGCCCCCAGGCCGGCCATCGCGATGGCCCGCCATGACTTCGTCATCCCCGTCTCCCTGCCTTGTTGCCGGCGCGCATTGTGGCGGCGCCCGCCCACTATGCTGCCCGTCATGCGCCCGCTGCTGAAGGACTTCTCACCCTCCACCCTCGTTGCCGGTTTCGTCGCCGTGCTGGTGGGTTACACCAGTTCGGTGGCCATCATCTTCCAGGCGACCGTCGCCTTGGGTGCCACGCCCGCGCAGACCGCCTCCTGGCTGTGGGCGCTTGGCCTGGGCATGGGCCTCACCAGCCTGCTGCTCAGCCTGTGGACGCGCCAGCCGGTGCTGACGGCCTGGTCCACGCCCGGCGCGGCGCTGCTCGCCTCCACCTCCGGGCTGGATATGCCGGAGGCCATCGGCGCCTTCATCGTCTGCGGCGGCC
>Ga0187845_1002314_pt1 | contig 10362 bp, 11 predicted proteins | sample SpaLakP09_SKY_68_FD_134515 | JGI IMG/M metagenome (GOLD analysis project Ga0187845, IMG submission 134515) | Oligotrophic lake water microbial communities from Sparkling Lake, Wisconsin, USA - SP09_SKY_68 | ecosystem: Environmental > Aquatic > Freshwater > Lake | place: USA: Sparkling Lake... | reverse complement strand
CTGTGGGACGTGTACAACCAGTACCACATGGGCATAACCGCCGAGAACGTGGCCAAGGCCCACAGCATCAGCCGCGATATGCAAGACGCACTGGCCCTGGCCAGCCAGCAAAAAGCCGCAGCAGCGCAAGACGCAGGCAAGTTTGTTGATGAAATCGTGCCCTTTAGCATCGCCCAGAAAAAAGGCGACCCGCTTGTGTTTGCAGCCGATGAGTTCATCAACCGCAAATCCAATGCTGAAGCCTTAGCCGGCCTGCGCCCCGCGTTTGATAAGGCCGGTGGCGTAACCGCTGGCAATGCCTCGGGCATCAACGACGGCGCTGCTGCGGTGATGGTGATGACGGCGCAAAAAGCCGCCGCCCTAGGTTTGACCCCCTTGGGCCGCATCGCCAGCTTCGCCACCAGCGGCCTGGATCCGGCCATGATGGGTATGGGCCCGGTACCCGCTTCGCAAAAAGCCCTGGCCCGCGCCGGCTGGAAAGCGCAAGACCTCGACTTGTTGGAAATCAACGAAGCCTTTGCCGCCCAGGCCTGTGCGGTCAACCAAGAAATGGGATGGGATACGTCCAAGGTCAATGTCAATGGCGGCGCGATTGCCATCGGTCACCCGATTGGTGCGTCTGGTTGCCGCATCTTGGTGACCTTGCTGCATGAAATGGGCCGCCGTGGTGCCAAAAAAGGTATCGCTAGCCTGTGTATCGGCGGTGGCATGGGAGTTGCACTCACCATCGAGCGTTAATTACAAAAGTTGCGTTAGTTTTTATCAAAAAAAAAGGAGACAGACATGAATCAGAAAGTTGCTTACGTTACCGGTGGTATGGGTGGTATCGGTACCGCCATTTGCCAACGCCTACACAAAGAGGGCTTTAAAGTGATCGCCGGTTGTGGCCCCACGCGTGACCACGTCAAGTGGATTGGCGAGCAGGCCGCATTGGGCTACACCTTTTATGCTTCCGTGGGCAATGTCGGTGATTGGGATTCCACCGTGGAAGCCTTCACCAAGACCAAGGCTGAGCATGGCGTGATCGATGTGCTGGTGAACAACGCCGGTATCACACGCGATCGCATGTTCCTGAAAATGAGCCGCGAGGACTGGGACATGGTGATCGAGACCAACCTGAACTCCATGTTCAATGTGACCAAGCAAGTGGTCGCCGACATGGTGGAAAAAGGCTGGGGCCGCATCATCAACATCTCGTCGGTCAACGGTGAAAAAGGCCAAGCTGGACAAACCAATTATTCGGCTGCCAAAGCCGGCATGCATGGTTTTTCTATGGCGCTAGCGCAAGAGCTGGCCACCAAAGGCGTAACCGTGAACACCGTGAGCCCTGGCTACATCGGCACTGACATGGTCAAAGCCATCCGCGAAGACGTGCTGGCCAAGATTGTCGCCACCGTGCCCGTCAAACGCCTGGGTGAGCCTAGCGAGATCGCCTCCATCATCGCCTGGCTGGCGTCGGAAGAAGGCGGCTACGCCACCGGCGCGGACTTCTCGGTGAACGGTGGTTTGCACATGGGTTAAGGTGCTTCGGGATCCCAAGGCTTTCAGCAAAAAGGGCCGACGCTAGCGTCGGCCCTTTTTTTGGGCGCAATTGGCAGTATGCCTAGGCGTTCAAACCTTTATGGGCCATATAAGCGCACAAGCCATAAAGCATGATGGCGAATATGCGCTTGAGCATGACTAGGTTCAGGCGGTGTGCCAATTTGGCACCCAAGGGGGCAGTCCACACGCTGCATGACGCGGTGACCAACAGGCCTGGCAACCACACATAGCCCAGGGACCAGGGCGGCAAGGCTTCGTTGTGCCAGCCTGCAACGATATAGCCGATGGTGTTGAAAAATGCGATCGGAAAGCCCAGGGCCGCGCTGGTGCTGACGGCGTTGAGGATGGCCACGTTATGCGCCACCATATAAGGCACGCTGACAAAACCGCCACCCGCGCCGACCAGGCCGGATAGAAATCCAATCGCCCCGCCAGCCAGCGTCTGGCCCTTCCAGCCGGGCAATTCGCGGTTGGCTTTGGGCTGGCGGTTCAGCAGCATTTGGGTGGCCGAGAAACCTACAAAACCGGCAAAAATCAGCGACAGGGCGCTCCCCTTGAGCACGGCGAACAGGCCCGCGCTGGCCAGCGCACCGCCCAAGGCAATGCCCGGTGCTAGCGCTTTGACAATATCCCAGCGCACCGTGCCACGCTGGTGATGGGCGCGCACGCTGGACAGGCTGGTAAACACAATCATGGCCATGGAAGTGGCAATCGCCATCTTCACACTGATGTCGGTGCCCACACCGCGCCGCTCTAAGATGATGCTGACAAAGGGTGCAATCAGCATGCCTCCGCCAATGCCCAGCATGCCAGCCAGCAATCCTGCTCCTAAGCCGAGTACGGCCAGTTCCATCACCATGAGGGGTTCAAACATAAGGGCGACTGGAAATTTGTGAGAAGGAGCAAAGGTGTCTGCGGTGGGCCACCGGACCCGCATCCTAAACCGCAGTTTAGGTGGGCGAGGTCAGCACCCCATTGGGTCCATCTAACGCGAGATGATCACGCCTGGGGAGCGATATTCCAAGCCCTGGCTCAATGAGCATTGGTTCAGGAAATAAAAAGCCCGGTGGAACCGCAGACGCTGCCCATTGTAGAGGTCAAAGCGCACAATGTGGCTAGAACAACAGGCCGTCGTTGGCCAGCACTTTGTCCAGGCGTTTGATGAGCGGCTCCAGCACCCGGTCGCTTTGGCGCCGGTTTAGCGTCAGTGCGGGGCCGCTTTCAACTGCCAGCTCAGAAGGCAGATCGCCATTGGTTGACACCACGTCAAAAGCCAGGTTTAGCGCGGCCAGCACGGCGATCCGGTCACGCGCCCGCACTTTGCCGGCGTCGCGAATCTTGCACATGCCCGCATCCACGCGCTGCACCGCTTTGAGGAGCTGCTCTTCGCCGCCATCGGGGCAGCCGAGCAAATAGCTCTGGCCCATGATTTGAACTTCGAGTTGTTTCATGGCGTTCAAAAGTGGCTATCAGTGGGAGCGTTCGGCGTTATGGATGCGACCAGGGCGGCGTTTTCGGGGATGCGCTCTAGCAGAGCGTCAACGCGGGAGCGGGCCGCTGATAGGCGGGATTTAAACGAGTCACGCTCCTGGCTGAGGGCGGCCACTTGCTGTGTCAGCAGGGCGTTGGTGCGCTGCAATTCCTCGTAGCGCAGCAGCAAGCGCTCAACGCGCTCGGCAATCTGGTCAATGGGGGATGCCTGCTCCATAGAGGGCGATTGTAGTAGCGCCTCGGTCTCCCTTGCCCTAGGCCTACAATCCGTCTGTTGGTGCTCGCGCCGTGGTTCACACGGTGCAGTTCAACGGGAAGCAGGAGGGAAGGCCCCGCAAAGCCGACCTAACCTGCGCTGCCCCCGCAACGGTAAGTGGACAAATCCGCAAGGATTTCGCTCCCATCACAGCCACTGAGTGCCCTGAACAAGCACTTGGGAAGGCGATGGGAGTTGCGCCATCAGCCCGGATACCGGCCAATAAGGTGGTGGTGCGCTTGCGCGCTACCGTAACGCCCATGCGCTGTCGGGGAAGACGGCGAGGGTTTTTTTGATGGTATCTATCTTTATGAAAAATGGTATTTTTGCCGTGCGCGTTTCTGCGTTGCCCGTGGCTTTGGCATGTTCTTTTATTTTTACAACGGAGTTTGCGTATGCCAGTGATGGTGCACTGGCCTTGCCGCAAGTCCTGGTCACTGCTACGAGGGTAGAGCAGCCGCTTGCAGACGTTTTGTCGTCGGTCTCCGTCATCACGCGTGCAGACATTGAGCGTTCACAAGCACAATCACTGGCCGATTTATTGCAAGGCGAAGCGGGCTTCGAGTTCGCCCGCAATGGCGGGCCGGGCGCAGTAACCTCGTTTTTTCTGCGCGGACAAAACAGCATCAATAGCGTGATCGTCGTCGATGGTGTGCGCTCGTCAGTTGATCAAATTGGCTCTTTGTTGGTCATTGATATTCCCCTGCAACAGATCGAGCGCATTGAAATACTGCGCGGCAATGCAAGCGCTCTGTATGGCGATGCCGCTGTGGGCGGCGTCATCAGTATCACCACCGTTACGGGCAAGGGCAAATCGCATGCCTATGGCTCGGTCGGTTGGGGTACGTCGAACACGCGCCAATTACAAGCCGGGTACGCCGGAGTCTTCGAGGGCGTTCGCCTAAACCTCAGCCTCGGCCAATCTGCGTCGGATGGCTTTTCTGCGATCGATAGCGCCAAGAAGGCCAGTGCCAATCCGGACAAGGACGGTTACACCAGCAATTTTTTCGCCCTGAATCTGGATCGGAATATGGACGCCGATACCGCAGTGGGTTTGCGCGTGAAATTTAGCAGCAGTGCGGATGATTACGATGATGCCTTCGGTACCAGCACAGAGAAGAACCTGCTAAAGCGGGAGACCCAAAACCTGGGCGCTTTTGTCAAGCGCGCATGGACGCAGAGCTGGTCTAGCGTTTTGGATTTTTCGGTCTCGCAAATGCGCTATGAAGATTCCCGCAACGGGGTGCTGTATGCGGCGGGCGACGGATCTTATAAAAACGGACTGTCCACGGGCACGCAGCGTGAATTGCGCTGGTCGAATACCTTGCAGGCACTGCCTGCGACACTGCTCAATTTTGGTTTAGATTACGCGCAATCGTCTTATAAGGGCGAGGGAGACAGCGCTTACGAGATGCGCAAATCCGGACTTGGGTCTTACCTAGGCGTCACACAGTCCTTAGACGCGCTCACCCTGCAGGCCAATGTGCGTAATGACCAGCTGACTACCGAAGAGCCAAGCGCGGGCAATGCTGCCAAGAACGAGCAAAACATCAATTCAAGCTTGCTGGGTCTGGGCTATAAATTGGGCGGTGGCTGGAGAATAAACGGAACGATGTCAACCGGTTTCCGTGCGCCTACGGCCTATGAAGTGGCGGCTACACCCGGTCTCAAGTCAGAGACTTACCAGAGCCGTGAGGTGGGGCTTGTATTTGCGCAAGGCACCACTTATGCGCGCGCTGCCTATTTTGAAGCACTTACGGACGATGCAATTGATACGCAAGATTACGTCATCTATACCAACGTAGGCCGCACTGAAAACAAAGGGCTGGAGGCGTCTTTGCGAACGCAGCTGTGGGGCAATGCGCTAGCCCTGAGCGTGGTTTCTCAGGACCCGAAAAACCTCGTCACCGGTAAGCGTTTGGCGCGCCGCGCCCAGTTGTATGGAAACCTGAGCGTGTCGCGGGTCATGGCTGGGGTGGAATGGGGTGCCAAGGTGTATGCGGCGGACGATCGTAAAGACAGCGATTACAGCTCCATCGTGTTGCCCGGCTATGCCATCGCTTCGTTCTACGCCAGCAAAGAAATTGAACCCGGCTGGACGCTTCGCGCGCGCATAGAAAATGCGTTTGATCGTAAATATGAGCTGGCCAGTGGCTACAACACCCCGGGTGCAGGCGCGTTGGTGACTCTGCAATACCAACCCAAGTAAGCCCATGACCGGCCTGTACCCTCAACGCATCGTCTGCCTTACCGAGGAAACCACCGAGTGGTTGTACCTGCTCGGTGAGGAGGCGCGCATTGTGGGTATCTCGGGCTATACCGTGCGCCCGCCTCGCGCGCGACAAGAAAAGCCCAAGGTCAGCGCCTTTTTGAGCGCCAAGATTGACAAGATACTGGCCTTGAAGCCCGATTGCGTTTTTGGCTTTTCGGATTTACAGGCCGATATCGCTGCGCAGTTGATTCGCCATGGGGTGCAGGTCACGGTGTTCAATCAGCGCAGCGTGGCCGAGATTTTTGCCATGCTGTACCAGGTGGCCGCTATGGTCGGTCAGGCCGCGCAGGGCTTGCAACGCATTGCGGCGATGCAGGCGCACCTTGATCAAATACGCGCACAGGTGAGTGCGCTGCAAGCGGCCGGCGCGCGTCGTCCGCGCGTGTATTTTGAGGAATGGGACGAGCCGCACATCAGCGCCATCCGTTGGGTGTCCGAGCTGGTGGGAGTTGCCGGCGGCGACGACGTGTTCCCCGAACTGGCGCAGCAGGGCCTGGGCAAGGACCGCATTATTGCGGACAGTGGCGAGGTGTTGCTGCGTAACCCGGATGTTATTTTTGGTTCCTGGTGCGGCAAAAAATTCCGCCCCAATTTAGTGGCGCAGCGCCCAGGCTGGGATGCGATTGCCGCGGTCCGCAGCGGGCAACTGCATGAAATCAAGTCGCCTTTGATATTGCAACCCGGCCCGGCAGCGTTGACCGAAGGACTGGATGCACTGCACGCGGTCTGCGCTGACTGGATGCGCGCCTCTATCGGTGCGGGTGCCACACCATGAAAAAGTGGGCGCTCTTACTGGGTTTGTGCCTGGCCTGCACCTGGGGGTGGGCCGGTGTCACCCTCACCGACGACAAGGGCCGCAAAGTCACCATCGCGCAAGCGCCCAAACGCATCGTCAGCCTCTTGCCCTCGCTCACCGAAACTGTGTGTGCGCTAGGGCGATGCAAAGACTTAGTTGGCGTGGATCGCTATTCCAATTTCCCGCAGGGCGTGCGCAAACTGCCCCAATTAGGCGGCGGACTAGACCCCCAGATAGAAGCCATATTTGCCCTCAAACCCGATCTGGTGCTGGCCGCTTCTTCCTCGCCGGGGACGGAGCGCTTGGCCGCCTTGGGCTTGACGGTACTGCAACTCGAACCCAAGGACCAAGCGGACGCAGTGCGCGTCGTACGCATGCTGGCGCAAGCTTTGTACGTTGCGGACCCTGAGCTGGTGATCCAACAAATGGACCTGGAATTTGCCCAAGCCAAAGCGCTCATGCCTGTGGGAGCGCGCGGTAAAAAAGTGTATTTCGAGGTGGGCTCTGCTCCCTATGCCGCGGGTGCCGCGTCCTTTATCGGGCAGACACTCAGCCACTTGGGCTTGGTCAATATTGTGGGACCCGAATTAGGTCCTTTTCCCAAAATCAATCCGGAGTTGGTGGTGCGCGCGCAGCCGGATGTGGTGGTGGTTGCCGACAGCAGTTTTAGCACCCTGGCACAGCGCCCGGGTTGGGGCTTAGTGCGGGCTTTGCAAGACCACAAGGTGTGTACTTTTTCACAAGAGGAGGGTGACCTGCTGGTTCGCCCTGGCCCGCGCATGGGCCAGGGTGCGCAGCTGCTGGCGCGTTGTTTTGCGCGTCTGTACCCCAAGGGGCAGACGCCATGAGGGACTATGTGTACCAACGCCCTGTGGTGTTGGGCCTCTTGCTATGCACTGCTACTGTGGCCTTGGTGTTGACAGGTATGTTGGCAGGCAGCACAGGCTTGGACGATTGGCATGCCCTGGGTGCCCTGCTGGGGCTGATGCCAGCCGATGCAGACAGCGGCATGCTGGCCCAAATCGTCTGGCAGATTCGCATGCCGCGCAGCATTGGCGCCTGGCTTGCCGGCGCTTTGCTTGGCCTGGCCGGCGCGCTGGCGCAGGCGGTTTTTCGCAATCCCTTGGCAGACCCTTATTTGCTGGGCAGTGCCTCGGGCGCGTCGCTTGGCGTGTGCCTAGCCTTGGTCGCTATGGATGGATCGCTAGTGGCTATGCCTTGGCTTGCCAGGCTAGGCCTCACCGGGGCGGCGTTTGTCGGCGCGATACTGGCTGTGGCCATGACTGCTGCCTTAGCCAGCGGCATGGCGCAGACTTTGCGCCTACTGCTGGCCGGAGTGGTGGTTGCGGTGGTGTTGGGCGCTGCCACCTCTTTGGTTTTGCAGATGTATCCGCACCTTTTGCAAAGCATGCAGGGCTTTATGTTGGGCAGCACCGCTTTTGTAGGCTGGGACAGTTGCGCGCTGATGCTGGCTGCGCTTTTGCCCGGTTTGGGGCTGGCCATGGTCCTGGGTCGTTGGCTCGATGGGCTGGCACTGGGCGAGCAGACCGCAGCCAGTCTGGGCTTACCAGTACAGCCTATGCGTTGGATTTTGATTATCACCCTGGCGCTAGCCACCGGCGCTGCCGTGGCCCATACCGGCCTGATTGCTTTCGTAGGGCTTGCCGCACCGCACATTACCCGGCGCATGGTGCGCTGGGGTTCGCGCCACGGTGTCTTGTTGGCCTCGCTGATGGGAGGACTGCTTTTAGTGGCGGCGGATTTGTTGGCGCGTGTGGTCATTGCGCCGCGTGAGTTGCCGGTGGGCGTGTTGACGGCTTTGATTGGGGGCGCTTACTTGCTTTGGCTGATGCGCAGGCATAAGCAGGGCGGAGGTGTTTCGTGAAGCCGCTTAGCCCCGCTGCTTTGCAAGTGACCGGTTTGCACGTGGCCCTGTCCGGTGCCAAGGTGCTGCACGATGTCCATGCTTCGATCCCGCGGGGCCGCTGGGTCAGCATAGTAGGGCCCAATGGCGCAGGTAAATCGACTTTGCTTGCCGCCATGGCCGGCTTACTGCCCGTGCAGGGGCGGGTTGAATTAGGCGGTGAGGACCTACAGGCCATGCCCGCGGCCCGCCGTGCCCAGCAGTTGGCGTGGATGGGGCAAGGCGAGTCGGTGGGCGATGACCTTAGCGCCTTAGACCTTACGTTGCTGGGCCGTTTGCCACACCAAAGCTGGTTTTCGGGCTTGGATGCTGCCGACCAGGCACTTGCAGAGCAAGCCTTACGCGACATGCACGCCTGGCAATGGCGCGAGCGCTACGTGGGTACGCTGTCGGGCGGTGAGCGCCAGCGCGTACTCCTGGCGCGGGCCTTGGCGGTGCAAGCCCCCGTGCTATTGCTAGACGAACCGCTGGCCAACCTAGATCCACCGCACCAGGCCGATTGGTTGGACTTGATGCGTAGCCTGGTGACCGCTGGCACCACCGTGGTCAGCGTTTTGCACGAAATTTCCATGGCGCTGCAGGCCGATGAGCTGCTGGTCATGCAGCAAGGGCGCGTAGTGCACCAGGGCGCCTGCACCGATGCACTGAGCCACCGCGCACTGGAGTCGGTGTTTGATGATCGTATCCAGGTGCGAACGGTGGACGGGCAGTTAGTGGCTTTGCCGCGTTCGACGCGGCGATAGGCCAAGTTCGTGCCTCACTTTACCGCTGCAAACCGCGCCTTCTCCTTAAACCCACACACCGAAAACACCGCACATGGCCCGCACTGCGGCTTGCGCGCTTGGCACACATAGCGGCCGTGCAATATCAGCCAGTGGTGGGCATCGACCAAAAACTCAGGCGGAATGCGCTTGAGCAGTTTTTGTTCGACAGCCAGTGGCGTTTTGCCTGGCGCCAGGCCGGTGCGGTTGCCAAGGCGAAAGAGATGCGTGTCCACCGCCATGGTGGCTTCTCCAAAGGCTACGTTGAGCACCACGTTTGCGGTTTTTCGGCCTACGCCGGGCAAGGCCTCCAGCGCCTCACGGCTACGCGGCACCTGGCCACCATGCTGGTCCATCAACATCTGGCAGGTTTGCATCAGGTGGCGCGCCTTGCTGCGGTACAGGCCAATGGTTTTGATGTGCTGCTCCAAACCCTGTAGCCCGAGACCCAGTATTTTTTGCGGCGTGTTAGCTACGACAAACAAGCGCGCCGTGGCCTTGTTCACGCCCACGTCGGTGGCTTGGGCCGATAGCAACACCGCTGCCAGCAGCTCAAACACACTGGCGTAATGCAACTCGGTTTGCGGCTGCGGGTTGGCCGCGCGCAGGATGCTAAAGAACTGGTGGATAGCGTCGGGTTTCATGGCTGGATGGTGCTTAAGCGGTGGGATGGAGCGTGGTAAACCTAGGCCGGGAACGCATTTGGCGACAATAGGGTTTTGACCAGCCTTGAAGATACCGCAAATGTCCACTGCCCCCGCCTTGTCTTTTGCCGACCGGCTCAATAACGTTGAGACCTCGGCCATCCGCGAACTGTTCAAGCTACTGGGCAAGCCCGGCATCATCAGCTTTGCGGGCGGCTTTCCCGATAGCGCGCTATTTGATGTCGATGGCATACGCCAAGCCTCGCTGGCGGCGCTGGAGCAGGACCCGGGCGCGGCTTTGCAATACGGCGCAACCGAAGGCTACGGCCCTTTGCGTGAACAACTGGTCGCATTTATGGCGCATAAGGGCGTGGCCGATTTGCGCGCCGAGCAACTCATCGTCACTACCGGCAGCCAGCAGGCCTTGGACTTGCTGGGCAAAGTCTTGATCAACCCGGGCGACAAAGTGATTGTCGAAGGGCCGACGTTTTTGGCCACGATCAATTGTTTTCGCCTGTATGGCGCAGACTTGGTGAGTGCTCCGATAGACGGGCAGGGCGTGGATACCGATGCCCTAGAGCGCTAGTCTGCGCCATACAGGCGAAAACAATTGATCGTGGCCAAAAACGTCGGCCCTTCGACAATCACTTTGTCGCCCGGGTTGATCAAGACTTTG
>Ga0187845_1002313_pt1 | contig 10371 bp, 9 predicted proteins | sample SpaLakP09_SKY_68_FD_134515 | JGI IMG/M metagenome (GOLD analysis project Ga0187845, IMG submission 134515) | Oligotrophic lake water microbial communities from Sparkling Lake, Wisconsin, USA - SP09_SKY_68 | ecosystem: Environmental > Aquatic > Freshwater > Lake | place: USA: Sparkling Lake... | reverse complement strand
GGATGGTGTATCTCTAGGTTTATTACATGGACTTCCTGTTTCAGTAAAAGATTTAATATCAGTAAAAGATATACGCTTCTCCTCTGGTTCAAGAGCCTTAGCTAATAATATTGGTCAATATGATGCCCCATCTGTTGAGAGGCTTTTTAAGTCTGGCGGGTGTTTAATAGGTAAAACGACTACCAGTGAGTTTGGATGTAAGGCTGTAGGTGATTCTCCTATAACTGGGGTAACTTGTAATCCATGGGATCTTAGTAAAACTCCTGGTGGATCAAGTGCTGGAGCCGCCGCTAGCATAGCTGCCGGTATTACTACTATTGCTCTAGGAACTGATGGGGGCGGGTCAATACGTATACCCGCATCTCTAACAGGTATTTTTGGAATAAAAGCTCAGTTTGGTCGGGTACCTATTTTCCCTGTATCTGCTACTCCTACACTAGCGCACGTTGGCCCATTAGCCCGTACTGTTCGTGATTCCGCACTTTTATTAAAAGCTATTAGCGGCTTTGATAGACGCGATCCATTCTCTTTATCTGAGCCTGTACCTGATTTTTTAGCCGCATGTGATAAGCCCATTAAGGGTATGCGGATCGCTTGGAGTAAGACGCTTGGGTATGCTAGTGTTGATAAAGAGGTTGCTGATATTTTAGAGAAGGCAGTTAAAATTTTTGAAGATTTAGGTTGTGATGTTATAGAAATTGATTCAATTTTCGAGTCTGATCCAATTGAACTATGGATGTCTGAATTTTATGCTGGTGTCGGAGTTCGGTTAAAAAATACGTTAAGAGATCAGCGCGAATTATTAGATCCAGCCGTAGCTAGTGTTTTAGATAATGCCCTAAGCCAAACCTCGGAAGAATATTACTCTAATGTTTTTAAAAGATATGAGTTGAGAGAAAAGGTAAGGGTTTTCTTCGAAGGTTTTGATTTATTGCTTACTCCAGCAACACCTTGTGCGGCATTTAATACCGGTCTTAATACCCCACCAAATTTAATAGATAGAAATATAGTTTCTTGGGTTTATTACACCTACCCATTCAATTTGACTGGACAGCCTGCGGCCACAGTTCCTGCTGGATTTACGCAAGCAGGATTACCTGTTGGATTGCAACTAGTTTCTAAGATTAATTCTGAGACTGATATCTTTAGAGCTGCCTCTGCTTTTGAGGCGGTGCAACCATGGATTGGCTACTATCCAAAGCATATTTGACTACTGCATTATTCCAACTCATTAAGCCCCACCATTCATTAGATAATTATTGCTAACGCTAACTAAAAATCAGGGCAGTTCAGTTATCAAAGATGGGTCTTTCCAATGAGAGAGCGCACCTTTGCGTTACAAGGAATACATGGCCAAGTAGTCTTAGTTCAGCCTGAATCGAAGATAGTGATGGTTCAAACATCTGTATTTGATGGGGCTAGTGGAAGACAAGATAGTACTTCTTGGTTGCGTATTCGTGAGTTGTGGACAGGGGCGCTTAAGAGCCTCGGGGGTAACATTAACTAATCACCTTTTGCCATGATCGGGTGTTGAGAGCTATAAGCGCCCACATTAGGAGCGCTTGAAAATGTCGGTTTACCCGACAAAACCCATTGCACAGTTCGTTACACAGTGCCAGTTTTAACGTGTAAGTCATTGAAATATATACACATTCCAGTAGCCACGATTTCTTCTAAGGCGTAGGTCGCACGTTCGAATCGTGCTGGGCAGGCCAATGAAGTCATGGTCAGTACCGGACACATGGTTTACATCCGGTACCGACCACATAGTTTACAGTTGCCGTTCACCCTAACTATTTTTTCCCATAAGCGGCATCATGGTCTGGTTCTATCAATAAGACTCGTAAAAAGTGATTTTCTCTAAAGCCAATCCCTCGAATCGATTTGCTTACACGAAAGGAGTAGAGCGCTTCAATATTTTTAGGGGCTGCAATGCTGTGAATCTTTTCCCATTTCAAGCCCTTGTCTCGATAGACCTGGTTCCAGGTTAGTTGTGTGATCTTTTTAAAGGTAGCAAATGCCTTCTCTTGCTCAGCTAGCTCTAAATCGCTCCAGGCAGATTGAAAAACAGGACTATTGAGATCAAGTTCGACTAATGGCTCAGGCTTTACGTTTCGTGCCATGCGCTTTAGCCATTTTTAATTTAGAAAGGTTGCTTGCTTTGGCGGGTGCTTTTTGTGCCCAGGCTATAGCAGCAGTTAAATCCTTTTTAAGAGCTGGCGTATGTATCCACTTTTCATTATCTGGAATGACAGTAGCGGTGCGAATTACCCAAACTCCCGGCTCTGGGCTTTCAACTAGAACCTGACGTCCTGCATATTCCTTTCCAAGCGAGATTTGCCCACTCGATCCAATGGATTTAATAATTTGGTGATCTATAACTGCGCCCATGACATTCTCCTATATTCGTGCTGCATTATTGCATGATGGCATGAATTTAGTCAAACAATGCTTATTGAGTATTGAAAGTTAGATGAGGGATTGTCTTTTAAGCAGGACTTGTGCATTGCACAGTTTATTACACAGTGGCATTTTTACGCTGTAAGCAATTGAAATATATACACATTCCAGCAACCACGAATTCTTCTAAGGCGTAGGTCGCACGTTCGAATCGTGCTGGGCAGGCCAAATTCATACTAGTTCCTATAAATCTAGGCTGGAGGATTGGCTCGATTGTGATTAATCATGGATCAGCTTGATCAGCGTTGGGAAGACCTTGAGCCAGTGTGGAGGATTCTCAGGCACTATGGACAACTGGGACGTCAGTAGTTTTGTCGGGTAAACCGACAAAACCTATTACACAGTTTGTTACAACCCTAATATATTAATTTACAATTTTTATCCTTTGTATGATATGGTTTATACAGAGTAATCTTATTCGACGGGAGAAAGATTTTGGCTAAGCAAGAACTTGTCTTAGGAGTAGACGTCGGAGGAACTTTTACGGATCTGTTACTTGTTGATAATATTTCAAAAACTTTTAAGACCGCAAAAGTTCCATCTACCCCTGATGATCAATCTCGCGGATTTCTTTACGGAATCTCAACCCTTGAACTTGCACCTTCAGCAATAAAATCAATAGTGCATGGAACAACTGTTGCAATTAATGCAGTATTGGAACGTCGAGGTTCACGCTGCGGTTTAATCACTACCCGAGGTTTTCGAGACATCTTAGAACTAGGAAGAAGAACGCGTCCTCAAACCTATGGAATGTATGGTGCTTTTGAGGCAATTATTCCTCGCGAGTTACGTTTTGAAGTTACCGAAAGAATTGATGCAGCAGGGCGTATTATCCGACCCCTTGTTGAAAAAGAGCTTCGCTTAGCAATAAAAAAATTAATTGATTTAGGAGCGGAGGCTTTAGTAATACATTATCTTAATTCCTACATTAATCCAAGCCATGAAAAAAAATCTTTAGCTATAGCACGAAAATTATGGCCGAATAAATGCGTCTCAATTGGTACAGATATTTTGTGCGAATTTAGAGAATTTGAACGTGGTAGTACGGCTGCTATCAATGCTTATGTACAACCAGTAATGGCACACTATATTAAACGTTTACAGTATGCGTTAAGACATGAAGGCTATAAGAATGATCTCTTGATTATGCAGGGAAATGGCGGGATGATGTCTGCAAAGGTTGCGGTTGATCAAGCCGTTCAAACGGTTATGTCGGGCCCCGCAGCCGGTGCGATTGCTGCGGCTGAAACAGCAAAACGTGCAGGTTTTCTAAACATAATTAGCTGTGATATGGGTGGAACAAGTTTCGACGTAACGCTGATTCGTGATGGTAAGCCACTAATATCAAGTGAAAAAGATATTGACTACGCCATTCCAATTCGTATACCAATGGTAGATATTCACACGATTGGGGCTGGTGGTGGAAGTATCGCAAAAGTAAATGCCGCGGGTATTCTTCAAGTTGGTCCAGAAAGTGCTGGTGCCACGCCTGGACCGATTAGTTGCGGTCGAGGCGGTATGGAGCCAACTGTAACGGATGCGGCAGTTTTATTGGGCTTAATTGATAAAGACCGTGTTGCAGGATCGGTTCAACCTATTAAGTTAGAAATATTAAGCGCGATCCTTGAAACTAAAATCGGGCAACAACTTGGCTTAGATGGAATTGCCTCAGCCGAAGCAATTATTGACGTATCAGTAAACCATCTAGCTGGCGCCATAAGACTGGTCTCTATTGAAAGGGGTCAAGATCCACGTGATTACGCTTTATTTGCTTTTGGTGGTGGCGGACCTCTATATGCGGTCCGTTTAGCACGCGAACTCGGCATTCCCAAAGTAATCATACCTCGCTATCCCGGATTAACCTCAGCCCTAGGATGCATCATCGCCGATGTCAGACATGATTTTGCTCGCACAGTCAATAAGCCGCTATCCGAAGTTAGTGGAATAAATGTTGATAAAGTATTGGCCGAGCAAGCAAAAAAAGGGCGTGCAATTCTAAAAGCGGAAGCTATTCGTGTGAACAGTATTGTTGTTGAGCATGAGGCAGATATGCTATTCGAAGGACAGTCTCATGTTTTGCGTATACCGATCAGAAGTCCTGGGTTTAATGTTATTGAAACCAGACAGGAATTCGAAACATATTACAAAAAGCGCTTTGAAATTTCTCTTTCGGAAATGCAACCGATTTTGATGACTCTGCGAACGAAAGTATTAGGTAAACGTGAGATGTTAGATTTCAAGATTTTAGGAAAATCTTATGGTGTCAAAGAGCCTGGGGAAAAAAAGCTGCGTAAGGTTCGATTACAAGGAAGGGTTCAAGAGGTTCAAATTTTTGAACGAACAGAATTGAAGCCGGGCGATTCCATCGCGGGCCCAGCTATTATTGAGCAAAACGATACAACAACATTAGTTGATCCAGGGGCAAACGTAATTGTTAATGAATCAGGCGATCTAATAATAACTATTGGTAAATAATGAAAAAAAATAATCAAAACTTATTAAGTACAGCTCCTGTGCAGGTTGACCCAGTAACGCTGGCAGTTGTTCAAAATGCGTTAAAACAGGTTGCAAATGAAATGGATTTGGTCCAAGAAAAAACATCTTTTTCTCCAGTTGTTTCAGAGGCATTAGACCGCGCTAACGGTATCTATAGAGCGGTAACAGGTGAAGTGATTACGCAAGGTGATACAAGCCTTCCAGTCTTTGTTGGTGCAATGCAAAGTACAACCAAAGCCGTAATTGATCATTTTGGATCTGATTTTAATTCCGGTGACATAATTTTAATTAACGATCCTTATCTAGGTGGAAGCCACCTTATGGATACGAAAATGGTTGCACCATTTTTCTTTCGAGAACGTCTTTGGTGTTTTCTATCTAACGCCGCACACTGGGCTGATATTGGAGGATCGGTACCTGGTGGATTTACCACCGGTGCAACCGAAATTCATCAAGAAGGACTGCGGATTACACCAGTTAAGCTATATCGGAAAGGTAAAGTTGATAAGGATTTGCAAAATTTAATACTCGCTAACATCAGGATACCTCAAGAACGAATTGGCGATATTCATGCACAAACTGCAGCTATAAGAGTTGGAATGCGTCGACTAACTGATGTACTAGAACGCTATGGAGAAGAGGTTGTCAATACTGTAATTAATGAACTTGAGTTGCGTTCAGAGAAACAGATGCGATCTCACATCAAAACAATACCAGAGGGTATTTATTCTTTTAAAACTTATTTGGACAATGATGGGGTTAGGCCCGGTAAATTATGCATTGATTTAAAAATGAACGTTAAGGACTCGAATATTTATTTTGACCTATCAGGAAGTAGCCCCCCCTGTCGAGGTCCGATGAACTCAGTTTGGGCACAAACTCAGACTGCAATCTATGTTGGTATTAAGCATATCTTTCCAGATGTCCCGATTAATGCGGGCTGTTTTCGTCCGTTGTTGATAAAAAAACCGGAGGGGACTTTTTTATATGCTGAGTATCCACGACCAGTCGCAGGATGCGCCTCCGAGGTCTCCCAGCGAATAATGGAGGCGGTTTTTGGAGCCATGGGTAAGGCAATCCCTGATCGGATGTTTGCTGCTCCATTTAGCACTGCAGGAAATTTCAGTCTTGGGGGGTTTGACCCTGAAAAGAAATCTTATTATGTTATGTATTTTTTCAGTGGGGGTGGCTATGGTGGTAGCCTGACCCAAGATGGTTTAAGCAATGGTGCGTCATCCATAGGAATTGCCAGAACTCCGCCAATCGAACTTTTAGAGCAACGATATCCAATACTGGTTGAGGAGTATTCCCTCAGGCCTAATTCGGGTGGTTTGGGCAAACATCGTGGGGGCTTAGGTGTAACTTATAAATGCCGTCTTATAAGAGGTGAAGGAACCGCATCTTTTTTAATGGATCATGCTTTGACGGGCCCCCATGGTCTTGTCGGGGGAAAACCTGGATCATTGACTAGCATAAAGTATAAACAAAATAATAAGATAAAGAGACCAAGATTTATATCTAAAGGCGAAGGAATTGAACTAGTATCGGGTGACTGGGTTGAGGTAAATACGCCAGGGGGGGGTGGTTACGGTAAGGCTTCAAGTAGAGCAGCAAATGATATTGAACGTGACTTACAACGTGGTTATGTGACTCATAATCAAGCACAAAAAGATTACAAAAATTATGTGAATTTTGTAGGTTTTAAAAGCGTATTAAAGAATAAGAAGAATTTAGTAGTAAAGAAAAAATAAGAAATTTATATAATAAGATTTTGCAAATACCAAAATATTGGAAAGATTAAATATTACGTTGTAATTAAAATTTTTTTTACTGTTTTAATTGAGGAGATATACGATGAAAACATGTACCGTTGTTTCGTGGAGAAAAAGTTTTACAAAGTTTGTTGGATTTTTAGCGCTATTAACTTTCAGCATCCCTTCAATAGCACAAACAACAAAAATAATATTTTCGACTGATTGGGGTTATAACGGAAGACATGCCTATTACTTTACTGCTTTAGATAAGGGGTATTACAAAGCAGAAGGTTTAGATGTTGAGATCCTTGGAGGAAAAGGCTCTGGTACAGTAATTAAGGAAGTTGCAGCGGGAACTGTAAAAATTGGATTTGCAGATGCGGGAACTTTGGCACTTGCGCGCGCCAATGAAAATGTACCTGTCAAAATGGTTGCGGTCGTCTACGCTGATTCACCACATGCTTTAATTGTATTGGAAGATTCTGGAATTAAAGGCCCGAAAGATTTAGAGGGTAAAACACTATCTGATGCAGCTGGCAGCTCTAATTATAAATTATATCCAGCATATGCAAAAGCTTATGGAGCGGATCCAGATAAATCAAAATGGGTTTTTTCCGATTCTGCTGCACTTGTAGGGCTGTTGTTAAGTGGTAAGGTTGATGGGATTGGACAATTTTCAGTTGGCGCGCCACTCCTTGCTAAACGTGCTGCTCCAAGAACGATACGAGTATTGCACTATAAGGATGCAAAAGGTTTTGAAATTTACTCAAATGGAATAATCGTAAGAGAGGACACTTTAAAGTCCGACCCTGAATTAGTACGCAAATTTGTACGTGCAAGTATGAAAGGACTCCAAGATGCAATTAAAGATCCGGCAGAAACTAGTCGCATAATGGCAAAATACCACAGACAGATAGAACCCGATATTACTGAGGGAGAAATAAAGATGGTTGGAGCTATTGCATTGAATAACTCAACCAAGAAAAACGGCCTTGGTTTTATCGAAGAATCAAAAATGCAAAAAACAATTGATCTTGTTGGTCAAGTATTCGAGCTAAAACGACCTATAAAAGCCTCCGAAGTTTACGTTCCCGGATTTGCAGTTAAATTAGATTAGATCTTCTGTAAAAAAATATTCTGTTGACAGCGTGCATATTTTTTTTTATAAAAATAAAATCACATATTTTTTTATGAAACTTTTTGGAAGGGAATTAAAATAAATGATTATCCAAAAACTAAATATGAATCACAGAAATTTATTTTTATCTAAAAAAATAACTCTTGATTTTGGTCTTCCAATACTTACACTGATTACACTATTATTTGGTTGGCAGGTTTTATGGTGGTTAACTTCCCCTCCTCCATGGTTTCTGCCATCGCCCATGTCAGTAATTGAAGTCACGCTTAAATGGATTGATGTACTTCCAATGCATGCAGGGATTACCCTTTATGAGACTCTCACCGGTTTTATACTAGCTATCATTTTTGGAATTCCAATAGCAGTAGTTATAGTGTATTCAACATTTTTACAGCGAACGGTTTATCCAATACTTTTAGCATTTCAATCCGTACCAAAGGTAGCTGTTGCACCTCTGCTTTTGATGTGGGTTGGTCATGGTGAATTACCTAAAATTATTGTAGTTTTTTTAGTTTGTTTTTTTCCAATTGTCGTAAGTTCAGCATCAGGTATGCAGTCAGTACCAAGCTCTCTACTTGATTTAGTAAGATCTTTGTCAGCAAATCCCTCAATGGTATTTTTGAAGATTAGATTACCTAATGCTCTGCCGTACATTTTTGTAGGACTTAAGGTAGCTATAACCCTCGCGGTAATTGGGGCGGTAATTGGGGAATTTGTTGGATCTAATGCAGGATTAGGTTATCTGATACTTATTTCTACACAACAATTTGATACAGCCCTTGCTTTTTCTTCTATTATCATACTCACAACCATGAGTATTATTCTTTTTTATGCAATCGAACTTCTTGAAAAAATATTAGTACCTTGGGCTCCCAGACAATAAATTCCTAGATATTAAAAAAACCCGAACTACAATTAACTAAATTCCAGATATAGATTTATTTACTTTTCTTAACTTTGCAGAGTCGAAAAATTACTTACACCAATTCAGTTCAGCCTAAAATTCAAGTCCATAGCGTATTCAAAGTTTATGAGACGTCAGGTGGATCTGAAGTATTAGCTCTCGAAAATATTAATCTAGAGGTTGAGTCTAACGAATTTGTTACTCTTGTTGGTCCGTCTGGATGTGGAAAATCTACGCTTCTCAAAATGATTGCAGGTTTAATAACTCCATCTGATGGCTCCTTGTTGATAGATGGGAAAATCCTTGTTAAACCAAGTAGGGATATCGGAATAGTATTTCAGGATGCTGTTTTACTTCCTTGGAGAAATACTTTAGATAACGTTCTCTTACCGATTGAAATTTTGGGGCTTCGCAAGGAAGACTATCTACAGGCTGCATATGATCTTCTTCATTTAGTCGGGCTTAAGGGCTTTGAAAAAAGAATGCCGAATGAGCTTTCAGGTGGTATGCAACAACGTACTGCTATTTGCCGTGCGCTCATACACAATCCATCAATTCTTTTGATGGATGAACCCTTTGCAGCTTTGGATGCCATGACCCGTGAAGAATTAGGACTTGAGTTATTAAGGATTTGGGAAGAAACAAAAAAGACAGTAGTATTTGTAACTCACAGTATTTCTGAGGCTATCCTTCTCGCAGACAGAGTGGTTGTTATGACTCCACGGCCAGGCAAGATTTCTCAAGTGATAGACATTAATCTCAATCGGCCGCGTTCTTTGGAAATGGAATTTTTTGAAGAATTTAAAGATTATTCTTTTATCGTTAGGGAGTTGATTCACTCAAGTCGAAATACTTAAATTTATGTATTTTTTAAACTGACCTAATTTTTAGTACCACTCTAGAACAGAGAATTTTCGATAATCTTCATCTATAAGGAGTGCTAACTATGGCTAAAGATCAGCGTATCGAGTCCATAACGTTCATTAATTAAGACCGTAACTTGGTCTAGCTTTGAGATAAGCGATAAAAATAATTCCAAACAATAAGTCTTATGCATTGCACAGTTGATTACATAGTGCTATTTTTATGCTGTAAGCCATTGAAATATATAGACTTTCCAAAATACACGAATTCTTCTTAGGCGTAGGTCGCACGTTCGAATCGTGCTGGGCAGGCCAAATTTCATTGGGGTTCATATAGATCTAGGCTAGTTGATTGGCTCGATTGACCCGATCATGGATCTGCTTGGCTTTACGTAAGGGTGACCTTTGGTAGGGTGTAGGTTGATCTTGGCCAACTATGGGCAACTGGGTGAAAAGTAAATTTGTCGGGTAAACCGACAAACCATCTATAGCTTCTAATTTGATATTCGTTTGCAAGTGTTCAGCACCTCAAGCCCAAGTACCCAACTCACTCAAAATCAACCCATGTCGCCGTAATGACTTACTAAAGAAAACTCTCTTTGGTCGTGGACCTAAATTGACAGCAGTTCATGAAGCACATCTTGGTTTAAATGGCTTTCAATTTATATATCAATAGATTAAGGAGGTAGAGGAAATTAATTCTCGAAGCCATTGGTGTGATTGGCTGTGTTCGTAGCGCTTATGCCAATACATAGT
>Ga0187845_1002310_pt1 | contig 10377 bp, 8 predicted proteins | sample SpaLakP09_SKY_68_FD_134515 | JGI IMG/M metagenome (GOLD analysis project Ga0187845, IMG submission 134515) | Oligotrophic lake water microbial communities from Sparkling Lake, Wisconsin, USA - SP09_SKY_68 | ecosystem: Environmental > Aquatic > Freshwater > Lake | place: USA: Sparkling Lake... | reverse complement strand
CCGTCGCCCTTGATCTCGCCGATCATCACCGGCTTGTGCAGGTGGTGGTTGGTCGGGTCCATCACGAGCGTGTAGCCGGACGGCGCCTTGTACGTCTGGCCGCCCATCGCCGCGATCACCTTGTCGGTGTCGGTCGATTTCGCCTTCTCGACGGCCTGCGCCCACATGTGGATACCGACGTAGGTCGCTTCCATCGGGTCGTTGGTGACGGCCGTGGCGGCGTTCGGCAGGTGCTTGGCCGCGGCGTACGCCTTCCATTTCTTGACGAAGTCCGCATTGGTCGGGTTCTTCACGGATTCGAAATAGTTCCACGCCGCCAGGTGGCCGATCAGCGGCTTGGTGTCGACGCCGCGCAGTTCTTCCTCGCCGACCGAGAACGCCACCACCGGCACGTCCGTCGCCTTCAGGCCCGCATTGCCCAGCTCCTTGTAGAACGGGACATTGGAGTCGCCGTTGATGGTCGAGATGACGGCCGTCTTGCCGCCCGCCGAGAACTTCTTGATGTCGGCGACGATGGTCTGGTAATCGGCGTGGCCGAACGGCGTGTACAGCTCCTTGATGTCGTCGTCCTTCACGCCCTTGCTGTGCAGGTAGGCGCGCAGGATCTTGTTTGTCGTGCGCGGGTAGACGTAGTCGGTGCCGAGCAGCACGAAGCGCTTGGCGGCGCCGCCGTCCTTGCTCATCAGGTACTCGACGGCGGGAATCGCCTGCTGGTTCGGTGCGGCGCCCGTGTAGAACACGTTCTTCTCGAGTTCCTCGCCCTCGTACTGCACGGGGTAGTACAGCAGGCCGTTGAGCTCCTTCACGACGGGCAGCACGGACTTGCGCGACACCGACGTCCAGCAGCCGAAGATGGCGACGACGTGGTCCTTGGCGATCAGCTGGCGCGCCTTTTCCGCGAACAGCGGCCAGTTCGACGCCGGGTCGACGACGACGGGCTCGATCTTCTTGCCGAGGACCCCGCCCTTGGCGTTGATCTCGTCGATGGCCATCAGGGCGACGTCCTTCAGCGACGTCTCGGAAATCGCCATCGTGCCGGACAGCGAGTGCAGGATGCCGACCTTGATCGTGTCGGCGGCGTGGGCGGACAGGCCGCTCGCCAGCAGGGCGGCGCCGGCGGCCAGGCGGGTGAGGGAGGAGATGAAATTGCGGCGGTTGGACATGGTGAGCCTCGCGATAGGATGGGTTGATCAGTACTGGAGCTGGAGCGTGACGGCGACCTTTGACTGGTCCGGCGCGTTCGTCACCTTGGTGCGCGAATACACGGCCGCCAGCTGGGCGTTGTAGCCGTCGATGACGTAGTTGATGCCGATGTCGCCCTGGCGCGTGTCGATGCCGGTGTCGGCCGCGAACTTCTGGTAGCGCGCGAACGGCTGCAGGCGGTTGACGATGTAGCCTACGCCCACCAGCCACGCCCTGCCCTGTTCGGACTTGACGACGTTGTCCGTGTCGTAGTCGTACCAGGCGCCTTCCAGCGACACGGCTCCCGCGTCCGCCAGGCGTTTTTCGAGCAGGAAGTCGACGCTCCAGGAGCGGTAGTCGCCGACGGCCGCCGGTGTCAGCACGCCGTCCTTCTGGCTGCGCGCGGCGAGGCCGACCGCGAGGATGTCCTTCGCGCCCAGGTAGTTGCCGGTGCCGTAGTAGCCGGGCTCGGCGTCCCAGAAGTCGTACTGCAGGCGGCCCGCGACCATCAATTTGTCGGACGCCTTGATGCCGGCGGCCTTCGCCTCGTTCTGCGTGAGCGAGCCGACGCCGAACGTGTGGCCCTCGAACGCGCCGACGGAGTAGCCCAGTTTCCCGTCCAGCAGGTTGCCCCACACGACGGCGCCGTCGTCGCGGCCGCGGAAGATGCCGCCGTTGTAGCCGTAGCGCGACGCCACGCCGGCCCAGTAGCCGCCGCCCAGCGAGTAGTACGGCCCGGCCATGTTCGCACGGTCGCTTGGCGACAGCAGGCGCCCGGCCCACACGTTCAGTTCGGGCGACACGGAAAACTCGCCGACGGCGTCCAGCACGCGGATCTTGTCGCCGTCCCACTCCGTGTTGAACATCCCCTTGATCTGCTTGTTCAGCGACGCGCCCAGGTAGATGCGCGCGCTGTCCAGGTTGAAGTCGTTCGAGCGCGAGCCGTCCGGTGCACCGTGTTCCGTGCTCGTATAGCTGGTGCGCATGCCGAAGCCCACGCTGACCGACTGGTCCGGCCCTATGTTCACGGTCGCGCCGGCCTGTGCATCCAGTGCCGAAAGGCTGCCCGCGATCCCGATCAGGGCCAGCAACGCGGCCTTGTTCCCTAGTGACGCCATTCTTGTCCTCTCGTTGGGTGGTTGTCTTGTGGACATCATCGCCAGCGGGAGGCGCGAGGAACATACGTCAGGTTACGTAGTCGCGTTTGCGGCACAGCATCATCGTAAGATGCTTTGTCGTAAGATGTATAGGTGACTTCGAAAGGACATCATGCTCACTACCGAACAACGCGACCGTTACCAGCGCGACGGCTACATCGTCGTCCCGAATTTCAAATCTCCCGATGAGATCGCGCGCCTGCGCGAGCGCGCCGGCGAGATCGTCGACGCATTCGACCCGGCGGAATCGCGCGCCATCTTCACGACGCGCGACCAGGCCAAGGCGAGCGACGCCTGGTTCCTCGGCTCGGACAACACGATCCGCTGCTTCTTCGAAGAGGAAGCCTTCGGCCCGGACGGCCAGCTGAAGCAGGCCAAGGCGCTGTCGATCAACAAGATCGGCCACGCCATGCACGATCTCGACCCCGTGTTCGATGCGTTCACGCACGACGCGAACCTGGCCGCCGTCGCGCGCGACCTCGGCCTGGCGCAGCCGCAGATCTGGCAATCGATGTACATCTTCAAGCAGCCCGGCATCGGCGGCGAAGTGCGCTGGCACCAGGACGCGACGTTCTTCGATTCCACGCCGATCAGCGTGACGACGTTCTGGTTCGCACTGGAAGACGCGACCATCGAGAACGGCTGCCTGTGGGTCGAACCGGGCGGCCACCGCGGCCCCCTACGGGAGCGATTCCTCCGCGACGGCGATGCGATCACGATGGAAAAGCTGGACAGCACGCCGTGGCCGGACGACAGCACGGCCGTGCCGCTCGAAGCGAAGGCCGGGGATCTCGTCTGTTTCCATGGGCTGCTGCCGCATTACAGCGCGCCGAATCGCTCGGCGGTGTCGCGGCATGCGTTCACGCTGCACGTCACCGATGCGCGGACTGCGTATTCGCCGCGCAACTGGATTCAGCGGGATGCTGATTTCCCGGTACGCGGATTTGAGTGATCAGCAAGCACATACCGTCATGAGCAAACGAAATCCGACCGACAAAGCGCTGATCCGCGAACAACGCAACCGGATGTTGGACGCTGCCGCCGCAGCTGATCTTTCGCTCACCGAAGGCGTGCGCGAAATGCGCGCGATCTCAGGGATGACGGCGGAAGAATTCGCACGCCATCGTAATGTAAGCGCCCGGGTTATCAGAGCGTTAGAACTCGGCCAAGGAAATCCTACTGTGGAGACTCTGAATCGAATCGGTCAGTTCTTCGGTTTGGAAGTTGCTTTCGTTCGTACCAAACGAATACCATCTCATGCGATTCAGCCACCGTCTGCTGTCGAAATATGGGGCGAAGAAATCCGCCGCTCATCTACCACCAAGTCGACAAAGGAACTCATAGCAGAAGTCGAGCTATCCCGGCAGTCTATCGTTGCATAAATACAGAAACTGTCCAGCACGCTTGCTGCACTGGAGAATCATATCGACTTCACCCAACAAAATGCAATGTGCCCTGACGTTATCGTAGACGAAAAACAAGGTAACGAAAAAGGGCGACTAAAGAAATGAGCTCTAATGAAAAAGAAATCAGGAATTCCAATCCAAAAAAATACGGCGTCAAGCACGATGGTAGAATAATCGGCCATATCCCAAATACAGGTGATGGAAAAACTGATGCCGCAGCTGCTTTGCAATTGCTCAAGGATGCCGGCCTCTACATACCGACGAGCACCTTTCAGGCAATGTTCAGACAGGCGCTTTCGTTTTGCACAACTTCAAGCTATCTCTACAAGAGAGACCTACAAGGACACTCTAAGAATTTCTATAGCATGGCACCATTTGTCGTCAACGCGGCACTGGCGATAGAGCTATACCTAAAAACTTTATCCGCAGTCCACGGAAAAACACTTAAAGGACACGCGTTAGTAAAACTGTTCGATAATCTCCCAGCTGCTGCTGTAGCAGATATCGAAGCGCAAACCCCGGCTGCTGCGACTGGGCATCGGGTCGCGCAAGGGAGAACCTTTCGAGACTGCCTTTATGCTGTAAATGATGCTTTTGTCGATTGGCGTTACCTCTACGAAAAGTCAGAGACTGATGAAATACGAATTAACGAAATTATCTTTCTCCTTGACGTCGCCCACCATGCGTGCAGCACACACAACAATATGTCGTCGGCGCGCCCGTAGAACAATAGCTGACTTGCAGCGTCGGTTGCCCCGCTAGCTAGTTTGATACAACGTTCTTGTCGCTCCTGACAAAAACTGTCAGGACTTGGTCTTAAGATCTTCCCTTTCGTCGACCACGAAAGGAGATCGCCATGCACATCATCATCGGAGGCACCGGCCACGTCGGCTCGGCCACGGCCCGCGCACTGCTGCGCCGCGGCGAGCCCGTCACGGTCGTCACGCGCAACGCCGGCCACGCGGCCGCCCTGCGGGAAGCGGGCGCGCAGGTCGCCGTGGCGGACGTGCGCGACGTGGCGGCCCTGCGCGCGATCTTGCGCACGGGCACGACCGCGCTGCTGCTGAATCCACCGGCCGCGCCGTTCACCGACACGGATGCCGTCGAGCGCGCGAATGCCGCCGCCATCGTCGACGCGGTGACGGGCTCCGGCCTGCGCAAGGCCGTCGCGGTGTCCACCTTCGGCGCGCGCGCCGGGGAGCCGTGCGGCGACCTGACCGTGCTGTTCGAATTCGAGCACAAGCTGAAGGTGCAGGCCGTGCCCGTTGCCGTCAACCGCCACGCCTACTACATGAGCAACTGGACCGAGATGCTCGACACGGTGCGCCACCGCGGCAGGCTGCCCAGCTTCTTTCCCGAGGACGCCGCCATCCCGATGGTCGCCCCGAGCGACCTGGGCGAAGTGGCCGCGCAGCGGCTGATGGAACCGGCGGACCGGACGGACACCGTCTACATCGAAGGCCCGCGCCGCTACACCCCGCGCGACGTCGCCGACGCCTTCGCACAGGCGCTCGGCCGGCCGGTGGACGTCGAGGTCATCCCCCGCCCCGCGTGGGAACAGACGTATCTCCAGCTCGGCTTTTCGCCGGAAGCGGCGCGCTCGTATGCGTGCATGACCGGGACCGTGCTGGACGAGCAGGAACGCTGGCCGGACGCCCCCGTCCGCGGCCCGACAACGCTGGAAGATTTCATTTGCGCAAGCGCAAACCGTAAGTATTAAAACTACACACCGCATGCGAATTGGATTGACATACAAATACGTATAGCTAACAATCTCCCCCGTCGAGCAAGAAAACATCACAGAATGATCGCTCGATACGTAGTAAAAGTACCTGGCTGAGCAATGGACTTTTGCACGACCTCCGTTGCCGGCCGGGACCTTACCCGTATCACATCGGAGGAGAACCATGAAGAAGAGCACCATCGTCGCCCTGCTGGCGGCGGGCATGATGACGTCCATGGCGACCGCGCAGGCCGCTACCCCCACCCAGCAGGCCGGCGGCAGCACGGCCATCGTCCTGCAGGGTTTCCACTGGAACTCGGCCAATTACGCCGGCCCGGACTGGTACAACACCCTGCTGAACAATGTCGGCGACATCAGCGCCATGGGCTTCACGCACGTGTGGTTCCCGCCGCCGTCGGATTCGAGCGCCAAGGAAGGCTACCTGCCGCGCCAGCTGAACAAGCTCGATTCCAAGTACGGCAGCGCGGCCGAGCTGACGAACGTCGTGAGCGCGTTCAAGAACAAGGGCGTGAAATCGATCGTCGACGTCGTCGTCAACCACCGCGTGGGCACCACGGGCTGGTCCGACTTCACGAATCCGAACTGGACCACCTACACCATCGTCAACGGCGACGAGTGCAACTGCGGCCTCGGCAACCCCGACACGGGCCAGGGCTTTTCCGCAGGGCGCGACCTCGATCACAAGAACGTGGGCGAAGTCCAGAACGGCATCCAGAACTGGCTCAACTACACACTGAAACCGGTGGGCTTCTCGGGCCTGCGCTTCGACTACGTGAAAGGCTTCTCCGCCAGCTACGCGGGCCAGTATGCGAACGCGTTCGCCCCCGATTTCTGCGTCGGCGAGATGTGGCCGGATTCGTTCGACCTGAACAACCTGAATGCGAACCGCCAGGCGATCATGGACTGGATCAACGGCACCGCCAGCAGCTGCGGCGCATTCGACTTCACGACCAAGGGCATCCTCAACGACGCCCTCGCCAACGGCAATTACTGGCGCCTGAAGGCGACCGACGGCAAGCCGCAGGGCGCCATCGGCTGGTGGCCGGCGATGTCGGTGACGTTCGTCGACAACCACGACACCGGCCCCGCCGAAAGCTGCGGCACCGGCCAGAACCTGTGGGCCGTGCCGTGCGGCTCGGTGCTGGAAGGCTATGCCTACATCCTGTCGCACCCGGGCATCCCGACCGTGTTCTACCCGCACATCTACAACTGGAACCTCAAGACGCAGATCGCGGCGCTGATCGCGGCACGCAAGAACGCGGGCGTGAATTCGACGTCGGCCGTGGCGATCCAGCAGGCCACGCAGGGCCTGTACGCGGCCATCATCACCGGCACGACGCACCAGCTGGCGATGAAGATCGGCCCGAACAGCTGGAGCCCGGGCGCCGGCTGGACCTTGCAGACGTCGGGTAACAACTACGCCGTCTGGATGAAGTAACTCGCAGGACGCGGCTCAGGCGCCCACCGCCTGCAGCCGCGTCACCTGGCCGCGGCCCGCGACGTCGCGGCCATGCACGCTGACGCGGTTGCGGCCGGTCTGCTTGGCGTGGTACAGCGCTTCGTCCGCGCGGCGCAGGATCTCTTCCCATTTATGGTCGTGCGCATCCAGCGCGGCGACGCCCACGCTGACGGTCATCGAGACCGGCTTCCCCTCGATGGTCAGCGGCGCCGCGACCACCGCCTCGCGCAGGCGTTCGGCGATGGCGCACACGTTCCCCGCCTGTTCGCCGACGACCAGCACCGCGAACTCTTCCCCACCGATGCGGAACAGCGCATCGTATTCGCGCAGCACGCGCGCCGACAGCGCCGTCACGTGGCAGATCGCCGCATCGCCCACGCCGTGGCCGTAGCGGTCGTTGATGGCCTTGAAGTGGTCGATGTCGAACGTGATGAAGTACATGGCCGCGCCGGTGCGGCGGCAGCGGCGGAAGTCGCGCGTGGCCACGTCGTGCAGGGCCCGCCGGTTCAGCCAGCCGGTCAGCACGTCCGTCAGCGAGGCGCGGCGCAGCGCCAGCGTCTGCTGGTGGCTCACGATCAGCGCGCAGCACATCGTCGCCAGCGACATGTACACGAGCATCGTCAGCGCGCCCGACGTGCGGAAGAAATCGCCGCCCAGGAAGCCCGGCGGCCGGCCGTCGTACGCGACCATGATGGTGACGCGCGCGACCTGCTGCAGCGCGGACAGCACCTGCAGCACGATCAGCGGCAGGTGCGCCGCGCGCGCCGCGCGCTCGCTGCGGCGCCATAGCAGCCACGCGGCGCCGAGGTTGAGCGCGCCGACGAAGGGCGTGAACAGCACGAGCCGGTACAGCGGCGCCTCGCGCACGTACAGCAACCCGTGCGCCGCCAGCAGGCCGGCCATCAGGACGACGCCCCAGTGCCAGCCCGGCGCCAGGTGCAGGTGGCGCCGCACGCCGGCCAGCATGCCGAAGTGGCCGCCGATGTGGAGCGCGTTGACGCAGGCGATGAACAGGAGGGGGCTCGCCTGCTGGTGCAGGCCGATGGCGCCGAGCCCATTGCTCAAGGCGAACAGCGCGGCGGCGGCCGTCCAGTCGACGAGGCAGGCCTGGCGCGCGCTGGCGAGGTACAGCAGTCCCATGCTGGCCGCCATGGTCAATGCCGCCAGCGCGGCGGCCACGATGAGTGTGAAAGCGTCCATCCGCCAACCTGTATAGATAATTCTCCAAGTATAAGACTATTGCCTATATGTAAATCTCACCAATTATTGCAATCGCTATCTTTGTAATGTCGCACAGACAAGCGAAACCTGCATCCGGGACGGCTGTGATATACAGGCCCCCATGAATGCCGCCTTTTTCATCGCTGGCGGACAGCGCTCGCCGACCGCTTTCCCAAAGGCCGCGTGATGCTGCTGACGAACACCGTCAAGATGCTCGGCTGCTCGCTGATCCTGGCCGAAGTGCTGCCGGCGCGCCGGCTCGTGGCGGCCAACGGCTGGATCGAAGGGACGACGGTGCCGGCCATGATTCTCGGCACGGTGCTGGGCGGCGTCCTCTCCGCCAATCCGCAGGCGATCGCGTGGCTGCTGCACCTGACCCTGCCGTGGCCGGCCACGCCCATCGGCATGGCGGTCGCCGTGATCTTGATGACGTACCTGCTGGCGGCGCTGCTGAACCTGCCCGTGATGCACGCAGGGGGCAGCCCGGCCGGCGTGCGCCGGGCGCTCTCCGCGCTGCTGACCGATTTCTACCGCCGCAACCGGAAGCTGTGGCAGGACCGCGAGGGCCGCATCTCGCTGGGCGTCACGTCGCTGTTCTGGGCAGCGGCATGGTGCTGCGGGTGCTCTTGCTGACGTGGGCGCAGAACGTGCCCGGCCTCACGCTGGACCGTGCCGCGGCATTGCAGGGCGTGTTCGCGCTCGGCCGCCCAGCCGCCGTATCGGCATCGCGTACTCGAATTACTATAAACCGTATAAATGGTTGTCGGTCGAATTCGACGCCGCCTGCGCGCGTGCGCGCTCGCGCGGCGTCGCGCGCTGGCAGGACCGCATTCCGGAAGCGATCGAGGGCGTCGCCCAGCTGGCGCTGACGGTGAGCCAGAACGGTCCGTGGGAAGGCGTGCTGCGCCTGCGCTACTTTGGGCCGCGCCATCACCACCCTGAACGGCCGCCTGGGCTACCGCGTGAGCCGCGACCTGCGGCTGGAGCTGGAAGGATTCAATCTCACGAACCGGCGCGCATCGGCGATCGATTACTACTTTGCGTCGCAATTACAAGGCGAAGCCGCGCCGCGCGAAGACGTGCACTTCCATCCGATCGAGGCACGCTCGTTCCGGCTGACGCTCGTCAGGAACTGGTCATGCCCGGCACGGCCGCGCGCAAAAAGTGCTAGGCTACCGGGATGACAACACCGCAACCACCTTATACCGATCCGGCCCGCATCGTCGACGCCCTGAGGGGCGACGGCTATGCGCTGCTGCGCCCGGCCGACGTGGCGCAACTGGCCGGCTGTCCGCTCGATGCGCTGCAGGCGCTGGCGCCGAGCTGGGATCGCCTGGAACTCGACAACTACCTGAAGGACGGCGGCCGCTATCGCCGGCGCCGCCATTCCTGCTTCGTCGACAGCGGCGACCAGCTCGTGCAAAGTCCGCACCGCGCGCACTGGCAGCCGGTCGAGTACAACGCCCTGCACGGCGGCATGCACCGCCTGTTCGTGCCCATCGAGCCGTCCACCGTCGAGCAGCCGGCCTGGCCGAAGTTGCTGCGCGCGCTGGGCGCCGTGTGCTCGCAGGTGAAAGGCCGGCAGACGTGGTACGTCGAGGCGCACCAGTTCCGCATCGACACGGCCGACGGCATCGGCCGCCCCACGCCGGAAGGCGCGCACCGCGACGGCGTCGATTTCGTCGCCGTCATCCTGATCGGGCGCACGAACATCAAGGGTGGCGAGACGCGCATGTTCGAAGCGAACGGCCCGAAAGGCCTGCGCTTCACGATGACGGAACCGTGGACCCTGCTGCTGCTGGACGACGCGGCCGTCATCCACGAATCGACGCCGATCCAGCCAGTTGGACTCAGTGACAATCGCGGCCACCGCGACACGCTCGTGCTGACCTGGCGCGCCGGCGCCTTCCAGGGCGACGACGCCGAGACCACGGGCGCCTGATCTTCCCGCCGCGCGGCCGTCCTGGCCGCGCGCGCCATCGCATGCGCTCAAATATGTTAGCGCCGGACAAGTTTTGGTAAAAAAAAAGCCCGCGACCTTGCGGTGCGGGCTGAATCCAGATTTTCGGAGAAAAACTGGAGGAGACAGGTACAACTATATTCCTATTTTTTGTGCACCGCAATACGGTAGAACTACTATATGTAGAGGGCGGACTCTAGAGTAGGATCTCAGGCCCCGACGATACGGAATCCAGCAAGGTTTTGCGG
>Ga0187845_1002309_pt1 | contig 10386 bp, 9 predicted proteins | sample SpaLakP09_SKY_68_FD_134515 | JGI IMG/M metagenome (GOLD analysis project Ga0187845, IMG submission 134515) | Oligotrophic lake water microbial communities from Sparkling Lake, Wisconsin, USA - SP09_SKY_68 | ecosystem: Environmental > Aquatic > Freshwater > Lake | place: USA: Sparkling Lake... | reverse complement strand
TGGGCGGCAGCGTGGTGCACCTGACCACGGGCGACAGCCAGCTCGGCCGCGCCGAGCCCATCGAGGACAGCGCCAAGGTCATCAGCCGCATGACCGACCTGGTGATGATCCGCACCTACGAGCAGGCCAAGATCGAGCGTTTTGCCGCCAACTCGCGCGTGCCGGTCATCAACGGCCTGACCAACGAATACCACCCCTGCCAGATCCTGGCCGACATCTTCACCTTTATCGAGCACCGGGGTTCCATCGTTGGCAAGACGGTGGCCTGGGTGGGCGATGGCAACAACATGGCCAACACCTGGCTGCAGGCCGCGTCGCTGCTGGGCTTCAAGGTGCATGTGAGCACCCCGCGCGGCTACGAAGTGGACGAAAAATTGGCCGCTGGCGCGCACGGGATCAGCGCCGACAGCTATCAATTCTTTAGCAACCCCATGGAAGCCTGCCGGGGCGCCGACCTGGTCACCACCGACGTGTGGACCAGCATGGGCTACGAAGCCGAGAACGAAGCCCGCAAGAAGGCCTTTGCCGATTGGTGCGTGGACACCGAAATGATGGCCGCCGCCCAGCCCGACGCCCTCTTCATGCACTGCCTGCCCGCCCACCGGGGCGAAGAAGTCGAGGCCGACGTGATCGACGGGCCGCAGTCGGTGGTGTGGGATGAGGCAGAAAACAGGATGCACGTGCAGAAGGCACTCATGGAGTACCTATTGCTCGGCCGGATTGCATGAAATGCAATGCGGTGGCGCGCCAGCGCCAGCATCCTGTTTCAGCGCAGGCTCATGTCCGCGCAGCGGACGTGAAGCAGCCGCAGGCTGCGGGCCGGAGCTAAAACCGCATGCACGTGCAGAAGGCACTCATGGAGTACCTATTGCTCGGCCGCGTCGCCTGATACCGATATGCGTTAAAAAATACAGATCCGTTCACGCTGAGCGTGTCGAAGCGCCGCGCGAGGCTTCGACACGCTCAGCGTGAACGGTTCCGGTAGATCGAACGCGAACCCCTCCGACACATCCCCATGCCCTGGCGCCACCAGCCCGCCCACACTACTGAACTGCTCGCGCACTGGCAGTCGCTGGGCCAAGCGCTGGACCGGGACACCCCCGCCTGGCACGCCGAGGGCAGGCGCCTGCTGCGCAGCTGGGCCCGCTGGCCCCGCGCCTACCACGACACCACGCACCTGCGGGCCTGCCTGCGGCACCTGCAGACGGTGCAAGCCCTGCACCCCGGCGCGCTCCACAACCCCCATGCCGTGGCCCTCGCGCTGTGGTACCACGACGCCATCTACTGGCCGTGGAGCGGGCACAACGAGGCACGCAGCGCCGACTGGGCGCGCCAGTTTCTCCTGAGCCAAGGGCTGCCGACGGAATTGGCCGAGGCCGTGCACCAGCATGTGATGGACACCCGCCACACCCCCGGCCCGCTCACGGGCGACGCGTTGTGGGTGGTGGACATCGACCTGGCCATCCTCGGCCAGAGCGATGCGGTGTACCGCGAGTTCGAACGCTATGTGCGGCGCGAATACTTCTTTGTGCGCTGGCCACGCTATGTGGCGGGGCGCAGCGCCGTGCTGCAAGGCTTTCTGGACCGCCCGCACATCTACGGCACGGGCTACTTTGCGCAGCGCTACGAGGCGCAGGCGCGCACCAATCTGCAGCAGGCGCTGCGCGCGCTGGGCGAAGGCAGGCTGTACCCGTAGCAGGCCACAAAGGCGCGGACTTTTATGAAGAAAAACAGGCCTTACCGCGCATCCACAAAGCGCTGATAGCTATTAAAAATATAGCAATCTCTACGCCACAGGCTTGCGCGGTGCTGGCATGGCCATCGGCTTTTCGGCGCCCGCCCCGGGCGGCACCCCACAGCTGCCGCAACGGTTGCACCCTCCTTCATCGCCCCCGCCACAACCGGGCGCCTGGGCCAGCCCCGGGTGCACTCGGCCCAACCCCCGCCGCCAGCGCGCGGGCAGGTAGCGCCACAGCACATAGAGCGCGGCAACGGCGACGATCAGACCAACGATGAGTTGCTGGGCCATAAGTACCTTCCCCCTCAGCCGCCGCCCAGCGCCAGCGCCACACGGTAGGTCACAAAACTGGCGGCGTACGCCATGGCAAACAGGTACACCACCATGAGCAGCGGGTAGCGCCAGCCATTGGTCTCGCGCCGCACGGCGGCGATGGTGGAGATGCACTGGGGCGCAAACACATACCAGGCCATCAGCGACAGCGCCGTGGCCAGCGACCACGAACCCGCCACCAGCGCGCCCAGCTGGTTGGCCACCTCGTCGCCCGTGGCAGACAGCGCGTACACCGTGCCCAGCGCGCTCACCGCCACCTCGCGCGCCGCCATGCCGGGCACCAGGGCGATGGCGATCTGCCAGTTGAAGCCAATCGGCGCCACGATCACCTCAAGCCACCGGCCCAGCTGGCCCGCATAGCTGTAGGTGATGGCAGCATGGGTGGCACCTTCCGGTGCGCCGGGGTAGGTGGACAAAAACCACAGCAGCACCGTGACGGCCAGGATGATGCCACCCACGCGCTTGATGAAGATCACCGCCCGCTCGTACAGGCCAAACGCCAGGCCCCGCACGCTGGGCCAGCGGTACGCGGGCAGCTCCATCATCAGCGGCGTGGCGCGCGTGTCGCTACGGGCCAGCTTGGCCACCGCCGCCACCGCCATGGCGCTGGCAATGCCCGCCACATACAGCGCAAACAACACCACGCCCTGCAGGTTGAACACCCCCGCCACCGTGCGCTCGGGGATGAAGGCCGCAATCAGCAGCGCATACACCGGCAAGCGCGCCGAGCAGGTCATGAGCGGCGCGATCATGATGGTCACCAGCCGGTCGCGCGAATGGGTGATGGAGCGCGTGGCCATCACGCCCGGCACGGCGCACGCAAAGCTCGACAGCAGCGGGATGAACGAGCGGCCCGACAGGCCCACCGTGCCCATCACGCGGTCCAGCAAGAACGCCGCGCGCGGCAGGTAGCCCGAGTCTTCGAGCGCCAGAATGAACAGGAACAGAAACAGAATCTGCGGCAGAAACACCAGCACCCCGCCCGCCCCCGCCAGCACCCCATCGGTCAGCAGGCTGCGCAAGGGGCCGTCGGCCATGTGGGTGTTGACCAATGCCGCCAGCCAGCCCATTCCGTCCTCGATCCACGACTTGGGCAGCTCGGCCCAGCTGAACACCGCCTGGAACATCAGGAACAGCGTGGCCGCCAGCACCAGCAGGCCCCACACCGGGTGCAGCACCACCGCGTCGATGCGGTCATCGGCACGCAGGCTGACCATGGGCACGCGCACCGCCAGCTCCAGAATGCGCCGCACCTCCTGGTGCGTGCGGATGACGTCGTTCTGCGCCTCCAGGTCGCTCGCATCCAGCCGCGCCGCCGCATCGGGTGCCATCACCGGGCGCTGCAACTGCTGCAGGTTCGCGCCGTCCAGCCACTGCACCAGCTCCTGGGCGCCATCCCTGCGCACACCCACGGTGGCCAGCACCGGCATGCCCAGCTCACGCGCCAGCGCCTCGCGGTCGATCTCTATGCCATGGCGCCGGGCCACGTCCATCATGTTGAGCACCAGCACCATGGGCAGGCCCAGCGCGCGGGCCTCCAGCACCAGGCGCAGGTTCAGGCGCAGGTGGGTGGCATCGGTCACGCACACCAGCACATCAGGCACCGGCTCGCCCGCACGCCGCCCGCGCACGATGTCGCGCGTGATGGCCTCGTCCAGGCCGTGCGCGTGCAGGCTGTAGGCGCCGGGCAGGTCCAGCACCCGCACGCTGCGGCCCGCAGCGGTCTGCAGCAGGCCCTCCTTGCGCTCCACCGTCACGCCCGCATAGTTGGCCACCTTCTGGCGCGCACCGGTGAGCAGGTTGAACAGCGCGGTCTTGCCGCAGTTGGGTTTGCCCAGCAACGCAATGCGCAGGGGGGCATCGGGCAAGGGCAAAGATGCGGCTGTGGGTGCGTTCGCGTTCATGCCGCCACCTCCTGCGTCTGCCCGGCGGTATCCAGCCGCTGCACCTGCACCATGGACGCCTCTTGCCTGCGCAGCGCAAACGTAACCTGCCCCACACGCACCGCGATGGGGTCGCCCCCCACCCCGCCACGCGCCACCACGCGCACGGTTTCACCGGGCAGAAAACCGATTTCCAGCAGGCGCAGCAGAACGCTGTGCTCCTGCGCATCGCGGGCGGGCAGCAGCCCGGTCACCAGCGCCTGGGCGCGCAGGGGCAGCGCATCCAGGCCGGTGGATGCGGAGCACTCGGCGCGCTGATGCAGCAGCGCAGCCGCGCCATGGTCCATGGCTTTCATGGGGGAATGCCTTGTTGTGAATGATATTGATTCTCAATTTTATCAATATCACCGTCCTAGCGCTGAGGGCAAGGCGCAGAGTCTGATCCAGAGCAAACCCAGCTCCAGGCGCTGTGCGACGCCCGCACGTGTCACACGAGACTGGCGGGAGCCAAGCCAGTATGTGTGTGAAGGCAGAATCCAGCCAGGGGCAGAAATTGACACACTCGTCGAGGAAAAGACATGGAGCGTTGGGAGATCGTGGAGCGCAGAGTTCTCGTAGTGGTTGGCATTGCCTTGATTGCGCTCGCTGTCTGGCTGGCAACAGACACGGAGAGCGTGCTCTTCGCAGTACTGCTGGCACCCATCATTTTCTGGGTCTTCTGGCAGGCATTTTTTGAAGACAAGCGAGGCTCCTCCGAGTCTGTCTCTGGCGCTGAGCGCCTGCTTTACGGGACGTACCTCTGGGTGAGGCGCCTGGTTCTTGGAGGCTGTGCACTGTTACTGCTAGGGCTTGCCATAGTGGCATTCAAGATGTCGCAGGACCTCACGACGACTCTTCTCATCGCCGGGCTTTCCATGTTTGTCGGCTGGGTTGCCATCTTTGGCGCCGGGGAGGAGAAATCAATGTCCGACGACCTCCGCACCCACCGTGAACGTCGAAAGCGCTATCGAAAGCTCTGATGTCGGCTTGAGGTCTTGAGCCGCCGGTGGACATTGGTCTTCAAAGCAGCGAATGATTTAAAACGCGGCTTGATCGCCGTCTGAAACCTCTTGGAGTGCCCGGACTCTGGCCCCTTGCAAGCTATATTTGCCCTCGATGGTTCTTGCCTGGTTCCTGGATGTGAAAACACGTCCATTTGCAAACCTATGCAATCAGCCACTTGGGACGAATCACCCTCCAGAATATCCCGCAAGGTCCAGTTTGCTTCACGGGTTTTAGCGGTCCTATCAACGTTGAATTGCAGAGATGTCTCGACCTCCTCCTCAAATATCATCGGTGCAGAAAAAGCATCTTGCGAACCTCTCACGAGCACAATTGAATGGACGAGCCGCAAGTCGCAAACTTGAGGCAATGTCTCAAGAGTTGGATCGGAGTTTCGCCGAGGCAAAGGAGGGACTCGATAAAAATGCGGATGCGCTTCGCAAACATTACGCTTGGTCCAACCGATGGGGGCTCTGGCTCGCTCGAGTAGCACTTCTTCCAATGCTTGCTTTAGCAGTTGGAATGTTTGTTGTCGTGATCCTTGGCCTTTGGGACGGCGAAATCAAGGAGCTTCAGAAAAACAGCAATCTCTATGTGAGTCGGACTGGAAATCCGATTGCATATTGGGCGTCCGTCATCTATCACAGCGCCCTCGCTTCGTTCATTTCCTGGATCACTGTGGTTGTATCTCGGGCTGCACGAATAGGCCGAAACAATGCAAGTTAACGGGTGACCAACGTTGAGCGTCCGCTTTGAGCAGGCCCACCGATTGTTCCTGGCCGAGCACAAAAGTCTAGCCTCGGAATTCAGATTGGGCCCCTAGCGAAGCCCGGCGCTGCTACGTGACTTGCAACGTCATTTCCACAGCGCATTTCGATTCATCTCAGTTTCAATTCAGAACGCCCAAGCCCCCAGCTGGTAATAGTCAAACCCGCTGGTGCGCCCGCCCAGGCACCGGGCCAGGAAGTCCTCGGTCTTGCGGTACATGGTGAGGTTGTTGGGCCAGCGCTGGTTGCCGTGGCCGTCGCCCTGGAAGGTGACGTAGTCCACCTCTTTGCCCGCCTTGCGCAGGGCGGCCACCATCCATTCGGACTGCTCCAGCTTCACGCGCACATCGTTCACGCCATGCATGATGAGGATGGGCTTTTGCGCATGCTCGGCGCGGTACAGGGGCGACTTGGCATCCATGCGCGCGCGGTCGGCGGGCACGGCGGGGTCACCCACGTAGCGGTGCCACCAGGGCAGGCCCAGCTCCCAGTAGGGCGGTGCGGCCTCCAGCAGGCGGGCGATGTCGGTCACGCCCACGATGCCCACGGCGCAGGCAAACACCTCGGGCGTGAAGGTGGCGCCCACCAGGGCGGAGTAGCCGCCGTAGCTGGCACCGTAGATCGCCACACGCTGCGGGTCGGCCACGCCGCGCTCTACGGCCCAGCGCACGCCGTCACCAGGTCGTCGTGCATGCGGCCTGCGAACTCGCCCCGGGCTTTTTCCATGTGTGCGCGGCCATAGCCGCTGGAGCCCCGGCAGTTGACCTGCAGCACGGCATAGCCCCGGTTAGCCAGAAACTGCCGCATCGTGCCCTCGCCCCAGCGGTCACGCGCCCAGGGGCCGCCGTGCACCAGCAGCACCAGGGGGAGCGCCTGCGGCTGCTGCACGCCCACGGGCAGCGTGAGGTAGCCATGGATGGGCAGGCCGTCCCGCGCGGTGAAGGTGATGGGCTCGGAGGGCACCAGCGCATGGGCAATCATGCTCAACCGGCTTTCCCCTAGAAACTGCGGCTCGTGCCCGTCGCGCAGCAGATAGGTGCGCGCGCCCCGCTCCGTGGCCACGGACACGGTGAGCACGCGGTCGGACTGGTCGGCGCTCATCACCCGCACATCCGCAGGCTGGTCCCCCGCCAGGGCCGCCAGCCGGGCGGCCAGCGCCGCATCGAACACCTGGCGGGCCGGATACCCGGGCATCGAATAAGCCACCAGCGGCTCGCGTGTGCGGCGGCTCAGGGTCACGTTGTCCAGGTCCACATCGGGGGATGCGTAAAACAGCTCTTCGGAGCCCGTGGCCAGGTCCAGCCGCACCAGCGCCAGCTTGTCGCGCCCCCGGTTGGACAAGGCCCAGGCCTTGCGCCCTTCGTCGTGCAGGCCAAAGATGTTGAGCGTGTCCCAGCGGCTGCGCTGTGCCACGACCTGCCAGGAGCCAGGCTCCGCGCCCGGACGCTCCAGCAGCACCTGGTCGCCCTTGATTTGCGCACGGGCACGCAACTGCCCCGTGGGGTCCACCCCCCACCAGTTGACGTTGCCAGGGTTGGTGGCGAGCAGCACGGGCGCCCCGCCTGCCGGGTTCACGCGGTACAGGTCAAACACTTTCTTGTCGCGCTGGTTGGAGGTGACGATGAAATCCGAGGTGCCCTCTACCCCATCCACCAGGTGCGCCACCGACTTTTGCGCGGGCATCAACTCGCGCAACCCGGTGTCGGGCCCATTGACCAGGCCCACGTGGATGCGGGTGTTTTCGTCCCCGGTCGGGTCGGCCGTGATGGCCAGCCAGCGGCTGTCAGCACTGAACCGAACGGTGCGTGCACGGATGCGGAACGCCTTGGCGTCGCTGCCGTCGATGGAGCGCACCCAGATCGCAGGCACCACGCCATCGACACCGAACCACGCAATGCGCTGCCCGTCGGGCGACACTTGGTAGCCACCAGTGGCCTGCCGGCTGGTCACACAGTCGCGCACGGGGACCAGCTCGGGCAGTTGGGCGTTGGCCAGTGAGGGGTGCGTGGGCCCGGAGGCGCAGCCCGCCAGGGCGAGCACTGCGGCGAGTGCCGCACCGCCCCACCATCGCCGCACTGCATTCGCATTGTTTGTTGTCAGATACGCCATACACCCTCTCCCTCTGTTCCTGTGTTGAGCCGCTGGATATGGCCATTGTGCAAAGTCCCGCCTTAAGGCCAGCCAAAGGCGCCTGCCGCCACACCACGCAACAGCCACCGAGCCCGCCACAATCGCCCCATGCACATCCTGCTCATCGAAGACGACCTGGACCTGGGCCGTGCGCTGCAGTCCGCGCTGAAGGTGGAGGGCCTGACCAGCGAATGGCTGCGCCGCGCGGTGGATGCACCCGCCACGGTGGACGCCACGACGGTGGACTGTGTGCTGCTGGACCTGACCCTGCCCGACGGCAGTGGCTTTGACCTGCTGGCGCGCTGGCGCAACCAGGCAGGCCAGGGCGGGCAGGTGCCCATCATCGTGATCACAGCGCGCTCGGCCGTGGAGGACCGGCTGGCCGGGCTGGACGGCGGGGCCGATGACTTTGTGATCAAGCCCTTTGCCACGGCCGAGCTGCTCTCGCGCATCCGCGCCGTGCTGCGCCGCAGCGCGCGCCAGGCCAGCGAGCGCTGGGTGCTGGGCGAGCTGGTGATCGAGCCCCGGCGCCACGCGGTGCAGCGCAACGGCACGGTGCTGGATGTGTCGCCGCGCGAGTTTCAGCTGCTGCTGGAGCTGGCGCGCGAGCCCGGCGTGGTGGTGTCCAAAAGCGTGCTGGCGCAGCGGCTGGACCCGCTGGGCGAGCCCATGGACTTTGCCGCCATCGAAGTGCATGTGTCCAACCTGCGCCGCAAGATCGGGGCGGAGCTGATCCGCACGGTGCGTGGTGTGGGCTATCTGCTGCAGGCATGAGCACCGTGAAACACTCTTTGCGCAGCGCATGGGCCTGGCTGGCCGAGCCCACGCTGATGCGCCGCAGCGTGGCCTCGGTGCTGGTGGCGTTTGTGGTGGTGTGGGGGGTGCTTCTGGCCTACAACTTCGTCAACTACAAACACGCCATCACCCGGGACCCGGGCTTGATGAAATACGGCGACGCGGTGCTGGACTCGCTAGCCCCCGTCACCGACCCCGCGCACGCCGCCACGGCCATTGCGGCCACCGACCACTGGACCAATGTCCGCCGCCGCCAGGTGGGCCTGCTGCCCGGGGTGCAGATGCACGAGCTGCTGGATGCGGCATCGGGCCAGCGCGTGTTTGCATCGCCGGGGCTGCAGAACGTGGCCTTGCCGCCTGCTACACCCCGCGCCGAGCCTTTCATTCAGGAGGCAGCCCTGCAGGGCCGGTCGTTCCGCATCTACACCGGCTGCAATGCGCGCTGGGTGCTGCGCGTGTTCGAGACCAAGCGCACGGATTCCAACTTCCTGCAGTACAACGGCCGCGCCCTGCTGCCCTACCTGCTGCTGGCCTCACCGTTTGTATTGCTCGCCGTGTGGCTGTCGGTGCGCAACGGGCTGCGGCCGCTGCAGCAACTGGCCAGCCGCATTGCGCAGCGCGGGCAGGACGACCTGCAATCGGTGGGCTTCAACGCCCGCCACGGCGAACTCAAGCCGCTGGAGCAGTCGCTGGACCACCTCTTCGCCCAGCTGCGGCAAAAGGTGGAACGCGAGCGCGCCTTTGTGCAGGACGCCGCGCACGAGATCCGCACCCCGCTGGCCGTGATCACCGCCCAGGCCCACGTGATGGCCCGCTCGCCCAGCGAAGAGGAACGCACGCAGGCCCAGGCCCACCTGGAGCAGGCCATCGCCCGCACCTCGCACCTGGCGCAGCAGCTGCTGGACCTGGCCGCACTGGACGACGCGCAGCGCCCCGCCCCGCGCGACCTGGACGTGGCGCAGTGGCTGCGCGGCGTGCTGGCGCAGGCCGTGCCTGGTGCGATGGCGCGGCAGATCGAGCTGTCGCTGGACGCACCCGACACCTTGCCCGCGCGGCTGGACCTGCCCGCGTTCGAATCCATCGCCCACAACCTCATCGACAACGCGCTGCGCTACACGCCCCACGGCGGCAACGTGGCGGTGGCGCTGCGGCGCGAGGGCGCAGCGCTGCAGCTGTCGGTGCAGGACGACGGGCCCGGCATCCCGGCTACCGAGCACCAGCGCGTGTTCGAGCGCTTCTACCGGGGCACGGGCCACGCCACCAACGGCTCGGGCCTGGGCCTGGCCATCGTGCGGCAGGCCGTGCTGCGCATGGGTGGGCAGGTGCAGATGGGCGTGGGTTTGAATGGCAAAGGCGTGGGCTTTTTCGTGGACATTCCCCTGGCCCACTGCGCCTGACGGCCCCGGTGCAACAGCACACCAGCAGCCCGGCTACTGTCCGATCAAAATAGTTTAGGCTTCAACAAAAAATCGCCAAGGTGTTGGAAATAACCGACACCACGGGTTTTTCGGGACATGCAAACTTTGTCCCATGTCAACGCCCTCTTCCCCCACCGCCCGCCGGCTCTGGGACATCTCGCCGCCCGTGCACGCGGGCAGCCGGGGCCGATGGTGGCGCACCACTGCTGGCTGTAGGCCGTGTCGCCGGGGAACACGGGGCTGCCCGCGTGCACGGGCGGCGAGATGTCCCAGAGCCGGCG
>Ga0187845_1002307_pt1 | contig 10389 bp, 9 predicted proteins | sample SpaLakP09_SKY_68_FD_134515 | JGI IMG/M metagenome (GOLD analysis project Ga0187845, IMG submission 134515) | Oligotrophic lake water microbial communities from Sparkling Lake, Wisconsin, USA - SP09_SKY_68 | ecosystem: Environmental > Aquatic > Freshwater > Lake | place: USA: Sparkling Lake... | reverse complement strand
TCAGGAGCAGTATCAGGACTGTCTGCAACCGGACAGCTATATCGCTTCGCAGACGCTGGCCGAACGGTTACTCGACGGCGGCGCACTCGGTCTGATCTATCCTAGCGTACGCCGCCCGGGCGGTACCAACCTGGCCTGCTTCCGCCCTGCGCTGGTGGGCAATGTTCGCAAAGGGGTCAGCTATCGGTTAACATGGCGGGGTAGTCCTGTCCCGAACATCGAGCAACTGTGAATCAAGCAAATACCCATGCAAACCAAACCTGAAAAAGATATCGAACTGCGCAACAAGGTCAACCGCGAGACGGCGCGCCTGCCATGGACCGAACTGCTCAAGCATTTTGCACAGGGTAACGTGGTGTGGATAGCCGATACGCTCGATCTGGTCGACGTAGCCGTACACATTTCGCATGACGACAAAGCCAATATCACCCGCTGGATGGAAGCCGGTCTGGTAGCCAAGGTCAATGACGAGCAGGCGCAGCGCTGGCTGGAAACCAACGCCGAACTATGGGCCTGTGTGGTCAGCCCGTTTATCCTCGTGCAGCAGCAGAAAGCCGTAGCAACCAGCGTGCATTAAGCACTGCGGGCTGCCTGCGCCAATTGCAGCGCCAGTCCGTTATGCCGCTCTATCAGTGCCGGAAGGTCCAGCGTCGCCAGCTGCCCGCCGCGCACCACCACACGTCCGTGGATGATGCTGTAGTCAACTGCCGGCGGCGTGCAGAACACCAGCGCAGCCACCGGATCATGCAGCGCGCCGGCAGTGGCGATGCCATCGAGCCGGAACAGCGCCAGATCGGCCGCCATGCCCGGCTTGAGCGCACCTATATCGTCACGATTGAGCACGCGCGCACCACCGAGCGTGGCCAGTTCCAGCGCCTGCCGCGCCGTCATGGCGTCCGGACCGAAACCTACCCGCTGCAGCAGCATGGCCTGGCGTGTCTCGCCCAGCATATGGCCAGCATCGTTGGACGCACTGCCGTCCACCCCCAACCCCACCGGTACGCCACGGTCCAGCATCTTGCGGATAGGCGCAATGCCCGATGCAAGGCGCATATTCGAACACGGGCAATGTGCTATGCCAGTGCCGGTACGGGCAAACAGATAGATGCCCTCGTCGTCGAGCTGTACGCAATGGGCATGCCACACATCGTGCCCTACCCAGCCGCAGTCTTCGGCATATTCAGCCGGGGTCATATTGAATTTCTCGCGGCTGTAGGCGATGTCGTTGGCGTTTTCGGCCAGATGGGTGTGCAGCGACACGCCGTAGCTACGCGCCAGCGTCGCCGCCTCCTTCATCAGATCACGCGAGACGGAGAATGGCGAGCATGGCGCCACTACCACCCGCTGCATGGCATAGCGCCCCGCATCGTGATAACGCTCGATCAGGCGCTGGGTATCCTTGAGGATTGCTGCCTCACTCTCCACCACGCGATCGGGCGGCAGGCCGCCCTGCGACTGGCCCACACTCATGGCGCCGCGCGCCGCATGGAAACGCATACCGATCTCGCTGGCCGCTTCGATACTGTCATCGAGCTTGCAGCCGTTCGGGTAGATGTAGAGGTGGTCGCTGCTGGTGGTGCAGCCCGACAGTATCAGTTCGGCCATTGCCGTCTGGGTGGAGACGCGCACCATTTCCGGGGTCAGTCCAGCCCAGACGGGATAGAGATTAGTCAGCCAGTTAAACAGTTCACCATTCTGCGCAGCGGGAATGGCGCGCGTCAGGCTCTGGTACATATGATGGTGGGTGTTGATCAGGCCCGGCAGCACCACGTGCTTGCTGGCGTCGATCACTTCATCCGCCGTCTGCGGCAGATCGGCGCTGTAGCCCACCTGCTCGATCACGTGGTCGCGGATAAACACGGCGCCATCGGCCAATTCGCGGCGCTGCTCGTCCATCGTTACGAGCACGCGCGCATTTTTGATCAGTAGTGTTTTAGTCATGGCTGGGAAAACAGATAGTCGCAACCCTGATCTGCCGGATCACGCTGCAGAATGCGGTCGTACAGGCCCAGATTACCGGCCATGGTACGTTCCAGATCTTCCGGCAGCAGCAGGCGGGCGCGGATCAGGTTTTCGGCGGCGGCGCGCACGGCAGCCGCGAAATCCTCACGGCTGGCATAGCGTTCGGCCAGACTGGGACGCGGATCGCCGGCTGCCAGCCGCTCCGCTTCGGTGCGGGCGAACGGCACGAAGCTGCCGTCGAAACGCGAGGTGGCCCAGCCAAAGCCGCTATCCGCAGCGCGCAGATTCCAGCCCGTATGGGTACCCAGCGGCGCCTGTACTTCCACCAGCCGCACGCCACCCTTGTCATTGCCATCACCGTCGGGCAGCGGCACCAACGTTTCGTATTCGGCAGCCTGCTCGGGTGGTACGGTATCGGCAATGCCGAAGCGCTGGTAGCGCCAGCCGAAATTCAGCCTTGGTTCGCGCAAATTCTGCCCGGGCGGGCTAATGCCTAAGCCTTTCGGGAACACAGCGCGATAATCGGCCACGCTGGTAAGCGTATGGTCGCTCAGGCTGGGATAGGCGCTTGCAGGCGGCGCCTTGCCCTGGCTGATCCAGTCATCCAGCGCCAGCACCAGTGCGCGCATGGTGGTGTAATGGTCGCTGGTTGAAACGCAGGCCGTGAAAGGCGCTCGGGTGCGCGCACGGCCCACGTAGTGCTGCGCCCCCATCAGGCCATACAGGCGCACATTTTCAGGTGGCGCCACATCGAGCATCCCGTCAGGCGTGGTGGCGATCAGCGATGCGCCACGGTTCCAGAACTCGGTCGAGGTGTTGGCAATGAACAGCTTGGGCAAACGTCCCTGCCGGTCACGCGCCTGGTCCAGTGTGGAAGCCGTTTTCCCAGTTACCGGATCGCGCGTGGGTGCTGCAGTGAAGGGGAACGCATCTGCAGGATAGTCGTGTTCTTCCAGCATGGACGGGTGGCGCGTAGGCTGGACAAAACGGCTGTTGAAGCCAGCGGAGCCACCAGCTCCCGGCACATGCAGATAAGCGCCGTCGAATACCAGCTTGCCCGCTTCGTCCACATTCAGGCCGTCATGCAGCATGCGTCCGATCAGGCGGCCCGACTGGCTGATGCCGAACATCAGGATATTCTTCGGCGCAGGTGCACCTTCCAACGGATGATCGCGCAGATACGACAACAGGTCGCGTATGCCTGCCATACCGGCACCGGCTACATACGGATCGCGCGCTACATAAGTCAGCTCGTAGATCACGCCGGGCTGGAAACCGCCTTCCAGCCGTATGCGTCCCGGCCCGCCCGCCTGCGCAGGCTCGACGAATTGCCAGCTGCTGCGCGGGATAATGCGGCGTGCCTGCTCCGGCCGCTCGCGCTTGGTCAGCTGAGCGCGGGGATCGTTGGCCGCAGCCGGTTCATAAGTCAGGCCGCGCATGCCCGCGTAGGTGGCGATATCGCTGACGGCATTGACGGTAAATTCATTATTCACCCTGCCCCGCACGCCTTTCAGTACGGGTGGCCTGAAGACCAGCGGACGCGCAGCGGGTGCGCCCGGCGCCACGTCCCAGGTCCACGCAGAAAACAGCAGGCTGAAGCCGTGACGCATCAGGAAACCGTCGCCCGCATCTGCCAGTGTGGTGGGATCGTTATTGGCAGGACTGCGGCCATTGATCTGGCCCAGCATGGCTATGCCGCCGCGGTTGTTGACGTCGTAAATCAGCGTGGTGGGTTTGCCGTGCACGGGGCGCAACAGCACAAACTCGCTGGAAAACTGCACGCGGCCATTTTCATCGCGCGGCGCGCGTCCCAGATCGACGATGCTGGCGTTGGCACGGTCGCGCGGATCCAGCACAAAATAAGCCACGCCACGGATTTTTTCATAAGCGCCCGTCTCACCGAAACTGGTTCCGGCAGCGAACGGCACACGTTCGCGGATTTCGATACGCTCTACGGCTGCCTGGGCACAGCTCAGCGTAACACCCAGTACACCCAGCACTGCTGCCGCAGCAGCGGCCATGCGGGCTGTAGCCGTGATGGCACCGGCCAGCCGGGTGGGCCTCAACATACATCCACCCACTGGCCTGCGGTCACGCTGGCAATCATGGCGGGTGTAATGCGCACAGCGCTATTGATGGAGCCGGCCGCTGGCAGCACTTCGTCGTAGTTGTTGAGCGACTGGTCGAGGTAGACAGGGATAGCCTGCGCCAGCCCAAACGGGCAGACGCCACCGACCGGATGGCCGGTGATATCGGCCACTTCGTCCGGCGCCAGCATCTTGCCCTTGCCAAAAGCATCCTTGAATTTGCGGTTGTCGATACGTGCCACACCGCTGGCCACCAGCAGTATGATTTTCCCCTCCCCCAGCCGGAACGCCAGCGTTTTGGCTATCCTTCCCGGCTCCACGCCATGTGCTTCGGCTGCCAGCGCCACGGTGGCGGTACTCACGTCCAGTTCGATGATGGGCATCTGCATGTCGCGAGCGACGAAAAAATCACGTACCGATTGCAAACTCATATAGCTAGTGTCCTCCTCCCAGGTAGGCCGCAATCACCTTGGGATCTGTTTTCAGGTTTTCCGCCGGGCCGTGGACGGAAATACTGCCATTCTCCAGTACATAGCCATAATCGGCAACGTTTAGTGCAGCCGCAGCAAACTGTTCCACCAGCAGCATGGTTACGCCTTCCGACTTGAGGCGCTGGATGATGCGGAACACCTCCTCCACCAGGATTGGCGCCAGCCCCATGGAGGGCTCGTCCAGCAGTATGACTTCAGGGTTGAGCATCACGGCACGCGCCATGGCCAGCATCTGCTGCTCGCCGCCAGACAGCGTTCCGGCGAGCTGGGTCTGGCGCTCCTTCAGGCGGGGGAACAGATCCAGCGCCTTGTCCAGATCGTGCCTGATATCGCCTTTGGGGCGGGCGCGGGTAAAGCGGGGGAAAGCGCCGAGCAGCAGATTGTCCAGCACCGTCATCGAGGCGAACACGCGCCGCCCTTCCGGTGAATGGGCCAGTCCGGCACGGGCAATCCGGTGTGAATCAACGCCGGTAATATCCTTGCCGTCCAGCGTCACCTTGCCGCCCTTGGGTTTGAGCATGCCGGAGATGGCGCGCATGGTGGTGGTCTTGCCGGCGCCATTGGAACCGATCAGCGTCACCAGCTTACCCTTGGGCACTTCCAGCGAAATACCGTGCAGGACTTCAACCTTACCATAAGCGGCCTGCAGATTGGAAATTGAAAGCATGGGCTATCCTTGTCTGTCTATTCAGTGCGCCGCCGGCGCCTTGGTACCGCCGTGTTCTTCGCCGCTGCCACCGAGGTAGGCCTCGATCACCTTGGGATCATTCTGCACCGTGTTAGGCACGCCTTCCGCAATCTTCTGGCCGAAGTCCAGCACCGTCACCGTATCGGACAGCGCCATCACCACGTCCATGTGGTGTTCGATCAGGATGATGGTGATGCCGTGGTCGCGGATCTTGCGGATGATCGCCATCAGTTCCTTGATGTCCGGCGCAGTCAGGCCGGCAGCCGGTTCATCAAGCAGCAGCAGGCGCGGACTCAGACCGAGCGCGCGGCCTATTTCCAGCAGCCGCTGCTTACCATAGGGCAGATTGCGCGCTTCCTCGTTGGCCATGGCCGACAGGCCGACAAATTCCAGGATGCTGGCAGCCCGTTCGCGCGCCGCCTTTTCCTCGGCTTTGTAGCGCGGCGTCTGCAGCATCACATCCAGCACATTCGATTTGAAGGTATTGTGCAGGCCAACCAGTACGTTTTCAGTTGCCGTCATCTCGCCGAACAGCTGCACGTTCTGGAAAGTGCGCGCCACCCCGCCCAGCGCAATCTCGGATGGCGTGCGGCCCGAAATCACCGCGCCGGCGAAGCTCACCTTACCGTTGGTAGGCTTGTAGATTCCGGTCAGCACATTCATCATGGTGCTCTTGCCGGAACCGTTAGGCCCGATCAGACCGTGAACCGAACCCTGGATCACGTTCAGGTTCACCTGATTCAGCGCTTTCAGACCACCGAACTGCATCAGTATCTGGTCTACCTGCAGCAGCGTACTGCCGGCCGTGCCGCCCAGAGCGCGGTCGAACGGTGCCACGCCGCTGGCAGCCACACCCTGCGCATGCCGGGCACCGCGGCCCATCAGGCTCTGCAGGAAGCCAACGATGCCGTCCTGCAGGTAGTACACCACGAACAGCGTCATCAGACCGAAGATGGTCAGGCGCCAGTCGACGATGTTCTCCAGCTTGAACGAAGTCGCAGCCATGCCGATGGTGGCGACCAGCGGCACCATCACGCCGCGCACGGTGCTACGCTTTTTGGCCAGCATCAGGATCGAACCGATCACGCCGAGTACCGCGGCAGCGACAGCAATCTGGCGGAACAGTTCGATATCGGCCAGCAGGCTAGGCAGCATCACCACGATCAGCGCACCGATCAGCGCACCGGAACGGGTTTTGCGGCCGCCCATGATTACCGCCAGCAGGAACAGGATGGTCAGTTCGAAGTTATAGGTATTGGGCGAGATGTACTCTTCCGAATAGGCATACAGGCTGCCTGCCAGACCGGCGAAACCGGCACTGATAATGAAGGCGTACACCTTGTAGCGGTAGACCGAAACGCCCATGCAGTCGGACGCAATCGGGCTATCGCGCAGCGCCTCGAAAGCACGGCCCAGATTCGATTTGAGCACGCGGTGCACCACCACCAGCGCCAGCACCATCAGCACAGCCACCATGTAGTAGTAACCCACTTCACTGAGCTTCTGGCCCAGTATCACCGGCTTGGCGATCTTGATCCCCATCGGCCCTTCGGTCAGGAAGGTCATTTCGTTGATCAGAATCTGGATGATGGTGCCGAAAGCCAGGGTCACCATGGCCAGATACGGCCCCGTCACACGCAAGGCTGGCAGCGCGAGGATAGCGCCGAACACGGCGGCGCAGCCGATACTGGCCGGTATCGCCACCCAGAACGGCGCGCCCAGCTTGAACACCAGCACACCGGTGGCATACGAACCGATGCCGAACAGGCCGGCATGGCCCAGCGACACCTGCCCCGTATAGCCAACCACGATATCGAGACCAAATAATAGTATCGCGTAGATCAGAATAGTCTCGAATAGATGGACATAGTACGGATTAGGAATCAGCACGGGATACAGTGCCAGTACCGCCAGCCCGAGGACACTTGCTGCAAGTAGCTTCTTGTTCATGGATACCTCAGACTTTCTTGATGGCGGCTTTGCCGAACAGGCCGGATGGCTTAACCGCCAGCACCAGCAACAGCAGCAGCAAGCCCGGCACTTCCTTGTAGCCGGTCGAGATGTAGTAGCCCGTCATGGTCTCGGCGATGCCCAGTATCAGACCACCGACGATGGCGCCCACGCCCGAGGTCAGGCCACCGATGATCGCCACGGCAAACGCCTTCAGGCCCAGCGACGCGCCCATGGTGGCGCCGGTCAGCGTCAATGGCGCCACCAGCACGCCGGCAAAGGCGGCCGTAGCCGAGGACAGCGCATACGAGAAGGTGATTACCATGCCAGTGTTAATGCCCATCAGGCCAGCGGCATCGCGGTCATTGGCGGTAGCCACCACCGCCTTGCCGTAGATGGATTTGCGGTTGAACAGTTCTACCGCGGCCATGATGGCCAGCGCCCCCACGATCACGGCGATCTGCATGGGCTGTACGTTGGCGCCCAGGATTTCTATCGGTGCGGAGCTGAGCGGCATGGGGAAAGTCAGGTCGTCCTTGCCCCAGATATTCTCGGCCACATTCTTGAAGATGATGGCCAGCGCAATGGTGGACATGATCCAGCCGAATTCGGATTTGATCTTGATGGCGGGCCGTACGCCTATCCACTCCACGAACATGCCTTGCAGGCCGCCGAACACGATCACCAGCGGGATCATCAGCAGATAGCTCATGTAAGGGCCGCCGTGGATATTCCCCACCAGACTGAGGCCGACCAGCGCGCCCAGCATCAGCGATTCGCCCTGACCGAAATTAAGTGTGCCGGATGTGGCAAAGGTTAGCTGGTAGCCGAATGCGATGACGGCATAGATCATGCCGAGCGCAATGCCACTGAACGCCAGTTGCAGCAGTATTTCCATAATTACCACCGATAGTCAGTATCGATAAGAAAAAGGCCAGACTTGACGCATCAAGACTGGCCAGCACCAGAGCCGCCGGGCTTATTTACCGGCCGCCACTACCTTGCCATCCTTGACTTCACCGAACACGGTAATGTCGGCGGTGATGGCTTCGTGGTTATCCTTGCTATATGGTTTGCTGTAGGTGGTGACCACGCCGTCGATCTTCTCGTTCAGGTTTTCCAGCGCGGCTTTGACTTTCGGGCCTTCGGTGGAGCCGGCCTGCTTGATGGCCGCCGCCAGCAGGTAGATCGAATCGTAGCCCTGCGCAGCCGACACTGGCGAAGGCATACGGTCGCCCGGAGGGTGATAGGCTTTTACGTAAGCCTCGATGAAGGCCTTGCGCTTAGGTGTGTTGGGGTCTTGAATAAAGGTCTGCGGCATGCGGGTGCCGTTGCCGTTCTTGCCGGCGTTATCGATGAAGTTCGCCATCGACAGGGTCCAGCTACCGATCAACGGCACCTTCCAGCCCAGCTTTTCCATGCCGTTGGCGATCTGCGCCAGTTCGGGGCCGATACCATAGGTCAGCACCACTTCGGCGCCGGCCTGTTTGGCCTTCAGCAGCTGGGCCGTCATGTCGACGTCCTTCAGGTTGTACTTCTCGATGGCGACAGCTTTCATGCCCTTCTTGTCGAGCGCCTTCTCCAGATCTTCACGGCCTAGCTGGCCGTAGTTGGTGGAGTCGGCCAGAATCGCCACCTTCTTGAATTTGCGGTTGTCGACAGCTTCCTGCACGATCATGTGCGACTGAATGCTGTCATTGGCCGAGTTACGGAAGATATAGTTCTCCGGCTGGTCGGCAAACTGCTTGGTGATGATGGAGCCGGTGGCTACATTGTTCATCACAGGAATCTTGGCGTCCTGATAAAAACGCTGCGAGGCCAACGCCACGCCGGTGTTGATGTAGCCAACCGTAGCGACCACACGTTCCTTGTTGATCAGCTCCTGTGCGATCTGTACGCCACGTTCGTTCTTGGCTTCGTCGTCGCGCTCAATCAGCTGGATCTGGCGGCCCAGTACGCCGCCTTTGGCGTTAATTTCCGCGACAGCGAGCTTGACGCCGTCACGCATGGATACGCCCATGGGCGCGGAACCGCCCGTGAACGGACCGGCTACGCCGATCTTGATGGGGTCTGCCGCCATGGCGCCAGCGGAAAAACCGAGAGCAATTCCTGCAACCAGCATCTTCAACTTGAAAGTCATCTGTCATCTCCTGTTTTGCAACGTTTTTATAGTGTCGATTACGCTAAAACTACGCTGGAAATACGGCTAGACTACGCCCCATCGATGACGCATTGTAGGTGGCTTATCTGGCGCGGGCAACAGATACATGTGCGGCATCGCAGCAAGCAATAACGCCTGCTGGCAAAGGCTGCAATGTAAGTTCAATGTAAGGAAATGTGCGTACCTGAACAGGTAAGCAATCGGGCAATCACATGCCCGAAGTACGGCGCTCCAGTGCCCGTTGGGCAAAGCGCATCTGGGTCTCATACAGCGCTTCGTTGCGCTCGAAACCCATGGAGCCGTCGCGCAGGCCTATCGCCATGGCCATGACAGCATCAGGGTATTCCAGATCGGCGGCTTTTTCGATCCAGCGCCGCGCGACCAGTTCATCGCGCTTGACGCCCTCGCCGCTCAGGTAAAGGTGCGCCAGCGCGAACATCGCCGCTGGCATCTGGCGGTTCGCCGCGAAACTCAGCCAGCGGGCCGCTGCCTTGGCGTCGGCTGCCACACCCATGCCGTTACGGTACATCATGCCCAGATAGTAAGCTGCCTGGATATCGCCTGCCTTGGCAGCGGCGCTGAACAGACTAAACGCTTTGGGCAGATTCACCGCTACCTCGGAACTGCCGCGCAAATACAGGCGCGCCTCATCCACCGGACCAGCACAGGCGTTGCCCACGATCAGACTCGATAACAGCGCCGCCAGCAGCGAGCGCACCGGTTTAGTGCATAGCGTACTCATAGTGACAGATCAATCGCATACAGAGCCAGCCCTTTGCCGCCGCCATCGTCGGCCTTGAGCTGGCTAATACCGCGCAGGCCAGCCTGCTCGGCCAGCTCCTGCAACTGTGGCGCCGAGTGGAACACCACCGGCCCGCGTGTTTTCAAAGGCGCGAAACGCCAACTGCGGCGGGCACCGTCGCGCACCCGGTTGAGCTGATGCCGCTCGCGGATATAGCTGATCAGCACATCGCGGCTGGCATCGGGCGAAGCCAGCACCGTACGGCTACCATCGAGTGCGGGGAAAGCGCCGCCGCCACTGGCGCGGTA
>Ga0187845_1002305_pt1 | contig 10398 bp, 11 predicted proteins | sample SpaLakP09_SKY_68_FD_134515 | JGI IMG/M metagenome (GOLD analysis project Ga0187845, IMG submission 134515) | Oligotrophic lake water microbial communities from Sparkling Lake, Wisconsin, USA - SP09_SKY_68 | ecosystem: Environmental > Aquatic > Freshwater > Lake | place: USA: Sparkling Lake... | reverse complement strand
CCTTTAGAGCGCGTAGTAATACGATTGCCTCCTTGCGTCGGCACATGCTTGATGCAGATTTTATGGAAGTGGAAACACCCATGCTGCACGCGATTCCTGGTGGTGCAACAGCTAAGCCATTTATTACGCACCACAATGCCCTGGACATGCAAATGTTCTTGCGCATTGCACCAGAGCTTTATCTCAAGCGCTTAGTAGTAGGTGGTTTTGAGCGTGTATTTGAAATTAATCGTAACTTCCGTAACGAGGGTGTTAGCCCACGCCACAACCCTGAGTTCACCATGATGGAATTCTATGCAGCCTATACGGATTACCGTTGGTTGATGGATTTCACGGAAGGTTTGATTCGTGCTGCAGCGATGGATGCTCAAGGAACTGCTTTACTTACTCACCAAGGTCGTGAATTGGATCTGAGTAAGCCTTTCCAGCGCCTCACCATTACTGAAGCCATCCTCAAATATTGTGGCCAATCCAATAAGAACTATGAAGCAGCACAATTAGATGATGCTGCATTTATTCGCGCTGAATTGAAAAAAGGTGGCGAGAATCCAGATTCTCCAACACTCAAGAACGCCGGCATTGGCGCGCTCCAATTAGCTCTATTTGAATTAGTTGCAGAAGCGCATCTTTGGGAACCGACTTACATCATTGATTACCCTATAGAAGTGAGCCCCCTCGCTCGTGAATCCGACACTCGCCCAGGCGTTACCGAGCGCTTTGAGTTATTCATCACCGGCCGTGAGATTGCCAACGGCTTCTCCGAATTAAATGATGCCGAAGATCAAGCGAATCGCTTCCGTAAACAGGTAGAGCAAAAAGAAGCTGGTGACGAAGAGGCAATGTACTTTGACCATGACTTCATCCGCGCCCTAGAGTACGGTATGCCCCCAACAGGTGGTTGCGGTATCGGCATTGATCGCTTAGTCATGCTACTGACTGACGTACCAAATATTCGTGATGTGATTTTGTTCCCACACTTGCGTCGCGAAGAAGAATAATTAGCTAGCGGGGGTATAACTTAGTACTCTCGCTATCAATAACTATTACGTTGACAGGAATTCCTAAACTCACACTGGAAGATACGGTACAGAAATCCTGAAACTGCGCAAGGACACGTTCGAGGTTCTCGAGTGTATTGCCTGGTACACCAATGCGGATCTCCACATCAATTACTAAAATACGTAAACGATTTTCTGCATTTCTACCAATCTCACAACTCGCCTTAGTTTCAATTGGCTCGGGATTTTGCTTGAACTTTCTGAGAGCAAAGAGCAATGAATCAGATAAGCAATTAGCGACGCCTGCCAGCAAGAATTGGGATGGTGTTGCCCCCTGAGATCTCCCTAATGGCGGTGGCTCATCACCATAAATAGGGTCATGCTCTTCGTTGTAATAAATCGCAAATTGATAATCGCTTTGCTGCACAAGTCTTACAGAGGGCTTACCACTCATATCTTCTCCAATCACTTAAAACACTATCTTAATAGATACCTGGAATGAGTTTTTTCACTTTGGCTTGATAGGTCTGATAAGCAGGAAAGCGCTCAAGTAGCCAAACTTCCTCACGCCTCCCTTTGACATCAAACAGAAAAAATAAAGCTATTGCGTAAGCTAAAACATAAAGACCAGGAAATATGAATAGCCATGCAAGTGCTGCCAAAAGCACACCAAAATAGATAGGGTGTCGCACAAATCGATATAAGCCAGTCTGGACTAGTTCAGCATCATCTTTAGGGCAAGGTAGAGGGGTGAGATTTTTTCCTAGATTAATTGCTGCAATCACCATAATCAAACAAGCGAGCAAGCCGATTGCAATGCCACAGGATTGAAGAATGGTTTTTAGTGGCTCCACGCTCACCAAGGCGGGGCCTTGAGGTCCAAACAGTATTAGGCCAATCAGAATAGCCTGAATAACAACATACCATGCGCCTCTATCAAAGATGGATCTATGGGGTGCGGGATTCATGATGTGGTCTCAATTAGCTAAGATCACAGTCTAGCTTGCTTTAGTAAGTTAATGCCTTATCAAAGTGCTCATCAATGCTAGCAGTGTCTTGAGATAGTACGTGCTGAGCAATCAGGAATACCCCAGATAGAAAGCTAAGACAAACTAATAGGCCAAATGCATGGTATTGATTAAGGTCGTGCTTATTGAGCACTTCTAGATAGCGATTGCTATCCAAGGCAAGGTGGGTAGATAGGCTGAGCAGAGCCAAACCCAGAAATATCTGGAAAATACTCAGAAATAAGGATTTTGCAGTTACAGTCTTGGTGGACATAAGCCCTCCTTAGAATCGGTACGTAGAGATCTTATGGGGGCTAGGTTCAACTGTAAAAGACTCCCTTTTTGTAAGCTAAATACTTATTTATCTATAGAACCCCTTTCAGAATGAGGATAATTAGACTTTTGTTCCTACTATTAAGCACTTATGGCAGCCTACAATACTGAAACCGTCCTGACCGTTCAACATTGGAATGACACCCTTTTTAGCTTTACCACCACCAGAAACAAGGGATTACGCTTTCGTAGCGGCCACTTTTTGATGATTGGACTGGAAGTTGAGGGCAAGCCATTAGTTCGGGCTTATAGCGTTGCCAGCCCAAATTACGAAGAGCATCTCGAGTTTTTAAGCATCAAAGTTCAGGATGGCCCCCTTACCTCGCGCCTGCAAAAGATTCAGGTAGGTGATCCCATCTTGGTGAGCGAGAAATCTGTTGGCACACTAGTAATTGATGATTTGAACCCCGGAAAACATCTCTACTTGTTTAGCACTGGCACAGGGCTGGCACCATTCATGAGCATTATTCGCGATCCCGAGACCTACGATAAGTTTGAAAAGGTAATCCTGATTCATGGTGTTCGCTTGGTCAGTGAGTTGGCTTATGGTGACTACATTAAAAATGAACTTACCCAAGATGAGTACATTGGCGAGATCATTCGTGAAAAACTGATCTACTATCCAACCGTTACCCGTGAGGCCTTCAAGCACACTGGTCGCTTAACTACCGCAATTGAATCTGGCCAACTCTTTAAAGATATTGGCTTACCACCATTGGATCCAGCGGTTGATCGTGCCATGATCTGCGGCAGCCCTTCTATGCTCAAAGAAACCGCTGAGATGCTTGATGCCAAAGGCTTCAAAGTCTCACCAAGTCTTGGTCAATTAGGCGACTATGTCTTTGAGCGTGCATTTGTAGAAAAATAGGTTCTACACAATTAAAGATAAAATTAAAGAGAGCTTGTAATAAAAATTAAGCCGATTAAAGCTATAAATACAGTCTCAACCACCAGCATGATTACTGGTTGCCAGCCTAGCTGAGCCAGCTCTTGAAAGTTTGTCTTAAGACCTGCTGCAGCGATTGCAATTACTAACATCCAGCGGGATAAATCTCCGATTGAATGAGCAACAGAGCTCGGCAAAATCTGCATTGATGCAATAACTGAAAGGGCGACGAAACCTAAGAGGAATGTTGGTATTAAGCGTAAGCTTCCCCAGCCCAATCGCTGAGCTGATTTTTCAGCTCCAAAGAAGATTGAAATAAATAAAACTACTGGTAATAACAGAGCTACGCGAAATAATTTGACAACAGTAGCGACATCACCTGCCTCAGGGCCAAATAACATACCTGCAGCAACCACCTGCGCCACATCATGAATGGTTGCACCTAAGAATATTCCTGCAGGCAAAGAACTGATATTAAGTAACTGTAATGCGAATGGATACACCACCATCGCAATAGTGGAGAGTACTGTGACGCCCACTACAACAAGCAAGGTAAACCGCTCATTTTCCTTAGTCTTAGGCAATACCGAGGCAACTGCTAGCGCTGCTGATGCACCACAAATTCCAACAGATCCGCCAGCAATCAATCCAAAGTCAGGTGATAGCCTCAAAAATTTAGCTAAGAAAAAGCCAAGGCAAACCGTAGCGGCAACAGCCAAAATTACCATCAAGCCAGTATTGAGACCAATCGCACTAATATCGGTAAAGGTAATGCGAATCCCCAGGAATGCAACGCCTAAACGCAAAATCGTCTTCGCACAGAAATCGATTCCTGGTTTTACTGTCTCATTGAGATACAGAAAATGAAGTGCTAGGCCAATCAGCAAGGCATATAGCAACTGTGGGCCGCCGTAATTTTCTGACAGAAAACTAGAAGACATTGCAATCACAAGACAAACCATCAAGCCTGGGATATTTTTTTGAATTACTTTTAACATAGAGCGTTAGACCACCAACTCACTGAAATATTCGTGATGGTTAGTATTTAGAGTAGATATACGCCACTCAATCGGGTCATCCTGTAAGCCTAAGGCAACTCTACGAATAATTAATACTGGTGATTCTGGGGTTAGGCCGAGCCATTCAGCGTGTTGCTTACCGGCTAGTCCTGCACGCAGGCGCTCACTACTACGCACAACCGTTTGCTCATACTGTGCTTGATACATCTGATAAATACTACCTTTGCGGTCAATAAAGTCTGTACGAGTAAGGCTTTTAAATCGTTTTTTATCCAAGGTAATTTGATCGATCATGACGCATCGCCCTTCTAATGAAAGACGATTCGTAACTCTCCAAACAGGAGACCCCTCTTTAATCTGTAACTTAGCAGCCTCTTCTTTATTGGCAACAGCGCTATTTAAAGAAATTAGCTCAACTTTGGGGTATACCTTTTTTTCAACATCATGCTTCACAACGTGGAAAAAATAATACAAAAGTCTTTTTAAATCATGCTCAGCAACATAGGTACCCCTGCCTTGGCGACGGACCACGATACCTTCCGCGACTAACTCGTCCACCGCTTTGCGCAGGGTTCCTATTGACACATCTAATTCTTTCGATAAATCCTTTTCAGCAGGCAAGGCCTGCCCCATAGGATATCGACCCCTGACCAGATCTTCCGTGATCTTTTGCTTCACCTCTTGATAGGCGGTCAGGGATTTCATAGTGAAGACTTAAGCTGATTCGTACAAACGAGTCAATACAAACTCACGGTGACCCAGAATCTCAGAAGCAGTTAATTCGCCATCAGCAGTACGCTTTAAGCAATCTAATAACTTATCACCTGCTTCATCCATATTCTCTTCGCGACGTAAAAGACCAGATACATCAACGTCAATATGCTCAGCCATAGTACGAACAGTTTTTGGATTGGCACAAATCTTAATCACTGGAAGAATTGCATTACCAATTACGTTACCCTGCCCTGTTGGGAAGAAGTGAGCCGTAAAACCAGCTGCTGCGCACAAGGTGACCATTTCAGCGGCAGCTGATGATGAGTCCATAAAATGCAAACCAGGAATCTTCGGCTCTTCACCCTTATCCAGCACGCTATCCACAATACATTTCTTACCAATTTTTTGGATATTACCTAGGGCTTTCTCTTCGATGGTAGTTAAACCTCCGGCAATATTGCCCTTAGTTGGCTGTGAATCAGATAAGTCACTTGTTTTATGACGCTCAATCACATCTTGGTAGCGATCAAACATCTCGCGGAACTTTTTCTTCACTTCAGGAGTACGACAACGCGCTTCGACCAAATGCTCGCCACCAGTTAACTCGGTAGTTTCACCGAATACCAAGGTTGAACCAATGTCATACAACTTATCAAAAGCATCGCCTACAGTTGGGTTTGCACCGCAACCAGAAGTAGTGTCAGACTCGCCGCATTTTGTAGATACCCACAATTCTGATAAAGGTGCTGATACCCGTTTTTGCTTAGACGCATGCTTCATCATGCTGTAAGCAGCTTTGCTTGCAGAAGCAATCGTTGCAGTATCACCATTGCCCTCAATCCAGAAGCCCTCAACTGGCTTGCCTGATGCCTTGATACCATCGACGATAATTTTTGTCCACTGTGGCTCGATACCAATCACCACAACTGCAGCAACGTTTGGATTAGTGCCGGTACCAATTAAGGTGCGGAAATGTAAATCTAAGTCTGCTCCAAACTGCAAACGCCCATAGGAGTGCGGAATCGCCATCGTTCCTTTGATGTTATTTGCCACTGCTTCACAAGCTGCATTAGACAGGTCATCTAAAGGCAAAATTAATACATGATTGCGAATACCCATGCGGCCGTTTTCACGGCGATAACCTAAAAAGGTTGCGTCTTTCAAATTAGTCATTTTTATCTCTCTCAATGAATCGGTAAATAAGGATCTGGCTTACCAGCGCTTAGTTTTTACGTTTTGGACATGAAGGTGTTCGCCTTTTTTAATTGGGGCTACTACCTTGCCAATATCAACGCCGTATTTCATCACCGTATCGCCTGGCTTGAAATCGTTCAATGAAATTTTGTGACCAATGGGAATATCACTTTCAGACTTAATATTTAAAGTGAGGTCACCATCCATCACCCAACCGATCAAATCAGTTCCGGCCTTAACGCCTTCTACTACCACTACTCCTACGCCATCTGCTGGCTCATGCACTACAAAGTGGATCATTACTATCTCCTCAATAATCTCGTTTATAAAAACTACTCAGTCCATGACTGGCGAATACCAGCCTGAATTTCTTCTACAACTACATCTGAAACTATGACGCCATTCTTCAAACCTATGCCACGCTGTGTAAAGCGTCTTTGACCAGGGAGGCGCGTCCCCGAATCCTCAGCTAAAGTCCGTAAAAAGTCGCTCATCCTGTTTGAAAAAACTGAGGGGCCCGCTAGCCTAGGATCAATCGTCAATATCAATTGGCCGATCCGAGGGCGATTACCCTTGGCATCAAAAAAAGAATCCGCCTCATAAGAAAATCTGCTACCTGAGAGCCCGACTACTAACAACTCAACGATTAAGGCAAGCAAAGCACCCTTATCTCCACCCAGTGGGACCATCAAGCCCTTAAGACCCTCCTGTGGATCTGTCGTAGGCTTACCATCAGCAGTAAGTGCCCAGCCCTCAGGTATAGCCTCACCCTTTTTAGCTGCTACCAATAGCTTGCCTCGTGCTACAGCCGACAAAGACATGTCAATTACTAAAGGGTCTACATTGCCAATCGGAAAAGCAGCGGCTAAAGGGTTTGTACCAAACATTGCCTTAGCCCCACCAACCATCGGCATTGCCGCAGGCGTATTTCCAAACAGGAGTGAGATATAGCCTGCGCGTGCAGCAGCTTCTACATAATGACCAGCCACTCCAAAATGATGACTATTAGTCACCGATACCAATCCAAGCCCATTTTTTGAGGCTAAATTTACGGAGAGGTCTGTAGCGAATCGAAGTGCTGGAAATGCAAGCCCATCAGCAGCATTAACTAAAGCGGCTGATGTTTTAAATGGTCTAACTGAAATTTTTGGACCTAGCTCAATGCGCCCATTCTTAGCATGTGCAGCATATTGCGGGACTCTAGCTAAGCCATGAGATGCCAAACCATCCAATTCCGCTAGCGCCAGAAATTGTGCGGTTTCATGGGCTGCTTTAGCGGCTATTCCAGCAGCCTGTAAACCAGTCTGCGCCAGGTCAACAATTTGGGTATAGCTTAGATTCATTGGGACAACCCCATTGCAATAGAGATCCACCTAAACACAGGGTTTTTACAGGCTTGACTTAGTCGGGTAACAGGGATCAGAATAGACAACATATCTGAATCATATAGATGATTTAGATATGTTGCAACAAGCAGTTTATTGCAGGGCAACTCATTGTGCGGCGCAACGAATTATTCGTGGCACTATATTAATCTTGGAAGAGACAATGAAAGCGAATAAGCTTATAACTATCAAATTGCGGAAATAAGCTTTTTTTGATGCAAAAGTGAATAAGATATAAAAAAACAAATTACCACTGGTGGTGAGCAATGTTTCAGATTGAAAGATACAAACTGAGTAGACGACTAGTTCTTTTAGCGGGAGCACTAACTTTTGCCATGCCCCACCTTGCAAGTGCGCAATCTTGGCCTACCAAGCCAATTAAATTGATAATCCCATTTGCAGCCGGAGGTACTACCGATATTCTTGGTCGCCTATTAGCCCAGCAACTCACTAAGGATTTAGGGCAGAACGTCATTGTTGAGAACAAGGGTGGCGCTGGTGGAAATATCGCAGCTGAATTTGTCGCTCAATCCTCGGCCGATGGTTACACTATCATGCTTGCCTCTGGAAGTATGCTTACTGTAAATCCAAACTTGTATAAAAAATTACCAGTGAATTACAGTAAAGATTTTGTCAATATCACGAATGTTGCGAGCGGGCCAATGTTGCTATCCGTTAGCAATAAAATCCCCGTCAAGAATCTGAATGAATTTATCACTTATGCCAAAACTAAAGATCTGAACTTTGGATCGGCCGGCATTGGTAGCCAAGTTCATATGGCTGCTGAAAATCTGACTTACTCAGCCAATATTCCTGCAACGCATGTGCCATACAAGGGTGAGTCTGCGGCTATCAATGATTTAGTCTCTGCTCAAATCGACTTCATGGTTGGCAATCTCACTGCCGCAACTGGATTTGCCAAGGGCGGCCAAATCAAACCTATTGCTGTTACCAGTGCTAAGCGGGTAAAACAGTTACCAGACGTACCAACTGTCGCTGAAAGCGGTATACCCGGCTTTGAAAGTACTGGCTGGTTCGGTTTAGTTGCTCCAGCCAATACACCTAAAATTATTACCGATAAGATATATGACGCCACTGTTAAAGCAGTGAAATCAGAAGCAATGCAAAAGAGCTTAGAGCTAAATGGCTTAACCCCCGTAGTCAATTCTCAGAAAGACTTTGATGCTCAAATCAAAGCTGAGTCTGTTAACTGGGAGAAGGTTATCAAGGGTCGCAACATTAGCACCCAATAAGAAACTGGGTGCCTGTTAAAAAGCGAGGATTGTTCCTCGCTTTTTTATTTTCAAGTACAAATTAATTAGGCGATTTGCCGAACTATCAGCATCGTGCCGGCAAATAATAAAATTGACCCGTAAGTTATGCGCATGGCAGTATTACTCAATTTAGTATGTACACGCGTTCCAGCCCAGATCCCTAGGAATGCTATCGGCATTAAAAAAATGGACAGGCCGATCACTTGCCAACTCAATATTAGCCCCGTAATTAACATTAAAGTGAGGCGCAAGAATGTCAGCATGAAGATAGCAAAAGCCATCGTGGCACGGAGCGCCTTGGGGTTACTGATACGGAGCCCAAGATAGGAAACATATATAGGGCCTCCGGTCGCAAATAAGGCGGTAAAGGCACCACCAAAAAACCCAAAAGGTACCGCCCACCATTTGCTAATCGGATCATGTAAATCTATATTGCGCTGAATCAATACTCGTACACCATTGATTGCAGCAAAAATTCCAAGAATAAATAACAAGGGCTCGCTTGGCGCCTGAATAAGCAAGATAATACCCAAGATCATCCCCATCAAACTAAAGGGGAATAACCATTTCAATTCTTGAATATTGGCATCGCTAGAGGATTTTCTGCCCACGTAAAGTGAAGCGCAGATATCAATAATGACCATCAATGGCACCACCACTTTAAGGGGGTACATCTGAACTAAAAAAGGAACTGCCACTATTGAAGAGCCGAAGCCAGACATACCAAAGATAAAAAATGCGCCTAAGATAATCAATGCGGCCAGCACAAATGAGATTGGTTCAATTAGCTCAAAAATAATTAACTTTCAACCAAAATTGTCTCGCCTGGTTTCACCATCGTAAATTGCACGGGTCTATTTTCAATATGCAGGCCCTTCTCACTTAAATTTACTGCTGTAAAGTAAGAACTATCTAAGGGGCCTGGCTCAGGAAAATCCTCTCGATAGTGCGCTCCTCTGGAGTTTTCACGAGAGATAGCCGACTCTGTCACGGACTTGCTTACCAGAATGAGATTTTGCAAATTCATCCAGTCCTGCCATGTGATGCTGTACTGCCGCGCGATATCACCCACCCCCATTTGATCTAGCTGCTGACCTAACTGGTCTAGCTTTACCCGAGCCCTCAGCAAACTTTCTTTAGTTCTTGAGATACCTACGTCATCCCACATGCATTCTGCTAGTGCATCACGAATCATTTCAATATCGCCTGCTGGCTTTTCTAGCGGTGCTTCATGGGCCTTGATGCTAGAAAGGACTTCTGTCATATTGCACTCTTGCAAAGCTTGAGAGCTAACCCAGTACGCCATTTCTTCGCCTGCAATACCGCCGTATACCGTTGAATTAGCAACGCCATTGCCTCCCAAACGATTCGCACCGTGCACGCCACCCGTGTCTTCACCTGCAGCAAACAGCCCTGGCAAATCAGTACTGCAATCCTTCTTAAAGACTAGGCCGCCCATCATGTAATGCGCTGTTGGCACCACCTCAACTAAATCATTAGTCAAATCAAATCCACTATCAGCACAACGCTCGACCATACCCTTAAATTGTTTGCGTACATTCTCAGGACCTAAATGGCTCATTTGAAT